>Ga0207667_10000148_pt1 | contig 105778 bp, 96 predicted proteins | sample KBSCornC52_FD_184301 | JGI IMG/M metagenome (GOLD analysis project Ga0207667, IMG submission 184301) | Corn rhizosphere microbial communities from Kellogg Biological Station, Michigan, USA - KBS Corn C5-2 (SPAdes) (version 2) | ecosystem: Host-associated > Plants > Roots > Rhizosphere > Soil ... | reverse complement strand
GCACCCAGTTTGCCTATGACCTGGACGATCTGGCGGATTACTGCATCGACTTCGCGCGCTTGAGCCGCTTCTGGTTGCGGTTGTTTCCGGATCGGGTGTTCGATCTGGAGTACGAGGCATTGCTGGCCGATCCGGAAAACATGATCCGCCACTTGCTTGACTTTTGCGGGCTGCGGTTCGATCCCGCATGTCTCGATTTCCATCGCACCCGGCGAGCGGTGGTCAGCGCGGCCAGCGCTGCGCAAGTGCGACAGCCGTTGCATCGCGATACCGCGCGCGCGGCGCGGTACGGACGGGAGCTGGACGCCTTGCGCGCGAAGTTGCGCGAAGCCGGATTGACCGATGGCGCGCCGTGAAAGCTTCGCCCCCGTTCTGTTTCTTCGATGGCGTCATTGTGAATCGACTCTTGCATTCAGGTTAATGCTTGGTTAAGGTGCAAGGTGCGCCGTTACGAGGGACGACGCAGACCGCGTCTGACGACCTATTGGCCGCCAAGGCGTAATCGGGTGCGGTCGTGTGCCCGCCATGGGGAGAGACGGACCCTCGTCCGCGCCGTGTAACCTCGTGGGGGTGCACGTCGCATGAAAGTCCATTCCTGGCGCGCTTCGCGCAATCGGGTCTTCCAGCGCAAGGCGCTGGCGCTAGCAATTGGTGGTTCCGTCGCGCTGGCATTCACGGGCAGCGCGTTCGCGCAGGCCGTGAACGGCACCATTCGTGGCATGGTTCCCGTCGCGCCCAACGAAACGATACAAATCACGGGCGGCGCGGGCTTCAATCGCACCATCACCGTTGGCCCGTCCGGCGCATATGCGGTGATCCTGCCGGTCGGCACCTACACGGTGAGCCTGTTGCAGAACGGCCAGGTGGTGCAGACCCGCACCGGCGTCACCCCAACAGCGGCCGGGGCAGTGACTGTCGACTTCACCTCCTCCACGGCAAATGCCCAGACCTTGTCTGCGATCAATGTCACCGCCAATGCCGTCCCGACTATCGACGTTACCAGTACCAATCAGACCAGCACGGTTACCGCCAAGCAGTTGAGCCAACTGCCGATTGGCCGGAATGCCGAGAGCATCGCACTGATGGCTCCCGGCGTTACGCAAGGGTCGGCATTGCTGCAGAACGCAAACCCGACCGCAACCGGTAGTCCCTTGTTGGTATTCGGTGGGGCTTCGGTGGCCGAGAACGCGTATTACATCGATGGCATGAACACCACCGATCCGCTCACCGGCCAGGGTGGCGTCAGCCTTCCATACGGCGCCATCGAGCAGCAGCAGACCATCACCAGTGGGTACGGTGCCAGGTACGGGCGTTCCATCGGCGGCGTGATCAACCAGATTGGCAAAGCGGGTTCCAATGAATGGCATTTCGGTTTCCAGGGCGTCTGGGAGCCGGGCAGGTTTCGCAGCGATTACGTCGACCAGGTCTACAACAATCCGCGCAACACCAACCCCGGCCAGCTACCGGGCGACCTGTATCGCCGTCGCGCCGACAACCATCGCTCCGAGACCATTTACGACGCCTACGTGAGTGGGCCGATCGTCAAGGACAAGCTGCTGTTCTTCGCGGGCGTCGAACAGGACGACATCCATTCCAATTCGGTTACCGCGCTCGGTGCCACCACGTTCAACGATTTTTCCACCATCCATCGCCCGAAGATTTACGCCAAGCTCAACTGGAACATCAACGAGAACAACTATCTCACCGTAACCGGCGCCCAGACCGAGAACAAAACCTGGCAGTCCCGGTTCTCCTACGATTACGACACCCGCCAGACGGGCGATTATCTGCTGAGCTTTCCGGCCATCAAGAATGCGTTCCGGCTCTGGACGGCCAACTACACGTCCTACCTGACTGACAACCTCACCTTGCATGCGATGCTGGGCAAGCTGCACGGCGAGTACTACCAGGAGCCGCCTTCGTCGCCGTTGCCCTACATTTTCGGCGCAGCTTCGCAGAATCCTGCGTTCGCTCCGCCGGGCGGTATCGTCAACTCACAGACCAGTGCCGACGTCGGCAATCCGGCCCACAAAGACACTGTGATGAATTACCGCGTCGACGTGGATTGGAAATTGCCTTGGAATCTCCTGGGCACCCACGACCTGGAAGTTGGCATCGACAACAGCACGGTCTGGGACATCGGTGATGGCTCTGTCATGACCGGCCCCGGTTATGCGTGGTCCTATGGCCAGCAGACCGGCGCGGGCGGAACCAAGGGGCCCGGCGACACCATCACCGGCACCGATCCCTCGGTCGCGCCATACATCGGCCCCCCCAATTCCAATCCCGATGGCGCCACCGGCTATTACGTCAGCAAGTACATCTTCGAGAATGCGGCCAGTGTGCGAGTGGTGCAGCATGCGGAATACATCCAGGACAACTGGCAGATCACGCCCAACTTCCTGATGAAAGTCGGCTTGCGCGACGATTCATTTGTCAATTACAACCCGGCCAACGAGCCGTATATCCGCCTGACCAAGCCGCAGTGGGAACCGCGCATTGGCTTCAGCTGGGACGTGCACGGCGACTCCTCCACGAAGGTGTACGGCAATGCCGGCCGCTATTACCTGGCGCTGCCTGCAGGCGTGGCCCTACGTGGCGCCGGAGCCTCCACCTTCACCGACCAGTACTTCACGTACAACGGCATCAATTCGGATGGCACCCCGCTGGGCCTGACCCCGATTCCTGAAAACCCGGTCAACGGCGTGTCGCAGAACAACGAGTATGGTGAGCCACTCGACCCTCGTACGGTGGCATCCACCAACATCAAGGCCGAATATGCCGATGCCTACGTGCTGGGCATGCAGCAGAAGCTGAATTTCCTGGGCACCGATTGGGTATTCGGCGCAAATGGCATTTACAAGAAGCTGGGTAGGATCGTCGACGATTGGGATGATCAGCAGCGGATGTGCGCGGCGGGTTTGGCGCAGGGATATTCATGGCTGACCCCGGACGCTTGCACCACCTACACGCTTGGCGCGGTGTTGATCAACCCGTCCGAGACCCAGACAATCATGGTCAAGACGCCCGATGGCGGTCTCGTCCCGGTGACCGTCGACCAGGCCGCGCAAGGGTTCCCCGACAAGGTGAAGCGCGACTACTACGCCATCAATCTGTCCCTGGAACACCCTTGGGATGGCAAGTGGTGGGGCGAGATCAGCTACACGTTCGCCCGGAACTGGGGTAATACCGAGGGTCCGGTGGATTCGATCATCGGCCAGGCCGGTTCTTCGGTTTCCATTACCGAGCAGTGGGACTTCTACCAAATCATGCAGGGGGCGTATGGTCAGCTTCCCAACGACCAGCGGCATCAGTTGAAGATCGCCGGCGAATACGCGATCACTCCCGAATGGATGGTAGGTGGCAACCTGTTCGTTGCCTCCGGACACCCGAGGATTTGCCTTGGCAATTACCCCGTCGCCGTCACGCCGGATTACGGCCCAAGCTACCACTTCTGCAACGGACAGGTGGCGCCTCCGGGATCGACCGGCTACACCCCATGGACGCATGATCTGGCGCTCAATGTGATTTATTCACCAGCCTGGGCCAACCACAACCTGTCCTTCAAGCTGGATGTCTTCAATGTGTTCAACAGCCAGACGCCGCTCCAGTATCGCGCCTATTACCCATTGACCACTTATGGCAGGGTGGAAGGCTGGACGGACCCGCGCTACGTGCGTTTCTCCGTTGCCTACAACTGGTAAATGACGCCACGCGTGACTCTCCATCCGCCGGGACTCGTGCCCGGCGGTTTTTTTTTGAGCGGGGCGGCAGTGCTTGGCATAATTCCGGTAGCAAGCCGGTGATGCCGCGATACGAATCCAGAAGCGTGGTGAAAATGGGCGCGAACCCCGAATCGTTGTCACCCGTCGCCAGGCGTTTGCTGAAACGTGCGCAGAAGGAGTCGCAGTCCGGGAACGCCGATGCAGCGATGCGCACCATGGTCGGCGTGTTGGCCTTGGCGCCAGACAATGCCGAGGCATTGCGCTGGATGGGCATCGCGGCGCAAAACTGCGAAGACCACGCTGGTGCGGCGGAATGCTTCCGGCGCGCGCTGGCTGTGCTTTCCGATGATCCCGATTTGCACGTCGGCCTGGGCGTCGCGTTGTACCGGATGGGGCAGGAAAACGAGGCACTCAGTCACTTGAGGCGCGCCTGCGAATTGGCGCCGGAATCCGCGTCGGCATGGTACAACCTGGCCGAAGCATTGAAGCCGCAAATGCAGGCAGAGGCCGCGATCGACGCTTTGCGGCGCACCTTGGCGATCGATCCGTCGCACATGCAGGCCCGACTGGGATTGGCCCGTGCGCAAACGAGCCTTGGCCGGATCGATGCGGCAGCGGCCACCCTGCGCGAAATCCTGCGACGGGAACCCGCGTGCGCCGACGCATGGTTTGCACTTGCAGATTTGAAGACGATTGCCTTCAGCGAGCAGGATGCACGGCAGCTCGAGCAATTGCTGGAGGGAAAGGATCTCGCGCCGAATGCGCGGAACCAACTGGAATTCGTATTTGCCCACGCATTGGAGGACATCGGTGACTATGCGCGAGCCTTTGATGTCATGCAGCGCGCCAATGCCGTCCAGCGCGAGCATCTGAAGTGGGATGCTCGGGGCGAACACGATAGGGTGGAGGCCATCCTTCGTGCATTCGCCGAGCCGCTGCCCGGGACCCGGGATGGCGGATTTGGCCGTGAGGCAATTTTCATCGCAAGCTTGCCCCGTTCGGGTTCGACGCTGGTCGAACAGATCCTGGCTTCGCATCCGCAGGTCGAAGGCGCCAATGAAATCGGCGATTTGGGCCGCCTGATCGAGAGGGAGACACGGCAACGGCAAGCAAATTTTCCGCACTGGGTTGGCGAACTGGCCCCGCACGATTGGCAGCGACTTGGCGACGAATACCTCGTGCGCACCAAACGCTGGCGCGAACGCAAGCCGCGCTTCACCGACAAGAATCTTTTGAACTGGATGTTGGCCGGCGCCGCGTTGACTATGTTGCCGGCTGCGCGCGTGGTGGTCGTCCGTCGCGATCCGGTGGAAACATGCCTCGGTTGCTATCGGCAGTGGTTCACGGGGGATGCGGGCGTTGCTTACGACCTTGACGATATTGCGGATTTCTATGCCGAATTCTGGCGCTTGACGCGATTCTGGCTGCAACGGTTTCCCACTGGCGTGTTCGACCTCGAGTACGAGAAGTTGATTGCAGAGCCGGAAGCGACCATCCGGCAGTTGTTGGATTTCTGCGGATTGCCGTTCGATCCGGCCTGTCTTGAATTCCATCGCACCGAACGCACTGTGTTGAGCGCACCCAGCGCTGCGCAGGTCCGCCAGCCACTGCGTCATGATACGGCGCGCGCAGATCGCTATGGCGACAAGTTGGACGGTTTGCGCGCGCGCCTGCGCGAAGCCGGGTTGCAAGTTTCCGCTCGTCGTCCAACGCCGCCCTGAGCCCGGGCCGCATCGCCGCGCGAAGGTTCACTTTGTCGTCCGCAACATCCACGGAGCCGCTGCATGTCGAAGATCGAAGCCCGTCTCGCGCAAATCGGTTTGCAATTGCCGCCGCCCGTCAAAGCACCAGCCGGCGTGGTGTTGCCGTTCCGTTTCGTGCGCGTCGTCGGCAGCCGCGCGCTGGTCTCCGGGCACAGCCCGCAAGCGGCGGATGGGTCCGTTGCGGGGCCATTCGGGAAGGTGGGCCGCGAGCTGACGGTGGAGCAGGGCTACGAAGCCGCGCGGCTGACCGCATTGTCCATGCTCGGCAGCCTGCAACGCGAACTCGGCGACCTCGATCACGTGAGGAACTGGGTGCGTGTATTCGGGATGGTCAACTCCGCGCCAGGGTTCGACAAGCAGCCCGCGGTAATCAACGGCTGCTCCGACCTGATTCTGCAATTGTGGGGCGAGGATGCCGGCGCGCACGCGCGAAGCGCAGTCGGCATGGCCGAACTGCCGTTCGGCATTCCGGTGGAGGTCGAGGCGGAGGTGGAGATCCTGTAGGGCGGGTGGCAATCCGACTTCCGGGCTCGATCGGCGGGATCCGCTGCGCTTCTCCCGCCCTACATCATGCGGTTTTGTAGGTTGGGCTGGGCCTGCGAAGCCCAACGTTTCGGATGCCCGGGCTTCCGGGGTCACGAGCCGCTTCGCTCCCGTGCAACCTGCAGCCGCCCGCTCGTCAGGAGAGTGCCGGCGCGAGGAGAAACGTGGCCAATTTTTCGTAATGGGGGCGGCATTGATCGGCGAGTCGTTGCTGGAATGCCGTGAGCTTGTCGCTGTGCGACCGATACGGCGCAAAGCCGGTCGAACGTTCCACCGCCGCGTACCAGTGCGGTGCCCATACTCCGTCCGAGGCGCGCGGGCCGGGCGGCCAGTGCAGCATGCGGTCGGTAAAGGGGATTCCGAGTCTCACGCATAAGGTGCCCAGGATTCCGCGCGGGTCTTTCAGCACGTCTGCGGCATCGATCACCGGCGGCGCGTGGCCGAGCCTGTCGCAGACGTGGTCGAACAAACGCGCCTGCTGTTCGAAGCCGAGTTCCCAGGCCGCGGCGTCGGGGCGCTGGATGGTGAAGGACGCGGCGACGCGCTCCGGGTCGCGGATCAGGAAGCAATTGGTCACGCGGTCCAGCCAATTCAGCGGCATGCCGGGCAGCATGTGCTGGGTCATGTGCTTCTGGTACCAGATGGTCTTGCCGCCCGGAATCGGGCCGGTCAGCGTGGTCGCGACTTTCGCGGCGTCGTTTTCCTGCGCGGCGATCACATCATCGCGGCCCGGGTGGTTCACCCCTGTTTCAACGAGGTAATGCGCGTAGAACGGCTCGTCGATGACGGCCGTATCCTCACGATTTTCCCACGCGCGCATCATCGCGGTGGAAATGTTGCGCGGCCCTGACCACATCGCGATGCGCATGCCTTCGCGCATCGTCACACCCGCACGCCCGCGCGGCTTTCGGTTTCCACGAGCTGCATGTAGACGCCCTGCAGGCGCTTGCACATCGGCCCGCGTTTGCCGTCGCCGATGGTGCGCCCGTCGATTTCGTGGACGGGCGTCAGGCCCGCGAAGGTGCCGGTGACGAAGGCTTCGTCGGCGCCGTACACTTCGGTCAGGCTGAAATCCTTTTCGAACACGGGAATCGAATGGTCGCGGCACAGGCGCACCACGTTGGCGCGGGTGATGCCGCCGAGGCAGTACTTGCCGGTGGAAGTCCACACCTCGCCCTTGCGCACGATGAAGAAGTGCGTGGAGTTGCAGGTCGCGACGAAACCGTGCGGGTCGAGCATCAACGCTTCGTCGTAGCCGGCCTTCTGCGCCTGGATGCAGGCGAGGATGCAGTTCAACTTGGAATGGCTGTTGAGTTTCGGGTCCTGCACGTCGGGCGCACCGCGGCGCACGTGCACGGTGAACAGGCGGATGCCGCGCTCGACCGTTTCCGGCAGCGGCTCCTTGTACTCGGGCACGATCACGATGGTGGGCGGCCCGATCACGAAGCGCGGATCCTGGTGCGGCGTCGCCTTGATGCCGCGCGTCACCATCAGGCGGATGTGCACGTGCTCGCGCATGCCGTTGGCACGCAGCGTCTCGACGATGCGCTGCGTCAGTTGTTCGCGCGTCAGGCCAATGTCCATGTCGATGGCCTTGGCGCCTTCGTACAGCCTATCGAGGTGCATCTCGAGGAACGGCAGGCCGCCGTCGTGGACGCGCAGGCCTTCCCACACGCCGTCGCCCAGTACGTAGCCCGCGTCGAACACGGAAACTTTCGCGGCTTCGCGCGCGACCAGTTCGCCATTCAAGTTGATCCTGATGGCGGCATTGCGCGCATCGGGCGTGTAATCGTGGGTGCCTTTGCTCATGGGTATTCCTGACAGGGATCGCGGGAGTTTATACGCCCGGCCATTGAAGGGTGATACCTGCGCCACAACGTGATGGGTTTCCGCAGGAGTCCGCGCATGCTGTTGGACCCGATCAAACTGGGCGCGCTGGTACTGCGCAACCGCATCGTGGTATCGCCGATGTGCCAGTATTCCTCGCCGGATGGTGTGCCGACCGATTGGCATCTGGTACATCTGGGTAGCCGTGCGGTCGGCGGTGCGGCGCTGGTGTTTACCGAGGCGAGTTCGGTTTCACCCGAGGGGCGCATTTCGCCGGACGACGCCGGCATCTGGAACGATGCGCAGGCCGAAGCGTGGTCGCGTATCGTGCATTTCATTCAGGGGCAGGGCGCGGCGGCGGGCGCCCAGCTCGCGCATGCAGGACGCAAGGCCAGCACCGATGCGCCGTGGCGGGGCGGGGGTCCACTGGATGCCGCGCACGGCGGCTGGACGCCGTGCGCGCCGAGCGCGATTCCCTTCGACGATGGCTATCCATCGCCGACCGCATTGGATGCGGCGGGCATCGGCAAGGTGATTGCGGATTTCCGCGCGGCCGCGCGACGTGCGCGGGATGCGGGTTTCGACGTGATCGAACTGCACGCGGCGCACGGCTACCTGCTGCACCAATTCCTGTCGCCGCTGTCGAACACGCGCAACGACGAATACGGCGGCTCGCTGGAAAATCGCGCGCGGCTGTTGCGCGAAGTGATCGGCGCGATGCGCGAGGCGTGGCCGGCGCCGATGCCGTTGTGGGTGCGTCTGTCTGCCACCGACTGGGCCGAAGGTGGCTGGGGCATCGACGAGTGCGTGCAGCTTGCGCACACGTTGCGCGAAGACGGCGTCGATGTGATCGATGTGTCGTCCGGCGGCACGGTGCCGCACCCGAAGGTTTCGGTCGGTCCTGGTTACCAGGTACCGTTCGCGGCGCGCATCCGTCGCGAAGCGGGCATAGCCACCGCGACGGTCGGCCTGATCACCGACGCGCGACAGGCCGAAGACATCCTGCAACGCGGCGATGCCGACCTGATCGAAATGGCCCGCGAGTTCCTGCGCGATCCGTACTTCCCGCGCCGAGCGGCGAAAGAACTCGGTGGAGTGGTTCGCGGGCCGGAGCAATACGCGCGCGCGTGGTGATTGCCCAACCGCGCTGCCGCATGGGTGCGAGGCGAACGCGCATTATTGCGCCGCGATGCGCATCGTCGTGCGGACGACAGGTAACCCGCGGGGCAGGCGACCTGCGTCGAGCGCCGCGAAGATCTCGGTGGGGTCGCTCGACCACGCCAATTCGGCCGGTTCTGCGTAAAGGCTGGCGCGGAGCAGGGCGTGTTCGAATGCCAGCACTTCGGCGAGGTGCGGAACGCCGGCCAACAGCGCGGATTGATCGCGGAGGAAACGTGCGAAGCCTTCCGCTTCCAGCGCGGCGTAGGCATCGGGCGCGGTTGTCATGAAATAGCGATCGAGTATGGTTTCCGTTTCGTCGGAACCGAGCATGGCCAGCAGCAGGAGTATCGTATAGCGCAGTGCACGTGTAAGATTGGAGCGGCGCGCGTCGCCGATCAGTTGTCGGTACACCGCGATGCCGGCGTCTTGCGCCAGATCGGCAAAACAGGAAGAATTCACGGCGTCCCCGCGGATCGCAGCGGCCAGGGTATTTTCCCACTCTGCCAACTCCCGGAGATTGCGGCCCAGCTCCCTGTGAGCATCTGTAGTCGCGAGATACGCGGGATGTGGATGGGTAGCGGGTGAGGTCACGGCGTAATGGGGCGCCCGCAGCGCCCACAGCTTCGCGAGTTGCTCGAGTTGGCGCCCTACGCCGTCGATGCCGATGCGAGGCAGGTGTTGGGGCAGGATCTCGAACACGATCGCGCCGAGGTTCGGCAGCTTCGGCACGACCTCGGCCGCCAGTTCCAGGAGTTCAGGCGCGACGGCGTCGCTGTGGGCATCAAGCCAGTAGCCGCCCAATGCCATGCCGCCGGCAAGGTGCACTTCCCATACCCGGTCCAGCGGCATGCGTGCCAGCACGTCACGCACTCGTTCGCGACCGTTGCGCTGGTTGCACCAGAGGTTGTGCAGATCGAGCAGGATGCCGCAACGCGCCTGCTCCGCGACGCGCGCGAACCATGCGCCGTCATCGAGTTCGTCGGCGCGCGGCTGCAGGTAGTTGACCCCGGTTTCGAATGCCACCGGGGACCCGGTCATCGACGCGTATCGGACGATGTTGTCGGCCGCGGCGAACACTCCCGCAGTGGATTGCCGCGGTGGCAGCAGAAAGCCTGCTTCCGTGACGGCCGCGTCGCGGTACGTGCGATTGAAACTCAGATGTTCGCTGACCCAGACCGGTCTCAGGATGTCGACCGCGCCGCGCAATGACGGGGTGGCGTCCACCGGGTCGCAGGTGACGCCTCCGACCGGTTGCCCGACGCCATGCAACAACTTGGGTTGGGGATATTGCGCGATGTTGCGCAGCAACCCTCCGTTGGGCCGGTAGCACGCGCCGCTCCCGCAAGGAAGCTTTTCCCAAAATCCCTGGGGTTCGATCTCGATGACACCGACAAGATCGGTGTCATCGAGAAGCGGGGCGAGCTCCGGCCAGAAAACCAGTCCGACGCCAAGAGGGCGCACGGCACTCCTCGATGGTCCCTAGAACTGGGCTCCCATTCGGCCTTCGACATCGAGGGTCTTCGGGTTGACCATGAATTCCCGCATGTCCAGGAATTCCAGGATTCGGCCGGAATGACAGCCGCCACAACCGAGTTTGCCGAGCACGTTGGCGACGACCTTGTTCATGCGCTTGAGATCGTAGCTGACGTCGGCATCCACGTAGATCCGGACGCGTTCCAGGGAGCGGGGTGGCAGTGGCTGGGGATTGAGTTCGCTGATCATGATCTGATCCTCATTGCAAGGACAGGGAAATCCGGCGCGCGCCGGTTCGTCGGCATGTCGGCGGATCATTCAGCCGATCGAAACATCATCGACACGATTCGTGCCGCGAGTTGCCCACCAGAAAATCGTCGCGAACGATGATGCTGCCGACAGGCGATGCGGAATCTACTCTCGATCGCAAACCCTGTAAATATGCCTTTCCCAGCGCGCCGGTATTCCATGATTGGTATTAATTTTCCGTTTTTCAGGAGGCAATAAACGTGCCTGAAAAACATCGAATGCATTACCGAATGCGCGCCGGGGAATCCATTGATGGGAGCGGGTTTGGCGAGCTTTGTAACAATTGCAAACCGTCAATTCATCCCGATCTGGCCGCGCATGGATTTGAAGATCGCGGCGGTGTCGTAGCCCACGCCGTCCTTGAACACCAGCGGCATGTGCTCGACCGCGCCGACATGCTTCATCGGATCGCCGTCGATCACCACGACATCGGCACGCTTGCCGACAGTGAGCGAACCGATGTCCTTGTCGCGGCCTTCGAACTTCGCGGCGTTGAGCGACATGATTTCGATCGCCTGTGGGAACGTGAAGCCGTCCGCCTGCACCAGCAGTTCGATCTGGCGCTTGGATGAAAAGCCCGGAATTACGCCGCCGAAGCCGGTCGGGTCGCTGCCACCCATCAAAAGGCCGCCGGCCTCGACGAACATCTTCTCGAGTCTGGTGGCCTTGGCGAATGCGGCCTGCTCGATTGTTGCGCGTGCCCCGGGTGCCGCCTGTGCCTTCTTCCAGACCTTTTCATACAGGTCGCGCAGTGTCGGATTCAACAGGTCCAGCGCGGCTTGTGGCGCTTCGGGCTGGCCGGGCACGCTGGTTTCGAAAACGCCAAGGGTGGAGGTCACCGCCACATGCCTGGCGACCAGCAACTCGATCAGCGATTTCACTTCGGGCGAGTCCAGGTTCAGCGATGCGATGGATTCAGCGCCACCCTTGGGGCATTGGTCCGGTTGCTTGTCCTTGGCGAAATCCGTGGCCACGAAGAACCCGTGTTCCAGGTTGTCGATGCCGAGATCCGCCGCTTCGCGGAAGGTCACCGAGCACAAGTGTCCGGTGATCTTGTCGTGATGCACGTGCGCGGCGTCGATGGCGGCTTTCAGTTGCGCGCGGGTGATCTGCATGTAGGCCTTGAACGAAGTCACGCCCTGTCCGGCCCAGTAGTCGACCGTGCGCGTGGCATCAGCCGCATCGGTGAGGCGGGGCAAATCTTCGGTGAACCCTCCCGGGCCGTTGAGATAGGGGCCGGTAACGTCGATGTCGGGACCGATGCGCTTGCCGGCGTGAATGTCGTCGCGCACGTTCAGGTCGATGTACGGCGTGATCGAGCCGGTGGTGCGGATGCTAGTTTCGCCGCCCGCGAGGTACAGCGGCGGGAAGCTGTAGGGCATCGGCGAGATGTAGTAGGGGCTGAGGCGTGTCGTGTAGAACAGGTGTTCGTGCATCATCACGAAGCCAGGCAGCAGGGTCTTGCCGCGCGCGTCGATCACGGTGGCGCCGGTCGGCACTTTCGCATCGGCCGTGGGGCCAAGTTCGGCGATGCGGCCCTTGACGATAACCAGCGTCTGGTCATGTTTCGGCGCCGCACCGGTGCCATCGACGATCGTGGCGTGGATGAAGGCAATGACCGGTTGCTTGTAGGCGATCCAGTTGTCCGGATCGGCGTGCGCGAGTGGCGCGAACGCCAGCAATGCGAGCAGCAAAACGAGTGCGCGTTTCACGACGGACCCCTTCGGCGATGGGTGCCGGTCGCGTTGCGCGCCCGACGGTAGTTCAACCGCCGGGATGGTACACCCGCGTCGTGTGGTCCTTGAGTTGCTCCGGCCAGAAATACACGGTGCGCAAATCGCCGCTGGCCCAACGGTGTTGCTGGTCGGTGAAGTGCGGTGAGTCCGGATCGCCGCTTTGGCCTCCCACGTGGATCGCACGTGCACTGACCTTCGGGCCGAATTCGATGGCGGCGACGAAACTGTTGCCGCTGCGGCCGTAATATTTTTTGGTGCCCGGCCATTGGTGGGTATTGGACGCCGCGAGCGAGCCCCAGCGCGATGAGGTGAACGGCACCGCGATGCTGGGTTTCGTATCGTCGAAATGCGGATGCACCGAATCATCCAGCCGCTGGTAGCGATTGACCTCGCCCCACGGCACGCCCCAGTAGCCGAAATCCTTTTGCAGGCGATCGACGACGGTCGCGAGCGCATCGAGGCGTGTCTTTGAATCTGCCTTTTCGGCGATGTAGTCGATTTCGCGCATGTCGGTTTCGTGCGCGTCGAGGCCGCTGGCTTCCGCTTTCGCGGAAACCTCGTTCCACAGCGTGTCGCCCCACCACACCGCCAGCGTGGTCGGGATCGATGCGATGCCCCAGCGATGGTTCCAGGAACGCAGCACGCCGATCGGACCTGCGAGTTTCGCCTTCATCGGATCGTTCGCCGGCAGGCCGTCGTAATCCTTCACCAGGATCGGAACCAATCGCGCGAACGCGGGCAGGTACGAATCGAACGCGTCGGTGATCAGCTTGGCCGTGGTGAAACCGCTCGCTCCGGTCAGCATTTTGGTGGCATGTTCGCCGCGTGCATTGGGCCCGAACGAATCCATGTACTGCGGAAAGTCCGCGCGCTTCGGGCTGTATTTGCCGGCCGCCGAATAGGGCCAGTCGTTGGTGTTGAACACCCAGCCGTTGGGCGGATTGATCGCGTTCGGCATGTCCGTGATGGGCGTCATGCCTTGCCATGCGGTTGCAGGGTTGCTGCCGTCCACCGGCTTCAGGTAATCGAACGCGTTGTCCCGTTTCGGGATGAATTGTGGCGCGAGGAACGCGATCTCGCCCTTGTCGTCGGCGAACAAGGTGTTGTTGGAGGAATTGGCCTTGAGGTCGGCCACTTTCATGTAACTCGCAAGATCGCTCGCCTTGGTGCGCAGCCAGCTCTGTTGCAGCGCTGGGATCGGACGGTTCATCAGCGCCTCGGCGATCCATTTGCCGTTTTCTTCCGCGACGATCGGGCCGTGCTGGGTGAAGTAGGCGGTGAACGTGCGAGCCTTGGTCGTGCCATCGTCGGCGCGGTACTGGATGGTGATGTCGCGGCTCGTGACCGGCAGCTCCCTGTCACCGAACCTGTAGAAATATTTGCCGTCCTTCTTCGAAATTGTTTCGGCAAATTCATCGACCGCATCGACGCCGGTGGAGGTGTGCATCCAGCCGATGTGCCTGTTGAAACCCTGGTAGATGAAGAACTGGCCCCAGGTCGAGGCGCCGTAGGCATCCAGGCCTTCGTCGCTGGACATCTGCGATTCGCTGCGGAAATTGAAGGTGACGTGCGGGTTGATCAGCAACAGCGCGTGGCCATCCGCGGTGAGCTTGGGCGCGATCGCGATGCCGTTGGAGCCGGTCGGCTCGATCCATGTCGGGGGCACGGTTTGCGCCAGCGCGACCGTCGTTGCATGGTCTGCGCCATAGAACTTCGCGAGTTTCGCCAAGTCCACGCGCTCGATGTCGCCGCCGATGCTGCCCTCGGTGAAGGAAAGCGCCATCCACGGTTCGTAATGCTTGATCACCTTGGAGTGCACGTCGGGATGCGAGGCCAAATACCAGTTCATCCCGTCGGCCCAAGCATTCATCAGTTTCTTCAACCACGCGGGACTTTTCGCGTAATCCTGCTTCAGCACGACCGGGTCGATGAAAAGCTGGTAGCGCAGGTTGTCCCAGATCGCGGACTCTCCCTCGGCCTGCGCGCTCCAGCCGAGCGCGGTGAGGTAATTCATTTCGACGCGATTGAAATCGTCTTCGCACTGCGCGTAGATCATCCCGAACACCGCATCGGCATCGGTCTTGCCGTGGATGTGCGCGATGCCCCAATCGTCGCGGGTGATCGTGACGGCTTGCGCTTCCTTTTGCAGCCGCGCGTATTCGGCGCCGGTTTTGGCGACGGGCGTTTGCCATGCCGGTGGCGTGGCCGCGTCGGCACGCCCGATTGCGCTCGCGCCGAACGACGTTGCAATAAGCCCCGCGAGCAGTACGCCCGCGCAGCCGCGCTGAACTTGGTCGAGATGCAACGACATCGGTTACCCCTCCGTGATCCTGCAATCGCGCAACCTTAGCGCGAAAACGCGGGCGTCGCGCGGTGAAGCGCGATGTATCAGGAAGGTTGGACGATCGGGCGGCGCCGTTCCCGTATTGCAGGTACATGACGGAGCCGGCAGTGTCGCGGCCACTCTCGCCCCAGTCCCTTCGCCAACTCGGCGGCGTGGAGAGCGCGTGGCTTCAATGTAGGGCGGGTGGCGACCCGCCCTTATGCCTGCGCACGCGGCGGGATGCGCTGCGCTACTCCCGCCCTACACCAGTTACTGGCGTGAAGCGTCGATGGAGGGGGAGAGCCGCGCCGAATCAGCCGTTGTCGTCCGAGCCGGTTGAATCCGGTTGCGAATGGGTCACGTCCTTGCGGATCCAGGTTTGCGTGCGGCCCAGCATCGGCATGCCGATGTAGCCGCGTACGTCGAGCTTCTGTCCGTCCTCTTTCAACGACAGCTTGACCTTGTAAGTCTTGCCGTTGTTTGGGTCGAGGATCTGCCCGCCTTGCCACTGGTCGCCATCCTTTTTCACGCCCCACATGATCACCATGCCTTCCACCGGCTGGTTGTGGCGCTCGCCCTCGCACTTGTCGCAAACAGGGTGCGGTCCCTGATCCGAGAACAGCACTTGCTTGACCACGCCTTGCAGCGAGCCGTCGGGTTGTTCGGTGATTTCGATGATGGATTTCGGCTTGCCGGTGGCGTCGTCGACTTGCGTCCAGGTACCGACGGGGGTGTCGTTGGCGGCATATGCCGCGGTGGCGAGCACCAGCGCGAATGCGATCAGGAGGGAGCGAAGGGTGGCGCGCATGGCAGCGACTCCGGAATGGGCAGGTGGGGTTAGCCTGCGCGAGCCGGCGGTGCACGTCAACTGCGCCGCGCGCGTGACAAGGATGACGCGGATCAGGGCCGGTGCGGAACCCTCTGGCATAATGAAAAACCGTCTTTTTGCAACGTGATGCAACCATGACCGACCTCAGCGAAGCCCGCGTCCGCGAACTGCTTGCGGGCATCGTCGATCCGCACAACGGCGTTTCGCTGGCCGAAGGCCGCGCGATCCGCGGGGTGGGCATCGATGGCGACAAGGTCGCGGTCGAAATCGCGCTCGGCTATCCCGCGCGCGACTGGCGCAGGACGTTTGCTGCGGAGATCGAGTCTACTTTGGAGAAGGACCCCGCGATTGCACGCGCGACGGTTTCCGTGACGCCGCGCATCGCCACCCACAAGGTGCAGGGCAATCTGATGCCGCTGCCGGGGGTCAAGAACATCATCGCGGTGGCATCGGGCAAGGGCGGGGTCGGCAAATCCACGGTGGCGGTGAACATCGCACTCGCTCTGGCCGCGGAAGGCGCGAACGCCGGTGTGCTGGATGCCGACATCTATGGCCCGAGCCAGCCGCTGATGCTCGGCATTGCGGGTCGGCCGGAATCGCCGGATGGCAAGACCATCATCCCGATGACCAATCATGGCTTGCAGGTGATGTCGATCGGCTTTCTGGTCGGCGAGGACACCCCGATGGTGTGGCGCGGCCCGATGGTGACGCAGGCGCTGACGCAACTGTTGCAATCGACCCGCTGGCGCGATCTGGATTATCTCGTGGTGGACATGCCACCCGGCACCGGCGACATCCAGTTGACGCTCACGCAGCGGGTGCCGGTGGCGGGTGCGGTGATCGTGACCACGCCGCAGGATATCGCGCTGCTGGACGCGAAAAAGGGCCTGAAGGCATTCGAGAAGGTGCAGGTGCCGGTACTCGGGATCATCGAGAACATGGCCACGCACGTGTGCTCGAACTGCGGCCACGAGGAACACGTGTTCGGCGAAGGCGGTGGCGCGCGCATGGCGGAGCAATACGGCGTGCCATTGCTGGGTTCGCTGCCGCTGGACATCCGCATTCGCGAGCAGGCCGACGGCGGCAACCCCACGGTTTCCGCGATGCCCGATTCCGATCTCGCGATGCGCTATCGGGAGATCGCGCGCAACACCGCCGCGCGCCTGTCGCTGCAGGCCGAGCGCGACATGACCGGCGTGCCGAACATCCGCGTCGTCGATGACTGAGGCCGTCGCGCTGCCCAAACGGGTGCTGTGCCTGTGTGGGAGCTTGCGCCGCGTGTCGGCCAACCGTGCGGCGCTGGAAGCTGCACGTACATTGGCGCCGGCATCGCTGCGGCTCGACATGTACCCGGGCATGGGCGCATTGCCGCTGTTCAGTCCCGATGCCGAAACCGATCCACTGCCGCAAGGGGTGCTCGGCCTGCGCTTCGCGGTCGGACGTGCCGACGCATTGCTGATCGCGTGCCCCGAATACGCGCACGGCGTTCCCGGTGGCTTCAAGAACCTGCTGGACTGGCTGGTCGGTGCGCTGGAATTTCCGGGCAAGCCGGTGTTGTTGCTGAACACGTCGGCGCGCGGTTCGCATCATGCGCAGGAGGCGCTGATGGAAGTGCTGAGGACGATGTCGGCCCGCCTGCTCTCGGCCGAACCGCTGTCGGTGCGGTTGCCGGGGGCGGGATGCACCACCGAAGCGGTCTTGGCCAGCGAGGAGCGTTGTCGCGAATTGCAGATCGCGCTGGGGGTGTTGGCTGCCGGGCTTGCGTGATGCTGGCGCCTGTCCGGCATTCCCGTTATTTTGGCGGCTTTGGCCGGAGGGCTCCGGCATCCAACGAGGGTGGAGCGTTCGTGAGCATCAAGAGCGACAACTGGATCCGCCACATGGCGGAGCAGCATGGCATGATCGAGCCATTCGAGCCGGGCCAGGTCAAGCAGAACGACGGCGGCCGCATCGTGTCGTATGGCACGTCCAGCTACGGCTACGACGTGCGCTGCGCAGGCGAGTTCAAGATCTTCACCAACATCAACTCGACCATCGTCGATCCCAAGGATTTCGATTCGCGCAACTTCGTGGATTTCGCGGGAGAGTGCTGCATCATCCCGCCCAATTCGTTCGCGCTGGCGCGCACCGTCGAATATTTCCGGATTCCGCGCAACGTACTGACGATCTGCCTCGGCAAGAGCACCTATGCGCGTTGCGGCATCATCGTCAACGTGACGCCGCTGGAGCCCGAGTGGGAAGGTCACGTGACGCTCGAGTTTTCCAACACCACGCCGCTGCCCGCCAAGATCTATGCGAACGAAGGCGTGGCGCAGATGCTGTTCCTGGAGTCCGACGAAGTGTGCGCCACCAGCTACAAGGATCGCGGTGGCAAGTACCAGGGCCAGAAGGGCGTGACGCTTCCCAAAACGTGATTGTCTCTTTCCTTTCCTCCTCGATCAGTTCCATCGCTTTGGGAGAGGCAATCGTTGAGGATCGATGCCAGCGCTTCTGGTCGTCCCGGAGCGGGCCGCAGGCCCGAGTCCGGAATCGGTTTGAACATGTCTCGGGACTCCATGTGGTGCCTCAAGCGGCATGCACGAAAAAGATCGGGCAGCGCGTTCAGCCCGCTTGTGGCAGACTTGCGCAGCTACGGCCGCGTGGCCGGCCATCACGATCAGCAACGGAGACCGATTCCATGAACCTGCGTTCGTTTGTTGTGCGCCTCGGCGGCGCGGCCATGCTGGCGACGATGTTTGCGCTCGCGGCGTGCAGCGGCACGGTTCGCAGCGGCGGCGAAACCACGGTCACCGTGCCGCACCAGTACGACATGACGATCGGCGCGTTCAAGGACAACCAGTACCAGGTGGACGGCGCGGTGCTGAGCGCGCCGGATCTCGAAGCCCACTTCCGCTATCTGCAGGACCAGAAGCAACTGCCGAAGACGGTGCTGCTGGAAGATACCGATTCGGCCAAGGTCAACAACTCGGCGCTGGAAGAATTCGCCAGCCTGCAACTTGCCTTCCACTTCACCGGTTACGTGATGCACAAGGGCAAGCTGACCCTGATGAGCGCGGTGGAAGCTGCCAAGGACAAGGACCAGAAGTAACACCCGCGACGGTCAGTACACCGCGCCGGCCGCGACGCGAAGATCGGCGCGCGTGGTCAGTGCGGTGTGCACGATTACCTCCAGCGCGTGCGTCATCTGGCCCAGCGGCATCCCGGGCTGGCCGTGCGCGGCGGCCTGCTCAGGCAACCATGGCACGTGCACGAATCCCGCGCGGGTATTGCGGCAGCGTCGCAGCGCGTGCATCAGCGCATAGAACACCTGGTTGCACACATACGTGCCGGCCGTCTGAGAAACATGCGCCGTGATGCCGGCCTCGTGCAGCGCCAGCAGCGACGCCTTGATCGGCAACGTCGCAAAGAATGCGTTCGTGCCGCCGCGCAGCACCGGCAAATCCACCGGTTGCGCGCCCGCGTTGTCCGGGATGCGTGCGTCGATCAGGTTGATCGCGACGCGTTCCAGCGAAATGCCTTCGCGCCCGCCGGCGAGGCCCACCGCGATGGCGACCCTCGGTTCCGCCTTGCGCAGCGCGTGCCACAGCGCGGGCATCGAGGCGTCGAACTCGCAGGGCAATTCCGCCGTCACGATGCGATGGTCTTCGATCATGCGGCCATCCAGTGCACGCACCGCCTGCCAGGACGGGTTCAGCTTCTCGCCATCGAACGGTGCGAAGCCGGTCAGCAGGACGGTGCGTTCGCGCTGGCGTGTGGATCGTTGCAAATGAGGACGATCAAAAGCGGAAGATCAGGCAATACATCAACGCCAAGTTTACGACGAGCAGCACCGCGCCGGTTTTCCATTGTGCGCGGATCACGTCATTCTGGTTCGGCAACTCCAGCAACGCGACCGGCACGATGTTGAAATTGGCGGCCATCGGCGTGAACAGCGTGCCGCAATAGCCGGTGAGCATGCCCAGTGAGCCGAGGATCGCGGGGTTCGCGCCATGCAGGTGGATCAGCAGCGGCAGTCCGACGCCCGCGGTCAGCACCGGAAACGCGGCGAATGCGTTGCCCATGATCACGGTGAACAGCACCATGCCGAGTCCGTAGGCAATCACACATGCCAACGCGCTGTTGACGGGAATCACCATCCGCACCAGGTCCGACACCGCGGCGCCCACGCCGGTGGCGGCGAATACCCCGCCCAATGCGGCGAGTGTCAGTGGCAGCAGTGCGGCCCAGCCGAGTGTGTCGAGCAGGCGCCGGCCTTCGGCGAGACCGGAGCCGGGTTTTGCCCGCGTCACCCACAATGCTGCGACCAGCGCGATCACGCAGGCGAGTGCCAGTCCGGTCAAGGTCATCCGGACGGGATCGAACAGGCGTACGCCGCCGATCACCACGTACGCCCCGAACAACGCAACCAGCAGCGTCACCAGTGGAATCAGCACGGCCGGGCCGAACAGCCGATGACCGAGACGCTCGGCGTCGGCTTCGCGCGCGGACACGTCGCGCTCGACGAGTTGCCCACGTTGCATCCGGGGCGACAATGCCGCCAACGCAATCACGCCGACGCCGGCCAGTTGCGCGGGCAGCTCATGGTGTGCGGCGGTGGCATCGAGCACGTACTTGCCGCCGGCCGTCAAGGCAGCCAGCACCAGCCAGAACCCCGCGTGCGACCAGCGCCGCTCGCGCAGGTTGAGCCACGCCGCCCCGGCGAGGAACAGCGCGATCAGCCAGTAGGCGTGTTCGATCTTCAGCACGATCCGGACTTTCCGCCGCCTTCGGGCCGCAGCGCCGGCGTCGCCGAGCCCGATGCGCCGCCGGTAAGTCGGCGCGCAAACAGCACCGTGCGGATCGCGTGAACGACGAACGCCGCAATCGCGGTCGGCAGTGCCCACAACGCGATCTGCAGCGGTTCGAGTTCGATCCCGTGTTGCGCATAGAAGCCCTGGATCAGCAGCACCGCGCCCAGTGCGATGAACACATCCTCGCCGAAAAACCGGCCGATGTTGTCGGTGGCGGCGCTGAACGCACGCACATCGTTGCGTTCCTGGGCGTTAAGCGGCGTACCCCGTTTTTCTGCCGCACCTTCGGCCATTGGCGCCAGCAACGGGCGCACCGTTTGGGCATGGCCGGCGACGTCGTACAAACCGAGCATGGCCAGTATCTGGCGGGCCGCGAGATAGGCCATCAATAGCCGCGAAAGAGTGAGTCCGCGCAACGTCGCGATCCAGTTGCCCACATGCTCGCGCAGGCCCGCGCGCTCCAACACGCCGATCGCCGGCAAGGTCAGCACGAACAACAACAAGGCGCGCTCGGACACGAAGCTGTTGCCGATCAGCGCCAGGATGTCGCCGATGGATTTGCCGGCCGCGAGTCCGCTGACGATGCCGGCGGCCACCACGACGGGAACCGGGTTGAAGCGCAGCGCGAATCCCGCGACCACCACAAGCACGCCGAGCAGCGGCAGCCAATGCAGCAGGGCGGTCATGCCGGACGCGCCGCTGCGACGATCTGCACGCCGGCGTCGCCGAGTGCGCGTCGCAGCCGCTCCGCAAACACGGCCGCATTGGCGCGATCGCCGTGCACGCACAAGGTGTCGGCTTCGACGCGCACCATCTCGCCGTCGCGCGTCGAGGCTTCGCCGCGTATGGCGATCGAAACAGCCTGCGCGACCGCCGCGTCGATGTCTTCGATCACCGCGCCGGGTTCCGACCGTGGCGTCAGTGAACCGTCCGCGCAATAGCGCCGGTCGCAGAAGCCCTCGCGCTGGATGGTCAACCCCGCATCGCGGCCGGCTTCCACGAGCGCACTGCCCGCGAGTCCCACCAGGATCAGGAGCGGATCGAAATCGCGTACCGCGGTGGCGATCGCGTCGGCCAGTGCGCGATCGCGTGCGGCCATGTTGTACAGCGCGCCGTGGGGTTTGACGTGGTGCAATTGCGTGCCGGCCGCCCGCGCCAGCGCGTGCAATGCGCCCAGCTGGTACAGCGTTTGCGCATGCACTTCGTCGGGCGTGATCTTCATTTCGCGACGACCGAAGCCCTGTAGGTCGGGCAGTGATGGATGCGCGCCGATTGCGACGCCATGCCGCGCACACAGGTCAATCGTCGCGCGCATCGTGACCGGATCGCCGGCGTGGAATCCGCAGGCGATATTCGCCGAGGTGATCCACGGCATCACGCCGGCATCGTCGCCCATGCGCCAGGCGCCGAAGGATTCGCCGAGGTCCGCGTTGAGATCGATGCGATTCATGGGGCAAGCCGGGCTGCGATGCGGGCCGTGAGGATGTCGAGGATGCGTTCGCGTTCGCGCAACGCGTGCAGCGCATCCTCGAACGTGTACGGCGTGAAGCGTACCGCATCGCCAGGCCGAAGTTGCGCGAGGCACGGCACGTCCACCGCGGCGATCTGGCCGATGCGCGGGTAGCCGCCGCTCACCGGGCATTCCGGTCCGAACGCAATCGGTTGTCCGGACGGCGGCAGTTGCAGCAGCCCAGGCATGCAACCCTCGCTGATCATTTCAATGGGATATGCGCATTCGAGAGTGGGGCCGTCCAGACGCAGGCCCGTACGGTTGGAATCTGCGTGCACCCGAAACGTTTCGGAAAACAGCGATTCGCGGGAGGATTCGGTCAAGGCATCGAGATGTTTGCCGGGCAGCAGGCGCAATGGTGTTTGCGCGTGCTGGTCGAACCAAGGGCGTGGGTCGATCCACCAAGCAGGCTGCCCTCGCGTCGAAGCGGGGTCGGGTCCACTTTCCCCGGCGTTTTCATCGATTCGCCGATCGGGTGAAAATGCGTCCGGCCCCTTTTGAAGCACATCGCCGGCGCGCAATGGCCTGCCGCCAATCGGGCCGATGCCCGCATTGACATCCGTGCTGCAGCTGCCGAGTACGGGCACGATATCGAAGCCGCCGCGCATCGCAAGATAACCGCGGCAACCGGAACGCATCGCACCGAGTTCCATCGTGGTCCCGGCCGGCACATGAACCGGTGCCCACATCGGTTGCTCGATACCGTCGATGCGGAACGGAATCGGCGCGCCGACCAGCGCGACCGACGCGGCGGCGCCGAAGCGCAACGTCGGCCCGAGCAGCGTGATTTCCAGCACACACGCGTTGTCCGGATTGCCGCAAAGGGCATTTGCGATCCGCCGTGCCGGTGCGTCGAACGCACCCGCGCGGCCGATGCCGAGGTGCGCGAAGCCGGGTCGCCCGGCGTCCTGGAACGTGGTCAGCAGCCCCGGCTTGATTACGTCGATCACGTGCCGCGCTCCGCGAGCCGCCGTAATTCGTTCGCATGGATGGTGCGGAAGCGGACGCAATCGCCGGGTGCGAGCAGGCACGGCGGATCGCGGTCGGAATCGAACAACACAAGCGGCGTGCGCCCGATCAGGTTCCAGCCGCCTGGCAGTTCGCGCGGATAGATGCCGGTCTGTGCGCCGCCGATCGCGACCGAGCCTGCCGGCACGCGGGTGCGCGGATTGGCGCGCCGCGGCGTGTGCAGCGCCGAGTCGAGACCGAGCAAATAGGGAAAGCCGGGCGCGAAACCGAGCATTGCCACGGTGTACTCGGTCCGCATGTGGCGCTCGATGACCTGGTCGGGTGTCATGCCCGCGCGTTGCGCGATCGTGCCAAGGTCTGGACCGTATTCGCCGCCATAGCAAACAGGAATTTCCGTGTGCTGCGTGGCGGGCTTTCGCGGGGAGCTTGCTTCCGGCTCGTCGCCCTGTTGAAAGCCGCGATCCAGTATCTTGGTGACGGATTCCGGCAACGCGTCGCCGCCCCGTGAAAGTGGATCGAAACGCACCAGCAGCGTTGCGTACGCGGGCGCAATGTCGGTGATGCCCGGAAGCTTCGCCGCACGAATCGCGCGTGCAGCCGCGTGCACGCGCGCGTTGAGGTCGATGTCGATGCCGTCGCCGAAGCGCAGCAGCAGGGCGTCTTCGGCAACCGGTTCGATCGCGAAATCCACGGCTACTGCACCGAGCGCAAACGCATGATCAGCGCTTCACGCGCCTCGGGCGAGTACGGTTGCGCCGGTCCACGCCCCCACACCGGCCCCGGCCATGCAGCATCGCGCTCGCGCCGGGCCACCACGTGCACGTGCAATTGGCGGACGATATTGCCGAGCGCGCCGACGTTGATCTTGTCGCATTCGGCTGCGCCACGAAGCTGCTTCATTGCGTGCCGGATTTCGTGCATCAGCCGCGTGTTGTCGCTCTCGTCCAGATCATCGACTTCGACCAACGCCTCGCGACGCGGCACCAACACCAGCCACGGGAATCGTGCATCATCCAGCAACAGCACGCGGCAGAGTTGCCAATCGGCAATGAACGCCGTGTCATGCGCCAGGCGCGGGTCGAGTTCGAAACCTGCTTCGCGCGAATCGCTCATGCGCTACCCGCGAGGTGCTGGTCGAAGAAGGCCAAGGTGCGTTGCCAGGCAAGTTTTGCAGCGGCTTCGTCGTAGTGGGTGGGATCGACGTCGCGATTGAAGGCGTGCCCCGCGCCTTCATACACGTACACCGGTGCGTCGGGCCAAGCCTTGCGGTGTTTCTCGATCGCTTCGGCCGTGATCGATCGATCGTTCGCTCCGAAGTGGAACACCACCGGCGCCTGCAGCGGTTGGTCGAGGAACCCGGTATTGCGCGCGCCGTAGTAGCTCACCGCCGGCAGGCCGAGCCGCTGCGCGCCGAGCAACGCCACCGTGCCGCCCCAGCAATAGCCGACCACGCCAATCCTGCCGGACGAGGAGATCGACTCGGCAGCGCTGGCGACGGCTTCCGCCGCGCGGTCGAGGCCAACTTCCATGGCCAGTTGCTTGCCGCGTTCCATGCCCGTCTTGTCATAGCCGAGTTCGACATCGTTCTCCACGTAATCGAAAAACGCGGGCGCAATAGCGGTGTAACCCGCTTCCGCGAAGCGATCGGCCACGGCGCGAATGTGCGGCGTGACGCCGAAGATTTCCTGCACCACCACGACGCCACCCTTGGGCTTGCCGGCGGGTTTCGCGAGATAGGCGCCGATGCAATGTGTGCCGGCGGTCATGATGTTGAGGCGTTCGCCCATGAGCATCCTCCGAAAGTCGTGATCCGATCAGCGTACTACGCAGGATCGATTCCGGAGAGGCTTGCCGAGATCGGGCCCGAGTCCCGCTAAAATTGCCGGCCCCCGTTTCAACAAGCGCCCCGCATGCCCGCACCATCTCCCAAAGTTGGTTTCGTCAGCCTAGGCTGCCCCAAGGCACTGGTCGATTCCGAGCGCATCCTGACCCAGTTGAAGGCCGAGGGCTACGAGATCGTGCCACGTTACGACAAGGCCAACGCGGTGATCGTCAACACCTGCGGCTTCATCGACGCGGCGGTACAGGAGTCATTGGACGCGATCGGCGAGGCGCTGCACGAAAACGGCAAGGTCATCGTCACGGGATGCCTCGGCAAGCGCGACGCGCTGATCCGCGAAGCCTACCCCGACGTGCTGGCGATCACGGGTCCGCAGGACTACGCCAACGTCATGGGCGCGGTGCACGCGGCGTTGCCCAAGCCGCACGATCCGTTCGTCGATCTGGTGCCGGATACAGGCATCAAGCTGACGCCGAAGCACTATGCGTATCTGAAGATTTCCGAAGGCTGCAATCACCGCTGCACGTTCTGCATCATTCCGTCGATGCGCGGGAACCTCGTTTCGCGCCCGATCGACGAGGTGCTGGTCGAAGCTGAAAAACTGGTGCGTTCCGGCGTCAAGGAATTGCTGGTGATTTCGCAGGACACCAGCGCCTACGGTGTGGACGTTCGTTACTCCGAACGCACCTGGCGTGGCAATCCGTATCAAACACGCATGACCGACTTGTGTCGCGGGCTTGGCGAACTCGGCGCGTGGGTGCGGCTGCACTACGTTTATCCGTATCCGCACGTGGACGACGTGATCCCGTTGATGGCGGAAGGCAAGATCCTTCCCTATCTCGACATCCCGTTCCAGCACGCCAGCCCGCGCATCCTCAAATTGATGAAGAGACCCGGCAACATCGACAAGACGCTGGAGCGCATCCGCGCGTGGCGGCGCGCGTGCCCGGATCTCACGATCCGCAGCACCTTCATCGTCGGCTTCCCGGGCGAAACCGATGCGGAGTTCAAGGCATTGCTGGAGTTCCTGCGCGAAGCCCAACTCGACCGCGTGGGCGCGTTCGCCTATTCACCGGTCGGCGGCGCGAAAGCCAACGAACTGCCCGATCCGGTGCCGGAAGAACTGAAGGAGGATCGTCTCGAACGCTTCATGGAGATGCAGGCGCGGATTTCAGCCGCCAAGTTGCAGAAGAAGATCGGCCGTACGTTGAAGGTGCTGGTGGACGAAGCGAATGCCGACGGCGCGATCGCGCGCTCGATGGCCGACGCGCCGGAAATCGACGGCGTGGTGCGGATCGGTGATGGCGCATCGTTGAAGCCTGGCCAGTTTGCCGAGGTGACGATCGTCGGCGCGAGCGAGCACGACTTGCAGGCGCGCCTGACGCAACCGGAGTAAGCGCCGTGCGCTACGTCGCACCACTGCGTGACACCATCGATTCGCAGGTGTTCGCGCGGATGCCGCTGGCGGGATGGTGCGAATTCTCCGATCTGCTGGAAGCGCCCGGGTGGCCGTCCATCGACGCACTTGCGGCGCGGCTGCCGCCGGACGCGCCGGTACGTTTCGCCGTGCAGACGCGCGAGTTGCTGGCCGACGGATTGCATTATGAGCAGCGCATCGCGGAACGCGGCGTGATCGCCACACGGGAGCGCAACTGGCACGATCTTTTCAACGCGCTGGTGTGGTTGCGATTTCCGGGTTTGAAGCGTGCGCTCAACGCGCGGCAGGCGGCCGAGATCGCCCACATGGGCTCCAAGCGGCGCTCGCGAGCGCAGTACGCGCTCACCCATTTCGATGAAGCCGGCGTGGTGGTCGGCTTGCGCGATCCGTCGCTGCTGGCGTTGTGGGATGCGCACGATTGGCACGGATTGTTCTGGCGTGAACGCCCGGCATGGCGTGACGGGCGCATCGAGGCCGCCGTGTTCGGGCACGCGCTTCTGGAGCACGCACTCAGCCCGCAACGGCTTCTCGTCGGCAAGGCCCTGGTGGTCGTGCTTGCGCAGGGCATGTCGGTCAGCGCAGCCATCGACGCCTGTGCAACGAATATTCGCGACGGTGACCTGTTGCGCGATCCGCTGGAACTGCGGCCCTTGCCGCTGTCCGGCATTCCGGGCTGGCATCAGGATGGCGAGGCCGAGGCTTTCCATCGCTCTGCCCCGTGCTATCAGGCATTGCGCGCGGGGCGAACGTACCCCGCGCCGCTGTTGCTTGGGTCGAAACATCCGGCGTTGCGTGCGCGACTGGGCTAGACCTTGTTCCAGCGGATGTGCCGACGCGGCACCCTTCGCGCTTCAGCCTTCGTATCTCACGTCCACGACCAGAAAACGCGCCTTGCCGCCCGGCAATTCGGCCTCGAACTCTTCGTCCACGCGTTTTTTCAACGCAGCGCGGGCGAGTGGCGAATCCACGCTGATCCAGCCTTTCTTCGCGTCGGTCTCGTCCGGACCGACGATGCGATAGACATGCGTTTCACCGCTGTCACTGTTTTCGACCTCGAAGCTTGCGCCGAAGAACACCGCATCACGATTTGTCGGCACGCCTTCGGCAACTTTCAGTGACGGAATGCGTTTGGACAGGTAACGCACCCGCCGGTCGATTTCACCGAGCTGCTTTTTGCGGTAGGTATATTCGGCGTTTTCGGATCGATCGCCTTCGGCCGCCGCGGCGGCCAGTGCCTTGACGACTTCGGGGCGCAATTCGCGCCACAGGTGATCGAGTTCCGACTTCAGTACGTTGAATCCCGCGCGCGTGATGATCGCGGTGGAGCGGGGCGGGGGTGGGCGCCAGCGTGACATGCGTTGCGCGCGTTGTCAGCGCCGCCCACCGAAGATGCCGCCCAGCACACCGCGCAGGATCTGCCGGCCGAGCTGGCTGCCCATCGTGCGCACCGTCTGCTTGGCCATGGTTTCTATCATGCCCTGGCGGCGCCTGGTGCCGAAGATCGCATCGTGCATCGCGCCACCCCACGCGGAATCTTGGGGCGCGCTCGCGGCTTCCTTCTGCGCGACTTCGGTCGGGTGGTCCGCGGCCTTTTCATCGGCGCGCTTCGCCAGCATTTCCGCGGCGGATTCGCGGTTGACCGGAGTATCGTATTTGGCTCCGACCGGCGAGCGCGAGCGGATGGTCGCGCGTTCCTCGTCCGTGATCGGCCCGAGCCTAGAAGTCGGCGTCGAGATCAGCACGCGCTCGACGGGCGTGGGCGCTCCTTTGTCGCGCAAGGTCGATGCGAGCGCCTCGCCCACGCCCATCGTGCCGATCACTTGCGCGACATCGAGCTTGGGATTCGGCGCGAAGGTTTCCGCGGCGGCTTTGATCGCTTTCTGGTCACGCGGCGTGAAGGCGCGCAGCGCGTGCTGGATGCGGTTGCCCATCTGACCCAGGATCACGTCGGGCACGTCATCCGGATTCTGCGAACAGAAATACACGCCGACGCCCTTGGAACGGATCAGCCGCACCACCTGTTCCACTTTCTGCTGCAGTGCGGGCGGGCAGTCGTCGAATAGCAGATGCGCTTCGTCGAAAAAGAACACGAGTTTCGGCTGGTCCGGATCGCCGGCTTCCGGCAATTGCTCGAACAGTTCCGAAAGCATCCACAGCAGGAACGTGGAATAGAGCCTGGGCTTCAGGATCAACTGGTCGGCGGCGAGGATGTTGATGATGCCGCGCCCGGACATGTCCTGGCGCATGATGTCCTTCAGGTCCAGCGCGGGTTCGCCGAAGAATTGCGCGGCGCCCTGTTGCTCCAGTTGCAGCAATGCGCGTTGCACCGCGCCGAGGCTGGACTTGCTGACCAGGCCGTAGTGCTGCGACACATCCTTCGCGTTGTCGCCGACGTAGTTCAGCAGCGCGCGCAGGTCGTCGAGATCCAGCAGCAGCCAGCCGTTGTCGTCGGCCAGCTTGAACACGATTTCCAGCACGCCTTCCTGGGTGTCGTTCAATTCCAGTACGCGCGCGAGCAGGGTCGGGCCCATTTCCGAAACCGTCGCGCGCACCGGCGAACCAAGCTTGCCGTACAAGTCCCAGAACACCACGGGGTTCGCGGCGGGTTGCCAGGATTTCCCGATGCCGAGTTTTTCCAGCCGCGCTTTCAGCTTGTCGCCCGGCGGCGAGGCGGCTTGCGACATGCCCGCGATGTCGCCCTTCACGTCGGCCAGGAACACCGGCGCGCCGAGCCGCGAAAAACCCTCCGCGAGCACCATCAGCGAAACGGTCTTGCCGGTGCCGGTGGCACCCGCAATCATGCCGTGGCGATTGCCGAAGCGCGGGTCGAGTTCGACCGCCGTGATTTCGTTTTTTCCGATCAGGATGTCGTCCACGCGGTCTCCCGATTTGCGGGGCTGTGACGGATTTGGGATTGTACGTGTGCATTTTGCCTTGAGTCGTCCGGCGCGACGCGTTAGGGTTCCATTCGTTGTCGGGAACCGGGTGTTTTCATGATGTGGCGGCGTTCGGGCTGGATTGCGTGTGCATGCGCGTGGGGATTGGTGGCGGGTTGTGCGCAGACGCCGCCGCGGGGCGATGGTTCACCCTTGGATTTGAACGGCTTGTACGCGCAGCTCGATCGCGCGAGCGCCGAGTACGATCAGGCGCTGCAGCAGGCGCGGCGGGGCGACGATGCGCAATCGCAGAAGACGCTGCAAGCCGCGCTGGATGCCATGCGCAGCGCATCGGATGCATGCGTCAACACCGACGGCTGCGACACCCAGCGTTTTCTTTCGGCGTATGACCGTGCGCTCCGCCTGAAGGACGGCAGCTTCCTCGGCACCGAGGACGATCAGCAGGCGCTCGACACCGAGGACCAAGGTACGGTCGGCGCCGAATCAAGCGTCTCGACCACGTTGCCGGAAGCGCAACGGACGGTGCAGTTGTTGCACGACCACAAGCTTTCCGATCTCGTCGCCACCAATGGCGCGGTGCAGGCCGCGTTGCAGGTGTGGTTGACGCGCATGCGGCCCAATCTCATCCGCGCGTACGTCGATTACCAGTACCTGCGTTTCCAGATGGAACCCGCATTCCACGAGGCGGGCCTGCCGGAAGCGATCCTGTTCGGATTGATCGCCAAGGAATCCGGCGGCAACGTGCACGCGGTGTCGCGTTCAGGCGCAGCGGGCCCGTTGCAGTTCATGCCGGCCACCGGTTCGCGGTTCGGCTTGAATACCATCAACGGCTTCGACCAGCGCTTCGATCCGACCATGGCCGCACAGGCGACCGCGGCGTATTTCAACGAGCAGATGGCACGGCTCAACGACAACCTCGCACTGGTGCTGGCGGCCTACAACGGCGGCGAGGGCCGGATGGGGCGGCTGGTCGCCGGCGCATCCGATGCGAATTTCTGGGATCCCGGCATTTACTTTTCAATGTCTGACGAGACACGGGATTACGTGCCGATGGTGCTGGCGGCGGCGTGGCTGTTCCTGCACCCGGACCGCTACAACCTGCATTTTCCGAAGGTGGACGGCGTGCCCGGCCACGTCGAGCTCGCGAACGCGGCATCGCTGAACGAGCTCTCGGTGTGTCTCGGCAACGATGCAAACGCGCACTACGGCTGGTATCGCACGCTGCGCAATCTCAATCCGCAAGTGGATCCGTCGCAGGTGCAGCCGCCGGGCACGCGCGTCAATCTGCCGAGGTTCCTGCAGAACGCCTACAAGCAATCGTGCACCAACGGCAAATGGGTGGTACTGGCCGACCAGTTGCAGAACGCGCAGCTTCCGACCGCGCTCGCAAAGGCCAAGGCCGATCCTCCGCCGTCCGGGCGGACGCGGCACTACACCGTGCGCAAGGGCGATACGCTGTACGCGATCGCGCGCCGCTTCGATTGCGACGACGTGCGCGACTTGGTGCGCGGCAATCGCCTGCATTCCGCCGGCGACCTGCAGGTCGGCAAGCGGTTGCAACTGGTGGGGTGTAAGCGCTGACGCCAGATGGTCTTGCCGGATTGATGCAGCAAGAGGGCTGAAGCGCCCTCTTGTCGTTTCAGGGTAGGAGCGGAAAAGCCATCGCGCAAAATCGGACGGGGCAAAGTGGCGTCGCTGCGATTCGGGTGTTCCCGAACCAGCGAGGCATGTCGGACCGCAGTATCCAGGGACGCCATCGCCCTTGGCTTCATAGCCTGGATTCAAGCCGCCCGCGGTACCCCCTTTCATGTGATGTCCGCGTGAAGGCGGCTCTCCTGCAGACCTCGGAAAAATGGAGCATGATGCGGTTTTTTCTGCACCGCCCAGCCGTGGGCGCGATGGCGCGCACCGTCGAGGTTTGCACGCACGTTCGACGCGTGCCCGACGATGACTCGTTCGTGGCTGTCCCGGTTGCTTCCGTTGCCATCTCCCCGTGGAGATAACCATGAATGCCAGAATCAAGAGCCGGCAACTCCCAGGATCGACCGCGCCGTCGAGAGCCGTCGAGCCGCCCATGCATGCGCTGTTGACGGCGATGCAGGCCGTGCAGCGCGGCGATTTCAGCGTGCGGGTCAGCCGCGACTGGGATGGCCTCGAAGGCAAGCTCGCGGACAGCTTCAATGACATCATCGAAGCCAACCAGCGCATGGCGCGTGAGTTGGAGCGCATCGGCCACGGCGTCGGCAAGCAGGGCAAGACCCGGCAGCGCATTTCGCTGGCGGGTCGCGCCGGTGCCTGGGAAGGCATGGAGCGTTCGGTCAACGACCTGATCGACGACCTGTTGTGGCCGACCACCGAGGTTACGCGCGCCATCGCCGCGGTAGCCAAGGGCGACCTTTCCCGCACCATGGCGCTGGAGTTCGAAGGTCGCCCGCTCGAAGGCGCGTTCCTGCGTACGGCGACCATCGTCAACACCATGATCGAGCAGCTCAGCGTGTTCAGCTCCGAGGTCACGCGCGTCGCGCGCGAGGTCGGCACCGACGGGAAGCTCGGCGGCCAGGCCAAGGTGCGCGGCGTCAGCGGCGTGTGGCGCGAGCTGACCGAATCGGTCAACCAGATGGCCTCCAACCTCACCGCGCAGGTGCGCAACATCTCCGAGGTCACGATCGCGGTGGCCAACGGCGACCTGTCACGCAAGATCACCGTCGACGTGCGTGGCGAGATCCTGCAACTGAAGGAAGCCATCAACACGATGGTGGACCAGTTGCGCTCGTTCGCGGCCGAGGTGACGCGCGTGGCGCGCGAGGTGGGTACCGACGGCAAGCTCGGCGGCCAGGCCGTGGTGCCGGGCGTGGCCGGCACCTGGAAGGACCTGACCGATTCGGTCAACGCGATGGCGACGAACCTGACTTCGCAGGTGCGCAACATCGCCGAGGTCACGACCGCGGTGGCGCGCGGGGATCTCTCGCGCAAGATCACGGTGGACGTGCGCGGCGAAATCCTCGAGCTCAAGAACACCATCAACACGATGGTGGATCAGTTGAACGGTTTCTCGGCCGAGGTGACGCGCGTGGCGCGCGAGGTCGGCACCGAGGGCCGGCTGGGCGGCCAGGCCGAAGTCAAGGGCGTCAGTGGCGTGTGGAAGGAGCTGACCGACAACGTCAACTCGATGGCCACCAACCTGACCAACCAGGTCCGCAACATCGCCGAGGTCGCGACTGCGATCGCGCGCGGTGACCTGTCACGCAAGATCACGGTGGACGTGCGCGGCGAGTTGCTCGACCTCAAGGAAACGCTGAACACGATGGTCGAGCAGTTGCGCTCGTTCGCCGCCGAAGTGACGCGCGTGGCGCGCGAGGTCGGCACCGAAGGCAACCTGGGCGGGCAGGCCGACGTGCCGGGCGTCGCCGGCACGTGGAAGGACCTGACCGACCACGTCAACTCGATGGCGTCGAACCTCACCGCGCAGGTCCGCAACATCGCCGAGGTGACGACCGCCGTCGCGCGTGGCGACCTCTCTCGCAAGATCACGGTGGACGTGCGTGGCGAAATCCTGGAGTTGAAGAACACCATCAACACGATGGTGGATCAGCTCAACAGCTTCGCCGCCGAGGTGACGCGCGTGGCGCGCGAGGTCGGCACCGAGGGCGAGCTGGGCGGCCAAGCCGACGTGCCCGGCGTTGCGGGGACCTGGAAGGACCTGACCGACTCGGTCAATGCGATGGCCACCAACCTGACCTCGCAGGTGCGCAACATCGCCGAGGTCACCATCGCGGTGGCCAACGGCGACCTGTCGCGCAAGATCACGGTCGACGTGCGGGGTGAAATCCTGCAGCTCAAGGAAGCCATCAACACCATGGTCGACCAGTTGAACGGCTTCGCTGCCGAGGTGACGCGCGTGGCGCGCGAGGTCGGCACCGAGGGCAAGCTGGGCGGCCAGGCGAATGTGGTCGGCGTCAGCGGCGTGTGGGAGGAGTTGACCGACAACGTGAACTCGATGGCGACCAACCTCACGACCCAGGTGCGCAACATCGCCGAGGTCACCACGGCGGTGGCGCGTGGTGACCTGTCGCGCAAGATCGCGGTCGACGTCAGGGGCGAAATCCTGGAGTTGAAGAACACCATCAACACGATGGTCGATCAGCTCAACGGCTTCGCCGCCGAGGTGACGCGCATGGCGCGCGAAGTCGGCACCGAGGGCAAGCTGGGCGGCCAGGCGATCGTGCCGGGCGTCGCCGGCATCTGGAAGGATCTGACCGACAACGTCAATTCGATGGCGTCCAATCTCACGACCCAGGTGCGCAACATCGCCGAGGTCGCCACGGCCGTGGCGCGTGGCGACCTGTCGCGCAAGATCGCGGTGGACGCCAAGGGCGAGATCCTGGAGTTGAAGAACACCATCAACACGATGGTGGATCAGCTCAACGGTTTTTCCGCCGAGGTCACGCGCGTGGCGCGCGAGGTCGGCACCGAGGGCAACCTCGGCGGCCAGGCGCGTGTACCGGGCGTGGCCGGCACCTGGAAGGACTTGACCGACAACGTCAATTCGATGGCCTCGAACCTCACCACTCAGGTGCGCGGCATCGCGCGGGTGGTGACCGCGGTCGCTACGGGCGACCTCAGCAAGAAGCTGACGGTGGAGGCCAAGGGCGAGATCGCCGCGCTGGCCGACACCATCAACGGCATGACCGACACGCTCGCGATCTTCGCCGACCAGGTGACCACGGTGGCGCGCGAGGTCGGTGTAGAAGGGCGCCTGGGCGGGCAGGCCAAGGTGCCGGGCACCGCCGGGATCTGGAAGGACCTGACGGCCAACGTGAATCGCCTCGCGGCCAACCTCACGACGCAGGTGCGCGCGATCGCCGAGGTCGCGACGGCGGTGACGCAGGGCGACCTGACGCGCTCGATCCAGGTCGATGTGCGCGGCGAGGTCGCCGACCTCAAGAACAACATCAACGCGATGATTGGCAATCTGCGCGTCACCACCGAGCGCAATCGCGAGCAGGACTGGCTGAAGACCAACCTCGCGAAATTCAGCGACATGATGCAGGGCCAGCGCGACCTGATCACGCTGGGCCACATGCTGCTGACGGAACTGGCGCCGCTGGTCAATGCGCAGCAGGGTTTGATGTACGTGGTCGATGCCGAGTCGAGTACGCCATGCCTGCGCCGGCTGGCCGGCTACGCCGACGCCAACTTGCCAAGCCCGGAACACCACATCGCCATCGGCGAGGGCCTGATCGGGCAGTGCGCCGCGCAGCGCCAGTTGATCCTGCTGCAGGACCTGCCGAACGAAGCGGTGCAGATCCGCTCGGGACTGATCCAGACGCGGCCACGCAGTGTCATCGTGCTGCCGGTGCTGTTCGAGAACGAGGTGAAGGCGGTGATCGAACTGGCCTCGCTGGCCGACTTCACGGAGACCCACCGCGCCTTCCTCGAACAACTCACGGGCAGCGTCGGGATCGTGCTCAACACCATCTCGGCGACGATGCGCACCGAGCGCTTGCTGACCCAGTCGCAGCAACTCGCCGGCGACCTGCAGGCGCAGCAGACGGAGCTGCAGCAGACCAACGAGGAACTGGCGTTGAAGGCCAAGTTGCTGGCCGAGCAGAACGTCGAGGTCGAGCGCAAGAACCAGGAGATCGAGCACGCCCGTCGCGCCGTCGAAGAGAAGGCGGCGGAGCTCGCCACTACCTCGCGCTACAAGTCCGAGTTCCTGGCCAACATGTCGCACGAGCTGCGCACGCCGCTCAACAGCATCCTGATCCTCGGCCAGCAACTCGCCGACAACCCGGACGAGAACCTGAGCGAGCGCCAGGTGGAATTCGCGAGGACCATCCATGCCGCAGGCACCGACCTCCTGAACCTCATCAGCGACATCCTGGACCTCTCCAAGATCGAGTCGGGCACGGTCACGGTGGAAAGCGAGGAGATCGCATTCGCCGACCTGCGCGGCATGATCGAGCGCAGCTTCACCCACGAAGCCGAGCGCCGCAAGCTCGGCTTCTCGGTGGAGTTCGACGAGGCGCTCGGGCGCGCGATCAACACCGATCCCAAGCGCCTGCTGCAGGTCATCAACAACCTGCTTTCGAACGCCTTCAAGTTCACCGAGAAGGGCAGCGTGCGGTTGCATGCGCGGGTGGCCGAGAAGGGCTGGACGGGCGGCCACCCGATCCTCGACAAGGCGCCGGTGGTGGTGGCGATCGCGGTCGAGGACACTGGCATCGGCATCTCGCCCGACAAGCAGAAGATCATCTTCGAAGCATTCCAGCAAGCCGACGCTGGCACCGCGCGCAAGTACGGCGGCACCGGTCTGGGGCTTGCGATCAGCCGCGAGCTGTCGGCGCTCCTCGGCGGCGAAATCCAGTTGCGCAGCCGTCCGGGCGCGGGCAGCATCTTCACGCTTTACATCCCGCTCAATTACATGGGGCCGCCCGTCGGCTACGCGGACGAAGCGAAGCCGGCGGTCACGCTGGCCGCGCATCCGCTGCACTTGCCCGAACAAGTCGAAGATGACCGGGCGGTCGTCGCGCCCGGTGCATCGACGCTGTTGATCATCGAGGACGACCCCCGCTATGCCGGCGTGCTGCGGGATCTTGCGCGTTCCCGCGGTTTGCGCGCGCTGGTCGCAACATCCGGCGGCGACGGCCTGCGGCTGGCCCAGCAGTTCCAGCCGACCGCGATCAGCCTCGACATCGTCCTGCCCGACATGCTCGGCTGGACGGTGCTGGCGCGACTGAAGCAGACGCCGGAGACCCGCCATATTCCGGTCCAGATCATCACGGTCGAGGCCGAACGCCACCACGGCATGGAGCGTGGCGCATTCTCCTATCTGACCAAGCCGGCCACGGCCGCCGCCATCGAGAGTTCGCTGGCCAAGATCACGCAGTTCGCGCTGCGGCCGGTCAAGCGGCTGCTGGTGGTCGAGGATGACGGCGCCGCGCGCGACAGCATCGTCGCCCTGATCGACCATGAAGACGTGGAAATCACGCTCACCGGAACCGGCAGGGACGCGCTCGAGCAGATCCACTCCGGCGGATTCGACTGCGTCGTGCTCGACCTGCGGCTGCCGGACATGAGCGGCTTCGAACTGCTCGACCGGATCCGGGCCGACGCCAGCGCCCGCGATGTCCCGATCGTGGTTTTCACCGGCAAGGACCTGTCGCCGGAAGAAGAGCAACGGCTGCTCACGGTCGCGCGCAGCATCATCGTCAAGGGCGTGCATTCGCCCGAGCGCCTGCTCGACGAGACCGCGCTGTTCCTGCACCGCGTCGTGTCGAAACTGCCGCCGGCCAAGCGGGGGATGCTGGAAACCCTGTACCAGTCGGACAGCTCGCTCAACGACAAGAAGGTGCTGGTGGTCGACGACGACGTGCGCAACATCTTCGCCATCAGCAGCATCCTCGAGCGCCACGGCATGCAGGTGCTGAAGGCGGAGAACGGCCGGGACGCGGTCGCGCTGGTGGAGGCGCAGGACGGCATCGCGATGGTGTTGATGGACATCATGATGCCGGGGATGGATGGCTACGAAACCATCCGCGCCATCCGCGCCACGCCGAACCTGCGCTCGCTGCCCATCATCGCGCTGACGGCCAAGGCAATGAAGGGCGACCGCGAGAAATGCATCGAAGCCGGTGCTTCCGACTACATCGCCAAGCCCGTACACACCGACCAGTTGCTGTCGTTGTTGCGCCAATGGTTGCACCGCTGATGAAGAACGGCGCATTTGCCCACGCCGAGCCCGCCAACGTCCTGCTGGTCGACGACAATCCCGCGCGGCTGCTGAGCTACCGCACAATCCTGGAGCCGCTTGGCGAGCGACTGGTCGAGGCCCCGTCCGGCACCGATGCATTGCGTACCGTGATGGAAACCGATTTCGCGGTGATCCTGCTGGACGTGAACATGCCGGGCATGGACGGTTTCGAAACTGCCAGCTTGATCCACCAGCACCCGCGCTTCGAAAAGACGCCGATTATCTTCGTGTCGGCGATCAACGTCAGCGACATGGACCGTTTGCGCGGCTACAAACTGGGCGCGGTCGACTACGTGATGGTGCCGATCATCCCGGAAATCCTGCGGGGCAAGGTCGCGGCGCTGGCCGAACTGTTCCGCAAGCGCCGCGAACTGCAACGGCTCAATGCGGAGTTGGCCGACACCAACGCGCGGCTGGCGCGCAGCAACGAGGCGCTGCGCATCGAGCGTGAGCGTGAAGTGCACAAGCTCAACCAGGCGCTCGCTGACAGCAACATGAAACTGGCGACCAGCAACCGTGAGCTCAAGCAGGAGGTCGACGAGCGTCGCCGGATCGAGGAGCGGCTGCGCGAGGCTGATCGTCGCAAGGATGAATTCCTGGCGACCCTGGCGCACGAGTTGCGCAACCCGCTTGCGCCGATCCAGAGCGCGCTGAACGTCCATCGGCTCGGGCATGGGCCGGCGGGCGCGAACGACGGCACGATCTACCGGATCTTCGAGCGCCAGACCGGTTTGCTCGTGCACATGGTCGATGACCTGCTGGATGTTTCGCGCATCACGCGCGGGCGGCTGCAATTGCGACTCGAACGCGTGCTGCTCGGTGACATCCTGGCTGCTGCGATCGAAACCGCGCAGCCGCTGATCGAAGAGGGCCGGCATCGGCTAGATCTGCATCTGCCTCCGCAGCCGGTGCACCTCGACGCCGACCCGCACCGCCTGACCCAGGTGTTCGGCAACCTGCTCAACAACGCCTGCAAGTTTTCCGATCCGGGCGGGGCGATCGCCGTGCGCGCCGACGCCCGTGACGGGATGGTGGACATCCAGATCCGCGACACCGGTATCGGCCTCACCGCGCAGCAAGTGCGCTTCATCTTCGATCTGTTCGCGCAGGCGGACACGTCGCTCGAGCGGCCGCACAGCGGTCTCGGCATCGGGCTCACGCTCTCGCAGCGGCTCATCGAGTTGCACGGCGGCCAGATCCGGGCCAGCAGCGATGGCCTCGGCACCGGCAGCACCTTCACGGTGGCATTGCCGGTCGCCGCCCATGCCGTTTCGACCGAAGAGCCGGTCCCCGCGTCGGCAGACGCGACCATGGGCAGCCTGCGGATCATGGTGGTGGATGACAACCGCGATTCGGCCGACATGCTGGCGATGTCGCTGCAGATCATGGGGCACCAGGTGCGCGCGGTGTACTCGCCGCTGGAGGTGCTGGGCGCCTGCACCGATTTCGAACCGGAGTTGATGATCATCGACATCGGGATGCCCGAGCTCAACGGCCTTGCATTGGCCGAGCGCTTGCGCGCGTGCTCTTGGCGCGGCCGTCGGCCACGGCTGGTCGCCCTGACCGGCTGGGGCCAAGCCGAGGACCGCAAGCGCTCGCTGGCGGCGGGCTTCGCCGATCACCTGGTCAAGCCGGCCAATCTCGCCACCATCGAAAGAGTTTGTCGCGAAACATGGGTGGCATGCGGGGGACAACGCGGAGAGGTTGTGGCACGGCAGCGTGAGTGATTGCCACCGGCCAAAAATCGTCGGATCGAGTATTGATCTGCACCGCTTGGTTCTCCAGAAACGCAAAACGCCCACAGGGGGCGTTCGCGTTTCTGGCGGAGAGGGTGGGATTCGAACCCACGTTACGGCATAACCGTAAACCGGATTTCGAATCCGGCGCATTCGACCACTCTGCCACCTCTCCAAAACTGTAGCGCCCGGTTCGTGGCAAGTTCTGCCGGCGCATTGTTTGCTCGCCGAAGCGGGCAGCGAGCCGAACATGATAATTGCGTGGCCGCATGGGTGACAACCATGGCCCGCATTACTGCACGCATGTCTCCAGCCCGAGCTTGAGCCGGAGGCCGCGATGCCGTAGCGTGCGCGGCAGGGTCTCGGAGGGTATCGCCATGCGCAAGCCGTTGCGGGTCGTCGTCCTCATGCTGGGGATCGCGTTGTGGATGCCGGGTTGGGCGGGGGATACCGGCGCTTCGCCACCGTCCAGCGACACATCGGCGACGGTGTACGGGAGCATCGGTGATCTGCAGCAGCAGATGGCGAGCGGCAAGCTGGATTCGCAGCAGCTCGTGCACTCGTTCATCCAGCGCATCGATTCACTCGACCAGGCCGGGCCGCGCGTAAACGCGGTCCTGCAATTGAATCCCGATGCGCGGCAGATCGCCGCCGAACGCGACGGGCACGCCAAGGCGGGCGACCGCGGACCGCTGTGGGGTATCCCGGTTCTGCTGAAGGCCAACATCGATACGGGCGACAAGATGCCCACCACCGCCGGATCACTGGCGTTGCTGGGCGCACCCGCGCCGCGTGACGCGACGGTGGCGGCGAAGCTGCGGGAAGCCGGCGCCGTGATTCTCGGCAAGGCCAACTTGAGCGAGTGGGCGAATTTTCGCTCGACCCGCGCAACCAGCGGCTGGAGCGGGCGCGGCGGACTGACCCGCAATCCCTACGTGCTGGATCGCACCGCCTGCGGATCGAGTTCCGGTTCGGCCGCAGCCGTTGCGGCAGGGTTTGCGACCGTCGCGATCGGCACCGAAACCAACGGTTCGGTCATTTGCCCTTCGGCCGCGAACGGCGTGGTCGGCATCAAGCCCACGGTGGGATTGGTGAGTCGGGCCGGCATCATCCCGATCAGTGCGACCCAGGACACCGCGGGGCCGATTGCACGCGACGTGCGCGATGCCGCGATCGTGCTGTCGGCGATCGCCGGCAGCGACCCGCGCGATCCGGCGACCCGCGACGCCGACAAGCACGCGACGGACTACACGAAATTCCTGGATGCCGAAGCGCTGAAGGGCAAGCGCATCGGCGTGGTGCGCGAACTGGCCGGCAACGATCCCGGTGTGGATGAACTGCTCGACCGTACGATCGCGGTCTTGCGCGCACACGGCGCCACCGTGGTCGACCACGTGAAGATTCCGCACGTGAACGATTACGGCCATGCGGAGACGACCGTGCTGCTGTACGAATTCAAGCAGGGCGTCAGTACCTATCTCGCCACCCGCACTGGCTTGAAGGTGCATTCGCTGGCGGACCTGATCGCTTTCGACAAGGCGCACGCCGCTGAGGAAATGCCGTGGTTCGGGCAGGAGCTATTCGTCGAGGCGGAGGCGAAGGGCCCGCTGACCGACAAGGCGTATCGCGATGCGCTGGCAAAGCTCAAGAAGTTGGCCGGCCCGCAAGGTATCGACGCCGCGATGGACGCGAAACACCTGGATGCGTTGCTCGCACCTGCACAGGACCCCGCTTGGCGCATCGACCTTGTCACCGGCGATCCGGGTGGCACCGCCAGCGCCTACGGTCCGGCGGCGGTGGCCGGCTATCCGTCGATCACGGTGCCTGCCGGCTTCGTGCACGGATTGCCGGTCGGGATGCTGTTCTTCGGACGCAAATGGAGCGAACCGGAGTTGATCGGGGTGGCCTATGCCTTCGAACAGGCCACCCATGCGCGACGCAATCCCGGGTTCCTGACTGCGCCGCCCGCGCCGATCGGCATCGATGCCTATACCCAAAAATCCAGCGCTTCGGCACGGCCAGCCAAGCCGGCGGACTGATTACGCAGGTTGGGTGCGGCGCTGCCGCAACTGCTCCAGCACCGCGTTGGCCGCGCCCGCCGACGAAGCGGGGTTCTGGCCGGTGATCAGGTTGCCTGACGAGACCACGTGCGCCTGCCAGTCGGCGGCCTTGGAATAGTTGCCGCCGGCGGCCTTCAAGGCTTCCTCGACCAGGAACGGAACCGCCTCGGCCAGCCCGGCGGCGCGCTCCTCGGAATCGGAAAATCCGGTCACCGCCTTGCCGCGCACCAGCGGCAATCCGAAAGGCCCCCGCGCACCGCGCAGTGCGGCCACGCCGTGACAGACCGCGGCGACCGGTTTGCCGCTCGCATACATCCGTTCGATCAGGTGCAGCGAATCGTGGTTCTCGGCAAGATCCCACAAGGGCCCATGCCCACCGGCATAGAACACCGCATCGAAACCTTCGGGGTCGATGTCCGCCAGTTTGTGCGTGCCCTCGAGTGCCTGCATCGCCGCCGGGTCCGCACGAAACCGCCGGGTGGCTTCGGTCTGTTTGTCCGGCTGCTCGCTGCCCGGGTCGATCGGTGCCCTGCCGCCAGCCGGGGATGCCAGCGTCACTTCCGCGCCGGCACCCTTGAAGACGTAATACGGCGTGGCGAGTTCCTCCAGCCACAAGCCGGTTTGCCGGCCGGTTTTGCCAAGCTGGCCGTGCGAGGTCAGCACCATGAGAATGTTCATTGCAGACTCCACAACTCGCGTGCCGCACACCGGCACCAGAGTGCGCATTTTGGCGTGGCGGATGCAAGTTGCCAAGGAAAAGATGTGTGAAGGCCGCGTTGTTGTTACGCTGAGCCGGATTTTCCCGAGTCCGTGAAATGAGCATGATCTCCGCACCCGTTTCCTTCGGCGAACTGATCGACAAGATCACCATCCTCGAAATCAAGTCCGAGCGCATGACCGACGCCGCCAAGCTGTCCAACGTCCGCGACGAATTGGAATTGTTGAGCGCGTTGTGGCAACGCGATCCCGCATCCGGCACCGACATTTCCGCCGAACGCGCCGAGCTGAAACGCATCAACGAGGCGTTGTGGGAAATCGAGGACGAAATCCGCCTGAAGGAGCGCGATCGGGCGTTCGATGCACGCTTCATCGAACTGGCGCGGGCGGTGTATCACACCAACGACAAGCGCGCGGCGGTCAAACGCGCGATCAACCTCAAGCTGGGCTCGCGACTGGTGGAGGAGAAGTCGTACCAGGACTACGGCGCGGCTTGAAGCGCGGCTTCCAGTTTCCCGATCACGTCGCCGACCGTCACCAGATCCATCACGCCGGGATATTCGATCTTGCTGCCCCAGGGAATTTTCGCCGCCGGCCTGTGCAGGAACTTGCGCGCGGCATCGTCATAGCGGTTCACGCACCAGCGGCGATCCGAGTACGGACCGGAACGCGCAGGGTTGCTGGCGGCGTGCAAACCCAGCACGCGCGCGCCGACCGCGTTGGCCATGTGCATGGGGCCCGAGTCGGGAGTCAGCACGATCGCGGCCCGTTGATACAGCGCCAAGGCGCGTTTCAGGGTGTCCTTGCCGATCAGGTCCAGCGGTGCCGTGCGCATGCGTGACGCGATTGCATCGCCGAGCGCGCGTTCGGCCGGCGATGGCCCTCCGGTCAGTACGACGCGCATCCGCAACGCCTGGGCCGCGTGGTCGGCGACCGCGGCGTAGCGTTCCGCGCGCCAGTTGCGCAACGCGTGGCTGGATGCGGCGCTGATGACGAGCGTCGGCTGCCCGTCGTCGGGCCACTGCCCGGCAGCCCATTCCCGCGCTTCGTCCGGGATCGGGATGTCCCAGCGGACCCGCGTCTGCTTCAAACCGAGCGGCTCGACGAAACTGCCGATCGCATCCAGTACGTGTTCGCCGGTGCGCGCGGGAATGCGTTCGCGCACGAACAGACCGTGCAGATCCTTGCTGCGCGCGCGGTCATAGCCGATGCGGCGGTCGGCGTGCACGGCGAAGCCCAGGAGATTGCTGCGCAGCGCCACCTGCATGTGCAGCAGCGCGTCGAAGCGGCGCCCGGCCAGCTCACGGCGAACCGCCCGATAGCCCGCGCGGCCCGCGCTCTTGTCGAAGGTCAGGAATTCGACGCCGGCGATGTCGCCGACCAGTTTGCGTTCCAGCTTGCCGATGATCCAGGTCAGGCGCGTTGATGGCCACGCGGTTTGCAGCGTTCGCACCAGTGGCACCACGTGCGTCACGTCGCCGAGCGCGGAGATGCGCAAGAGGCACAGCGATGGCAAGGCTTCGGTCATCGGGCTTGCTAGACTTGAGGGCGTGAACAACTCGAGGCGGCCAGACACCGAACGCCGGGCGGTCGACCCGCGCATTGTCGCATCCGGCCGCGACGCGATGGTGTTCGATGCAAATTTGCCGGGAGCGCCGACCGCGGATTGGTTCGATCCTTCGTGGTGGCAGGCGCGAGGACGCATGCAGCCCGTCGACGGCGGGCGCAGTGGAGTCGCGTTCCTGGACACACCCGTGGGCGCGTGCGTGCTGCGCCACTACCACCGGGGCGGCTGGATGGCGCCGCTGATGGGCGACCGCTATCTGTGGAATGGACGCGCGCGCAGCCGCGGGTTCGCCGAATTCGGTCTGCTTGCGGCACTCCGCTTGCGAGGCTTGCCGGTACCGCGTCCAATCGCAGCGCGTTTCCAGCGGCGCGGCCCGTATTACCGGGCCGACCTGATCACCCGCGCAATCGAAGATGCTGCCACGCTGACGCAGGCGGTGCGCGACCAGCAGCTCGACGCCGCCTTGGCCGAGCGGGTCGGAGCCTTGGTCGCGAGGTTCCATGCGGAAGGCGTGGATCATGCCGATCTGAACGCGCACAACATCCTGCTCGATCGCAATCAACTCTGGCTGATCGATTTCGACCGAGGCGAGATCCGGGTGACCGGCACTGCTTGGAAGCTGGCGAACCTTGCCCGGCTCAAGCGTTCGCTGTTGAAGGTGGGCGCGTGCGACCATGACGAAGCTGCGCTGGATCGCCAGATTTGGGTGCCCCTGATGCGCGGTTACGAACGGGTTCTCGGGAGCGTTGCATGAGCAGGAAGGCGGGTCGGGCGAACGCTCCGGAACGCGATGCGTCGGTCTGGTCCCTGCACGTGCTGGGTACCGGCGCGGCGAATGCCGTGGCGTTGGGCTCGTCCGCGGCCGTGCTGGAACGTGACGGCAGGCCGATGCTGTTGATCGATTGCGGACCGGGCACGCTGGAACATTTCCTGCGTTGTTACGACACGCTGCCGCCCGCGGTGTTCATCACCCACGGACACATGGATCACGTGGCGGGCCTGGAGCGGCTGTTCCACGAATCGTGGTTCGATCCCGCACGACGTGGCAAGACCCGGATATTCGTGCACGCGAACCTGTTGCCGGTGCTGCAGGCGCGGGTTGCAGACTATCCGAGTGCTATCGCCGAGGGCGGCGCGAACTTCTGGGAGGGCTTTTGCCTGGTTCCGTTCTCGCGCGGCTTCTGGCTCGACGGCTGGTGGTTCGATGTGTTCGCGACGCGGCATCATGTGCCGGGCAGTTCATACGGCGTCGCGCTGCGCGGTTGCTTCGCGTGGACCGGCGATACCCGCCCGGTTCCGGAGGTGCTGACGGCGGTCGCCGATGCGCACACATTGGTGGCGCACGATTGCTCGCTGGTCGGCAATCCTTCGCATACCGGCGTCGACGACATCGAGCGCGAATATCCCGAAGGCCTGCGCGGGCAACTGCTGCTCTATCACTACGGCAGCGAAGCGGACGCGCAGGCCCTGCGCCAACGCGGCTTCAAGGTTGCCGAGCCGGACGGCCGCTACCCGTTGCACGCGCCGCATCCGGTGCGTGCGGACGCCGGATGATGAAACCGGAAATGCCACGCGCATTGCAGGCTTCGGCAGCACCGCCGGACGCGCTCGGTCGTGCGTTGGCGGACCTGCGCATTTCGGTGATCGATCGCTGCAATTTCCGTTGCCCGTATTGCATGCCGGAAGAAGCATATCCGGCCAGCCATGCGTTCCTGCGGGCCCGCGAACGGCTCGACTTCGATGAAATCGAACGGATCGCCCGCGTGTTCGTCTCGCTGGGCGTGCGCAAGCTGCGCCTGACCGGTGGCGAGCCGCTGCTGCGTCGCGACTTGCCCCTGCTGGTCGCGCGCCTCGCCGCGATCGAAGGCGTCGAGGATCTGGCCCTCACCACCAATGGCGCGCTGTTGCCGCGTTGCGCCAAAGCATTGCGGGAGGCAGGTTTGCGGCGGCTCACGCTCAGCATGGACAGTGTCGACGCCGAGGTGTTCCGGCGCATGTCCGGCGGCCGCGGTGACCTGGCCCAGGTCGAAGCCGCGATCGCTGCGGCGGAAGCGGCGGGGTTCGCGCGGTTGAAGATCAATTGCGTGGTGATGCGCGGCGTCAACGACGACGGCGTGCTGGACCTGGTCGCGCGCTTCCGCGGCACCGGGCACGTGCCGCGCTTCATCGAATACATGGACGTCGGGACGGTCAATGGCTGGCGCGGCGATCGGGTGGTGCCGGGTGCCGAACTCGTGCGTCGCATCAATGCGCGTTGGCCGCTGGAACCGTTGCCGCGTAATGCGGCTTCCACCTCACGGCGCTGGCGTTTCCGCGACGGCGCGGGCGAGGTGGGTTTCATCAATTCGGTTACCGAGCCGTTCTGCGGCGGCTGCACGCGCGCCCGGCTGTCGGCCGACGGCAAGCTGTACACCTGCCTGTTCGCCCGCGCCGGCCAGGATCTTCGTGCGCTGCTGCGCGCGGGCGAATCGGACGGGGCGCTGCGCGCTACCATCGCCGGCATCTGGAGCCATCGCGGCGACCGTTACAGTGAACGTCGCGCGGAGCTGCGCGCGGCGGGCGTGCTGGAGCACGTGGAAATGTTCGCGATCGGAGGGTGAGGGCGCGCGTTGGCCAATATCGGATCGCCGATCCACCAACAAGTGATACATACATGGCTGCCAAACGACAACTCTCCCATCTCGACGCATCCAATCGCCCGCGGATGGTGGATGTCGGCGCAAAGGCCGTTACCGCGCGAACCGCCGTTGCCGAAGCCGTGTTGCGCTTCCCGAAGGGCGTTGCAGACGCCTTGCGCGACGGCGGGATGCGCAGCCGGAAGGGGCCGGTGATCGACACCGCGATCGTGGCCGGCACCATGGCGGCCAAGCGTACCCACGAACTGATTCCGTTCTGCCATCCACTCGCGATCGAACGCTGCCGGGTCGAAGCGGCTTTCGTGTCGGACACCGAGCTTGCCATCCGTTGCGAAGTCGCGATCACGCACAAGACCGGCGTCGAGATGGAAGCGTTGACGGGCGCAAGCGTCGCGGCCCTCACGGTCTACGACATGTGCAAGGCGCTGTCGCACGAAATCGTGATCGAGCGCGTGCGGCTGCTGGAGAAATCCGGCGGCAAGCGCGAAGTGAAGGCCGGGAAAGCCGCGTCGCGCAAGCAGTCGAGGGCACGATGAACTACCGGCTGCTGTATTTCGCTTCCCTGTGCGATGCGGCGGGTCGCGCTGAGGAGCAAATCACGAGCGACGCGCGCGACGCAAGGGCACTCTATGCCGAACTGGCAGCGCGGCACGGGTTCACGTTCACGCCGGACCGCCTGCGCGTGGCGGTCAACGGCGCGTTCACCGACTGGAACCATCGACTCGCCGACAATGACGAAGTCGTATTCCTGCCGCCGGTTTCCGGAGGCTGACATGTTCGCGATCAGCGAGGCGCCCATCGATGTCGTCCGCTTGCAGCATGGACTGGACGCGGACGGTGCGGGCGCAGTGGTCTGTTTCGAAGGCCGCGTGCGCAACTACAACGAAGGACGCGCGGTGAACGGGCTTTCGTACCAGGCCTACGTCGAATTGGCAGAGGTCGAGGGAAGGCGGATCGTCGAGGAAGCACACAGCCGGTTCGAAGTCGAGCGCATTTCATGCGTGCATCGGGTGGGCGACCTCGCGCTGGGCGACGTCGCGGTCTGGGCCGGTGTGTCGGCCGGCCACCGCGCGGCGGCGTTCGAGGCGTGCCGCTACGTGATCGACGAAGTCAAGGCACGCGTGCCGATCTGGAAACGCGAGCACTACGTCGAGGGTGTATCGGAGTGGCTGCACCCCGATTCCGCGCCGAAATGATTGCCCGATGGCAGCGACGCCGGTATCCTGCTCCGTTCACTTTTCTCGGAGAGGTGTCCGAGCGGTCGAAGGAGCACGCCTGGAAAGTGTGTAAGCGGCTAAACCCCGCTTCGCGGGTTCGAATCCCGCCCTCTCCGCCAGTTTTCAGGAAAAATCGTGAGGTGCAAGGGCGGGTGAGAACCCGCAGGGTTCGACGAATTCGCCAGCAGCGAATTCGGACGACCGAAGGTCGGCCCCGAGCGTAGCGAGGGGTGAGCATCAGGGACGATGCGAACATATCCCGCCCTCTCCGCCAGTTTCAAAGTTCATGGTGGCCCCGTTGGTGCCTCCGCGACGATAGATCGAAAACTCCGCCAGATCCGGAAGGAAGCAACGGTATCGGTTGACTCGTGCGCCGGAGATCCGCTGACGGGGCCGCCGCCATTTTGCGGCCTTGGTCTTGTCGCGCTTACTTGGCACAATGCGTTTTCGCCCCAAGGTTGTGCCCATGAGCTATCAGGTTCTCGCCCGCAAATGGCGCCCGAAGCAGTTCGATGAACTGGTCGGGCAGGAGCATGTGGTCAAGGCGCTGAGCCACGCACTGGATTCCGGGCGCGTGCACCACGCGTATCTGTTCACCGGCACGCGCGGCGTGGGCAAGACCACCATCGCGCGCATCTTCGCCAAGTCGCTGAACTGCGAGAAGGGCATGTCCGCGCATCCGTGCGGCGAATGCGCGATCTGCAAGGCGGTCGATGCCGGTCGGTTCGTGGACCTGATCGAAATCGATGCGGCCAGCAACACCGGCGTGGACGACGTGCGCGAGGTGATCGAGAACGCGCAGTACGCGCCCGCGCAGGGGCGCTACAAGGTGTATCTGGTGGACGAGGTGCACATGCTCTCCAAGAGTGCCTTCAACGCGCTGTTGAAGACACTGGAAGAGCCACCGGAACACGTGAAGTTCCTGCTCGCGACCACCGATCCGCAGAAGCTGCCGGTGACGGTGCTGTCGCGTTGCCTGAAGTTCGGCCTGAAACGCCTGCTCCCGGAACAGATCGCCGGGCAGATGCGGATGATCCTGGGCCAGGAAAACGTCGGCTTCGACGAGGGCGCGATCGAGGCGCTCGCGCGCGGTGCGGATGGTTCCCTGCGCGACGGCTTGTCATTGCTCGACCAGGCCATCGCGCATGGCGGCGGCGTGCTGCGTGCGGACGACGTGCGGGCGATGCTGGGCACGATCGCCGACAACGACGTGGGCGCACTGTTGCGCGCGCTGGCGGGCGGCGACGGCAAGGCGCTGATGGACGAGGCCGATCGCGTCGCCGGTTTGTCGCCCGATTTCGCAGTGGTGCTGGAGCAACTCGCGACCGCGCTGCATCGGATCCAGGTGCGGCAACTGGTGCCGGGCTTTGCAGGCGACGAAGCCGAACGCGAAGTGCTGGACGCGCTCGCGGGCGAAGTCGATCCCGAAGACGTGCAGGTGTGGTACCAGTTCGCGCTGCAGGGCCGCCGCGATCTGCCGCTGGCGCCGGACGTCCGTTCCGGGTTCGAGATGACCTTGCTGCGCATGCTGGCGTTCCGTGGTGGTGCCTCCGGCCCGCCCGTACAGGGACAGCGCGCGACGCCTGCTGCGCGCGAACGCGCCCCGGCTGCGCATTCCGAGGCGGCGGCTTCGAAGCCGCCCGCGGCTGCGGTGCGGAATGAGCATGCCGTTGCCGATGCGCCGCAGTCTGCCGCTTCGCAAGCGCCGGCGCCGCGCATCGAAGGCATTGCCGATTGGGAGCGCTGGATCGAGCAGGCGGCATTGGGCGGCCCCGCCGGCCTGCTCGCGCGGCACGCGATCCCGAAGTCCCTGGAGGGCGATGTCCTGACCTTGGCGGTGACGCCCGAACACAAGATTTTTTGCACCGATTCGGCCAACCGGCAATTGCAGGACAGGCTCGGTGCAGCAATCGACCGCAAACTGCGCGTGCGCATCGTCCACGAAGCGGTTGCCGAAACGCCGGCCACGCGCGCGGCCAAGGCGCGTTCCGACGAACAAGCCGCGGCTGAACGCGGGTTGGCAGACGATCCGATCATACAGGACATGCAACGCCAGTTCGGCGCGCAGATCATCCCCGAGAGCATTCGACCCGCAGGCAGACAGGCATGAAAGGACAACTGGGACAATTGATGCAGCAGGCGCAGCAGATGCAGGAGAACCTGAAGCGTGCGCAAGAGGAAATCGCGAAGCTCGAAGTCACCGGCAGCGCCGGTGGCGGCATGGTCGAGGTGGCGATGACCGGTCGCCACGAAGTGCGCCGTGTGCGTATCGACCGCAAGCTGATGGCGGACGACCCGGAGATGGCCGAGGACATGGTTGCGGCCGCGGTCAACGACGCGGTCAACAAGGTCGCGGAGGCCAGCCAGCAGAAACTCGGCAGCGTTGGCTCCGGGATGAATCTTCCGCCTGGTTTCAAACTGCCGTTCTGAAGCGGGCGACGATTCGCAGATCGATCCTCTTGATGCCGCAAATACCGCTCGCGGTCACACCGGAGCCGTCTGCAATGAAGCCGCGGACGGCCCCGGAATGACGAATGGTCCTGAAAATTGTTTCAACAATGTCCGAATCCAATCTTCTTGCCGATCTGATCGAGGCGCTGCGCTGCCTGCCCGGCGTTGGTGCCAGGAGCGCGCAGCGGATGGCTTTCCATTTGCTGGAACGTGACCGCGAGGGCGGCGTGCGTCTGGCGGCATCGCTGCAGCAGGCGATGCAGCGCATCGGACACTGCAAGTCGTGCCGCAATTTCAGCGAGTCGGATGAATGCACGATTTGCGCGAGCGCCTCGCGCGATGCCGCGCTGTTGTGTGTGGTCGAGACGCCCGCCGATCTCCTCGCGATCGAGCAAGCCACCGGCTATCGCGGCCGCTACTTCGTGTTGATGGGGCGGCTCTCGCCGCTCGACGGAATGGGGCCGCACGAGCTGGGCAGCGATTTGCTGACACGCAAGCTCGGCAATGGCGAAGTACGCGAACTGGTGATCGCGACCAACCCAACCGTGGAAGGTGAGGCCACCGCGCACTGGCTGGGACAACTCGCGCGCGCGGCCGGCGTGCGCGCGACGCGACTCGCGCACGGCGTGCCGCTGGGTGGTGAACTCGAATACGTCGATCGCGGCACGTTGGCGCATGCGTTCGGCAGCCGGCTGACGATGGAGTAAATGATGGACACCCATGCAGAACCCGAGTTGCAACTGCAGGTTCCCGCCGTGGAGGAATATCTGGCCTTGCGTGTCGCGGCAGGTTTGAGCGCGATGAGTGCCGAAGGCGCGCGGGAAGGCTTGGCCAGGAGCTGGTGTGCAGTGTGCGTGCGCACCGGCGCCGAACTGATCGGCATGGGACGCGTGGTCGGCGACGGCGGCCTGTTCCTGTTCGTGGTCGACATCGCGGTGACGCCGGCCTGGCAGCGGCGTGGCTTGGGCCGGCGCATCATGCAGGCGCTGATGGAGCAGGTGCACGCGCGTGCATTTCCATACACCCAGGTGGGCCTGATTGCGGATGGCCCTGCGCATCTTCTGTACGAGAAGTTCGGTTTCAAGTTGGTCGCGCCCGAATCGCAGGGCATGTCGCTGCGGATGGAGAAAGGAGAGCACGCGTGAGCGATACCATTTTCGACAAGATCATCCGCCGCGAGATTCCCGCCGACGTGGTGTACGAAGACGACGACATCCTCGCCTTTCGCGACATCCATCCGCAGGCGCCGGTGCACGTGCTGTTCATCCCCAAGAACAAATCGCTGCCGACCTTGAACGACTGTGGCGAAGCCGACGCGCCATTGATCGGCAAGTTGTTGCTGGCGGCGTCGGAGTACGCCAAGCGCGAAGGCTTTGCCGAAGACGGCTATCGCTGCGTGATCAACTGCAATGCCGGCGGCGGACAAACCGTGTTCTACCTGCACGTGCATCTGCTGGCGGGCAGGAAGATGCCCGAACGCATGTCCTGACGCGGCGATTCGATATGACGACGCCCGCGTGTGCGGACGTCGTATTGACAAACAATCCGTCAGCCTTTCTTCGGCGGGGGTGGCGGCGGACGACGCGGCACCACGATCACACGCGACGGGAAAAACGCCGGTCCACCCCAGCCGCAGCCCCAAGGCGACCAAAACGGATCGCAGAACCCGCCCCATGGACCCCACGGTCCGTAGGGATAGGGTGTCGCCGTATATGCGGGACGTGGTTTCCACAGGTATATGTTGCTGGCTTCGACCCTCGGATAGGTGTAATCGAACTGGCCGATCTTGTGCTGGACCGTGCCATTCAGCGTGCCGGTCACGGTGATTTCGCGACCCTTGGCGAACACTTCCGGATCGTAGAAACCCTGCTTGCACGCGACGAAGCGGCCGAGGCTCTCCTCACCGGCCTTCGGCCGTGCCTGCGAATCGAGGGATTCGGCCAGCACGAAGAAACAGGTTTGCTGCTCCTGCGGTTGGGTTTCGACGATTTCGCCGCCCCAGCGCACTTGCGTCGCATTGGCGGTGCCGCTGCGGGCGGCATCCAGCGTCACCGGTGCGTAGTCGCCGGCAAGCGGTTGCGGGATGGTGGCGCAACCGCCTAAAACCAGCGCGCCGACAATGGAAAGAAACAGGACGCGACGTGACATGACATGCCTCCGAGATGGACCGCTTCAACTATTTGACCACACGGCGCGGCCGGAAATGACGCACGCGCCGCACGAATTCCCGGATTCGTTCAGGCGGCGGTTCGGGAAAGGCATAACGCAGGCACAGGTATTCGGTAGCGAGCTCGCCCAGGTCAGCCGACGCATCGGGCATTGCAGCGGCCGAACGCGCATAGAAATCGCGCGGACCTTCCGCGTGGCCGCGCGCGATGCCGCAACGCGCCAGCCGATGTTGCAGGCGCAATTGCGCGACGGTCAAGGCATCGCGCCGTTTCGCGCGCGGACGCAATGTCGCCAGCAACGCGCCGATACCCAGTGCCACGAACACCGCAATGGCCAGCGCCACACCCAGCATCTGCGCGGTGGCATGCTCGATGCCGAACGGGCGCAACAGGTGCGCTTGCGACAGCGCATCGAAGCCGACGACGGTTTGTCCCCACCAGCGATTGATCACGTCCAGCCGGTTGCGCCACGGCATCCATCCATTGCTTCCGGTGCCGGCCACGTCGTCGGCCGCGCCGCCGGTGCTCGCGAGGATCACGCGGCTGACCGCCGCAGTGGGATCGACGCGCACCCAGCCGCGCCCGGCCAGCCAGACTTCCGACCACGCGTGCGCGTCGGACTGGCGGACCAGCAGGTAATGCGCGAAGTCGTTCCAGTAGCCGCCCTGATACCCGATCACGACGCGCGCCGGAATGCCCGCGGCGCGCATCAGGAACGTGAAGGCGCTGGCGTAGTGTTCGCAGAAACCGGTCCTGGTGTCGAACAGGAAATCGTCGATGCTGTCGCGCCCGAGCGGTGGCGCGTCGAGGTCGTACGCGAAGCCGCCGCCACGGAAAAGATCCAGTGCATCGCGAATGATCGCGGCATCGTTGGCACCGGCGGTGCGGCGCCAGCTTTCCGCAAGCGTACGCGTGCGCGGATCGAAGCCGGCCGGCAGTTCCAGTGCCGCCGCGCGGATGCGCGGGCCGAGCGACTCCGGTGCAAGCCGGTAATCGGTAGCCGATGCGACGCGGTAACGCCGGGTCTGGTCGATGGGCTTGGTGGACCACAACGTATGGTCGGGTCCCATGATTGCGTCTTCAGGGGCGTCGACCGGCACGTCCAGCGCAAACATCCAGTGCCGATGGCTGGGCAGCAGCGTGACCTCGTACTGCGTGACGGGATCGCGCACGCCGATCGGCACCGGCCGGGATGGTCGGCGGGCGGCCGGACCGGGCAGCCACGCGCGGCCATCGAACTTCCATAGCACCATGCCGCGGAAATAGCGCTTGCTCTCCGGCGGCGGCGCGCCGTCGAACCCGACCCGCATCGCCACCGCGTTGTCGTTCAAAAGAGCATGCAGATCGCCCGGGGCCATTCGATCGCCGATGCCCGTGCGCGCGACGCCGCGATCGGGTGCGCCCCACAGCGGCGTCGACAGGCGCGGTATCAGCAGGAATCCGAGCAACGCGGCCGGCAGGCCTGCGGCCAGCAGCACCGTGCCGGTCCTGAAAGCCGGCAGCCATCCGGCATCGGGCAAGCCCGGTTGCAGCGCGCGCAGCGTCGCGAGCGCGGGCAGCAGCATCAGGCCGACCAGTATCGTGAACCCGAATGACTGGTCGAACAGCAGCGCGCTCATCAGGATGAAGCACGCGAAGCCGACCGCCATGCGTGCGTCGCGAACCGATTCGCTTTCCAGCACCTTCAGCACCAGCAGCCCGCACACGATCGCGGCGCCGGGATCGCGGCCGATCGGCGTTCCGTACACGGCGATGGCGGTCGCCAGCACCGCGACGAGCATGGCGACGCGCAGCCAGGCATCGACGCGTCGCGGCTGCCGCCGGCGCTGCCACCAGCGTCCGGCCAGGATCACCGCCAGCGCTGCCGTGTACCAGAGCGGGAGATGCGCCGCGTGCACCGCGAGTACGCACAACACCGTCATGCACAACAAGCTGAAAGCCAATGGCGCGAGCGCCGACGCAACGATGCGGGTGCCGGGTGGGGCATCGTGCCGCTTCATGGCAGTTCCGCCAGCACGGTGAGGCAACGGTGGTAGTGCGCGGCATCGTTGGCGGGTCCGATGGCGCGCTGGTCTTCCAGGACCAGCACCCAGGGATGCGCCGCGGCGTACGCGTCGCAGACCCAGCCGGTCAGGCGCGAGATGCGGGTTTCGCGATCGATGCCCGAAAGCGCGTGCCAGTCGAACCGCAGCGGCTGGCCCGGCGCGGCACGGTCGAACTCGCGCACCAGCAGATGCGCATGACGCGCGCTGGCTTTCCATGCGACGTGCCGGATCGGATCGCCGACGTGGTATTCGCGAAGGCCCGCGAACTCGTCGCCACCGGCGATGCGTTCGTTGGGATCGTCGTTGCGCGTGATCGGCCGGGCGTCGGCGAGGATGCGCGGATACACCAGCACGCGTTGTGCGGGCGTGATCCAGCTCCATGCGCGGAACAATCCGAACGGCAGCGTGCTGGCAATCCGCATCCGTGGCACCTCCACCCAGCCGCGCGCATCCGTGGGCATGGTGATGCGGGCGCGTTCGCTACCGGGGCGGAGCGGGCAGGGCTGTTCCAGGTCATCGACCGCAATGGTGAGGCCCGGCCGAGTGCGGCCGTCATCCGCAAAGGCGAGCTGCAGCGGCAGGCGCGCATTACAGAACCCGTGCTCCGCGTGCAGGGAGCGCAAGGTCAGGTCATGCAATTCGCGCCAGGTCAGCAGCATGCTGCCGGCCAGCGCGGCGCCCAGCACGCAAGTCAGCAGCAGCGCGGCATTGTTCTGGTAATTCAACGCCCCGAACAGCATCACCAGCAGCACCAGCCCGAATCCGAACCCCGCGCGCGTGGGCACGATGTAGATGCGGCGCCGGTCCAGCGTGACCGGCAAGGCTTCCGGCTTGCGGCCGCGCGCGAGACCCGGAATGCGATTCAAGGCGCGCGCTGCGGCGGCAAGTGACCCGCGATGCGCGACGCCATCCATTGCGCTATTCCACCGCCACGGTGTCCAGCAGCGTCTGTGCCAGCGCATCGCGCGCGAGGGTGCGGGCCGGGATCAATCGGTGTCCGGCCACGGCCACGAACACCGCCTGCACGTCTTCGGGCAGGGTGTAGTCGCGATCACCCAGCAGCGCCCAGGCACGCGCCGCGGCCAGCAGCGCGAGGCCGGCGCGGGGCGACAGGCCGGTGCGGATGTCGTGATGTTTGCGGCTGGCGGTCACCAGCGCCTGCACGTAATCGATCAGGGCGGGGCTGGCGGTAATCGCGCGTGCGCGCTGCTGCAGCGTCACGATGTCGGACGCGGACAGGCATGGCGGAAGCCGGCCCACCATGCCGGAACGATCCTCGCCGGTCAGAAGCCGGCGTTCGGCCTCGACATCGGGATAGTCGAGCGCGATCCGCAACGTGAAACGGTCGAGTTGCGAGTCGGGCAGGGGGTAGGTGCCGGCCATGTCCAGCGGATTCTGGGTCGCGACCACGAAGAACGGCTGCGGCAGGGCACGGCTTGCGCCATCCACCGTGACTTGGCCTTCGGCCATCGCTTCCAGCAACGCGCTCTGGGTCTTGGGCGTTGCGCGATTGATTTCATCCGCCAGCAACAGTTGCGCGAAAATCGGTCCCGGCTGGAACCGGAAGCCGCCGCTGTCGCGATCGAACACGCTGACACCGACGATGTCGGTCGGCAGCAGATCGGAGGTGAACTGGATGCGCCGGAAGGTCAGGCCGAGCGTCGCCGCCAGCGCATGCGCCAACGTGGTCTTGCCGACGCCCGGCACGTCTTCGACCAGCAGGTGCCCGCCGGCGAGCGCGCACGCGAACGCCATCCGCACTGCGCGGTTCTTGCCGACCAGCACCTCGTTGACCTGCGCGATCGCGCGGTCCAGCCGCTGGCGCGACAGGGTGTCGGCGGGCGCCGCGATAACTGAGGGTACGCTTTGGTCCATGCCGGTCTCCGGGCGATCGAGACGTCCGGTCAGTGTACGGCAGCCCGTGTCACGTCGGCGCGAAGCGCATCAAGGTACCGGAATGCCGGATGCCCGCAGCAGCCGCGCCAGCGCGATCAATGGCAGCCCGACGAGGGCGGTCGGGTCCGCGCTTTCGATGCGCTCGAACAGGGCGATGCCGGCGCCTTCGGACTTGAAACTGCCGGCGCAGTCGAGCGGATGTTCGCGCGCGAGGTAGCGGCGGATTTCCTCGTCGGAAAGGGTGCGGAAGACCACTCGGGTTTCGTCGGTGTATGACTGGAGCCGCCCGTCGCGACCGTCACACACGCAGAGTCCAGTGTGAAAATGAACTACATTTCCGCTGCTTGCGCGCAATTGTTCATGTGCATTGTCGCGGCTTCCGGGCTTGTGCAGGATCGCATCGCCGAGCGCCGCCACCTGATCGGAACCGATCACCACCGCATCGCGATGCTTCGCCGACACGACCGTAGCCTTGGCGGCGGCAAGCCGCGCCGCCCGCGCCGCGGGGGCCTCGCCGGACAACGGCTGCTCGTCGACGTCGGGCGCGATCTGCTCGAAATCATCCAGCAGCCGGTGCAGCAATTCGGCCCGGTAGCGCGAGGTCGAAGCCAGCACGATTCGCGGCGTGCTCATCGCTGCGAGAGGTCCTCGATTTTTTCGCGTACCGCGGTTTCCAGCGCACGCTGGGCGGAATCGAGTTCCTGCAATTGTCGACCCAGCGCCCCGCGCGCCTTGCCGATCGCGGTGACCGCGGCATCCAGCTCGCGCTGGTGGGCGTTGTCGGCTTCGTCGCGCAGCCACAGCCGGTGCGCCAGCAGTTCACGAAGCGCGGCATCGACCGCCAGGCGCGCCTCGGCTTCGCCGGCCGCGGGCTGGTTGGGACCCATCGACATGGATGCATGCGCACGCGCGAGCCGGTTGCGGCATTCCTTCAGGTCGTGCTCAAGCCCGTCGGCTTCCAGATACAAGGTGCGCATCGCGCGCTGGTGGCGGATCTGGCGGGCCAGCAGGAACACGACGATCGCGCAGACGATCACCGCCACCACCGCAGGCAGGACGATCGCGAGCAAGGTTGCAGGCAGGGCGGTCAAAGGTCGGGCTGGTACAATGGCATTCGGGTAGGGCAAGCATGATACGGGCCAAGCCGTTGGCCTGCTCGGCGGTTGACTTTGTGCAGTGCGGAATCTAGCATTCCGCGCTTATGTCTGCGTCCCTGCCAGCGAGTGTGGACGCCGAACGCATGGTGGCCGGGCGGCGGTCTTTCGAGGGTGTCTTGCCGGTCGCGGAATTGCCGCGATTGGTCGAAGCACTGGCGGACGATCGCGGCGAAGTCACTTATCGGCTGGACTTCGAGCAGGGCGAGCTGGGCGGTCTGCAACTGCACGTGGTATTGAGTGCGGGGCTGACGCTTGAATGCCAGCGTACGCTCGATCCGTTCGTTTATCCGGCGGCGGTCGATACCCGGCTGGGCTTGCTGGCGGACGAGCAGGATGCCGACGCGCTGCCGGGCGATTGCGAACCGCTGCTGCTGCAAGGCGGCGCGCTGTCACCGCGCAAGGTGGTCGAGGACGAATTGTTGTTGGCCTTGCCGCTGGTGCCCGTGAAGCCCGGCAGCGAGATCTTGCAGGGCGAATGGACCACGCCCGGTGACCATCCGCAGGATGCGGAGCGGGAAGAGCCTACCACGCGTCCGTTCGCGGACTTGCGCAAACTGCTCGAAGACCGCACCAAACATCGCTAGGGAAGGTCTGATCCAGTGGCCGTTCACCCGTTGACATGTCGGGGAACAGCCAAATATCTGATCCCGTTCGGTGAGGTATCGAACCAGGAACGGGACAACGCATGACCTCGGCACGATGCCCGGCTTGCGTGAACGAACCGTCAGGAGAGCCATCATGGCCGTTGCAAAAAGCCGCAAATCACCGTCCCGCCGCGGCATGCGCCGTTCGCACGACGCGCTGAACAAGGTGCAGCTCGCCACCGACCAGACGTCGGGCGAGATCCACCGCCGCCATCACATCACCAAGGACGGCTACTACCGTGGCCGCAAGGTGATCGAGGACAAGCAGGCGATCGTCGACGAGGACTGAACGTCCTTGTCGCGATGTGCACGAATGTTGCAGACCGACGTGCGGCGCGATGATCGCGCCGCCGCGTTTTCATGTGCGCGCAACGCCTGAACCGGGACCCACGCCTTGACCTACGCCCGCATCCTCGCCACCGGCAGCGCGTTGCCCGAGCGCGTCGTCACCAATGCCGATCTCGAAAAGCTGGTCGACACCAGCGATGAATGGATCCGCAGCCGCACCGGCATCCGCGAGCGCCGCGTCGCGGCCGACGGCGAAACCACCGGCGATCTGGCCTATCGCGCCGCACTGCAGGCGTTGCAGGACGCAGGCGTCAAGGCGTCCGAACTCGACATGGTGGTGCTGGGCACCACCACCCCGGACATCATCTTTCCGGCCACCGCGTGCCTGATCCAGAACCGGCTGGGCGCGAACGGCTGCATGGCGTTCGACGTCAACGCTGCGTGCTCGGGCTTCATGTACGCGCTGGGTGTCGCCAACAATTTCGTGCGCACAGGCCAAGTGAAGAAGGCGCTGGTGATGGGCGCGGAAACGCTGACCCGGATGGTCGACTGGTCGGAACGCGAAACCTGCGTGCTGTTCGGCGACGGCGCCGGCGCGGTGGTGCTGGAAGCCTCGGACGAACCAGGCATCGTCGCGACCTGCCTGCACGCCGACGGCGGCTACAAGGAACTTCTGTACAACCCGGTCGGTGTGTCGGCCGGATTCACGGACGAAAAAAACCACGGCGTGCGCATCCGTATGAGCGGGCGCGAGGTGTTCAAGGTTGCAGTCAAGACGCTGGATGCGCTGGTCGACGAGACGCTGCAGGCGGCTGGCATGCACGAGGACCAGATCGACTGGCTGATTCCGCACCAGGCCAACCTGCGCATCATCGAGGCCACCGCCAAGCGTCTCGACATGTCGATGGAGCAGGTGATCGTCACGGTCGACAAGCATGCCAACACCTCATCGGGATCGGTGCCGCTGGCGCTGGACGCCGCCGTTCGCTCGGGACGCATCAAGCGCGGCCAGAACCTGTTGCTGGAAGCCTTCGGCGGCGGGTTCACCTGGGCCTCTGCGATGGTGAGGTACTGAAAGCGGGGATCCGGGATGGGTGGCGGGATGCACGGTTCATGCAGCGGACAGCGGCTTCGTCTTGTGCCCCCACGATCCATCCACATCCCTTTTGTGTGAGCAAAGCATGTCATGAACACTCAAGCACCCATCGCCCACCTCGCCTTCGTCTTTCCTGGCCAAGGTTCGCAATCGGTCGGGATGCTGGCGGAACTCGCCACCGAATTTCCGGAAGTGCGCAAGACGTTCGACGAGGCCTCCGAAGGCGCAGGCTTCGACCTGTGGTCGCTTGCGCAGAATGGCCCGGAGGCCGAGCTCGGCAAGACCGAAAATACCCAGCCGGTGTTGCTGGCCGCGAGCGTCGCGGTGTGGAAAGCCTGGCAGGCGAAGGGCGGTCCGCTGCCGGCCCAGATGGCTGGCCACAGCCTTGGTGAATATTCGGCGCTGGTGTGCGCAGGGGCGTTGCCGTTGCGCGACGCGGCATCACTGGTGGCCGAGCGCGGTCGCTTGATGCAAGCCGCGGTGCCCGCGGGTGTCGGTTCGATGGCGGCGGTGCTGGGTGCCGACGACGAGACGATCCTGCAGGTCTGCAAGGAGGTATCGGGCGAGGAAATCGTCACCCCCGCCAATTTCAACAGCCCCGGCCAACTGGTGATCGCCGGCCATGCGGCCGCCGTCGATCGTGCCATCCAGCGCCTTGGCGAACTCGGCGTGCGCAAGGTCATCAAGCTTGCCGTGTCGGTGCCTTCGCACACGCCGCTGATGCGCGAGGCGGCGCAGCAGCTCGCCGCGCGCATGGCCGACCTGCCGTGGCAGGTGCCCGAGATTCCGGTATTGCAGAACGCGGACGCCAAGGCGCACGCCGGCATCGAATTCATCCGCGCGGCGCTGGAGCGTCAGTTGTACATGCCGGTGTTGTGGACCGATACCGTGCAGTCGCTCGTGCGCAATGGCGCCACCAAGGTTTTTGAATGCGGCCCCGGCAAGGTGCTGGCCGGCCTGTGCAGGCGCATCGACAAATCCATCGACGCGCGCGCGCTCGGCACGCCTGCGGAGATGGCCCAGGCGATGGCCGACGTTTCCCGCTGATCCGGGAACTGCAATGAGCAATCCGCCAGACGATTTGCCGATCTATCGATTGCTGACCGGACCGGACGACGCGAATTTCTGCCGTCGTGTCAGCGAGGCGTTGGCGCTGGGCTATGTCCTGTACGGCTCACCGGCGGCAACCTTCGATGGCGAGCGCGTCATCGTGGCGCAGGCCATCGTTTGGCCCGAATCCTGATCTCTTCACGGAGCATGGCATGACGGGAATATTGCAGGGCGACATAGCGCTGGTCACCGGCGCCTCGCGCGGCATCGGTGCCGCAATCGCGGACGAACTGGCGGCGCAGGGCGCGACGGTGATCGGCACCGCGACGTCCGAAGCGGGCGCGCAGGCGATCGGCCAGCGACTCGCCGCGCACGGCGGCGAGGGACGCGTGCTGGACGTCACCGACGGCGCGGCGGTCGAAGCGCTGATCGAATCCATCGTCAAGAATCACGCGGGTCTTTCGATCCTGGTCAACAACGCCGGCATCACCCGCGACCAGTTGCTGATGCGCATGAAGGACGAGGACTGGCAGGCGATCCTCGACACCAATCTCACCTCGGTGTATCGCACGTCCAAGGCCGTGATGCGCACGATGATGAAGGCGCGCCGCGGCCGCATCATCAACATCGGGTCGGTGGTCGGCGTCACCGGCAATCCCGGCCAGACCAACTATGCCGCAGCCAAGGCCGGCATCATCGCGTTCTCCAAATCGCTGGCGCGCGAAGTGGGTTCGCGCGGCATCACCGTCAATGTGGTCGCGCCGGGTTTCATCGACACCGACATGACCCGTGCGCTCAGCGAAGATCAGCGCAAGTCACTGGAAGGCACGATTGCGCTGGGGCGTCTGGGTGATGCGTCCGACATCGCGCATGCCGTGGCGTTCCTCGCGTCACCCGCCGCGAGTTACATCACCGGTGAAACCCTGCACGTCAACGGCGGCATGTACATGGCGTAGGCGTTGATGATCCAGTCGAAGCAGCTGTTTTGGAATGTCAGGCCAAGGGCGGCCGTTCTGGTGCACGAGGGCCGATGCGGCAGCACGCGCGAAATGGCGGGACGATGCAGCGAGCAGAGATGATCGCACAAATGAAAGTCAGGCCATGAAAGGCCGTAGTGTCGATGGCGCGATAGAGTTCCGGACTTCGCTGCCGGTAGTTCAGCGGCGATCGGGGATGATCGCAATCAATATTCGAACCCTGTAATATGGCCTCTTTCGTGTGGCGATCTGCAGGTCAAGCAATCGCCACACCGGCCCTTCGGGGTCTTGATCGAAAAAACCTGTACCGTGCGGGCCGTCCGCGGCGCGTGCGGGTCGAGTGGGGAAGGGTCAGTCCCGACCTCGAATGCCAATGTCCCGGGAGGCACTGTCTCATGAGCAGCATCGAAGAGCGCGTCAAGAAGATCGTGGTCGATCAGTTGGGTGTCAAGGAAGAGGACGTCACGCCGAATGCCTCGTTCGTTGACGATCTGGGCGCGGATTCGCTCGACACCGTGGAACTGGTGATGGCGCTCGAAGAGGAATTCGAAACCGAAATTCCCGACGAGGAAGCCGAGAAGATCACCACTGTCCAGCAGGCGGTGGATTACATCAAGGCGCACGTCAAGTCCTGATCGATGGACTTCAGCGCGTGCCCTCCGGCGGCGCGACCTTGTGCGATGCGGCAACCCGAAAGCTGCGCCTTTTGTGCGCAGCTTTCGCTTTGATGGCACACGGACAATGCGTCCGCGTATGGCGAGAGGCGGCGCGCGGGAGCACGCCCGAATGCCGAAACCGGCCCATCCGGAATGGGCGCGATGAGCGGCGCGAACGCGCGTGGCCGAGCGAGCCCGATCCGGTACCCGTACCAGGGGTGGTTGCTTGCGTGAACCGAGTTTTTTGAATCTGGAGTTCCCATGAACAAGCGGCGTGTGGTGGTCACCGGCCTCGGCATCGTTTCACCTGTCGGCAACGACGTGGCGACGGCCTGGCAGAACGTGGTCGCGGGCAACAGCGGCATCGGTCCGATCACGCACTTCGACGCCAGCGCGTTCCCCACCCGCATCGCGGGCGAGGTGAAGGGCTTCGACCCTGCGCAGTACATCCCGCCGAAAGACATCAAGAAGATGGATACCTTCATCCATTACGGCATCGCCGCGGGTGCCGAGGCGCTGAAGGATTCCGGCCTCGAGATCACCGAGGCCAATGCACCGCGGATCGGCGTCGCGGTGGGCGCGGGTATCGGCGGCATCGCCAGCATCGAGCGTACCACGCTGGCTTATTACGAAGGCGGTCCGCGCAAGATCTCGCCGTTCTTCGTGCCGGGCTGCATCATCAACATGGCTTCCGGCAACCTTGCGATCATCCACGGCTTGAAGGGCCCGAACATTGCCTGCGTCACCGCGTGCACGACGGCGACGCACAACATCGGGCTCGCGATGCGGATGATCCAGTACGGCGACGCCGATGCGATGTTGACCGGTGGCGCCGAATTTTCCGTCACCGCGACCGCGGTCGGCGGGTTCTGCTCGGCACGCGCAATGAGTACGCGCAACGACGATCCGACCCGCGCCAGTCGGCCGTGGGACAAGGACCGCGACGGCTTCGTGCTGTCCGACGGTGCGGGCTTGCTGGTGCTGGAAGAATACGAGCACGCGAGGGCGCGCGGTGCGCACGTCTACGCCGAGATCGCGGGCTTCGGCATGAGTGACGACGCGTACCACATCACCGCGCCGAGTGAAGGTGGCGAAGGCGCGGCGCGCTGCATGGCGGCGGCGGTAAAGGATGCCGGCGTCGATCCGGCCACGGTGCAATACATCAACGCGCATGGCACGTCGACGCCGCTGGGCGATCTCGGCGAGGTGCACGCGGCCAAGCGTGTGTTCGGCGATCACGCCTACAAGCTCGCGATGAGTTCGACCAAGTCGGTGACGGGCCACCTGCTTGGTGCGGCCGGCGGCGTGGAGGCCATCTTCACGCTGCTGGCAATGCGCGACAACGTGCTGCCGCCGACGATCAACCTCGACGAACCGGGTGAAGGTTGCGATCTGGATTTCGTGCCGAATACCGCGCGCGAAGGCAAGATCGACATCGCGATTTCGAACTCGTTCGGCTTCGGCGGCACCAACGGCACCCTGCTGTTCAAGCGCGTTTGAAGCGCGCCTCCCGCAGCGCCCCGATCTGCGTATGCATCGCCGGCGCGCGCGACCTGCTGCCGCTTGCGGCTGCGCATCCCGAGCGCTATCCAGCGTTGCTGGAGAGCGCCGCGGCGGGGCCATGCGCGCGTTGGGACATCCTGTTCGCGTTTCCCGAAGACATTTTGACGCTCGCGAGGGACGGCTTCGTGCGCGATGCGGCGGGGCACGACTGTGGTGCGCGGTTTCTGGACGCGCTGGACAAGGCCTGGTTGTCGCAAGACAAAGTGGATGCGGCCAATCCGGAGTTGCCGTTCGTCGGGGGCTGGCTGCTGTACCTCGGATATGAGCTGGCAGCCGAGGTCGAGCCCTCGCTGGTGCTGCCCGGAACGGAAAACCCGCGCATTCCGGTCGCGCTGGCGCTGCGGTGCCCGGCCGCGATCCTCGTCGACAGGATCGGCGGATGCACATGGCTGGTGGCGGAGCCCGGTCGCGAGGGGTTGCTGGATACGATGCAGCGCGATCTGGATGCGGTGCCCGCAGGTGCGTTCGTCGAGGCCGCGCTCCCGCCGCTGCGGGAATTGCGGGAAGACGATCCGCGCATCTTCCTCGACGGCGTTGCGCGCGTGCATGAATATCTTCGCGCGGGCGATACGTTCCAGGTGAATCTGTCGCGCGCGTGGTGGGCGCGTTTCGATGTTGTGCCCTCTCCGACGACGTTGTATGCGGCGTTGCGAAAAGCCAATCCTTCACCCTTCGCGGGCCTGCTCCGGCAACCGGGCTGGTCGATCGCGAGTTCCTCGCCCGAACGCCTGCTGCAGGTCCGCGACGGACTTGCGCAGACGCGTCCGATCGCGGGCACACGCCCGCGGGCCGAGGGCGATGACGATGCGACGCGCATCACCGAATTGCTGGCGCATGCCAAGGAACGCGCCGAGCACGTGATGCTGGTCGATCTGGAACGCAACGACCTGGGCCGCGTGTGCGTGCCCGGCAGCGTGTGCGTGGACCAGATGATGACGGTCGAAAGTTACGCGCACGTGCACCACATCGTCTCGAACGTGCGCGGTCGGCTGCGTCCGGGCGTGACGCCGGGGCAGGCGATCGCGGCGATGTTTCCCGGCGGCACCATCACAGGTTGCCCCAAGGTGCGTTGCATGGAAATCATTGCCGAACTGGAAGGCGAAGCGCGCGGCGCGTACACCGGCTCGCTGGGTTATCTTTCCCGGAACGGCCATCTCGATTTGAATATCCTGATTCGCACCATGGTTCTGGAAGCCGATCGTCTGAGCTTTCGCGCGGGCGCCGGCATCGTGGTGAATTCCGACGCCGAGCACGAACTCGCCGAGACCCGCGCGAAAGCGCGCGGACTGCTGCGCGCGCTGGGAAGCGACGCCGAATGACTGCGCGCGTGCTGGTCGATGGCCTTGCCGAAAGTCGCGTGTCGGCGCTGGATCGCGGCCTGGCCTACGGCGATGGTTTGTTCGAGACCATCCGTGCGGTGAACGGTACGGCACCGCTCTGGCACCGCCACATGACACGGCTGCGCGATGGATGCGAGCGGCTCGACTTGCCGGTGCCGGACGCCGTGACGCTCGCGAAAGAATTTGCGCGCGTTGCCGGTGGAATCGCCGATGCCGTCGTGAAGATCATCCTGACACGTGGGCATGGTGAACGCGGCTATGCACTGCCGGAACCGGTCCGCGTCACCCGTATCGTTGCCGCGTTTCCATTACCGCCATTGCCGTCGGATTGGTACCGCGACGGAATCCGGGTACGCTGTTGCGAATTGCGGCTTGCAGCGCAACCGCGGCTGGCCGGCATCAAGCACCTGAACCGGCTCGAACAGGTGCTCGCCCATGCGGAATGGTCGGACGCAGCGGTGGTCGAAGGTTTGCTGTTCGATCAGGCAGGGAGCCTCGTCTCCGCGACGGCGGCCAACGTGTTCGTCGGCATCGATGGCGGGCTGCTGACGCCGCCGGTCGACAAATGCGGGGTGGCCGGGGTCCTGCGTGGCGCGTTGCTGGACGTGCTGCCCGATGTTCGGGTGCAGACGATGACGAAGGAGGATTTGATGCGGGCGGATGAAATGTTCCTGACTTCGAGCGTGCGCGGCGTGTTGCCGGTGCGCACGCTGGACGAACACGTATTCCGCGTCGGTCGTCACGCGCGCGCCGCGCAGGCGCACTGGCGCGCTTCAGGTTTCCCGGGGGGCGAGGCATGACGGGTCGCACCGGCACCGAAATGCGCTCTTGCGCGGGTGGCAACGCGGTGGTGCGTGCACTGCTGCTCGTGATCCTGCTGGCGATCGTCGCGGCCATCGCGTGGGCCGGCATCACGTACCTGCACTTCACCCGCACGCCCTTGAACGTCCGCGCCGCGGGACAGACCGTCGAGATCGCCCGGGGTGAAGGCTTCAATGGCATTGTTGCGCAATTGCGAGAGGAGAAACTCACCGAGGCGCGACCGCTGCTGTGGCGCGCGCTGGCCATGCGTCTTGGCGTCGCCAACAAGTTGCACGCGGGCGAGTACGCGCTCGCACCCGGCATGACGCCAACGGTGCTGCTGGAAAACATGGCCGCGGGCAAGGTGCTGCATCGACGCGTCACGCTGGTCGACGGCTGGACCTTCGCGCAGGTGCGGCAGGCTTTGCAGCGCGCTCCCAAACTCGCGCACGACATCGAAGGCTTGACCGGCGCGCAGGTGATGGCGAAGCTCGACGATGCCAGTCAGTCGCCGGAAGGCGAGTTCATGCCCGACACCTACGACTACGTGCTCGGCATGTCCGATCTCGACATCCTCGAACGCGCGCACAAGGCGACGCAGTTATTTCTTGCGGACGAGTGGGCCGGGCGTGACACTTCGATTTCGATCCAGCAGCCGTATCAGGCGTTGATCCTGGCCTCGCTGGTCGAAAAGGAAACCGCGGTGGCCGCGGAACGGCCGCAGATCGCGGGCGTGTTCGAGCGGCGCCTGAAGCTCGGCATGAAACTCGACACCGACCCCAGCGTGATCTTCGGGATGGGCGCGGCCTACACCGGCAACATCCACAAGTCGGACCTTGAAACCGACACGCCGTACAACACCTACATGCGTGCCGGCCTGCCGCCCACGCCGATCGCGCTGCCGAGCCGTGCGGCGATACATGCGGTGCTGCATCCCGCGGCGGGCGACGCGTTGTACTTCGTCGCCAAGGGCGATGGCACCCATGAGTTCTCCGCGACGCTGGCCGAGCAGAATACCGCGGTGAGGAAATACATCCTGGACAAGAAGAAGCAATGAAGGGGCGATTGATCAGCCTCGAAGGCGGCGAAGGCGCGGGCAAGAGCACGCTGCTGTCAGGACTTCGCGCGCATTTCGAACGCAGCGGGATGGACGTGTTGTACACACGCGAGCCCGGCGGCACGCCGGTGGGCGAAGCCGTCCGCGCGCTGGTGCTCGATCCGGCGCATCGCAGCATGGCCGTCGAAACGGAATTACTGCTGATATTCGCGGCGCGCGCGCAATTGATGCGCGAAGTGCTGCAACCCGCGCTTGCGGCGGGGCGCTGGGTGCTGTGCGACCGCTTTACCGACGCCAGCTACGCCTACCAAGGTGGCGGACGCGGCGTCGATGCCGCGCGCATTGCCGAGTTGGAGCGCATCGCAACGGGCGGATTGAAACCGGACCTGACCTTGCTGCTGGACCTTCCGGTGGCGCACGGTCGCGCGCGCGCCAGCCAGCGCGGCGACGCGGATCGCATCGAAGCCGAGCGCGACGACTTCTTCGAGCGCGTGCGGTCGGCGTATCGCGCGCGCGCGCAGGCGGAGCCACGACGCTTCCGGATCATCGACGCCTCGCAGCCGGCAGATGCAGTGTTGCGCAACGCCGTGGTGGCGATCGATGACCTGCGCGCGAGCGTGACGGCGTGACGGACGAGGAAGCCGCCACCGCGATCGCGCCGGGCGATCCGTTGCCGGCCTGGTGCGAACCGGCGTGGAACCTGCTTGCCGCGCGCGCGGCCAGTGGCACGCTGCCGCACGCGTTGCTGGTGTGCGGGCCGGGCGGGCTCGGCAAGCGAGCTCTGGTCGAAGTGTTCGTGCGCGCGCGCCTGTGTGAGACACCGCAGGGTGGCCGTGCGTGCGGTTCCTGTCGCACCTGCAAGCTGCTGGCGGCCGGCACGCATCCAGACCGGATGCTGGTGAAGCTGGCGCCGAATCCCAAGACCGGCGTGATGCGCAAGGAAATCGTTGTCGACCAGGTTCGCGAGCTGTCGGCGCGCCTCGCGATGTCGAGCCAGCTCGACGGTTGGCAGGTCGCGGTGATCGATCCCGCCGACGTGATGAACGTCCCGGCCCAGAACGCCTTGCTGAAAACGCTGGAAGAGCCGACCGAGGCCAGCCTGATCGTGCTGGTGGCCGATCAGCCATGGCAGTTGAGCGCCACGATCCGCAGCCGATGCCAGCGCGTCGACATTGCGGTGCCGCCGCCAAGCGAGGCGTTGGCGTGGCTGGAAGCGCGCGGTGTCGAATCCGCGGGCGCCGTGCTAACCGCGGCCGGTGGCAACCCGGGCCAGGCTTGGTTACTGGCGGAGCAGGGCGGGATGCAGCGCCGTCAGGAAGTCGCGCGCGATCTGCTGGCGCTCGCCGCGGGCCGTAGCGACGCGCGTGCGGTGGGCAAGGCCTGGGCCGATGACGAGCCGCAACAACGGCTCGAACAGACGGCGCGCCTGCTCGAAGGCGCGTTGCGCGCGCGCGCGCGCGGCGAACGCGCGCGTTTCGATCCGGGCTGGAATGACGAAGCCGTGGCCGAACATATCGCCGAGGCGAATCGCCTGCGGGTGCTGTTGAACGGCCCCTTGCGCGGCGACCTCGCCTTGTTCGACTGGTTGAACGGCTTGCCGGTTGCGTTGCGTTGAGAGGCTTTGACTTTTGCTCGTCATCCCGGATTTACTCGCGCCATCCGTGGCGCTCGCACTACGCGCCGCCTTCGGCGTCGCGTTTGCAATCCTGCAAGCAGTCGCGAAGCGATATCCAGACTGCGAAGGCAGGATGCGGAGCGAACATCGGCGAAGCCGATGGCCGGCAGGGCCAGCCGCCGGAAGCGGCGAGTCTGCCAGCGACTTTCCACTTCAGTGCGTTGCGCCAAAGTCGCTGGGTTTCCGCTTTCGCGGGAATGACGACGACAGGATTGATTTGGGAAGCACGATCCCCTGGATGTCCGGTCAGTGCCGGGTCAACCACTTCCGGGCACAATCGCGCCGCGCTCCATGGTTGAACCTTGCGCACGATGAAAGGATGCCGGTTTGCGTCAGGAAAAGCCCTCCGACCTGCTCGATCCCGATGCGCTGCTGAAACGCCCGGGCGCCAGCCTGATGGTGGTGGCGCCGCATCCGGATGACGAATCGCTGGCGGCCGGCGGCGTGATCCAGCGTGCACTTGGCTACGGTGCCGGGGTCAGCGTGGTGTTCGCCAGCGACGGCGAGAACAATCCCTGGCCGCAGCGCGTGCTGGAACGGCGGGCGTGGATCGGTCCGCGCCAGCGTGCAGGCTGGGCGGCGCGGCGCCGTGGCGAAGCCGATGCCGCGTTGCGCACGCTTGGGGTCGACGCCGCCCGTGTGTATCGGCTCGGTTGGCCGGATGGCGGCATCACCTGGATGCTGCTGGACGACACCGCGACGATGCTGGCGACTATGCGCGAACTGGTCGAGCGCGAACGCCCGACGCTGTTGGTATTGCCCGACCTCGCGGATCGGCATCCCGACCACAGCGCGATCCATGTGCTGGTGGAAATGGTGTTCCAGACCTCGCCTGGCTTGCGCAAGCCAGACTGTCTCGGTTACCTGCTGCATGACCGTTCGCAACCTGGCGCGCCACAGCGCGCGGTGTTCGCACTGCGCGACGACGAACGGGCGCGCAAGCGCCGTGCGATCGAGGCGCACGCCAGCCAGATCGCGTTGAGCCGCGGACGTTTCCTGCGCTTTGCCGCCGGCACGGAAGATTTCGTGGCCGGACTCGACTGCCACGACCGCGCCGGCGCGACGCTGCCGTGGTCGCCGCCGCGCGCATTGCGACCGTGTCTCGCGTTGCTGGCGGTGGACGCCGCAGGCGGCGAACGGGTTGGATTGGGTGCCGGCGCCGACGCCACGCTGTTCTGGCGCGACGGCAGCCCCGCCGCGCGCACCGCGCGCGTGCTGCGGCCGCCCTACTACATCAAACTGTATTGCCCGCTGCCGTCACCATGGGTATTCGACGGCTGGGGCTGGTGCCGTTTCGGCGCTTGACCGCGGCTTGTCTGCGGCGGCAAGCTGATGGCGTCAATCAGCAGGGGCTTCAGACGATGGCGATGATGGGCGGCGCGGGCGGCATGGGCAGTCAGGGCATCCTGCCGGTCGTCATCAGGGACAAGCAGACGTTGTACCAGTCCTACATGTCGTTCGTGAAGGGCGGCGGCCTGTTCGTGCCCACCAACAAGCGCTACAACCTCGGCGACGAAGTGTTTCTGTTGATGACCCTGCCCGAGGAAACCGAACGCGTGGCGACCACCGGCCGCGTGGTCTGGATCACGCCGATCGCGGCACAAGGCAATCGTCCGGCCGGCATCGGCGTGCAGTTCGCCGAAAACGCCGACGGCGACAACGCCCGCACCAAGATCGAGACGCTGCTGGCTGGCCTGCAGGGCGGAGACAAGCCGACGCATACGATGTGAGCATGGCCTTCGACGTTCGTTGACAGGTCGCGATCGGTACATGCAACGGCGACCGCGCGGCTTCGCGCGAGCGATTCGTCACAAGCAAGCAACTGCTTCCGAGCATGCGGTTATGCTGCGCCCGCAACAGCACAAGGGGAATCATTGAAGATTGTGGTATTGGCATTGGCAGCCTCGCTGTTGGCGGGCTTTGGCTTGCAGCGTCAAACGGTTCGAGTCAATCCGCCGATTGCCCAAGTCGGCGTCGACGGCCCGACCATTGCGATAGGCACGATCGCCGACGGTCGACAGCCTGCAACGAAGATCAAGCTGGACCAGGCTGAGCAGGCAAGTAACGTCGGCGGAATGGAGCAAGGATGACCACGGTATCGCAGTCCAGCTGGACAAAACGGCCGCGCGCTGGTCGAGCACATCGCTGCTCACGATCAGGATTATCCAAATGCGGGGCGGGTTCCTGTAGCGAGTCCCGTGGCCGTGCCGCGATTCAGACGAAAACGCCACCCCAAAAGGTGGCGTAAGTCTGATCTCATTGGTCGGGGAGACAGGATTTGAACCTGCGACTTCTACGTCCCGAACGTAGCGCTCTACCAGGCTGAGCTACACCCCGACGATCCGCACGGGGCAGGAACCCCGCAGCGAGCCGCAAATGATACTTGGCGCGGCTTCGCGCGCGCAAGATGTGGCCGCGCGCTGGTAATCTTGCGGTTTTGGCAAGAGAGCAAGTCATGGCGCTGACCACGCCCCGTACGATGCCCGGCACGCTGGAATTGCTGCCGCGCGAGCAGATCGCGTTCCAGCGGATGCTGGACACGATCCGGCAGGGTTTCGAGGTGTACGGGTTCCTGCCGATCGAGACCCCGGCGATCGAATTTGCCGACATCCTCTTGACCAAGAGCGGCGGCGAAACCGAGCGGCAGGTGTATTTCGTGCAATCGACCGGCGCGCTGGAGCGCTCGCCGGATCAACCGGGCCGTCCCGAGCACGCGCTGCGCTTTGATTTGACCGTGCCGCTGGCGCGCTACGTGGCCGAGCACGAACGCGAGCTGGCATTCCCATTCCGGCGCTACCAGATGCAGCGCGTGTATCGCGGTGAACGCGCCCAACGCGGGCGCTTTCGCGAGTTTTACCAATGCGACATCGACGTGATCGGCAAGGACAGCCTGTCAATCCGCTACGACGCCGAAATTCCGGCGGTGATCCACGCGGTTTTCCGTGCGCTCGACATCGGCGCGTTCACTATCCAGCTCAACAATCGCAAGCTGATGCGGGGCTTCTTCGAAGGGCTCGGCATCGGCGACGGCGAAAAGCAGATGCTGGTGCTGCGCGAAGTGGACAAGCTGGACAAACGCGGTGCCGATCACGTGCGCGGAGTGCTGACGGGCGAGCAGTTCGATCTTTCTGCCGAGGCGGCAGAAAGGGTCATGCAGTTCGTGGAAGTGCGTTCGACGTCGCTGGCCGACGCGCACGCGAAACTCGATGCACTGGGCCGCGGTACCGAGACCTTCGAACAGGGACGGGCGGAATTGCGCGAGGTGCTGAATACCGTTGCTGCGTTCGGTGTGCCGGAATCTGCATACGCGTTGAACCTTTCGATCGCGCGCGGGCTCGATTACTACACGGGCACGGTATACGAAACGACATTGAAAGATCATCCGGATATTGGTTCGATCTGTTCCGGTGGGCGTTACGACAACCTTGCGGCGAATTACACCAAGTCCACGTTGCCGGGCGTCGGCATTTCGATCGGGCTGACGCGGTTGTTCTGGCAGTTGCGCGAAGCCGGGTTGCTGAAGGCCGCCGACAGCAGCGTGCAGGTGCTGGTCACGCAGATGGATGCCGCGCAGTTGCCATACTGTCTGACGATCGCGAAGGAGCTGCGCGACGCCGGGATCGCCGCCGAGGTCGCGCTGGAGGGCGGCAAGCTGGGCAAGCAGCTGAAGTACGCCGACCGCGCCGGCATCCGGTTCGCGGTGGTTGCGGGTGAGGACGAACTTTCGCGCGACGCGGTGGCCGTCAAGGATTTGCGTCGCGGCGACCAATTCGAGGTGCCGCGCGCGGAACTGGTGAAATCATTGCGGGTGGAATTGGCGCAAGAGAAGGCGCAACGGGCATGACGACGATTCGGCTGGACGGCAGCCATCTCACGCGCGCCGACGTGGTGGCGGTGGCGCGACGCGGCGCGACGGTCGACCTCGACGCGGCGCAGCTCGGAAAGGTGCAGCGCGCAGCGGATTTCATCGCCGAGCAGGTTCGCTGCGGGGAGCCGATCTACGGCGTCACCACCGGCTTCGGCAGCAACGCCGACAAACTGCTGGGCGCACATCGCGCGCGCGACGAACTGCCCGGCGGCAATCCCGATCCGCGTGACGAGACCTTGCCCGAGGAGTTGCAGCACAATCTCATCGTCACCCACGCGGTGTGCGTAGGCGAGCCGCTCGCCGCCGACGTCGTGCGGGCGATGCTGGTGATCCGCGTCAACACCCTGATGCGCGGGCATTCCGGCATCCGCGTGGAAACCCTGAGAGCGTTGGCCGCGATGTTGAACAGCGGCATCGTGCCGGTGGTGCCGGCGAAAGGTTCCGTGGGTGCGAGCGGTGACCTCGCGCCGCTGTCGCATCTCGCTATCGTGCTTTTGGGTGGTGGTGAAGCGTTTCACGAAGGCGAGCGCATGGCCGGCAGCGAAGCCTTGCGCCGTGCCGGCTTGCAGCCGGTGAAGCTGTCTTTCAAGGAAGGCTTGGCGCTCAACAACGGCACCGCCCAGATGCTCGCATCCGCGGTGCTCGCGCTGGACGAACTGGAATACCTGCTGGGCGTCGCCGACCTCGCCGCGGCGATGACCCTGGATGCGTTCGCGGGCCGCAGCGGCGCGCTGCGTGAAGAGGTGCACGCGCTGCGCCCGCATCCGGGCCAGGTCGCGGCCGCCCGTCACGTCCGCGAGTTGCTGGCGGAATCGACATTGATCGACATTCCGTACCACCTCGTCCCGCGTTTTCGCACCTGGACCGCGAAGGCGTGGGCGACGCCGGAAGAGCAGGCGCTGTCGTTCGACATTCGCTGGGAATGGGTGCCGGTCGACCAGCGCCACGGCCGCGAGGCGTTTTATCGACGCTTCCTGCCGTTCCGCGGCGGCAAGAAGCATCAGCCGCAGGATGCATATTCGCTGCGTTGCATGCCGCAGGTGCACGGCGCGGTGCGCGATGCCTGGGCGCAGGCGTGCCGGGTGATCGACGTCGAGTTGAACGCGGTCACCGACAATCCGCTGATCTTTCCGGATGCCGAAGGCGCGCAGCACATCGAGGAGCAGGTGATCTCGGCCGGGCATTTCCACGGCATGCCGCTGGCGCTGGCGATGAGCTACGTGAAGGCGGCGATCCCGGTGCTGGCCTCCATTTCCGAACGCCGCCTCAACAAATTGGTCGACCCCGCCACCAACGACGGCTTGCCCGCATTCCTGACGGGCAACGAAGACGGCACCGATTCCGGTTTCATGATCGTGCAATACACCGCAGCGGCGCTGGTAAACGATCTTGCCACGCGCGCGCACCCGGCCAGTGTGTATTCGGTCCCGACCAGTGCCAATGCGGAAGATCATGTCTCGATGGGCGCCAACGAAGCGCGCCAGGTGCTGGACATGACGCGTGACCTGTCGGACGTGCTGGCGCTGGAACTGTACACCGCCGCGCAGGCGCTCGATTACCGCAACGAGATGTTGAATGCGGCGCGCGGATTGGCACGCCGCGGTGGCTGGCAGGCACTGGCGGCCAAGATCGAACACGCGCCGCGCGAGGACCACCCGCATTACGACGCATTCACCCGCGAGGTGCAGGCGCTGGCATCGGCGCTGACCGGGGCCGATGCGTTCCGTCCGGGCGGGGCGGTGCACGCGGCACACGCGCGCTTGCGCGAATCCATCGTCTTCATGCATCGCGATCGCCCGATGCAGCACGACATCGCCGAAGCCTGCCGGCTGGTGCGTGAGCACGCGCTTGTGACCTGACGGTGCGTTGCCGTCAGGTTGAATCCGTCCCGAAGTGCCTGGGTGCGCCCTGCGCGGCGCCCGTTGAACCATATTCTTCGCGACAGAGGTGGTAACGCGTTATCGCATTGCTGGCGCGCCGCCACGGTGCCGCCAACGGATCAGGCTGAGGGCACCAGCGCCTGCAAGGCCTCGGCTTGCGCGGTGAAGGCGGCAAACAGCGCGAACTGATTGCGCGCGCGTTCCAGGTTGTGGGCCGGGCGGTCGATGCGATAGTAGCGGTCGCCATCCAGCCAGTCGGTGAGGAACCGCAAGGCCATGACGCCCGTGACGAGTCGCGCGGCGAATACGAGGTTGTCGCGCTCGAGCGGCGTCAGCAGCCCGCCGCAGCCCTCGACGTAGCCGCGTGCAAGCGCCGCGAAGTGATCGTGCCGTACGCCAACGTTTTCGATGTCCGTCGAGTCTTCCGGCACCGGACTCACCATGGTGCGCGCCATGTCTCCGAAATCGAACAACAGGCTGCCGGGCATCACCGTGTCCAGGTCGATCACGCATCTCGCCCGGTCGCCTGCGTCGAACAACAGGTTGTTCAACTTGCAGTCGTTGTGCGTGACGCGCCACGGCAGCCCGGCCGCCAGCAAATCCCGCCAGTGCCCCAGCACGTCGCGGTACCCCAGTGCGGCTTCGCATTCGGATCGGGTCGCGGCGACGCGACCCGCGCGATCGGCTTGTTTCGCCGCAAGGAATGCGTCGAAGCGCGCGACCGGATCGTGGAATCGCGGAATCACTTCGCCGACATCCTTCGGGTCGACGCCGGACAGTGCGGCGGTGAACGCACCGAAGCCGCGCCCGGCTTTGAACACCAGCGACGCGTTCCCGGCGGTCTCGTGGGTGCGGGTGTTCGGCACATGGTCGTACATGCGCCACCACGTTCCGTCGGCCAGGATCGCGGCCGTTGCTCCCGCGAGCGTGGGTACCAGCTCCAGCACCGCGTAGGCGTAGCGACCCGCTGCGCGTTCGCGGCCGAGATGCGCCGTGACCGTGTGGCAGTTGCGCATGACCAGCGCCGGATCGCGGAACACCTGGGTATTGAGGCATTGCAGCACGCGCCGGCGGTCGTCATCGGTGACCAGCAAGGTGCGGTTGATCAAGCCACCGCCGAGCGGCGCGAATTGCGCGCGGGGGCTCAATCCCCAGGCCGCGGCCAACTCATGGCGCGTCGCGGCGTCGGGCCCGACGAAACTGCTCATGCGCGCGACCACAGCGGGGTCGGGTATGCGCCTGCCTGGTGTAGCGCCGCCATTGCGGAGACGACGTGTGCGCGATCGCCGGGATAGGTCAGGCCCAGCCAGTTGTCGCGGGTGGGCAGCACCGAAAGCTTCCGATGGTGCGTTGCGAGATGGGTCGCGATCGCGTGCGGCAGGAAGTATTCGTCTTTCGCACTGGCGTGCGCCAGAAACGCGCGCAAGCCGAGTTCGAGTTCGGGCAGCAGGTCGGGCAGGAGCCCCCAGCAATTCAGCGAAACGATGGTGTCGGGAGCGAGTGGCGTGCGCATTCCGTCCAGTGCGGTGCCGGTGAGCGCACCATCGCGGACAGCGATGTCGAGAAACTCGGTGACGGTCACGAGGTGTCCTTCGGCATCGACCCTGCACACGCCGCGGTTGACGCCGCCATGGCTGGAAAGGGTGGCCTCGAGCCGATAACCGACCATCGCCGGCTGCGCGGCTCTCCGAAAATGGTCGGCCAGCAAGCGGAACGCGTCGCGGCCGTAGTAATCGTCGGCATTGATCACGGCGAACGGGCCGTGCAGCAGCGGTGCGCAGCACCACAAGGCGTGACCGGTGCCGAGCGGCTTGGTCCGGTCGACGGGCATGGCGCAGCCGGCGGGAATCTTGTCGAAGGTTTGCGCCACGAGGCGCAGCGCAGCGCGTCCCTCGAGGTGTGGCGCCAGTCGTTGTTGCAGGGTCCCGCGCAATGATTCACGGATCACCATCACGACTTGCGTGAAGCCGACCGCGACGGCGTCATGGATCGCGTACTCGAGCAACCACTCGCCGTGCGGGCCAATGCCCGCGATCTGCTTGGTATCGCCGTAACGGCTGCCGAGGCCGGCGGCGAGGATCACCAGCGCCGGCGCGTCCTTCGAAACGTTCATGGCGTGCTTGCGGCGGACGCGGGTGCCGAGGGAGCGGGTGCGAATGGCACCGCGGGGCCGGGCGTAAACCCTTGCCGCCATTTCGCGAGTTGCGGCACGATGCCGCGGCCGACCGACATCTGCGGTTCGGACGGCTCGAATCGCTCGCGCTTCTCCCATGTCGCAACTTGTGCGCGCGCAAGCTGGAAGGCTTGCCGCAGGTCGTCGGTCTTGTTCAGCGCGTTGACCAGGAACGCGTGCCCGAACCAAGTGAGTTCGGATTGCGCGCCGCAGCCGAACGAAGAGCGATCGCTGCGTGCGGCGCTGATGATCAGGGTGCCGGGGTTTTGCAGCGGCGGAATGAAACCGCCCGAATAGCACGCATTGACGATCACCACCTTGTACTTGAACGCATGCTCGTCGAGGATGTCCGACAAGTCGGCGGCGCCGATCTGGTCCAGCGGCAACGGGTCCATGTCCACAAGCAGCATGTGGTCTTCGCTGCCGTGGGTCGTGAAATACAGCAGCAGGATGTCCTGCTTCGCGTCCATCTTCGACGCGACCGCATCCAGGGCGCTTTCCAGGTTGGTCCAGCTTGCCAGCGGGCGCGTGGTCAACGACGCGGGATTGTTTTCCAGTACCATCACGTGGCCGGCGGCGCCGAGGCGCTGCGCAAACAGCTTGTCGAAATACTCGGCTTCGTTGCGGAACACGTTCTGGCTGCCGTCGCCTGCAAACACGATGGCGTAGAGATTCACCTTGCCCGGGGTGCGCAGCTTCAGCTTCGCTGCTTCGCGATCTACCAGAGCGGGTTGCGCGTACATCACCTGCTCGGGTGTCGGCGCGCCTTGCGGCCAGGCATGGTCCGGCAACAGCCCCGTGGAGGAGCCATTGCCTGCCGTGGCGGTCGGCAGCGGCGCGGACACCCGGGCGCCGCCGATCGTGCTGGCTTGATGGGTGAGCGCGCGCCGCGTCTGCAGGTCGTGCCAGCCGGCCATCGCCGCGGCACCGGCCAGGAACGCCAGGATCGGGAGCAGCACCCAGCCAACGTGTTTCATGCAAGCGTGATTGCGTCGAAGTCGAAAACGCAGGGATGTTTGGCGGATGCGGGGCAGCGTTCAGGCGGCCTGCACAGTTGAACGGTTTGCATGCCGGTGCCGCGCGCGGCATCGAGTTCGGCGCCGATGTCGGACAGGAACACGATCCCGGGAGGCGGCAGGCCGATGGCGCCGGCGATACGCAGATACGAACCGCGTTCGCGCTTGCCGCCCACTTCGGTATCGAACCAGCCGTCGAAAAGCGATGCGAGATCGCCGGCCTCCGTGTGGCCGAAGAACAGCTTCTGCGCCGCGACCGAGCCGGAGGAATAGACGAACAACTGCAACCCGCGCGCCTTCCATTCGCGCAGTTTCGCTGGCACTTCGGGGTACACGTGCGCGCGGTAATCGCCGGCCTGGTATCCGGCTTTCCAGATCATGCCTTGCAGCGCCTTCAGCGGCGTGGCCTTGCGATCCTCATCGATCCAGCGCAGCAGGGTGTCGACTACGCGGCGCGAGCGTGGATCGTCGATGCCGGCTTCGCGGGCCGTGGCGTCGAGCCACCGCAGCACCTCGGGATCGTTCTGGTGGTTTTCGATGAAGCGCGGCAGCCGCGCACGCGCGTACGGAAACAACACGTCCTTGACGAACGCGATCGAGCTGGTCGTGCCCTCGATGTCGGTGAGGACGGCGCGTGCGCCGGATGCGGTCACCTCGCTCATGCGGTTGCGCCACCCACGGGCGTTTCGATATGCGAGGAATAGGCGCTTTCGATTTCGCGCTTCACTTCGATCGGATGCGCGATGCGGTCCAGCACCATCGCCGTTTCGCCCCGCCCGGTGATTTCCACGTTGCCGTAGCCGAACACGCGGCCCCAGAACGATTGCCGCAGGTCGACCGTCTCGATCGAGGCCAAGCGGAGTTCGGTGGTATCGCGCGAAACGATGCCGAACTTGCGGACTACGCGGCGATTGGTGACGGCCTGTTCGATGCCCCGCAGCCACAGCCACTGGTAACCCGCGATCAGCACGGCGAGCACTGCGGCCGCGAGCGCGCCCCACGCGATCTGCGCAATCAACAGGGCGACCACGGCGATGATCCCGAGCACGATCACGATCCAGAAGCGGATCCACATGAACCAGTGCAACGTGAAGACCGCCACGATGGTTTCGCCCGGCGCCAGTGACTTTTGCAGGTAGGACATGCGCGATTCCCAAATGCTCGGTTCGGGCAGCAGGTTCAGACAGCAAAAAGCTTCAGTCCGCAATGAACGCCAAGGGGCGCGAACAAGACGATGGTGCTCGTGTTTGTGTTCCTTGCGCTTGATTGTGGACCGATGTGCTTTTTCAGTTCTCCAGGCGCGGAAAGCGCTCGGCAATGGTTTCGCCAGTGAAGTTTGCCACCCAGCCTTCCGGGTTGGTGAACAGGCGGATCGCGATGAAATTCGGGTTGGGCCCCATGTCGAACCAGTGCGGGGTGCCGTCGGGCACGCCGATCAGGTCGCCTTTTTCACACAGCACGTCGTAGATGCGCTCGCCGATGTGAAGGGTGAATTGGCCCTGGCCCGCCACGAAGAAGCGCACCTCGTCTTCCGAGTGCGTGTGCTCGCTCAGGAATTTCTGCCGCAGCGCGTCCTTCTGCGGGTGGTCGGCGGTCAGCGAAATCACGTCCACTGCCGTGTAGCCCTGTTCCTTCTGCAGGCGCTCGATGTCATCATGGTAGGCGGCGATCACCTCGTCCTGACTCGCGCCCGGTACGACGGGTTGGTTGGCTTCCCAGCGTTCGAAACGCACGCCGACCTCGCCGAGTGCGCGCGCGATCGCGTCGTGGTCGAGTTCGGTGGCGAGCGGACGGGTGGGTTCACGCTGGTCGTACACGCGCAGGCGACTCATGGGATGCCTCCGAGGCGCTTCAAGTCGAGTTCGCAGGCCAGCAGGAATTCCAGCGCCTCGAGATGGCGCCGCGCTTCCGGCATGCCGCGCCCCCAAGTGTAAAGCCCGTGGCCTTCGATGAGATAGGCGTAGAGGGGTTTGCCGGCGTCCAGCCAGGCATCGGCCCGGGCTTCGATCTGCGCCATGTCCTGCGAGTTCGGAAACACCGGTACGTCCAGACGGCTTTCGTGCGTGGTGTAGCCGGTGATGGCCTTCTGCAGTTCCCATCCGTGCAGCGCGATCACGCCCCGTCGCGCGAACAACCGCGAGGCGACCGTCTGGTTGTGCGAATGGGTGTGCAGCACCGCGCCCGTTTCCGGCTGCCGGCGATAGATCTGGAGATGCAGGGCGGTTTCGGCGGACGGCCGCAGCGCGGGATCGAGCGGTTTGCCGTCGAGTCCAACCGCCATCACGTCGTCGGGTGTGAGCGCGCCCTTGTCGCGGCCGGAAATCGTGACGGCGATGATGGAATCATCCATCCGCATCGAAAAATTGCTGCTGGTGGCGGGCGTCCACCCGTGCGCCGCGAGTTCGGCGCCGACGCGCGCGATTTCGGCGCCGCAGATTCGCAGTGATTCGGTGGAAGAGGCGGGAACGGGCGCCATGCGCGAACGTAAGATGCTTTCAGATGGCTGAATGTAACACGCGACCGCGAGGAAATTCGTGCCGGGAGCATCGTGGCGGCGTACCATTGCACGCAGTGCCCGCGAATCCTCGATCACACAGGAGTATCCATATGAGCGAAGAAACCGCATCACCGCGTCGCCGGTTCCTCAAACTGGCGGGCGGCGCTGCTGCTGCAATGGTGTTGCTGGGTTCGCTGCCTCGTCGCGTGTGGGCGGCGCTGCCTCACTTGAGTGCTTCGAACAATGCGACGGCCAAGGCCTTGCATTACGTCGAAGACGAGACCAAGGCGCCGCCTCCCCACAAGCCGGGGCAGGACTGTGCCAAATGCGTGCACTTCCAGGGCAAGGCGGGTGAGGCCTATGGCCCCTGCGCGATTTTCCCGGGCTTCGATGTCGCCGCCAAGGGTTGGTGTTCGGGGTTCCAGGCCAAGGGGTGACAACTGGGTCCGTCCGTCGATCGGCTTCGTCCGATCGACGGACGCTCGCGGAATCTGGGCGCGATCAGGGTCGCGCTGGCGGGGGGACGTTCACGCCGCTGATCGCCCACTTCTGTTTCTTCTGCGGTTTGACGAACACCGAGACCACTTCCGGCAGCTTGTCCGTGATCGCGCGCTCCAGCCGTTCCACGCACAACTCCACCTCGTGTCCACTCAGATCATCGCGGAAATCGATGCTCAGTCCGACGAATACCTGCCGCGGCCCGAGATGCACCGTGGCCACGCCATTGGCATGGTCCACCGCCTCATCGTTGCGGGCGATCTGAAGGATGGTGCGTTCCATTTCTGGCGCCGCGGGCTCGCCCATCAGCAGCCCCTTGCTTTCGCGGGCGAGGAGGATTGCCGCAACGGCGAGGATCAGGGAAATCCCCACCGAGGCGACGCCATCCAGCACCGGCATGGACAGGAACGAGGCGCCGGAAATCCCGAGGAATGCCACGAGAATGCCGAGCAGCGCGGCGCTGTCCTCGAACAGCACCGTGAATACGCTCGGATCCTTGCTTTCGTGGATCGCATCGAGGTAGTCGCGGTTGCCCTTGGTGCGGCGAAATTCCATGAGTGCCACGAACCACGAAGTGCCCTCGAACACCGCGGCCACGCCCAGCACGCCATAGGCGGTGACGAGATCGGTCGCCGGCTCGGGGTGAAGGATGTGCGTGAGCCCTTCATAAAATGAAACGCCGGCACCAAGGGAGAACAGCAGCACGGCCACGATGAAGCTCCAGAAATAGAGTTCCCGTCCGTGGCCAAAGGGATGCGTACGATCCGGAGGTCGTTGCGACCGCTTGAGTCCGTACAGCAACAACGCCTGGTTGCCGGTGTCGACCAGCGAGTGCACGCCCTCCGACATCATCGCCGAGCTGCCAGTCAGCATGGCGGCCGCGAACTTGGTCAGGGCGATCGCGAGGTTGCCTGCCAGCGCGGCATAGATGACGATTTTCGATCCGGAATGTGCTGCCATGAAGCCATCCATTGCCGGCAGGATGCAAGCACCGCCGGCGCGCGACGGCGCGGGGTCCGTTCGGGTGCTTGCGCTTGTGCCTTGAAGATTAGCGCGTCACGCCTTGATGCTTCCGTGAAGACCCCGCATCAAACACGCTGCGGCGGGGAAGGAATCGCGCAATCACGTCGTCGCGATGCGCGCTCGTCGAACGCGCGGAAAATTCCAGGCGCAAAACGCGCGGTTCGGGCAAACAGGGAGAGGCAGAAGAAAGTTGCTGCCCGGATACGGCAAGCGGAGGAGCTGACTACGCTTGCCGCACCGGGCAACGGTCCGGGGTCCACTGCCAATGGGAAATTCCCTCGGAGCACGCATCATAGCGCGGGGACTGGCGGGGGCCAAGGTTGACAAAGCCGTTTTTTGAATGAAAATTTTTACCAATCAGAAACAATGACTTATATCGTTAATATTCTGTTGATTCGAGAGTTGTCCACAGTACGCGAACGTACGGAGTGCCTTGAAACAGGCCTTGAAACGGACCTAGAATCGTGCCCGAGATGTGCGGCTTGGGAAGGAAGGTTTCGGCACCTGCGCGCGATCTTTCCGCGCGCGATCACTTGCGCAGCAGGCTGTGCCGGAAACCGTAACCGAAGTAGATCACCAGACCCAGCAGGGTCCACAACCCCATCAGCGTCCAGTTGTACCAGTTCTCCCAGTACAACAACATCAGGCAGCTCAGTACGCCGAGCGTGCAGGTGACGCTGGCGAACGGCACGCGAAATCGGCGAGGAAGGTCGGGCCGGGTCCGGCGCAGGATCAGCACGCCGGCGCACACGGCGACGAACGCCAGCAACGTGCCCATCGATACCAGGTCGCCGAGCACGTCCAGCGGGAAAATGGCTGCGAGCAAGGCGATGCCCGTGCCGGTGATCAGCGTGTTGATGTACGGCGTGCGGTGGCGCGGATGCAGCCGGGCGAAGACCGGTGGCAGCATGCCGTCGCGACCCATGATCATGAAAATGCGGGGTTGCGCGATGATCATCACCAGCACTACGGACCCCAGCCCGAGCAGCGCGCCGATCTCGACCAGCCAGCGCAGCCAGTTGAGTTGCGGATGCGCGGCCACCGCCGTGACCACCGGTTCGGCCGTGCCGAGTTGCGCAAACGGGATCAGGCCCGTCAACACGGCCGCCATCGCCACGTACAGCACCGTGCAGATGGCCAGCGACGCCAGTGTGCCGATCGGCAGGTCGCGTTGCGGGTTCTTGGCTTCCTGCGCGGCAGTGGAGGTGGCCTCGAAGCCGATGTAGGCGAAGAACACCAGGGTCGCCGCGCGCATGATGCCGCCCCAGCCGTATTTCTCCGGACCCTCGGCGGGCGGGATGAACGGGTGCCACAAGTCCGGATTCACGTAGTGCCAACCGGCCACGATCACGATCACGATCAAGGTGACTTTAAGGACCACGATGGCGGTATTGACGCCGCTGGATTCGCGGATGCCGACGTAGCAAAGCCATGTCAGCAAAAGCACCAGGATCACGGCTGGCAGGTTGAACAGCGCGCCGGTGACAACGAGGTGCTTGTCCACGAACGCGATCGGCGCATTGGTGAGCACGTCGGGCAGATCGAACCCCAAGTGCCGAATCAGGCTCTTGAAATAGCCGGTCCAGCTCACCGCCACCGCCGACGCCGACACGCCGTATTCCAGCACCATGTTCCAGCCGATGAACCAGGCCGCGAACTCGCCGAGCGTGGCATACGCGTAGGAATACGAGCTGCCCGACATCGGGATCAACGTCGCGAATTCCGCGTAGCAAAGCGCTGTGAAGCTGCAGACGGCGGCCGCGATCACGAACGACAGCAGCACCGCGGGACCGGCGTGCTCGGCCGCGGCTTGCCCCGTGATCACGAAGATGCCGCCGCCGATCACGGCGCCAATACCGAGCGCGGTAAGTCCCCATGGCCCGAGGGTGCGCCGCAACTGCACGCCGCCGTGGACGTCGTCCGCGGTCGTGGCCTCGCCAACGGGTTTGCGTGCGAGCAACTGCCCGAGAATGGTCACGGCGCCCCCCGTCGCGCGTGCGCAACATGTGCTGACGCGGCGTACGCGGCAGGACGGAATACCGGCGAAAAAATCGGGCGAGCCTGAAAGCCCGCCCCGAACCGTTGCGCCATCACACCACTTCGTCCAGCGCGTGCGTCATTTGTTCCGGCGACATTTGGCTGCGCTTGTAGCCGTACAGGCGATAAAAAATCAGCCCGATCGCCGCCCACACCACGAACACCACCTTGGCGACGATGCTGAGGTTGACGAACAGCAACAGGCAGCCGGCGACGGCCAACGGACACACGATCCACACCAGCGGGGTGCGAAACGGGCGCTTGCGCTCCGGCTGGCGTTTGCGCAGGATCATCACGCCGATCGACACCATCGCGAATGCGAGCAGGGTGCCTGCGTTCGACGTGTCGGCCAGTTTTCCGACCGGGAACAGCGCCGCGCACAGCGACACCACGATGCCGGTCACATAGGTGATCACGTGCGGCGTGAAGAAGCGCGGGTGCACCTTCGAGAATACGTTGGGCAGCAGGCCATCGCGCGACATCGTGAAGAAGATGCGGGTCTGGCCGAACATCATCATCAGGATGACCGACGGCAGCGCCACGATGGCCGCGAGTTCGATCATGACCGCAACCCTCGGATGTCCGAGCGTACTCATCACCTGCGCCAGCGGTTCGCGGCTGCATACCAGCGCGTCCGAATTGCCGCACGCCGCCGCGAAGGCGGGCGTGCCCGGGTCCAGGAATGCGCCGGTCGCGCTCGTGAGCGGCTGTGCACCAACCGAACCGGCTGCGCCATAGCCCACCAGCAGGTAAAAGATGGTGCAGATCACCAGCGCGGCGATCAGCCCGATCGGGATGTTCCGATTGGGATTGCGGGTTTCCTCCGCGGCAGTGGAAACCGCATCGAACCCCACGTAGGCGAAGAAGATTGACGCCGCCGCACCCAGCACGCCGATGCCATTGCTGCCCACAGGGCTGCCCCAGCCGGTCGGAAGGAACGGGTGCAGGTTCGCGTTCTTGACTGCCGGGACCGCGATCACGATGAACGCGGTGAGCGCGATGATCTTGATCGCCACCAGCACGGCGTTCACGCGCGCGCTCTTGGAAGTACCGATCACCAGCAGGCCCGTCACCGCCACGCCGATCAGGAAAGCCAGCAGGTTGAACCCGCCGCCGAGCGTCGGCCCGACTTGCAGCCAATGCGGAAGCGACAATGCGCCCGGCTCGACCAGTCCGAAAATGCCGCTGTTGAGCAGGCCGTTGACGTAGCCCGCCCAGCCCACGCACACCGCCGTTGCGCCGATCGCATATTCAAGCACCAGCGCCCAGCCGACGATCCATGCGATCAGTTCGCCCATCACGCCGTAGGAGTAGGTATAGGCGGAGCCCGATACCGGCACCATGGCCGCGAGCTCGGCGTAGGCGAGCGCTGCCAGGCCACAGACGGCCGCCGCGATCACGAACGAGACCATCATGCCGGGGCCGGCCTTCTGGGCCGCTTCGGCGGTCAGCACGAAAATGCCGGTTCCGATCACCGCGCCGATGCCGAGCAAGGTCAACTGGATCGGACCCAACTGGCGTTTCAGCGATTTCTTTTCGGCAGTTGCAAGAATCTGGTCAAGCGGCTTTACACGCCAGAAGATCATTTGTGCTCCCAAATCACGTCGGGTCCGCGGTAGGGGAACCGTGGGCGGGCACACCCTGCGCCCAGATGAATCCGTCGACGCTGCCCCTCGAAGCGACGCGGGCTTGCGCAGTGGCCCAAGCGCCCCGTACCTTACTTGCGCTTTTATTCCGCCACAAGCGCCGGAAGGCACGTTCGCGCATGCGCAAACGCGTCATGCTCTGCCGGCGAATTCCCCGGTCAACGTGTTTACCCACACCTTTTCGCCGGTGCTGATGTATTCAGGCACCTGGATTTCGATGCCGGTGTCGAGTTTGGCGGGCTTGGTGCGCTTGGTGGCCGAGGCGCCCTTCAATTCCGGGGCAGTATCGACGATCGTCAACGCGACGCTGGTCGGCACCTGCAGCGCGACCGGTGCATCGTCGATGAGTTGCACGTAATAACCCTCGACGCCTTCGATGATATAGGCGGCGCTGTCACCCACCAGGTCGGGGTCGAGCGTGTAGGGCGTGTAATCCTCGGCATCGAGGAAAACGAATGCATCACCGTCCTTGTAGGAATAATTCACCGCGCGGCGGGTCAGTTCCATTTCCTTGAGGTCGTCGTCGGCGCGCAGGCTGAGGTCGAACTTGCGTCCACCCGGAATCGAATACAGCGTGAAGCGGAAGGTGACGTTGCCGCCGCGCGCCGTCGGCGAACTGCGTTCGAGGTCGCGCACCTGGTACACCGTGCCTTCGTGTTCGACCACGTTGCCTTTCTTGATATCGGAAGCTTTCATTTGGGCTGCAACCTCACCGCGCCATCCAGCCGGATCACGCTGCCGTTGAGGTAGCCATTGCCGATAATGAACGCCACGGTTTCGGCAAACTCCTGCGGCTTGCCTAGGCGCGAAGGGAAGGGAATCGACGCCGACAGCGATTCCTGCACCTGCTGCGGCATGCCGTCCACCATTGGCGTCCAGAAGATGCCGGGCGCGATGGTCATCACGCGGATGCCGAAACGCGACAACTCGCGCGCCATCGGCAGGGTCATGCCGACCACACCGCCCTTGGACGCGGAATACGCCGCTTGCCCGATCTGGCCCTCGTAAGCCGCGACCGACGCGGTGTTGACGATCACGCCGCGCTCGCCATCGTCGCCGGGGTCGTTCGACTGCATCAGCGCGGCGCCGGCCTTGGCGACATTGAAGCTGCCGACCAGGTTCACCATCACCGTGCCGGCGAAATTCTTCAGCGGCATCGGGCCTTCCCTGCCAAGCACGCGGCCGGCGCCGAGAATGCCGGCGCAGTTCATCACCATGTTCAGGCCGCCCATCGCATCGCGGGCGGCGGCGGCGTTGGCAGCGACGCCGTCCTCGTTGGTCACGTCGGTCTTGTGGAAGCGCGCCGCGTCGCCCAATTCCCTGGCGGCCGCCTGGCCCTTTTCCTCGTTGACGTCGAACAGCGCAACCTTGCCACCGTGCGCGACGATGTGTTGCGCGACCGCGTGGCCGAGTCCGGATGCGCCGCCGGTGACGACGGCCTTGACCTGATCGAGTTGCATGCGCGTTTATCCCGAAGTGCAAACCGGCGATTGTAGGGGAGCCGCGCGCGCGGCGACTACAACGTTCGGATGAACCAGCGGTCGCAGCCGTGGTGGCCGGTGCTGCCCATCGGTGCGCAAAGCGGCGTGAAACCCTGCTTGCGATACAGCGCCTGCGCCGCGTCCATGCCGGTGAGGGTTTCAAGATAGCAACGCTTGAATCCGAGTTCGCGCGCGGTATCCAGGCAGCGCGTGATCATCGCCCGACCCGCCCCGAACCCGCGCGCTGCGGGCAGGAAATACATCTTGCGCAGTTCGCACACATCGGGCTCGCCGTGGTCCAGCGGAGCCACGCCACCGCCGCCCACGACCTTGCCGTCGATTTCAAGCACGAAGTAGGCGCAGCGCGGCTGCGTGTACGCAGCATGCATCGCCCCGACTTCCGCATCGTGGATCGCGAAGCCCTCGCCGCCCGCGCCGAATTCGGGCATCACGCTGCGGATGATCGCGGCGATCGCGGCATCGTCCCGCGGTTCGATGGGCCGAAGAGAGAACCTGGGCCGAAGAAAAAGATGGGGGTCAGCGTGCATTTTCGCTCCAGGGATTGTTCGTCATTTGTGGCCGTCTCCATCCAAAGTGCACTCCGTCCCTGACTTTTGGCCCGGGTTTTCATTCGCCCATCCTGGCGCGCGTCACCCGGCTGGAAGTGGGCTTGCCAAGCTGCTTCGCCAGCCACCAGCCCGTTTCGACCAATTTATCCAGATCGACGCCGGTTTCGATGCCCATGCCCTGCAGCATGTAGGCAACGTCCTCGCTGGCGACGTTGCCCGTCGCGCCTTTCGCGTAGGGGCACCCGCCGGTGCCGGAAACGGAACTGTCCACGACGCGCACGCCTTCTTCGAGGCACACGAGGATGTTCGCGAGTGCCTGGTCGTAGGTGTCATGGAAATGCACGGCCAGCGCCTTCATCGGCACTTCGTGCGAGACCGCGTGAAGCATCGCCCGGGCCTTCACCGGGGTGCCGACGCCGATGGTGTCGCCCAGCGAAATCTCGTCGCAGCCAAGCTCGTACAGGCGTTTCGAAACACGCACCACATCGCTGACCGGCACCTCGCCTTGATAAGGACAACCCAGCACGGTGGATACATAGCCGCGCACCCGCACCCCGTCAGCGCGCGCACGCTCCAGCACCGGGCGGAAGCGCTCGATCGATTCGTCGATCGACGCGTTGATGTTCTTCTGGTTGAACGCTTCGCTGGCGGCGGTGAATACCGCGATGCTGGTGACGCCGGCCGCACGCGCGCGTTCGTAGCCCCGCATGTTCGGAACGAGCGCGGGATAGTCGACACCGGGCTTGCGATTGATGCCGGCATACACCTCTTCGGCGTCGGCGAGTTGCGGCACCCATTTCGGACTGACAAAGCTGGTCGCCTCGATCGTCTCCAGACCGCACGCGGACAAGCGATCGATCAACTCGATCTTGACCGGCGTCGGAATGACGGTTTTCTCGTTCTGCAAACCGTCGCGGGCGCCGACTTCCACGATGCGAACGTGATTGGGGAACATGCGTTGTCCGATTCCGGGTGGTTGACGCGGTTCAAGGCGAAATGATGCCGGCGCGTGCCGATTGCAAGGCGGGCGACCGGCGCGAGGCCCCGATCACTCGTCCTTGAACTTGATTAGAACGGTGTCGGCTTCGACAAAATCGCCGGCAGCCGCGCCAATGCTTTCGATCGTGCCCGCGCGCGGCGCCTTCAGCGACAGCTCCATCTTCATGGCTTCCATGACCAGCAGTTCCTGGGCGGCTTCCACGGCATCGCCGGGCTTGGCCCGGACCAGTACGATCCGTCCCGGCATCGGCGCCGCGACCTGATTGCCTGCGGTGGCGTCGCTGGTTTCCCATGCAAAGGCGGGCACGCGATCGAATCGCCAGCGCGCGCCACTTGCGTCGTGCAACAGCACGCGCGACGCATCGGCGCGGACATCGAATCGCTCCACCGCGCCATCGAATCGCGCACTCAAGGCGCGGCCGTTTCGCAACGCGTCTTCGATGGTGCAGCGCGCTTCGCCGCTTTGCAGGCGATACGTGCCAGCATGACCCCAGCTTTCAATTTCGAAGCGCTGTCCGTTGGCCGACAGTGCGACGAGGCGCTTGCCCGCACGACCGACACGCCACGCGTCGGCACGATTCCATGGCGAGTGTGGATCGGCAGCGTCGTGGAAGACGTGGCTCTCGTCGTGCAGCAGCGCTGCCACCGCGGCGGCGAACAGCGTGCGCGCATCGGGTTCGGCATCGCCGGACACGAATTCGTCGAGGTGGCGATCGAGATAACCGGTATCGATGCGGTGTTCGATGATGGCGGGGTGCCGCACCAGCCTTTCAAGGAAGGGGACGTTCGATTTGGGTCCGGTGATTTCGCACGCCGCCAGCGCTTCGCGCATGCGCTGCAGCGCCGACGGGCGATCGGCGTCCCACACGATCAGCTTCGCGATCATCGGGTCGTAGAAGATCGTCACCGCATCGCCTTCGACCACGCCGCCGTCGAGGCGCACGTGGGCCGAAGCATCCGGCAGTTGCAGCCCGGTGAGTTTGCCGGAACCCGGCAGGAAGCCGTGGTCAGGATCCTCCGCGTACAGGCGCACTTCGATCGCATGGCCGCGCGACTCGACTTGCTTCTGCGTGAGAGGCAACGGCTCGCCATCGGCGATGCGCAACTGCCATTCGACCAGATCGATGCCGTGCGTCATTTCGGTAACCGGGTGCTCGACCTGCAAGCGGGTGTTCATTTCCATGAAATGAAAGTCGCCTTCCGGCCCGACGATGAATTCCACGGTGCCGGCACCCACGTAATTCACGGCCTTCGCCGCCGCAACCGCTGCCGCGCCCATCGCCGCGCGGCGGTCGGCGTCGAGGAAAGGCGAGGGCGTTTCTTCCAGCACCTTCTGATAACGGCGCTGCGCCGAACACTCGCGCTCGTCGATGTGGATCACGTTGCCATGCCGGTCGCCGAACACCTGGAATTCGATGTGGCGCGGGTGCTCGATGTAGCGTTCCAGCAACATCGAGGCGTCGCCGAATGACGCCTTTGCGATGCGTTGCGCCGCGGCCAGGGCTTCCGGAAACTCCGCATCGCTGCGCACGATCTGCATGCCCTTGCCGCCGCCGCCGGCGGAGGGTTTGATGATCAGCGGGTAGCCGATCGTGTGCGCCCGTTCGGCGAGGAATGCATTGTCCTGATCGTCGCCGTCGTAACCCGGCACCAGCGGTACGCCGTGTTTCGCCATCAGGTGCTTGGCGGCGGCCTTCGAACCCATCGCCTCGATGCTGGCCGGGTCGGGCCCGATGAACGCGATGCCGGCATCGATGCAGGCGCGCGAGAACGCGGTGTTCTCGGAAAGAAACCCGTAGCCGGGATGGATCGCCTGCGCGCCGGTTTTCCTGGCGACCTCGATGATCGCGTCGCCGCGCAAATACGATTCGTCCGGGCGCGGACCTCCGATCGGCCATGCTTCATCGGCAAGGCGAACGTGTTGCGCGTTCCGGTCGGCCTCGGAATACACCGCGATCGTGTGGATGCCGAGCCGGCGGCAGGTACGGATCACGCGACAGGCGATCTCGCCGCGATTGGCGATCAGGACACGCTCGAACACTATTCTCCCTCCCAGTAATCGCGCGCGTCCTCGTGCCGCGCGAGATGTCGAAACCGCACGCGGCGTCCGTCGGCATCGTCGGGCAAATCTTCGTACACGCCGAACTTGCCGGAGTCCGGATATTCGCAGATCTCGATCGGCGCCATCGTGCTTAGCGACAAATAGCGCATTTCGGTGTTGCCGGTGTTGATGATCTGGTGCGCGGTTTCCGGACCGCCGGCGGGGCAGGCGATGACATCGCCCGCGCGCAACGGATGGCGCGTGTCGCCGTAGCGCAACTCGCCGTCGCCCTCGAGGATGAAGAACATTTCCTCTTCGGCACGGTGGCTGTGGAATGGGCAGTTGCGCTTGCCCGGCGCGACCACGGTGAGGTTGTAGCCGAGCTTGCGGGCGCCGATGCGATGGGCGATGTCGACGCGGCGGATATCGTAGTTGTCGGCGTTCGCACCGGTGGGCGCTCGTGCTGGATCGGGAGGGCCCACTTCCAGGTCGGCGATGTTGATGATGGGGAAGGCCATGCTTGTTCTCCGGCTCATTCGGGCGCGCGGCAGACGGCGCCGTTCCAGAAATGCGGATTGCCGTTGTCGTCGGATCCCGCGTGCGAACTGCCGCCGGTCTGCTCGGCGGTCACTTCCATCGCGATGAGGGTGCCGAGCGGTTCCAGCACGGCCTGGTGGAAATTCCTGCCGGCGAGGAAATCGGAAACCGGAAATCGGATGTGATCGAGCATCGCTTCACTCCTTCAGCCATGGTGGCGCATGTTTCTCGAGAAACGCGGAAAGGCCCGCCTGGCCTTCGGCCGATACCCGCAGGCGTGCGATCAGCCCGGCATTTTCGGTGTCGATGCGTGCGGCGGATTCGGCCGTCATTCCGGACGTGCGCAGCGCCAGGAGTTTGGCTTCGTGCTGCGCGACCGGGCCGCCCTTGGCGAGGAAGTGCAACTGCCGCTCGACGGCGTCATCGAGTTGTTCGGCGGGAACGCAGTGATGCAACAAGCCGATGTGCGCGGCTTCGGTGGCGTCGAAGATTTCCGCACTGGTGAACAGCCGCCGCGCGTGGCGCGGCCCAATGGCCTGCACCACATACGGTGCGATGGTCGCGGGCACGAGGCCCAGTTTCACTTCGGAGAGCGCGAACTTCGCGCCTTCGATTCCGATCGCGATGTCGCAGCAGGCGATCAGCCCCACGCCGCCGCCGTAAGCCGAACCATTGACGCGCGCCAGCGTCGGTTTCGGGAAGAACTGCAGCAGGCGCAGGAGTTTCGCGAGTCGCAGCGCATCGTCGCGGTTTTCTTCGGCGCCGGCCTGCGCCATCCTGCGCATCCAGTTGAGGTCGGCGCCGGCCGAAAAGGTGGCGCCCGCGCCCGTCAAAACCAGGGCACGAATCCCGGCATCGCCTGCCAGGAATTCCAGCGCGGCAGTGGTCTCGGCGATCAAGCCATCATCGAAGGCGTTGTGGACCTGCGGGCGGTTCAGCGTCAGGATCGCCGTGGTGTGCCTGCGCTCGAGCAGGATGGCATCGGCCATCGTCACGTTCCAAGCCAAAACGGAAAGGATAACGGTTCCGCGCAACCCTTACGCCTGAAGCATGCGGCCTGGCTTTCGTCGGTCTGGCGGGAGGTGGACCGGGCTTGTTTCGGGTTGCTTTTATAAATGCGAACGATTAGCATTTGCCGTCAGCGTCGACGTGCCGATGGGCAGATTCCGGAATCCATGTAATGCGCAGATTGATCCTGGCCACTGCGGCCGTTTTCGCGGTCGCCCTCGCGACCGATGCCGGCGCGCAAGCGATGCCCGAGTACAAACTCGCGTTGCAGAATCACCAGTTCGAACCGGCCACGCTGAAGGTGCCGGCCAATATCAAGTTCAAGGTGTTGGTAACCAACCGCGGCGCCACGCCGATGGAGTTCGAGAGCGCTGATTTCAACCGCGAGAAGATCGTGCTGCCGAATTCCACGGTGGCGGTATTCGTAGGTCCGCTCGAGAAAGGCACGTACAAGTTCTTCGACGATTTCCACCAGGCCACTACCGGCGTCCTGGTCGTGGAGTGATCCTGACATGCTGGGCATAGCGCTACTCGTATTCCGCGAAGTCCTGGAAGCTGCGTTGATCGTCACGATCGTGGCGGCGGCGACGCGCGGCGTTCCCCGTCGCGCCGCGTTCATCGGCGGCGGAATCGCCGCAGGCGTAGCCGGTGCAATGATCGTGGCCGTATGCATGGGCTTCATCGAAGGTTCTTTGGGCGGCATCGGGCAGGAAGTGTTCAACGCGGCGGTGCTGCTGGCGGCAGTGGCGATGCTGGGCTGGCACGTCACCTGGATGTCCAGTCACGGCAAGCAAATGGTGCAACAGATGCACCGCGTCACCGACTCGGTAAAGGCGGGCTCGAGTTCGATCGCGATCCTGCTGGCGGTGGTGGCGCTGGCAGTGTTGCGGGAAGGTTCCGAGATCGTGCTGTTCCTGTTCGGCATGGCAGCAGGCGGCGCGGACCAGCTTGGCTTCTTCGCTGGTGTGCCGCTTGGGCTCGCAGGTGGCGTCGCGGTCGGCTTCTTGCTGTACTTCGGATTGCTGCGCATTCCGCTTCGTTATTTTTTCAGCGCGACCAACTGGATGCTGGTGGTGCTGGCCGCCGGGCTGGCCTCCAGCGCGGCGGGATTCCTGATCCAGGCCAATGTGTTGCCGGCCTGGGGCAACCAGGTTTGGGATACCTCATGGCTGCTGACCAACGGTTCCATCGTGGGGCAAGCCGTGCACGTCCTGACCGGTTATGAAGCGCGCCCGGCCGGCATGCAACTGGCGTTCTGGGTCGTGACGTTCGCGATCCTGGCGGCGGGCATGGGTGTCGTTTCCTCGCGCATGACTGCGCAGCGCGAGCGGGCGAACCGCGTCTCGAAACGCGTATCCAGTGGTGCCGCAGTCACGCGCGGTGCATGAACATTCTGCAGCGGAGCGGTCGATGAAATGCTTCCTGGTCGCTTTGGCAACGACAGGTTCCTGCCTGGCCGCGGCGTGCGTTTCGCTGGCCGTGATGGCGGCTGCGCCTGCTGCGACTCCTGGCCCGGAAACGGGCGAAGTCGCTGCGCTCAAGGCCGAGATCGCTCGGCTTGAGCAGCGCATCCCGGCGCCCGAACTGGGCCAACAGATGCTGGAACTGCAGATCCGCCACGATCGCCTGTGGTGGGCCGGCGAGGCCGGCAACTGGAACCTGGCGTATTACATGGTGAGCGAATTGAGCGAGGCCCTGCGCGGCATCGAGCAGAGCAACGGCGACGCCCCTGAATTGCAGCCGGACAAGTTGTCCGAAGTGATGCCGGCGATCATGGATCCGGCAATCCGCAACGTGCAGGAAGCGTTGGCGAAGAAGGACGGTGCCGCGTTCGCGAATGCCTACGATCGACTTTCGGCGTCCTGCAATGCGTGCCACGCGACGGCCGGCGTCGAATTCCTGCACATCCAGCGGCCGCAGACGCCGCTGATGGACAACCTGCGGTACGCGCCGGACGCGTCGACGCCTTGAAGCGGAACGTCGCCGGCCCGGGCTCGCCAGGGAACCTGACATTCCGGACAGTCGAGATGGCGGAGGCCAAGGTTTCCGGCCTGCGCGTCCAACGCCCGCATTACATCCGGAACACGCCGTAGCGTTCGGGTTCGATGGGTGCGTTCATCGACGCCGATATGGCGAGGCCCAGCACGCGGCGCGTATCGACCGGGTCGATGATGCCATCGTCCCACAGCCGCGCGCTGGAGTAGTACGGGCTGCCCTGGCGTTCGTATTGTTCGCGGATCGGCGCCTTGAAGGCATATTCTTCTTCGGCCGACCATTTGTCCCCGCGCGCTTCGATGCCGTCCCGTTTGACGGTCGCCAGCACCGACGCGGCCTGTTCGCCACCCATCACGCTGATGCGCGCGTTGGGCCACATCCACAGGAAACGCGCGCCGTAGGCGCGTCCACACATCGCGTAATTGCCGGCGCCGAAGCTGCCGCCGATCACGACGGTGAACTTCGGCACGTGCGAGCAGGCGACGGCCGTGACCATCTTGGCACCGTCCTTGGCAATGCCGGCCTGTTCGTATTTTTTGCCGACCATGAAGCCGGTGATGTTCTGCAGGAACACCAGCGGCACATCGCGTTGGTTGCACAGCTCGATGAAATGCGTGCCCTTGAGCGCGCTTTCCGAAAACAGGATGCCGTTGTTGGCGACGATGCCGACGGGGTAACCGTGGATGTGCGCGAAGCCGGTGACCAGTGTCTTGCCGTAGCGCGCCTTGAACTCGTGGAACTCCGATCCGTCGACGATCCGCGCGATCACCTCGCGGATGTCGAATGGACGGCGGGTGTCTGCCGGAATCACGCCATAGAGTTCTTCCGGCGGATGCCGGGGTTCGCGCGGCTCGGCCAGCGCCAGCGGCATCTTTTTCTTGCGATTGAGATGGGCCACCACGTCGCGCGCGATCGATAGCGCGTGGGCGTCGTCTTCGGCGAAGTGGTCGGCGACACCCGAAATGGACGTATGGACGTCCGCGCCACCCAGCGTTTCGGCATCCACGACTTCGCCTGTCGCGGCCTTCACCAGCGGCGGGCCGCCGAGGAAGATGGTGCCCTGTTCGCGCACGATGATGGTCTCGTCGCTCATGGCCGGCACGTACGCACCGCCTGCGGTGCAACTGCCCATCACCACCGCGATCTGCGGAATGTTGAGCGCACTCATCCGCGCCTGGTTGTAGAAGATTCGGCCGAAATGTTCCTTGTCGGGAAACACCTCGTCCTGCAACGGCAAGAACGCGCCGCCGGAATCGACGAGATAGATGCAAGGGAGGCGGTTCTCCAGCGCCACTTCCTGCGCGCGCAGGTGCTTCTTCACCGTCATCGGAAAATAAGTGCCGCCCTTGACGGTCGCATCGTTGGCGACCACCACTACCTCGATGCCGTTGACGCGGCCAATGCCGGTGATGATGCCGGCGGCAGGCGCGGCCCCCTCGTACATGCCGTGCGCGGCCAGCGGCGAAAGTTCGAGGAAGGGCGAGCCCGGGTCGAGCAGGGCGCGGATGCGCTCGCGTGGGAGCAGCTTGCCGCGCGCGACGTGCTTCTCGCGCGCTCGGGCGCCGCCTCCTTCGGCCGTGCGTGCCAGTTCGGCCTTCAGCTCGTCGGTGAGTTTGCGCAGGTTCGCGGCATTGCCACGGAAGGTTTCGCTTTTGCTGTCGATGGCGGTGGAAATGACAGGCATGGTCGGCTCCATGGCGTGCGCGGGCGCATGAACCCGGCATTCTATCGGGCGCGACATGCTGCTCGAAATTGCCGGGGCGATTTTGACATTCCGGCGATGGCCAAATGGCGAACTCCTGGAATGTTGTTCGCAAAAAAAACCGGCCGCGCTAGGCGCGGCCGGTCGGGTCACTGCGAAAGCTGGAACGATCAGTGGCTGGAGCTGCCGCTGGCTGCGTTCTTCGCATTCTCGGCGGCGTCCTTGGCGGCGTTCTTCATGTTGCCAGCCGCTTCCTTCGCGTTCTGCGCAGCCTGCTGCATGTGGTCCATCGCGCTGGAGGAACCGGCCGCCGCGCCCGCGCTACCCGCCGAAGCGGCGTTCGCGGCCTGCTGGGCCTGCTCGGCGGCCGCGCTGGCCGCGGATGCCGCAGCGCCGGCCTGCTCGGCGCTTTGCTGGGTTTCGGTGTTCGGATTCGCTTCGGCGGCGGAGGCAGCGGCCGCGGCAGCGGACGACGCTTCGGCCGCATTCTGCTGTGCCTGGTCGGCGGCATTCTGCGCCTGCTGCGACGAGTTGCCGCAGGCACTCAGGGCAAGTGCCATCGAGCCGGCGAGTGCAGTCGCGAGAACGGTACGAGTGAACTTCATTTGATATCTCCTGGATTGGGCCGTGGAAAGCCACGGGAGTGGCCGCGCTATTAAACCGCGTCTGGCTGAATAACGCCAGCATCTGGCTTTTTGCGGGCAAAAAACGTTCAGTCGCCGCTTACTGCATTCGGCGTACAACCCTGCAGCCCGCGCGTCACCGTCAAACCAGTTCGATTGCGAGCGCGGTGGCTTCGCCGCCGCCGATGCACAGCGACGCCACGCCGCGCTTCTTGCCGGCATGCATCAAGGCGTGCAGCAGCGTCACCACGAGACGCGCGCCGGTGCAGCCGATCGGGTGGCCCAGCGCGCAGGCACCGCCGTGCACGTTGAGTTTTTCGTGAGGAATGGAAAGATCCTTCATCGCGGCCATCGCGACCACCGCGAAGGCTTCATTGACTTCGAACAAATCGACGTCGGCGACTTTCCACCCGGCCTTCTGCAACACTTTTTCGATCGCCCCGACCGGCGCAGTGGTAAACCACTCGGGCTCCTGCGAATGCGTGGCGTGCGCGACGATGCGCGCCAGCGGCTTCACGCCGCGCGCCTTGGCATCGTCCGCGGACAGCAGCACGACGGCGGCGGCCCCATCCGAAATGCTGGACGAACTGGCCGCGGTGACGGTGCCGTTCTCCCTGCGGAAAGCAGGCTTCAACGTCGGGATCTTCGCCGGATCGACCTTGCCGGGCGTTTCATCGACCGAAATATCCAAGTCACCCTTGCGCGAAGGCACGGTGACGGTGGCGATTTCGTCAGCGAAAGCGCCCGACTTCACGGCTTCCTGCGCGCGGCGCACTGATTCGGCCGCGAACGCGTCCTGTTCCTCGCGCGTGAAGTGGTACTTGTCGGCGCAGGATTCCGCGAACACGCCCATCGCCTTGCCATCGTAGGGATTGGTCAGGCCGTCCCAGGCCATGTGATCGACCATCGCGCCGTTGCCGTAGCGGATGCCGGTGCGCACTGCTGCCATGTGCGGCGCGTTGGTCATCGATTCCATGCCGCCGGCGACGACCACGCTGGCGGAACCGGCCTTGATCAAATCGTGGCCCAGCATGATGGCTTTCATGCCCGAACCGCAGACCTTGTTGAGCGTGGTGCAACCGGTCGAGGGAGGCAGTCCCGCCGCCAATGCGGCCTGGCGCGCCGGTGCCTGGCCGAGGTTCGCCGGCAACACGCAACCCATCAGCACTTCGCCGACGTCGGCGGGTGCAATGCCCGATTGCTGCAGTGCGGCGCCTATGGCGGCGGCGCCGAGTTTGGGCGTGGGGAAGCCGGTGAACTGGCCGAGGAAGGCGCCGATCGGCGTGCGTTTGGCGGCGGCGATGATGATGTCGGACATGATGGGCACTCCAGAAAAGGTGTTGCGTCTGAACCTGGCCGGCCGCGAAGCGGCTTGGCGGGTTGCGGCGCGAAACGGGCCGCGCCGCCCGGCGGCATCGGCTCGAATGAGCGCACTCGTATCGATACCGGCCAAGGCAAGGAATTATGCGGCGTATGCTGCGCTGCCGCAAACCCGGCGGGTGCCGCGCAGCGCGCGTCCGGGCAGAATGGTGCGGAGACGGGAATCGAGTGGGGAACGGGACCATGACCGACGCAAGTTCATTGCGCATGCGCCGCCATGTCAGGTGGGTCATCCCGGGGTTGCTGGTTGCGGCATTGTCCGCCTGCGGAGGCGGCGGCAGTGGCGCGGTACGCACCCCGACGGTCACACCGCCACCCCCACCCACGAAGCCGGCCACGCCGCAGCCGCCGACCGATGCGCAACTGTCGATCACCAACACCTACGCCGCGCATGCGGCCGGCTACACCGGCGCAGGCGTCACGATCGGGATCGTCGACAGCGGCATCATGCGCAGCAATCCGACCGTCAGCGGGCGCGTGCTGCAGGAGTTCATCGACGTCGATTCCAGCACCAACAACACCAGCATCGATGACGTGGTCGGCCACGGAACATGGGTGTCCGAAATCGCCGCGGGTGCGCCGTTCGCGAAATACCCTGGTGGCATCGCGCCGGGCGCGGATCTGGTGTCGGCGCGCATCATTTCCGACGATGCGCCGTCCGACAATGGCCAGCCACCCGCCCAGATCACGGCCACCGACGCGCAGTTTTTCCAGCGGGTCAACCAGCAGTTGATCAGCGCCGGGGTCAAGGTACAGAACAATTCCTGGGGTGGCCTTACGTGGGACACCACCGACCCGAGCGTGAACCAGGCGTTCGATACGGCCTACGGCGCGTTCGTCAATCAGCAGGGCGGACTCGTGGTGTTCGCGGCCGGCAACGGTTCGGGCGCGCAGCCGAGTACCTTCGCCCAGTTGCCGAACTTCGCGCCGGATCTCGCCAAGGGCTGGCTCACCGTGGTGGCGCTCGACAGCAACGACCCGACTCATCTAGCCAGTTATTCCAATATATGTGGCGCGGCCAAGGATTTCTGCCTTGCCGCGCCGGGCGACGTGATCGTGCTGGACAAAAATGCGACGGCCAGCACCGCCGACCCGGGTTACTACATCGTGGGAGGCACCTCGCTGGCGGCGCCGATGGTCACGGGCGCCGCGGCGCTGGTCTGGCAGGCGTTTCCGTATTTCGACAATGACCTGGTGAGGCAGACGCTTCTCGGCACCGCCAATCCGCTAGGCGGTTCGCAGCCCAATCCGACCTTCGGTTATGGCGCCCTCGACGTGGGGAAGGCGGTGCGGGGCCCCGCGCAATTCAACTGGGGTGACGTATCGGTGTCGTTCGAGGGTTTGACATCGACGTGGAGCAATGACATCTCGGGCGCGGACGGTCTGATCAAGAATGGCACTGGAACATTGATCCTTACCGGCAACAACAGCTACCTGGGTGGCACGGCCGTCCTGGCGGGAACCTTGCAGGCGACGCGGCCATTGCCGGTGGCTACGGTGCAGAAGGAGGACGCCCTCGGTGGCGATGTTTACGTTGGCAGCGCCGGAACACTCGAAGGGGGCGGCACGCCAGGCTCACTCCTCAATGCGGGAACGGTGGTCGTCAAGGGCGGCAATACCCAGGTCCGGACGTACAGCCAAGTCAGCACGGGCACCTTGTCCGTCAGCCTGGGTTCGGTCCTGGACGTCGGCGGCAGCGCGCAGCTCGCCGGCACCTTGAACGTGCTGGGCACCGATTCGGGCTACGTCACCACGAACCATCAGGACGTGCTGACAGCGGGTGGCGCGGTGACCGGCACCTTCGCGCAATTGACCACTTCGCCGGGCGTATTCCTCGACACCACCATCCAGTACACCGCGGACAGCGTGTGGCTGGATACGACGAGCCTCAGCATCACGCAGGCGGCGCAGGCGATGTCGATCGTCGATGCGGCATCCTCGGCAGCGGCCGCGCGCGTGCAGCGCGGATTCGGCATACTGAACTCGAGAATTGCGGCAAGCGAAAGCGTCGCACCGGGCGTGCTGCGAGGGGCCGCCGCAATCCAGCGCGCGGCAACGCCTGCATCGGCTCGTGCGACGTTGCAAAGCCTTTCGGGACAACTGCACGCCGCGAGCGCCGCGATGCTGCTCGACGGCATAGCCGCGACCAGCGACGCACTTTCCGGACACTTCGATGATCTGCTCGACGGGCGCGCCAAGGCCGGCATGTGGTACGGCGATCCCGGTTGGCAGGGTGACCTGCAGCGTGGCGGGTATGCCGGGGCGAGTTTCCGCAGCAGCGGCAATCTTGTCGGCACGGATTTCCGCGTGGGCACACACGGCGTGTTGGGCTACGCCGTCGGTGCCAGCCGGGGTTACGGACAACTCGATGCGTTGTGGGACCACAACCGGACGTGGACCGAGCATGCAACACTTTATGGCGGCGTGGCGAACGGTGCGTGGTACGCAAAAGCGCAGATCGGTGGCGGCTGGTTCCACGAAGACATGCAGCGCCTGTTGCTGCTGGGTGGGCTCGTGGCACCGGTCGGCAGTGACCTATCCGGCCGCTACTTTGCGGGATCACTGGAAGGCGGTCACCAGCTCCGCATCGGCAGCACGCGCCTCACGCCATTCCTGGACGTCAGCTACCAGCGGCTCGAGCAAGGTGCATTCGCGGAACAGGGTGGGTACGGTTTCGGGTTGGCCGCGAATACCCGCACCGTGGGAAGGTTGCAGGCGGGCGCCGGCGTGCGCGCGCAGCGCGCATGGCAACTCGCCAATGGCATGCTGATGGAGTTCGACGGCAGCGCGTCGTGGCGCCGCGCGATGCACCAATACGGTGGTGCGTTCGAGGCCAGCTTCACCGGGTTCGATGACTGGATGCCGGTGCAGGGGATCGGCCTTTCGCGTGACGAATCGGTGCTGCGCGCCGGACTTTCGTTGTGGCCCGCGCGCACGTTCGGCTTGCGGCTCGGTTATGCGCGCGAGCAGGGCGAGCGCCAGAGGGCGAACAGCGTGATGCTGCAGGGCGCCTTCGGTTTTTGACGTCCGCCGAAGGGGCGGGTGGCGGTCGCTGCGCAATGCGACCTTGAATGATCGCGCCCGCGACCGCACCTGAAAACAACGTCCGCCGCGTTCCCGCGACACCCGTTTGCTGAACCCCAAAATGCGATCGGCGCCGTTGGACGCCGAGACCGTTACGTTGCGCGTTTCGCACGAGAAATGCAAGACGTGTCAAACGAAATTCATGCGCTAAGATCGACCCATGCAATCCGTCGTCGCTCCTCGTCAATCCATCCTGCGCAGGCGCTCGTTCGCCGCCTCATTCCTGCCCGGCCGTTTCGATTGGCTGATGGGTTTGTACGCCGAAAACCACAAGCGGCTGGCGCGCTTGTTCGCGCCGGAACGATTGAGTGTGGGCGAATACGTTTCTTCCGTGGGCGACGGACTCGACGTGCACCTGTCGGTGCAGGAGCGTCACCCGTACACGCTGGAACTCGGCCTGAGCTACGCGCTGGTGGACGAGCGCACCGGCCATCCCGCACCGTCGGCACAGTTGCGCACCTACCTCGACGCGCACATGACCGAGGCGCTGCATTGCGAGCCCGGCCGCGAATTGTGGCAAGTGCTGGGCCCGCTGACGCCCGCGCGCAATATCGTGCAGCACCGCCTGCGCATGAACGGCTTCCTCAACCGCTGGCTCGAATACCTGGCCGAGCAGGGCCATTCGCTGGCAACGTTGGAACGCTTGCAGCCGGCGTCCGAGGCTGCCTAAGCGCAACGACCGGTGTCGTTCGCTCCTCCCGCAATGCGGGTACGAATGCGGTGGTGTTCTTTCGTAGCGTGGTGTCGGGTTTCGACCCCACTCGCTGTGCGAGCTACGCTCAATGCGACCGGGGAACGGATCGCTACCAAAATCAGGCCCGCTTTCGCGGGCCTGGCTTTGTACTTATGGACTTTCCGAATCAACCGTCTTTCGAATCGAGGCCCCGGCGTTCCAGCAGCGGCTCGATGCGCGGCGCGTGCCCCGCGAAGTCGCTGAAGAGTTCCATTGCGTCTTTGCTGCCGCCCTGTGACAGCAGCTTCGCGCGGAAGCGATCGCCGTTCTCGCGGGTCAGGCCGCCGTGCTGCTTGAACCATTCGACCGTGTTGGCGTCCAGCACTTCCGACCAAATGTAGGCGTAGTAGCCGGCGGAATAGCCGCCCATGATGTGGCTGAAGTAGGGCGTGCGATAGCGTGGCGGAACCGGCGCGAAATCGGTGCCGTTGGCCTTCAATGCCGCTCTCTCGAACGCCATCACGCCATCGGCCGCGGGCACCTTGTCGACCCCGATCTGGTGCCAGCTCTGATCGAGCATCGCGGCGCCGAGGTATTCGGTGGTGGCGAAGCCCTGGTTGAACTTCGACGTCGCCAGCACCTTGTCCAGCAGTTCCTTCGGCATCGGCACGCCAGTCTCATGGTGCCTGGCATAGTGCGCCAGCACGCTCGGCCAGTCCGCCCACATCTCGTTCACCTGCGAGGGAAACTCCACGAAATCGCGCGGCACGCTGGTGCCCGAGAAGTACGGGTACTTCACGTTCGAGAACATGCCGTGCAGCGCGTGGCCGAACTCGTGGAACATCGTGGTCACTTCATCCCAGGTCATCAGGGTCGGGCCGCTGGCCGGCTTGGTGATGTTGAGATGGTTCGCAACCACCGGCAGATCGCCGGTGAGTTCCGACTGGCTGACGTAAGCATTCATCCACGCACCGCCGCGCTTGGACGGGCGTGCGTACGGATCGAAGAGGAAGATCGCGAGCTGGCTGCCATCCTCATTGAAGACGTCATACACCAGCACGTCCGGGTTGTAGACGGGAAGATCCGTGCGCTGCTTGAAGCTGATGCCGTACTCCTGGTTGGCGGCGTAGAACACGCCGTTCTCCAGCACGTTCTTCATTTCGAAATACGGCTTCAACTGGCTTTCGTCGAACGCGTATTTGTCGGCCCGCACCTTCTCGGTGTAATACGACCAGTCCCACGCGGCCAGCTTGAACGATGGTTCGCCCTTCGCCTGCTGGGTCTTGTCGATCATCGCCTGCAGGTCGGCGGCTTCGCGCCTTGCGTTGGCGACCGCGGGCGGCGCCAGTTTGCCGAGCATGTCGTTCACGGCTTCCGGTGTCTTCGCGGTCTGGTCGGCGAGGCCATACGCCGCCCAGTTCGGATAGCCCAGCATTTGCGCCTTTTCGGCGCGCAGCTTCATCACCTTCGCAACGGTCGCGGTGTTGTCGTACCGGTTGCCGCGGCTGCCGCGGACCAGGGATGCTTCGTAGATGCGCTGGCGCAACGCGCGGTTGTCGAGCTGCGCGATCACCGGCTGGATCGTGGTGTTGACCAGCGCGATCACGTACTTGCCTTCGAGACCGCGCGACTTGGCGGCCGCGGCGGCGGCATCGATCTGCGCGTCGGTGAGCCCGGCAAGTTCGTCGCGGCTCTCCACTACCACGGCCGAATCGTTCACCTCGGCCAGCACGTTCTGGGTGAAATCGGTGCCGAGTTTCGCCAATTCGCCATTGAGCTCCTTCAGGCGCGCCTTGTCGGCGGCGGAGAGTTGCGCGCCGGCGCGCACGAAGTCGTCGTGGTAGCGTTCGATCAGGCGCACGCCCTGCGGGTCGAGGCCGAGCGAATCGCGGGTGTCGTACAGCTTCTGCACGCGCGCGAACAGTTTCGGGTCCAGCATGATCGCGTCGCGGTGCGCGGCCAATTTGGGTGCGTACTCGGCCTGGATGGCTTTCTTCGCGTCATTGTTCTCGACGCCCGACAGGCTGAAGAAAACGGTAGTGGCGCGATCGAGGATCTGTCCGGACTTTTCCATCGCGATGATGGTGTTGTCGAACGTCGGTTCGAGGTCGTTGTTGGCGATCGCCTCGATTTCCTTGAGGTGATCGGCCATGCCGCGGTCGAACGCCGGGCCGTAATCGGAATCGGTGATCTTGTCGAACTGCGGGAAATGCAGCGGCAGCGGGCTTTCGGCAAAGAACGGATTGGCCGAATCGGTTGTCGCCGTTTGCGACGGCGCGGCGTTCGAATCGGATTCCTTGTTGGCGTCGGTCGTGCTGGCGCAACCGGCCAGGAGGCCGGTCAGCGCAAGGGCCAGCGTCAGCGAAGATTTCATCATTGCGGACTCGTTGGGAGGAACGGTCATCCTACCCAAGGCCCTGCACTTTTGCCCATGACCAAAGGCACGTTTGCGCGATTTCGTGATCGCGCAGGCACGAAAAAGCCCGCGCATGGCGGGCTTGGAAAAGCGTATCAGAACTGGCGGAGCGGACGGGACTCGAACCCGCGACCTCCGGCGTGACAGGCCAGCATTCTAACCAGCTGAACTACCGCTCCGCATTTGATTTTCGTGTCCGGCTTGTTGCATTTGCCGAGCCGCGCATTTTACTTGCATCACCACGTGTCATGGCAACAGCCATGGCGTCCCCACGGGGATTCGAACCCCGGTCGCCACCGTGAAAGGGTGGTGTCCTAGGCCTCTAGACGATGGGGACAGCGTGGGGATTTGGTGGAGCCAGCCGGGATCGAACCGGCGACCTCTACAATGCCATTGTAGCGCTCTCCCAGCTGAGCTATGGCCCCACGCTGGGAACGCGGAAGGATAGGTGCGGTCGGTTTCAGCGTCAAGATTTTTTTGCTTGAAAAACATTTCGCGCATGACCGCAGGAGGGATTTTTTGCACGAAATCCAATTCATCCGCGACCTCGCCTGTGTGATGTTGGCGGCGGGCGTGGTGGTGGTGGTGTTTCCGCGGTTGCGCTTGCCGGTGCTGCTGGGCTACATCGTGGCCGGCGTGCTGATCGGCCCGCACATGCCGTGGCGATTCCTGACCGACCAGCGCACCATGCAGTCGATCGCGAATCTCGGCGTGGTGCTGCTGATGTTCACGCTGGGGCTGGATTCGAACCTTCGCAAGTTGCGGGCGCTGGGCGCCGGCGTGATGCTGGCGGCACTGGTGGAAGTGGGATTCATGCTATGGCTGGGCATCGAGATCGGACGCCTCGCCGGGATGAGTCCGCGCGAATCGCTGTTCCTGGGTGGCGTGATCTGTTTTTCATCCACCATGATCGCGCTGCGCACGGTCGGCGACCGCGGCTGGCGCGGACAGCCTTTCGTCACCGGCATGATCGGCATGCTGGTGTCCGAAGAAGTGTTGACGGTGGTGCTGATCACGGTGCTCAGCGCGATTGCCGCGGGCAGCGCCGACACCACGGACATCGCGTTCACAGTCTTGTGGCGGATGTTGTTGTTCGTCGCGGCGGCGCTGGTGCTGGGTCTTTTGTTGCTGCCGCGGCTGCTGGATTGGCTGGCCAGGCGTGGGCGCGACGAACCTCTGCTGGTGACCGCACTCGGCGTCTGTTTCGGCGCCTGCCTGCTGGCGGTGTGGGAAGGTTTCAGCGTGGCGCTGGGCGCGTTCCTTGCCGGCGTGGTGGTGGCGCCCGCGCGCTGCTCCGACCGCATCGTGCGGCTGGTGCGGCCGGTGCGTGACATGTTCGCGGCGATCTTCTTCGTCGCGATCGGATTATTGCTCGACCCCACCCAGATGCTGCCATGGATCGCACCGGCATTGGGTTTGACCTTGGCGGTGATCGTGGGCAAGACGCTTGCGTGCAGCGTGGGGGCATTCGTGTGTGCGGGCCGCAGCGCGCGCGAGGCGCTGCGTACGGGCTTGACGATGGCGCAGATCGGGGAATTTTCGTTCGTGATCGCATCGCTCGGGATTGCTGCGGGTGCAGTCGGCAAATTCCTGTATCCCCTGACGGTGACGGCGGCGGTGGCGTGCATGCTGGTGTCGCCGCTGTTGCTGCGGGCCGAACCATTGATCCTGGTCGGCTTGCGCCGTGCGACGCCCGCATCGGTGCGCTCACTGGCGCAGGGTTACCACGAATGGGTCGGCGGCACCGCATCCGCGCAGGGCGACGTGATGCTGGCGAAGATGCTGCGTCGATTGTTGTGGCACATCGCGGTGAACCTGGTGCTGGTGTGCGCGGTGTTCGGGATCGGCGCGTTCGTCAGCGCGATGTTGCCGCACTGGTGGCCGCAGTTGCCGCTGTCGCCGGTGGTGCGGCGGTCGCTGATTTGGGCGATCGCGCTGTTCGTATCGCTGCCGATGCTTGTTGCGGTGTATAGAAAAGCCGACGCACTGGGCATGCTGCTGGCCGAGCTCGGTATCAGCGAGCAGGTGCACGGCGTGCGCACCGCGGGACTGCGCCGGATACTGGGCAAACTGGTGCCGCTGGCGTCCCTGGCCGGCATGGCACTGCTGGTGAGCGCATTGGGCAGCAGCATCCTGCCCCCACGCGGCGTGTTGTTGGCGCTGCTGGCGATCGGCGCCTTCACCGTGTGGTTCCTGTGGGGTTCGCTTGTGCGCGTGCACGCGCGCATGCAGGCGGCATTGCGCGATCTGATCGAACAGGAACCCTCCGCGCCGCCGTGAGCGGGTTGCCGGGTCAGCGCCCGTCAAAAAGGCGGGAAGCCACGAACACCATGGTCGCTGCGCGCGCGGATCTTCAATTCCGGTGCATCGCAGACGGTGCCCGGTGCGCGGGCTCGTGAGCAAGGCCGGTGCTCGATGGCGGACTGGCCTCGCGGCGGAGAAGCCTGGGATTTTGTCGCGAAACATTACACATGAAATGACGTCGCCGACAACCCATGAATCCGTCGAAAAACAATCGACTGGGCGGTCATGGGCGCCTGCATGGATGTCGGGAGTCATTACATATTTCACGCCCGTGCATCGTCAAAATTGAAACACATCGCCTAAATACAGCTAGTTACAGATTGGCACACAACTTGCTGATTAAGCGTGGGGGCTGCCATATGGAACGGTGCCAAGGAGAGTGTATGAAAAAGCAAGCGATCTTCGGATTCATGTCGGCTGCGGCCATTGCGTTGTTTACGCTGGCTACACCTGCCATTGCAGTTCCGGTTTCCCAGACTATCAACCTGGACCAGGTTTTTACCGGCAACACGCCCGATGGCCCGGCGCCGTGGCTCACGGCGACCTTCACTTACGACGTGGGTTCGACCACGGGTATTCTGGTTCTGCAGTCGAACCTGAGCGATTCGGATTTCGTGCAGGGTGCGGTGGGTGTGACCGGCTGGG
>Ga0207667_10000146_pt1 | contig 106926 bp, 87 predicted proteins | sample KBSCornC52_FD_184301 | JGI IMG/M metagenome (GOLD analysis project Ga0207667, IMG submission 184301) | Corn rhizosphere microbial communities from Kellogg Biological Station, Michigan, USA - KBS Corn C5-2 (SPAdes) (version 2) | ecosystem: Host-associated > Plants > Roots > Rhizosphere > Soil ... | reverse complement strand
AGATCTCCAAGGCAGCAGCCCAGCGCGCGCTGGACTCCGTCATCGAGAACATCATCAAGGCCGTGACCAAGGGCGATACCGTGCAATTGGTTGGCTTCGGTTCCTTCTCGACCGGCAAGCGCGCTGCCCGTACCGGCCGCAACCCGCAAACCGGCGAAGAAATCAAGATCGCCGCTGCGACCACCGTCAAGTTCTCGGCTGGCAAGGCTTTCAAGGAAGCCGTGAACAAGAAGAAGAAATAATTCCGCATTTGAATGCCATGAACCAGGTTCATGGCATTCAAATCGAAAGCCGGCCCCTCCAGGCCGGTCCTTCTCCCGCAATAAGCCGCGCAGCACCTCCCCTCTCCCGCTTTGCCCCTCCGTTGACAACCGCTTCAGACCTTGGCTGTGGCTCTTGCTTTGGCTCGTCCATCCGCGCCTGGCGGACCAGCCCGGCTTGTCCGAGCCGAGCCTGTGAACGGACTCAGCGGCCCAGGTCGGCCAGAGGATGGCCACCCTGGGCCCAGGGATCAGCGAAGAACCCTTCCACCCACGCCGGCGTGGCCTGCTTCAGCGAGGCCGGATTCCATCGTGGTTTCTGATCCTTCTCGATGATCAGCGCGCGAATGCCCTCGACGAAATCGGGCCGCGCCGCGCAATGCAGCGAGACCACGAATTCCAGCCGGAACACGTCGGCCAGCGACAGCGGACGCACCTTTTTCTGCAGCGCATACCCCAGCCAGGCCGAACCGGGCGCACCAGCGCGCAATGTCGCCTGGGCCTTGAGCAACCAGGTGTCATCGGTCTGCACAACCAGGATGGCGTCAACGATCTCCGGCAGGGTCGGCAGGCGGCACAGCGCCTCGATCTGGTCGAAATGGGAGCGCAAGTTGGACGGCGCAAACGCCGCCACCCCCTCCCGCCGCGACGCCGCCTGGGCGCCGGCCAGGACGCGGTCGAGCAACTCGGCGTCGCGTCCCTGGCCCCAGGGCTGCGACAGCAGCGCATCGAACACTGCTGCCTTGGACGCATGCGCCACGCCATAGTCGGCCAGCCCCGCGAAAAGCGCGTCATGGGCATTCAGGTTGGCCCCGGTGAGCGCCAGGAAAATCCCGGTCTTGCCCGGCATGCGCGCCAGGAACCAGCTCCCGCCCACATCCGGATACAGGCCGATGGATATCTCGGGCATGGCCAGGCGCGACTTTTCGGTGACCACCCGATGGCTGCACCCGGCCATGAGACCAATGCCGCCGCCCATGACGATGCCATGTCCCCAGCACAGGATGGGCTTGGCGAAGCTGTGGATAAGATAATCCAGCCGGTATTCCTGTTCGAAGAATTCGGCCGCATAGCGATTGGCGCGGATATCCTCGCGCGCCGGCGAGGCATGATGCTCGCGCATGGAGCGATAGAGCTGCTGCAGGTCGCCGCCGGCGCAGAAGGCCTTCTCGCCCTGCGCCTGCAGGATCACCATGGCCACGTCCGGATCGGCCTGCCATTGCTGCAGTTGCGGCGTCAGCAGCCGCACCATCTCCAGCGAGATGGCGTGCAGCGTCTTTTCGGAAGCGAGGGTGGCGATGCCGATGCGGCGGCCATTGGCGGCCGTCAGTTCTTCGAATACCACGGGGGCGGCGGCTTGGTTCATGGGTCTCCTGGGGTCGCTGGCGCGCCCGCAGTGCCCACGGGCCGCAGTGTTGTTATGAACGGATCGAATTCAATGAAGCAGGCCGGTAGGCCGGATTCTGTTACGGCGGGAAACCCGCTATGACAGCCATTCCTCTAGGCGACGGATTGCTCCGCCGCTCAAGCTTTCTACCCGCACGCTCCGCGAGCCACATCAACGCGTGCCTATTTGAAATTGCTCCAGGTGGAGGTTACCGCGTTTCACCGTAACTTAATACGCTCGTCTCTGTGGCCCTGTTCCTCGCCTTATACCGGCTTGCGCCGGCTTTCAGCGGACGGCCGTTAACCGTCACCCTGCTCTGTGGAGTCCGGACCTTCCTCCCGCCGCCTCCTTGCGAAGGCGGCCAGCGGCTGTCTGGCCTGCATCGGGCGCTATTGTAGCGCAGCATGCACCCGCCCCGGCGATTGCCATGCGCAAAACGCTTGTGCGCACACGCAAAGCTCATGCCGATTCGGCATGTGACACCTGCGCGGCTCTTCGGTAGTCTGATGCTGATCCGCTGCAGGCCACGCGCCACGCGGTTCTTCACAGACTTCGACGAAACACCATGCATATTTGCGTCATGGGCGCCGGCGTGATCGGCGTTACCACTGCCTACCGATTATTGCAGGATGGCCACCAGGTCAGCCTGATTGATGAACGCGACCAACCCGGCGCTGGCACCAGCCAGGGCAACGGCGCACAGCTGAGCTACTCCTATGTGGCGCCGCTGGCCGATCCTTCGGTCTGGTCCAAGTGGGCCTACTACCTGTTCAGCAAGGACTCGCCGCTGACCTTCAAACCCACACTGGAGGCCGCCCAGTACCGCTGGCTGGCCGGCTTCCTGCGCTGCTGCAACGCCGGCAGCGTGCGTCAGACCACCATTGATCTGCTGCAACTGGCCTTCTACAGCCGCGATCAACTGACCCAGTGGAATGGCAGCCTGAAGCTGTCCTTCGACCACCAGCGCTCCGGCAAGCTGGTCATGTTCACCGATGCCCAGGGCCTGGAAGCGGCGGCCGGGCAAGTGCAGTTCCAGGCCCAATACGGTTGCCAGCAGGAAGTACTGGACGCGGCCCAGTGCATCCGCATCGAACCCGCGCTGGGCCGTTCGCAGCGCGACTGGGTCGGCGGCGTCTATACACCCAGCGAAGAGGCCGGCGACTGCCCCGCCTTCTGCCGCGCCCTGGTCGCGGCCATGCAGGCGGACCCGAATTTCCGCTTCATCGGTGGCGCCAGGATCACTGCCGTGCGCCGCCAAGGCAGCGCGCTGAGCGCGGTACAGGCGGGCAATGAATGGATCAGCGCGCAGCGCTTCGTGCTGGCACTAGGCGCAGACAGCGCCGACTTCGCCCGCCAGCTCGACCTGCGCCTGCCGCTCTATCCACTCAAGGGCTACAGCATCACCGTCCCGTTGGAAGATGAGGCCAGCCGCGCGGCCGCCCCGCAGGTATCCATCACCGATATCGCCAGGAAGATCGTCTACGCCCGCCTGGGCCAGCGACTGCGCGTAGCCGGCCGCATCGAACTGGTCGGGCAGGACCGCAGCATCCCGCCGCGCGCCATCGCCGAACTCAAGCAGGGCATGCGCGAACTCTTCCCGGACTGCGTGCTGGGCGAGGACGCCCGGCTGTCGCCGTGGATGGGATTCCGCCCGGCCACTCCCAGCGGGGTTCCCACTGTCGGCGCCTGTCCTGTGGACAATCTCTATCTCAACATCGGCCAGGGCGCCCTGGGCTGGACGCTGGCCTGCGGCAGCGCGGCGCTGATCGCCGACCAGATCGCCGGCCGGCCATGCAGCATCGACGACACGCCCTTCCGCTACCGCGCCTGAAGAAGTTTCATGCCTTAGCCGCCCATTCAGACTTACCATGGAGCCTCGCCAGCCTCTTGCTGGCCTGATCCATGGGAGACGAAAGATGCGGGAAAACCGGCTGCGCACCCTGTTCGCGCAACAGCAACTGGCCCTCTCGGGCTGGGTATCGATGGGCAACGCCCTCCTGGCCGAAGTGATCGCGCACAGCGGCTACGACGCCGTGACAGTAGACCTGCAGCACGGCCCCTTCTCCATCGACGCCGCGCTGCCCATGCTGCAGGCCATCTCCAGCACTCCCGCCGTGCCGCTGGTGCGCTGCTCCGAAAACAGCCTGGGCGAAATCAACAAGCTCCTCGATGCCGGCGCCTATGGCGTGATCTGCCCGCTCATCAACACCGCGGCCGATGCCGAGCGCTTCGTGCGGGCCTGCCATTATTCGCCGCGCGGCGGGCGCAGTTATGGTCCGGCGCGCGGCTTCCTGTATGGCGGCGCGGATTACTTCACGCATGCCAACGCCACCATCCTGACCCTGGCCATGATCGAGACCCGCGAAGGCTATGCCAACGCCGAAGCGATCCTGCTGACGCCCGATCTGGACGGCATCTTCATCGGCCCCAGCGACCTGGCCATCGAACTGGGGCTGGCGCCGGACGCCTACGACGATGTACGCCTCAACGAGGCCATCGATCATCTGCTGGCGCTAGCGCGCAAGCTGGGCAAGTACGTGGGAATCTTTGCTGGCACCATGGAGATGGCCCAGCGCATGAAGGGCATCGGCATGGACCTGGTGGTGCCGGGGACGGATATCCAGCAGATCAAGGCGGAGGGGGCGCGGCGGGTTGGGGCGTTGCGGTAATGCGCGGCCAGGATCAAAAAAATCGGCAGGCATTGCGCCTGCCTAGTCAGTAGAACTTATCCAGCGAAACTGATCTGCGGCTTCAAGCCTAGCTTGCCCGCCAGGGTAACGAGCATATCCAGGCTGAAATCTTCGACCTTGCCTTTCATCAGCCGGGAGACTCGCGGTTGCGTAATACCGAGCTCCTCAGCGGCCTTGGCCTGGGTCCACCCCTTTTCCTTGAGTCGCTGCGAAGTTTGCGCCAGTACCTTCACGCGCATGAGCATGACTTCAGCCTCGGCAGGCTCGAAGCCCAGGTCGATGAACACGTTGCCGCTGCCGGGGATGCTGCTCTCGTCGCTCCAGCGGGGATCAGTCGTTTGCATTTTCACCCTCCTATCATTCTGTAACGTCTTGCTGCCAGATCGATATCCGCCTTTTCGGTTTTTTGCGTTTTCTTCTGGAAGGCGTGAAGCACATAGATGGCTTCAGCAAACTTGGCCACATACATGACACGAAATGGGCCACTAGCCTTGTCCCTGTAACGAATCTCATAGACGCCTGCACCCACCGTCGGCATCGATTTGAAATCGCTGGGTTCGAGACCGAATTGCACACGCGCCAACTCGCCGCCCAATGCCCGCCGGACATCGTCCGGCATATCGCGCAGGTCGCCCAGACTGGAACCGAGAAAACGGAGTGGCTTCATCCGGGAATAATACAAGTACTTACATATTTATGCAAATACCTGAATATTCCTCAACACTCACTCTGCTTAAGTCCGCACCAACCGCCCAAAGAACGGATAGTTGGGATCGTTATACCCATGGGTGGACGCATGCCCCGGCGTCACCAGCGAATCCACCAGCGCCTCTTCCTCGGCACTGATCTTCAATTCCGCCGCATCATAGTAATCCTCCATCTGCGCCAGCGTACGCGGCCCGGCGATGACGCTGCTGATGGCCGAGTTGGCCAGCACCCAGGCGGTGGCGAACTGGCCCAGCTTGACGCCGCGCGCCTCGCAGTGCTGCTGCAGGCGCTGCGCGATCAGCAGCGACTCATCGCGGAACTCGGTTTCCATCATGCGCTTGTCGCCGCGGCCTGCGCGCGTATCCTGCGCGGGCTTCTGGCCGGGCTGGTACTTGCCGGTCAGCACGCCGCGCGCAATCGGGCTGTACGGCACCACGCCCAGGCCATAGTGGGCGCAGGCCGGCAGGATTTCCACCTCGGGCTGGCGGTTCAGCAGGTTGTAGTAGGGCTGGCAGACCAGCGGCAGCGGTACATTGTTCTTCTCGCACAGGCGCACGATCTCGGCGATGCGCCAGCCCCGGAAATTGGAGACGCCAAAACCACGGATCTTGCCCGCGCGGATCAGGTCGCCCAGCGCCTGAACGGCTTCTTCCAGGTTCTCGTCCTGGTAGTCGCGGTGCATGTAGAGGATGTCGAGGTAATCGGTATCGAGCCGCTTGAGGATGCTCTCGGTCTCGCGCACGATCCAGCTGCGCGAGTAGTTCGACTCATTGGGCTTGCCGCTCATGGCATTGCCCAGCTTGCTGGCCAGCACCCACTCGTGGCGCTGCCCGGCCAGTAGCTTGCCGACGATTTCCTCGGACTTGCCCTTGGTGTAGACGTCAGCGGTATCGATGAAATTGACGCCGTGCTCACGCGCCGAGGCCACGATGCGGCCGGACTCCTGCAGGTCGGTCTGGTCCCCGAACATCATGGACCCCAGGCACAGGGCCGATACCTTGAGATTGCTCTTGCCGAGGCGACGATAGTGCATGCTGTCTCCGAATCAAAAATGGGTGTGGATAAGTTAACTGCTGGCAGCCGCTCATTCTAACGTCCGGCGATCCCTGAGGCTGGCGCTACAGCACCGGCGCTTCCTCTTCCTGCCAGCGGCGCTTGTCGCGCAGCGGCGGCGCGCCGAACAGGCGGCTGTATTCGCGACTGAACTGCGATGAGCTTTCATATCCCACCCGATGCGCGGCGGTAGCCACGCTGGCGTCGGCGGTGAGGATCAGCTTGCGCGCTTCCTGCAGCCGCAGGTTCTTCTGGTATTGCAACGGACTCATGGCGGTCACCAGCTTGAAGTGGTGATGCAGCGACGACACGCTCATGTGGACATCGCGCGCGATATCGTCGATACGCAGGGCCTGATCGTAGCCGTCCTTGATCAGGCGGATGGCCTTGGCCACGCGGTTCATCTGGCTGTCCTGCAGGACGGTCTGGCGCAGCAGTGCGCCCTGCCCGTTCATCAGCAGGCGGTAGAGGATCTCGCGCCGTATCATCGGCGCCAGAATGGGCACGTCGGCCGGTCTCTCCTGCAGGCGCAACAGCCGCAGCACGGCGTCGAGCAGATCCACATCGAGGCGGTTCACATACAGCCCGCGGGCGGCTCCTTCGCTGGCCTGCGCTGCCGCAGGCAAGTTCTCGTCGCCGATCAGCTCGCCGATCTCCTGGGTATCGAGCTCCAGCCGCAGACCCAGGTAAGGCTCATCGGGACTGGTCACCATGACCTTGCCCACCACCGGCAGGTCCACCGAGGCGACCAGGTAATGCATGGGATCGTATTCGTAGATTTCATCACCCACGAAGATGCGCTTGGAACCCTGCGCGATCACCGCGAAGACCGGCTTCTGCACCGCATGCTTGGGGCCGCTCGGACAGGTGATGCGATAGATTTCCATGTTGGGGATGGCCGTCTCCAGCATCCCCTCCACGCCAGTGGTGTAGTGCTCCAGCAGTTGCAGCAACTCCTGCTGCATGGCCTGGAAGCGCGCATCCTCGGCTGCCGGTGCGGGCGCGGGGGCGGTGTCATGCGCTTCAGGCAACAGCAGCGTAGCGGCATCCTCGATGGTGTGCAGATCGAGCTCCATAAGCTTCTCTCTTTCGAAAAACAGATGCAACTTTAGCGCGGACCGGCAATTGCACTATCCTCCGCCATCAATTGCCAGAGGATCAGGCAAGAAGTTTGCAGAATCAGGTATGCCACAACACGAATGAGCGCAGCAATGATGAGGCCATCATCCCGCAACACCCTGCCCCAGCGCGAATCCACCTGAAACTCCAGTCACAACAGGCAGAGGATCAGGCAAGAAATCGGCAGCTTTCGGCACGTGCAAAACACGCCTGGCCCTGCATAATCCTCGCCGAACCCAAGCAGACATCAACGACCTCAGAACACGCTCTCGGCGATGTTGTATTGCTCCACCACGTTGCGCACGGTAGTGGTCTCGGCTTTGTCGACGAAGCGGCATTCGCTCTCTTCCATGCCCATGGTGCAGGCCTTGTGCAGCGGACAGGTGGCGAACAGCTCGGCCACCCAGTCCACGAAGGCGCGCACCTTGGGCGAGAGATGGCGGTTGTGCAGGTAGACCACCGAGATCGGCATGGGCGCCGGCTTCCATTGCGACAGCACTTCGACCAGGCGGCCTTCATCGATGTGGCGCGTGACCATGTACAGCGGCGCCTGCACCATGCCAAAGCCCTGCAGCGCGCATTCGACGTAGGCATCGGCCTCGTTGACCGCCAGCTTGCCGTTCATCTTCACCTCGCGGGTGACGCCTTCGACCACGAAATCCCAGTCGATGGTGCGACCGGTGCGGCTGGAGAAGTAATGCACGGCCTTGTGCTGCTGCAGGTCTTCGATGGTATGCGGCACGCCGTGCCGTTCGAGATAGGCAGGCGCAGCGCAGGTGACGGTCTGGAAGGTGCCGATGCGGCGCGCCACCATCGACGAATCCTGCAGCTCGCCGATGCGGATGACGCAATCGACCGCTTCCTGCACCAGGTCCACGGGGCGGTCGCCCATGCCCATCATCAGCTCGATATCGGGGTAGCGGGTATAGAAATCACACAGGTTGGGCAGCAGCATCAGCCGCCCGACCGAGGCCGGCACGTCGATGCGCAAGCGCCCCTGCGGACCGCGGGTGACGTTGCGGAAGGACTGCTCGGTCTCGTCCAGGTCAGCCAGGATGCGTACGCAGCGCTCGTAGTAGGCCGCACCATCGGGCGTGAGACTGATGCGGCGCGTGGTGCGGTTCAGCAGCCGCACCTGCAGCATGCTTTCCAACCCCTGAACCAGGGTGGTGACGGTAGTGCGTGGAAGGTTCAGGTTGTCGGCAGCGCGCGTGAAACTGTTGGCATCCACCACGGCGGTGAAGACCTGCATGGCCTGGAAACGGTCCATTGCTCTCTCCTTGAGGCCGTCTTCCCGGCAAGACCGGGGCGGCAAACGGGGCAAAAACGGGGGCAAGGATACAGGTGGCACAGGTGGATCAAGCCCGCACCGCCCCCGGCGCGCTGGCCTGCCTTGATCGGAGAGCCGCTCCGCCCAGCCGGGCAGATCTCTCCAATTTAGCTCAAATTTCAGCAATTAACAGCATTTAATACCAAATCTGCATCATCGCCCTTCTACGTGCAGCATCGCATGAAGGCCCGCCGGCGCCGTCACCGGCACTTTCGATCTCATCACGGAGTGCAATTGTGAAGGAACTTATCACTGCGATTGTTCGGCGCAACCGAACAGTGTTGTTGGATTATAGGTGTTTATTCGTACCCCTGCTGTGGCGCACAATCCGCTCCATTCTTGGACCAGTGGCTCATGCCCAGGCGCACATCATGCAAGGCTCGTCTTCACTCGATATCCGCGATTTCTTCGTTCCCGGCCCGCTGGGGCGCATTCCCGTGCGCCTCTACCTGCCGGTCACACCCTTGGCGCGCGGCCAGAAGCGCCCGCTGGTGATGTACTTCCACGGCGGCGGCTTCGTCAGCGGTTCGCTGGAGGACGCCGACACCCCGGCGCGCTTCATCGCCGAGCATGGCCAGTTGGCCGTGCTGTCGGTGGGCTATGCGCTGGCCCCGGCCAAACCCTTCCCGGCTGCGCCCGAAGACGCCTTCGCCGCCGCCACCTGGGCGTGCAAGAACGCCGCTGAACTGAAGGTGGACCTGGACCGCATGGTGGTGGCCGGGGACGACGCCGGCGGCTGCCTGGCCGCCAGCCTGACGCTGATGACCCGCGACCGCTGCGGCAAGCCGCTGGCCGCGCAGGTGCTGATCAGCCCCATGCTGGACCCGAGCATGCGCCTCTTGGGTGACGCCGCCCGCCTGCAATCGGACCTCACCGCCGAGACCTGCGCGGCCAGCTATCGCCAGTACCTGCCGCAGACCATGCAGCGCCTGCATCCCTATGCCGCGCCGCTGGAAGTGAGTCGCCTGGCGGGCTTGCCGCCGGCCTTCATCGCCACCGCCGAGCGCGACGTACTCTGCCCCGAGGCCGAGAAATACGCCTCCAGCCTGATCCGCGCGGGCGTACCCACGCAGGTCTCGCGCTTTGTCGGCATCACCCATGCGGCGCTGCGCACCCACCTGCCGCTGCTGACCGAGATCGTCAATTTCCTGCGATGTCGCTTCGCCAAGTTGCAAGGCAATGCACTGCACCCTGAATTCCTGCCCAACAAGCTCCAACCCTCCACACCATTCTGAGGATAAGAAAATGCAAACTCCTGCTCCCCTGCGCAAGCGCTTCGCTCTTACTGCTACGGTCCTGGCCGTCATCGCCCTGTCGGTCGGTGGCGCGATCTCGGTCGTGGGCCTGTCGGCCAACGCCACCACCGCGCCCAGCGCGGCGGCGGCCGGCGCTCCGGTCGATGTGGCCGAGGTGGTCCAGCGCCAGATCATCGACTGGCAATCCTATTCGGGCCGCATCGAAGCGGTCGATCGCGTCGAGGTCCGCCCGCTGGTCGGCGGCACCCTGACCGCCGTCCACTTCAAGGATGGCGCCCTGGTCAAGAAGGGCGACGTGCTCTTCACCATCGATCCGCGTCCGTATGAGGCCGAAGTGGCGCGCGCCGAAGCGCAACTGGCCGGCGCCGAAGCGCGCGCCGGCTATACCGCCTCCGACCTGGCCCGTGGCCAGCGCCTGTTGGGCGACAACGCCATTGCCAAGCGCGATTTCGAAGAGAAGCAGAACGCCTCGCGCGAAGCGTCGGCCAATGTTGCCGCCGCCCGCGCGGCCCTGCGCGCCGCCCGCCTGAACCTGGAATACACCCGCATCACTGCTCCCGTCTCGGGCCGCATCTCGCGCGCCGAAGTGACCGTGGGCAATGTGGTCAACCCGGGTGCAGCCAATGCGCCGCTGACCACGCTGGTATCGGTGGCCAAGGTCTATGCCTCCTTCGACGTGGATGAACAAAGCTTCCTGAAATACGTGAACCCGGCCCGCGCCGCCGGCGCCACCGTACCCGTGGAACTTGGTCTGGCCAATGAAGACGGCTATTCCCGCAAGGGCCGTGTCGGCTCGGTGGACAACCGTCTGGACATCGCCTCCGGCACCATCCGCGTGCGCGCCATCTTCGACAATGCCGACAGCCAGCTGGTCCCGGGACTGTATGCCCGGGTGCGACTGGGTGGCGGCGAACCGCACCAGGCCGTGCTGATCGACGAGAAGGCCATCGGCACCGACCAGGACAAGCGCTTCGTCATGGTGGCCGACAAGGACAACCACGCCAACTATCGCCAGGTGGTGGTGGGCGCTGGCCACGACGGCCTGGTGGTGATCGAAAAGGGTCTGCAGCCGGGTGAACGCATCGTGGTCAATGGCCTGCAACGCATCCGCCCGGGTGACGCCATCACCCCGACCGTGGTGCCGATGCAGGTGCAGACCGCTGCTGCCGCGCCTGCCGCCGGCAAGGCCTGATCCGACACCAGAGCGCTCTCGCATTCAAGGAAGAACAAGTCGCAGGGACTGCAAGGCCCCTGCAAGGGCATTTGCATCCTGACGACTGACAAGGAACCTACATGAATATCTCCAAATTCTTTATCGACCGCCCGATCTTCGCGGGCGTGCTATCGGTACTGCTCCTGCTGGGCGGCGTGCTGGCCATGCTGCAGTTGCCCATTTCCGAATATCCGGAAGTGGTGCCGCCCTCGGTGGTGGTGCGCGCGCAGTATCCCGGCGCCAACCCCAAGGTGATCGCTGAAACCGTGGCTTCGCCGCTGGAAGAGCAGATCAACGGCGTGGAAAACATGCTCTACATGCAGTCGCAGGCCAACAGCGACGGCAACCTCACCATCACCGTCAACTTCCGCCTGGGCGTCGATCCCGACAAGGCCCAGCAGCTGGTGCAGAACCGCGTCTCGCAAGCCCTGCCGCGCCTGCCGGAAGATGTGCAGCGACTGGGTGTGACCACGCTCAAGTCCTCGCCCACGCTGACCATGGTGGTGCACCTGACTTCGCCCGACAACCGCTACGACACCACCTACCTGCGCAACTACGCAGTCCTGAACGTCAAGGACCGCCTGGCGCGTATCCAGGGCGTGGGTGAAGTGGGCCTGTTCGGCTCGGGCAACTACGCCATGCGCGTCTGGCTCGATCCCAACAAGGTGGCCCAGCGCGGCCTGACCGCCACCGACGTGGTGCGCGCCATCCGCGAGCAGAACGTGCAAGTGGCCGCCGGTGTGATCGGCGCCTCGCCCAGCTCGCCGGAAACACCGCTGCAACTGTCGGTCAACGCCCAGGGTCGCCTGAAGACCGAAGGCGAATTCCGCGACATCATCCTGAAAGCCTCGCCGGACGGCGCCACTACCCGCCTGGGCGATGTGGCCCGGGTGGAACTGGCCGCCTCCGAATACGGCCTGCGCTCGTTGCTGGACAACAAGCCGGCCGTGGCCATCCCCATCTTCCAGGCGCCGGGCGCCAATGCGCTGGAGGTCTCGACCCAGGTGCGCGCGGCGATGAAGGAATTGTCGGCCGACTTCCCCAGTTCGGTGAGCTACAGCATCGTCTATGACCCGACCCAGTTCGTGCGCGCCTCCATCGAAGCGGTGGTGCATACCCTGCTGGAAGCCATTGCATTGGTCGTGATCGTGGTGATCATCTTCCTGCAGACCTGGCGCGCCTCCATCATTCCGCTGTTGGCCGTGCCGGTCTCCATCATCGGTACCTTCTCGCTGATGCTGGGCTTTGGCTACACCATCAATGCGCTGTCGCTGTTCGGGATGGTGCTGGCCATCGGTATCGTGGTCGATGACGCCATCGTGGTGGTGGAAAACGTCGAGCGCAACATCGGCGCAGGACTCTCGCCACGTGACGCCACCTATCGCGCCATGCAGGAAGTCTCCGGCCCCATCATCGCCATTGCCCTGACGCTGGTGGCGGTGTTCGTACCGCTGGCCTTCATGACCGGCCTGACCGGCCAGTTCTACAAGCAGTTCGCGATGACCATTGCGATCTCCACCGTCATCTCGGCCTTCAACTCGCTCACGCTCTCCCCGGCCCTGGCCGCCCTGCTGCTCAAGGGCCATGGCGACAAGCCGGACTGGCTGACGCGCCAGATGGACCGTTTCCTCGGTGGCTTCTTCATCCGCTTCAACCGCTTCTTCAACCGCGCCTCGGACAACTATGGCCATGGCGTGACCGGTGTGATCAAGCGCAAGGGCGCCACCATGGGCGTGTACGTGCTGCTGCTGGCGGCCACCCTGGGCGTGTCGTACATCGTCCCCGGCGGCTTCGTGCCGGGCCAGGACAAGCAATACCTGGTGGCCTTCGCGCAATTGCCCAATGGCGCTTCGATCGACCGCAGTGAAGAAGTGATGCGCAAGATGAGCGACATCATGTTGAAGGAACCCGGTGTGGCCAGCGCCATCGCCTTCCCTGGCCTGTCCATCAATGGCTTCACCAACAGCTCCTCGGCCGGTATCGTCTTCGTGGGCCTGAAGCCCTTCGATGAACGCAAGAGCAAGGACCTGTCGGGCAATGCGATTGCCGCTTCGCTGAACAAGAAATTCGGCAGCATCAAGGAAGCCTTCACCGCCGTCTTCCCGCCGCCGCCGGTGATGGGCCTGGGTACGCTGGGTGGCTTCAAGATGCAGATCGAAGACCGCGATGCACTGGGCTACGCCGAACTGGACAAGGCTGCGCAAGCCTTCATGAAGGCCGCCGCCAAGGAACCGGCGCTGGGCCCGATGTTCTCCAGCTACCAGATCAACGTGCCGCAGCTGGACGTGGAACTGGATCGCGTCAAGGCCAAGCAGTTGGGCATTCCGGTCACCGACGTCTTCAACACCATGCAGATCTACCTGGGTTCGCTGTACGTGAACGACTTCAACCGCTTCGGCCGCGTCTATCAGGTGCGGGCACAGGCTGACGCGCCCTTCCGCGCCAAGGCCGAGGACATCGCGCAACTGAAGACCCGCAACGATGCCGGCGAAATGGTGCCGCTGTCCTCGGTGGTGAAGGTCAAGCAGACCTTTGGTCCGGAAATGGTGGTGCGCTACAACGGCTATACCGCTGCCGACATCAACGGTGGTCCGGCCCCGGGCTATTCCTCGGACCAGGCGCAGGCCGCTGCCGAACGTGTGGCTGCAGCGACCCTGCCGCGCGGCATCAAGTTCGAATGGACCGACCTGACCTACCAGAAGATCCTGGCAGGCAATGCCGGTGTGTGGGTGTTCCCGATCAGCGTGTTGCTGGTGTTCCTGGTGCTGGCGGCCCTCTATGAAAGCCTGACCCTACCGCTGGCCGTGATCCTGATCGTGCCGATGAGCATCCTGGCCGCCTTGACCGGTGTGTGGCTCACCCGTGGCGACAACAACATCTTCACCCAGATCGGCCTGATGGTGCTGGTGGGACTCTCAGCCAAGAACGCCATCCTGATCGTGGAATTCGCCCGCGAACTGGAGATGCAGGGCCGTACCGCCGTGCAGGCCGCCATCGAAGCCAGCCGCCTGCGTCTGCGCCCGATCCTGATGACCTCCATCGCTTTCATCATGGGTGTGGTGCCGCTGGTGACCTCCTCCGGCGCCGGTTCGGAAATGCGCCATGCGATGGGCATTGCGGTGTTCTTCGGCATGCTGGGCGTGACCCTGTTCGGCCTGTTCCTCACGCCCGTGTTCTACGTCCTGCTGCGTACCATCGACCGCCGCGCACTGCACTCGGCCTCGCATCACGAAGCCCCGATGACCGCCGGCACCCACATCGCCCATGCTGCACCGGGCGCACAGGATGATCGCTGATCTGCGGATCAGCCCATGAATGGAGCAAGAAAAATGATGACCCAATCTCTCTCGATGAGCCGCCTGTTGCGCCCCGTGCGCATCGGCTCGGCCCTGCTGGCTGCGCTGCTGGTGCTGGCCGGTTGCTCGGTGGCCCCGACCTATGAACGTCCTTCGGTGGACACCCCGGCCGCCTTCAAGGAAGCCGCCCCCGCCACGCAGACCGGCGAGAACGGCAGCCAGTGGAAGACCGCGCAACCCGCCGAAGACATCACCCGCGGCGAGTGGTGGAAGATCTTCGGTGACGAGAAGCTGAACGCCCTCGAAGACAGCGCCCAGCAAGCCAACCAGGACCTCAAGGCCGCCGCCGCCCGCCTGGGCCAGGCGCGTGCCTTGACCCGCGATGCGCGCTCGGGCTACTTCCCGCAGGTCGATGCCGGCATCGGCGCGACCCGCCAGCGTCCTTCGCCCGCCTCGCAAGGCCTGCCGGCCGATGCCGACACCCGGCCCAACACGCTCTACCGCGCCCAGGCCAATGTCTCCTATGAAGTCGACCTGTTTGGCCGGGTCGCCTCCACAGTCGACGCTGCCACCGCCGACGCCCAGCGCAGCGAAGCGCTGTTCCATTCGGTGCTGCTGGCCTTGCAGGCGGACGTAGCGCAACAGTATTTCCTGGTGCGCGAACTGGACGCGGCGGCGGCCCTCTATCGCGGCACCGTAGACCTGCGCCAGGAATCGCTGCGTCTGGTGCAGCGCCGCTTCGATGAAGGCGATATCAGCGAGGTTGATGTGGCCCGCGCCCGCGCCGAACTGGCCTCGGCGCAATCGGAAGCGCTGGGCATCGCCCGCCAGCGCGCCACCGCCGAGCATGCGCTGGCCATCCTGCTGGGCCGCACCCCGGCCGAGTTCTCGCTGCCGCCGCAGCCGCTGACGCGCCTGGCCGTCTCGGTGCCGGCCGGCCTGCCCTCGGCGCTGCTGGAACGCCGTCCCGACATCGCCGCGGCCGAGCGCGCCATGGCCGCGGCCAATGCCCGCGTGGGCGTAGCCAAGTCGGCCTTCTTCCCCAGCCTGAACCTGACCGGCGGGTTGGGCTATGAATCGGCGCAGCTGGGCGACCTGTTCAACTGGTCCAGCCGCACCTTCCTGCTGGGTCCGCTGGTGGGCACGGCCTTGTCGATGCCGATCTTCGATGGCGGCCGTCGCCAGGCTGGCGTGGATCGCGCGCGCGCCAGCTATGAAGAACAGGTGGCCAGCTATCGCGGCACGGTCTTGAACGCCTTCCGCGAAGTGGAAGACAATCTGGCCAACCTGCGTATCTTGGATCAGCAGAACCGCGCCCAGGATGAAGCCGTGGCCGCCTCGGCACGCGCGGCCACGCTCTCGCACACGCAGTATCGCGAAGGGGCGGTCAGCTACTTCAGCGTCATCGACGCCGACCGCACCGTGCTGCAACAGCAGCGCGCCTCGGTCACCCTCGATGGCGAACGCGCCCGCTCCACCGTCAACCTGATCCGCGCGCTGGGTGGCGGCTGGGGAGTCCCGGCCGAGCAACTGTCCTCGGCCAGGTAAGATGTTCCTGCTGCCGAGCGCAGCAGGAACGCCGCGCCCTTCTTTCCATCCACCGACGCAATATAGAGAACACCATGTCCCTCTCCCTGTACCAGGTCAGCATCCCGATGCTGATCCACGGCCTCGATACCCTGTCCACCCTGCTGGAAAAGGCCGAGCAGCACGCCGCGCAACACCAGCTCGATCCCAACGAACTGCTCGCAGCGCGCCTGTACGAAGACATGTACGCCCTGAGCGGCCAGGTCCAGCGCGCCAGCGATACCGCCAAGGCCACCGCCAGCCGCCTCTCCGGCGTGGCCGCACCAGCCTTCGCCGACGACGAAGCCAGCTTCGACGACTTGCAGGCGCGCATCAACAAGACCATCGTCTTCCTGGAATCGATCCCGGCCGACGCCATCGACGGCCAGGAAGAACGCGCCGTGACCATGAAGCTGCGCGGCGAAGAACGCAGCATGACGGCCCAGCACTACCTGACCACCTTCGGCCTGCCCAACTTCTTCTTCCACCTCACCACCGCCTACGGCATCCTGCGCCACAAGGGCGTCAAGCTGGGCAAGATGGACTTCCTGGCCTTGGCCTTGTAGGACGCCTGCGAAAACGGCCCGCATCCTGCGATGCGGGCCGTCCGTGACAACTCGTTTCCCGTGGTACTTTGGCCCGCCTCGCTCCCCCGAGGGCGGGCCTTTTTTCTTCAGGCGACCTGTGGCAACCCAGCCCGCTGCAACAACTGGCGGCACCGTTGCGACAAGGCCACCACGCGTAATTGCTTGCCCATCCGCGTATAGCGCTCGGCCAGGGTCTGCACGGCGGCAATGGCGGAGTGATCGGCCAGGCGCAGATGCCGGCAATCCAGGGTGACCTGTTGTGGATCATTTCCGGTATCGAACAATGCGAGGAAATGCGTGGTGGAGGCAAAGAAGAGCGTGCCATGCGGCACATAGGTGCGGCTGCCATCGTCCTCATCGCGCACGTCCGAACGCACCTCGCGCGCATGCTGCCAGGCGAAGTTGAGCGCGGCGATCACGATGCCGCACAGCACCGCTACCGCCAGATCGGTCAGCACCGTGATGACCGTCACCGCAATGATGACCAGCGCATCGCTGCGAGGCACCTTGCCCAGCACGCGCAGCGAACCCCAGGCGAAGGTCTCCTGCGCCACCACGAACATGACGCCGGCCAGCGCCGCCAGCGGGATGCGCTCGATGGCCGGCGACAGGAAGAGGATGAACAACAGGATCATGACGCCCGCCGCCACACCGGACAGCCGCGAACGACCGCCCGAGCCGAGGTTGATCATGGTCTGGCCGATCATGGCGCAACCGCCCATGCCACCGAACAGGCCCGAGACGATATTGGCGGCGCCCAGCGACAGGCATTCCCGGTTGGGCTGGCCACGCGTGGCAGTGATCTCGTCGGTCAGATTGAAGGTCAGCAGCGTTTCCAGCAAGCCGACGATGGCCATGAGGACGGCGTAGGGACCGATGATGCGCAAGGTGTCCAGCGTCATCGGCACGCTGGGCAGGTGCAGCGGCGGCAGGCCGCCGGCGATCTGCGCCATGTCGGCCAGCGTGCGGGTGTGCAGGCCGCTGGCGTACGTCACCAGACCGACGCCGAGGATGGCCGCCAGGGCCGGGGGCACCGCCTTGGTCACGCGCGGCAGCAGCCAGACGATGAGCATGGTGGCCAGCGTGAGCGCGATCATCACCCACAGCGCTGATCCTTGCAGCCACTGCGTGCCGGCCGCCGTCGCGATGCGGAAATGTTCCAGCTGCGACAAGGCGATCACGATGGCCAGGCCATTGACGAAGCCCAGCATCACCGGATGCGGCACCATGCGCACCAGCTTGCCCAGCCGCAACACCCCGAAGGCCAGCATGATCAGCCCCGACAGCACCACGGTGGCCAGGAAATACTGCGCGCCATGCTGCACCACCAGCGCCACGATCACCACCGCCATCGATCCCGCCGCACCCGAGATCATGCCGGGCCGTCCGCCAAAGAGCGCCGTGATGGTGCAGATGAAGAAGGCGCCATACAAACCCATGAGCGGATTCAACTGCGCCACCAGGGCGAAGGCGATGCATTCCGGCACCAGCGCGAAGGAGGTGGTAAGGCCGGCCAGTACATTCTGGCGCAGGTCGCGCAGGCGCGAAGTCGGTGTCGTGATGGTCGTCATGGGCAGCAGCTCGGCCTGCACGCTGGCGCAGGGAGGCGATGGAAAAGGCGGTGCTTCAGGGGGAACATGCCAGAGGGACAGCGGTGCAAGGAACCGGCGTCGGCATGCAGTGAAGCCCGCATTTTACCGCATTGCAGCAAACACCCCCGGCAATGAAGGCCGGTTCGCCCGCCTCAGTTGCGCGAATACAGCACACGCAGCGCCACCCGGCGCTCCGGCGGCGGCAGCTGGTTGACCGCGCGCAGGTAGGCGATGGAGGCGTCGCAGGTGGCCTCAGGATCGGCCTGGCGGCGCAATGGTGAAGACAGCAGCTTGAGCTGGTCCTGGGTGAGCGGGGCGAGCGCCTGGCGGATCACGCGAGTGCGCTCGGCCAGCGTATAGCGACCGGCATTGGCCGGATCGGCATCGCGCAGCAGATGCTGGGTCATGCGCTGTTCGCGGTTGGCGAATTCCGGCGGCAGCACCGCCTGCGGCGCTTCGCGCCCGGCGGTGGCGTCCTCGCGCGAACGCGGATAGATCAGCTCGGTGCAGGCCGCCGCGCTGATGCCGCGCAGGGCCACGGCCTGGTCCAGCAGCAATTGCTGGAACTCGGCCAGCGAGGCATCGGAGGCAATGGGTAGCAGACGGCGGCTGAGGATGCCGATCTGCTCGCGCCCCACCGCCAGGATCTGCGCATCCGACGCATGGGCCTGCACCTGCGCCCAGGCCAGGTCGATGGTATGGGCGAATTCCTTGGGGTGATAGCGCGCCATGATGTCGAACAGCGCACCCTTCTTGAATTCGGCTTCGAGGATGTCGCGCGAGGTGGCGATGGTGGCCAGTTGCGCCGTTTCACCACCCGGGGCCAGCCGGGTCAGCACGCCCGCCTGCAGCAACTGGCCCAGTTCCGGATACCAGCTGCTGCTGGCAGGCGTGTCGGCGATGCGCTCAATGAATTCGTGCGGCAGGCCCAGCTTGCCGTAGGTATCGAAGGTCAGCTTGCGGTCGAAGCTCTTGTTGATGCGGTCGTCGCCGCCCACGGTGTAGAGGGTGTGGAAACCGATGTGCGCGCGTGGGTCCATGGCGCGGTCGCGTCCGGCCAGGAAGGCCAGGGTGCAGGAGGAAGAGCACTCCTGCTCCACGTAGGTCGCCAGGCCGCGCTGGCGGATCACCTCGCCGACCAGCTTGCCCTCGCGCACCCAGCCGCCGGCCGAATACAGCACCACGGTCCCCACCGAAGGATGCTGATCGAGGATGCGCGCCAGGCCTTCGGCGGCGCCATCGTTCATCCCGCCCTGCAGCAGCACCGACTTGCCATCCACGCGCAGCTGGTAGACCACCGGCGGCCCCAACTGCTTGCCCAGGGCGATCTCGAACTGCTCGCGCAGCGAATGGGCGGCGCGCCAGGTGCTGGTGGCCATGCTGATGACGCCGCACAGGATCAGGAACTTGACCGCCAGCTCGGCCCAGCGCCGACCGCCCCGCGCCACATGGCGACTGGCCGAGCGCCAGCAGCCGCACACGCCCCAGGTCCAGGCCAGGTAGCTGAAGGCAGCGATGAAGAGCACCCCGCCCATGCCATAGCGGGCCGGCATGTCATTGGTCAGGCGCGCCAGCAAGGGGATCGCCAGGGCCGGCGTGAGCGAGGTCAGCAAGACCGTATGCAGCCAGTAGGAACGCGCCAGCGAATAGTCGCCGCGCCAGTGGCGACGCAGGAAACCGGGGCGCGGGGAAACGGCAGCCCGGGGCGCGGAATGGGAAGGACGGGTTACAACCTCAGACACGTGATGCTTTTCCTCGATGCGCTACGGTAGGGGCCCAACCCGCACCGTTGTGACGCGCTCATTTGCTTGGACAGGCTCAAGCATACCCCAGCCGCTGCCTCCGGTCAGGCCCCGAAGCCGGGAATGCGTGACAGGTCGACCGCGTCGATCTGGCTGGGATGCATGAATTTCTCGGCGTACTTCTCGTAGATGCGTTCGCGCACGAACAGGTCGAAGAGGTCCGGATCGATATGGTCGCGCGCCTTGAAGCCGGCTAGGATCTCGACGGCCTCGTTGAGCGTATTGCCGCGCTTGTAGGGGCGATCGGCCGCGGTCACCGCCTCGAAGATATCGGCCACGGCCATGATGCGCGCCTGCACCGACATCTGGTCCCGCGTGAGTCCCTTGGGATAGCCCTTGCCATCCATGCGCTCATGATGGCCGCCGGCGAATTCGGTCACGCGCGCCAGCTGCTTGGGCCACGGCAACGACTCCAGCATCTTGATGGTGATGACGATGTGGTTGTTGATGATCTGCCGCTCGGCGTCATTGAGGGTGCCGGCGCGGATGCGCAGGTTGGCCGATTCCTCCTCGTCCAGCAGCGGGCGCAGCTGGCCGTCCGGACCGCGCCAGCTGCGCTGGGCGATTTCCAGGACGCGCTGCTGGTCTTCCGCACGCATACCCTCGGTGCCCACATTGATCTTGCGCATAAAGGCGCGCTCCAGATCAAGCTGGGCCAGCTCGGCGGCCAGGCCGGCGTCCAGCTCGGCGGCGCGCTGCGCATCCAGCGCCGCGCCCAGCGCCAGCTTTTCCTGCAGGACGCGGATCTCGGCGTCGCGCTTGAGCACCTCGATGCGGGTCTCGACCAGGTGGATGCGGTCGAAGATGGTCTCCAGCTTGGTGGCCTTCTCGACGATGTGGGTGGGCGTGCTGATCTTGCCGCAGTCATGCAGCAGCGCCGCCAGCCACAGTTCGCGGCGATCGGCCTCGCTCATCTGGAAATCGGCCAGCGGACCTTCGGTGGCGTTGTGCGCGGCCTCGGCCAGCATCATCGCCAGTTCCGGCACCTGCTCGCAGTGGCGTCCGGTGTGCGGCGATTTTTCGCCGATGCCGATGTTGATGAGGCGGATCAGGCTTTCGAACAACTGCTCCAGGCGCTGGATCAGTTGCTGGTTGGTCATAGCCATGGCCGCCTGCGAGGCCAGCGCTTCGATGAAGTGCTGGTCGGTCTCGGAGAAGGGCACCGGCACACCGGTGACCGGATCGATGGCATTGATGAGCTGCAGCACGCCCACCAGCTCGCCCTCATGATCCTCCATGGGCACCGTCAGGAAGGACTGGGACTTGTAGCCATACTTCTCGTCGAAGAGCCGCATGCCATTGAAATTGAAGCCGCTGCTGACCTGGTAGACATCGGCGATATTGACCGACTTGCGGGTATTGGCGGCATAGGCGGCCACCGCCGACAGGTTGGGCTGGCCATCGGGCAAGCGCAGCGCGATGTCGGGAATGGAGATGGCTTTTCCGCTGCTGCCGCCCTGGTGCATCTTGAGCGTATCGTTGACCGAGATGTAGAAGCGCAGGCTGTCGCCGCCTTCATTGATGCGGTAGAGGGTGCCGCCATCGGCCTGGGTGATGTCCTTGGCCGTGAGCAGGATACGTTCGAGCAACAGGGGAATATCGCGGCTGCTGCCCAGCTCGCGGCACAGCTCGGTGAGCCGTTCCAGGCGATAAGCAATGTGGCGGTGGCGCTCCGCTGCCGGGATGTGCGAAAACGGGCTCATGCTGCCAGGCTCCCGGCACGGGCGAGTGGATTGACGGCTGACAACATGCTGCTCCCTGATGCGTTGGCGTGGAAGATGGACGCGATTCTGCGGATGCTCTGATGGCATCCTGGCGATTCTAAGAGGCCCCGCGACGCGACCTTGCGGCGAGCTTGTGGGGAAATAACCTGCAATTCTGCGCTTATGCAGCAACGGCATGGGCGCGCGGGCCAGGATCAGGGATATCCCGATTGATTTAGCGTCCCGAATCCCTTACCATCGCCCCTGTTGCAATCTTTGCCACATATCGCGCAAAGCCGGATCCGGCGGGGGTTTCCGGGCTACAACGAAAGTCCGCCCTGGACTTTTCCTGACCGCATGACCAAGACCACAGACAATAGAGCGGCAATGACGATGCATGTAGAAATTCTCGGGTGCAGCGGGGGAATCGGTGGCAATGGCATGCGCACCACGTCCCTGCTCATCGATGACGATATCCTGATCGACGCCGGTACCGGCGTGGGCGATCTGACACTGGAACGGCTGCAGGCCATCGACCATGTCTTCATCACGCACGCCCACCTCGACCACATCGCCTGCCTGCCCCTGATGATCGACAGCGTCGGCGACCTGCGCCAGACGCCCATCACCATGCACGCCACCCCGGCCACGCTGGAGATCATCCGCAAGCACATCTTCAACTGGCGCATCTGGCCTGATTTCAGCGTCATTCCCAGCGCCGAACAGCCCTTCCTGCGCTTTGCCACCATCGAACCCGGCCAGACCGTCGCGTTGGGCCAGCGCAGCATCACCGCGCTGCCCGCCGAGCATACGGTGCCGGCAGTAGGTTACCAGGTCAGGAACGATCGCAGCGGCGCGTCGCTCGCCTTCAGCGGCGACACCACGGTGTGCCCGCCGCTGTGGCAGGCGCTCAACCGCATCGAGCAGTTGCGCTATCTGATCATCGAAGCCGCCTTCGCCAACCGCGAACGCGAACTGGCGCTGCTGTCCAAGCATCTCTGCCCGGCCCTGCTGCTGGAAGAGCTGCAGCATCTGCAATCCCGCCCGGACGTGCTGGTCACCCATGCCAAACCCAGCCAGGTGCAGGAGATTGCCGCCGAGATCGCCGCCGGCGGCACGGCGCACCGTCCACGCATGCTGGCGACGGGGACCATCCTGGAACTCTGAAGCCTTCTCCGCCAGCCAGGAAAAAAGGGCGCTCACCCCACGGTGCAGCGCCCTTTTTCCATCGGCAACGAAGCAGCTTTAATGCACCACGCAATCAGGCGCGCTGGCCGCACCGAGCTTTTGCATGCCATTGTTGGTATTGCTGCTGATGGCCGGCGGCATCGTCACCGGCACGCCGATGTTGGCCGGCACCACTACCGGCGGCTGCAGGGGCCCGGAGACATAGCCGAACTGCCCGGCGTTGAACAGCTGCGCGCCGCCCGCATTGCTCACCAGGATCGCGCCCGAGGCCACATCCACATGCAAGCCATCGGCGGGAGCTTGGCCACTGGGCGTGGGGATCGCGCCGCAATCGGCCTGGCAGAACAGCGCGCCGAAATGGGTACCGCGAATACCGATGGTGGCCGTGGGCGTATCGAAGTTGACGGCTTCATGGTTGCGCTTGCCCACCAGTCCCGTGACGGCCCGCAACCCACCCTTGACCAGGCCGATGGCCACGGAGTCGTTCTCGGGTTTCTTTTCGTCGTAGATGTACTTGTTGACGGCCACTTCGGTGCCGGGCCTGAGCACGATCTCGGCGTTGTCGACGAACTTGACGCGGGTATAGGTCTCGCGCTCGGTGATGAGGGTGTCGCCCTGCAGGATGGCCGACTTCACCGACAGCACCGCGCGCGTGCCGTCGGCATGGCGCGCCGTGAGCACGCCGGAAAGATGGGTCACCTGGCCCACCACCTGGGCCTGCACCAGGCCGCTGGCCGTCAGCAAGAGCAGCAGCAGGCCCAGCCAGGCCAGCCGACGCGGCAGAAGCGCCGGCAAGGATTGAAGATGCGATGTCATGGTCATGGCTAGGTCCAGGTTATCAGGTGCACATCGGCAGGGCTTTGCGCGCTGCCTTCGGATCGCCGCCGCTGTCATCGCCGAAGCTGCCTGCGGTGCCGCCTACGGTCTGGCCGCCGCCGCTGCTCTGCTGGACGGGATTGCCGGCGGACTGGGCATTGGGATCGGAAAGCCGCGCGCTGTTGACGGTGGCCTGCAGGTTCTGGCTCTGCTGGTTCTGCTGCTGTTGCACTGCCTGGCTGGTCTGGGTATTGCTGCCAGCGGAACTGGTCGCACTCGCGGGCAGCGGAATGCGTGTGCCATTGACATCAGTGATGCGCACCCCCTGGGCGTAACCGATCACCGCCCCCGAGTCCACCGAGAGCAGGGCCACGCCAGGTGGCGAGGTCGAGATATTGGCGTTGATGGTCATGGAATCGCCCGCAGCGAGCGTGATGTTGCCGCCCAGCGAGACCAGCACGCCATTGACCACCAGCGTATCGTTGCTGCCGGCCGACGCGCTGGCGGTCAGGATGATGTCACCGGTGGCGCTGACCCCGCCCGCCCCGATGGCCATGGGGCTGTGCGTGACCATGGTCACCGCACCACTGTCGGTCTTGACCTGGCCGTTGGTATTGCTGCTCATGCCCAGCATGGCCAGCTTGGCGGCGGTAGCTGGTGGATCGCCCGCTGTGCTGGAAGGCAACGCCCCGAGGAAGCTGGCGCTGTCGCCCAGCGCCGCCGTGCGCATGCCGCCGGTATTGTCGATGTTGATATCGCCATGGACGGTGTGGACCCCATTGATGGTGACCACGCTGGCGTCGGCAGTATTGAGCCGGTTGATCAGCCTGATGCTGCCCGTGCCCTGGTTGTTGGCGGCGAAGCCTGCGATTTGGTTGCCGGTCTCGGTGAGGGAAATGCCGTCCGTGGCCGAGGTGATCAGCTGCTGCTTCACGTGCAGCGCGCTGCCGGTCTGCTGGAAGATGTTGGCCGACTGAGCTTCCAGCACCAGGTTGTTGGCCGTGATGTTGCCGACGATGAGACTGCCATTGCTCTGCGACAGCGCCGCATCGGCCAAAGTCAGATTGCCGCCGGTCTGCTGGAAGGACTCCGCGACCACCAGGCGCGAACCGATGTTGCCGGTCACATTGCCCTGGGTGACGTTGAGCGCAGCCAGGCGCACATCACCGCCCACGGTCAGGTTGCCGCTGTTGAGGTCGACGTTGAGGCTGGAGTGCGAGGCATTGGCGATGGTCACGCTGCCGTTGCCGAAGGGCATCGCCGAGAGCTGGTTGCCGCCCTCATCGTTTCCTTCTTCCTGCACCCTTGTACCAAGGGTCAGACGACCGTTACCGCCGGTCACGCCGCTGAGCGTGACGGTGCCGCCATTGACCGAGAAATTGCCCGCCAGCGTGGTGCCGTTGCTGGTAAAGCTGCCCCCGCTCACGTTAGCCGAACCGTCGATGACCGAACCGCTGACCACGGTCAGCACACCGCCGGTCTGGTTGAACTGGCCAGTGCCCTTCACCAGGAGACGGTCGATCTTGTCGCCCACGCCATCGCTGAGCGTGACGGTATTGTTGGAATCGATCACCACCGTATCGATCTCGGTGGGCAGGTAGGTACTGCTACCGCCGCTCCAGGTCTCGCGGGCGCCCCAGTAGCTGTTGCTGCCTGATGCATAGAAGGTGGTGCTGCGCATCATGGTCAGGCGCAACGGACCGTCCGTATAGTTGGCCTTGAGCATGGTCTTGATGCCATCGACATTGCTGACGTCGCCACTGACGTAGCGGAAGTAGCTGTCGCCCAGCGACGCCCCCTGGAAGTTGAACGGCGTGAAGTTGCTGCCCTCGGCCACATCATTGACGTTGCCCAGCACGTGCGTCTTGAGCATGCCGCCCAGATGCGCAAAGCCGCCGCTGAAGACGACATTGTCGTTAGTGCCGGCCGGGGTCACGTCGATGAGCATGACGCCGGTATCGCCCTGGGTATAGTTGCCGGCGATGGTCAGGTTGCCGATGATCCCGTCACCGCCCGGGGCCAGCACGCCATTGTTGACCACGCCTGCGGCCGCCACCAGGCTGCCGCTGCCGAGGATGGTCGCGTTCTGGTTGTTGGTGATGCTGGAGAAATTGAGCGTGCCGTTGCTCAGTGTCACCGTGCCGTTGTTGCTCAACGAGGTGCTGCTGGCCATCAGGCTGGTACCGTTGGCCAGAGTGAGGTTGCCGTTGTTGTAGACCCCGCCATCGCTGTAGAGGCGGCCGCTGGCGTTGACCTGGATGGTGCCGTTGTTGATCAGCGCATCATTGAGCGTGACCGAGCTGTTGCCGCTGGCATAGACGAGCGAGCCGCCGCCATCGAGCTGCAGACGGCCCGCGCGCAGCGTACTGGTGCCGTCGAGCCACACCGAGCCATTGCTGATGAGCAGGTTGCCGCGGCCTTCGACGCCATCCATCGCGTAGAGATCGCCACCATTGAGCGAAATGCGCGCGCCATTGCCGACGGTGCTCTGGCGCGCAGCGCTGAAGTCAACGCCCTCGCCGGCCCCGGTGTGCAGCGTCAGGGTCAGCGCTCCGCTGGTGCTGCGGATGTCGGCATTGATGCTGATATTGTTGGCGGCATTGAGCGTGAGCGAGGCAGCGCCGCCAGCCTGCTTGACGATGGCCGAACTGACCGTGATATTGCCGGCCTGGCTGCCATTGGCGCCGGTAGCAAGGGTGACATTCACGCCGGCTTCAAGCTGGCCGACGATGGTATCGGCGCCGATCTGTGAACTGCTGCCGTTGGCGCTGATGGCATAGCTGCCATTGCCGGTGCTGGTGGAGACGGTGCGCGAGCCAGCCGACACCACTTCCAGGTCGGAGGGATCGATCAGCCAGGTACCGCCGCCGCCCAGCGTCGGCGCCTTGACCACATCGAGCCGCTTCAGACCCGAGGTCTCCACGAAGCCACCCTGCCCCGGCGCGCCGGTGGCCGAGACATCGCCATCGATGAAGGCCTGGTCCTGCGCCACCAGGGTGACATTGCCGCCGCGCGTGCCGTTAGCGTGGATGCTGGAACTGGCGCTGGTGTTGAGGTTCTGGCTGGCGCGCAGGAAGATGCGCCCACCCTCGCGCACCACGCTGGAGGCATTGATGACACCGCTGTTGTTGATCAGGCCGGCGGCCACGCCGATGCGTCCCGCCTCGGCCGTGATGCTGCCCAGGTTGGTGACATTGCCCGCGCTGCCGGTGACATTGACGGTCACGCCGGGCGTGGCGGTATCGGCCAGGGTCACGGTTTCACCCGCCGCCAGGATCACTTCACCCTGCGCGCTCTTGATGATGCCGCTGTTGGAGACGCTGCTGCCGATCAGGTAGACGCTGCCGCCGGTGGCCGACTGGATCTTGCCCTGGTTGTCCACGACACCGGCATTGCCCTGGCGCGCGAAGTTGAGCTTGCCGGCCAGGAAGTCACTGTCGCTGATGGCCAGCGAGGTGGCGATGAAGCGGCCTGCATCGATGCTGCCGCTGGGTCCGATGACCACGCCATTGGGATTGTACAGCACCACCGTACCGGTGGCCGAGAGCTTGCCGTAGATCTGCGAGATATCGCCGCCGCTGACCTTGGCCAGCAGGGCTGCCGCCGCACTGGGCTGGTTCACGTTCACCGTCGCATCCGCCCCGATGCTAAAGGACAGGAACTGCGCAATGGCCTGCGGCGAGAGCTGGTTGATGTTGAGGATATTGCCGTTCTGGGTGAAGGTGACATTGCCATTGACCACGCTCCAGCCGGTGGGCAAGGTCCCCGGTGCTGGCGCGGCCGCCAGCACGGGCGCCTGCCACGCACCGCACACCGCCGCCGTGGCCACCGAAATGCGCAGGGCCGGGGCCAGCAGGCGCGTCCAAGAACGTCGCAGCAAGCCGGCCAGCAATTGCGGCAAGGGCTTGCGGGCGCGCCAGCTCAGCGTCAGGCGGCGACGTCCCACCCGCACCGTCAGCGACGGCGGCAGCAATTCGATGGCCGGCCGGGAAGAGCCTTGGGCAGAAGCGGAGGTAGTTGTCATGTCAGAACCCCAGGGTTGCGCTCAGGTGGGCGTTGAGATCGCCACGTTGTTCGGTGATGGAATTGCCGTTGAGCAGGACCCGCGCCACGTCCAGGCGCAGGTTGAAATCGCGTCCCAGCGCATAGCGCAGGCCGGCGCCGATACTGGCCAGCGTCAGCGTGGATTGCACCTGGGAGCTGGACGTCACGTTATTGTTGGCGCCACGTCCGGCGTCCACGAAGGCCAGCAGGCGCATGCTTCCCTTGAGCTCGCTCTTGGCCAGCAGGTCGGGTGTATAGAGCTCGCTGTTGAGCACCACGCCGCTGTCGGCCGAGACCGCGCGCTCGGTAAAGCCACGCACCGCCGTCGCCCCGGCCAGCCCGAATTGCTCCACCGCCGGCAAAGCGTGCGGTGAGAGTTGCAGGTTGCCGGCCAGGCGCATCTGCCAGTCGCTCTGGAAGGCCTTGAGCCAGGACGCGCCGCCACGCACGGCAATGAAGTTGTCCATCGACTGGCGGCCATTGGTAAACAGCGAATAGCGATCCGTGACCTGCAGCGCATCGTTGCGCCGGGCCTGGCCCGTGGCCATGTTGCGGGCCACACCGATATTGGCGTCGATCACCTGGCCCACGCCTTGGCGCTGGGCGCTGTAGGTCAGCGACAGCGGCAAGGTCGAATACGGCAGGCAGGTATTGAGGGTCGCTCCGTTCAGCAGACCGCCATTGATGGCGCAGGATGAATCGACCTTCTTGTAATCCGCACCCAGCACCAGCTTGCTGCTCCACTCGCCGTTGCGGGCGAAGAAATGGTTCCAGCGCAGCGCGTAGACTTCCCCGCGCCCGGTGATGTTGAGGGTGGAATTGAGCGCCAGGGTCTGGCCCGAGCTGACGCTGGATTTGCCATAGATGAAGTCCAGGCTGTCGCCCAGTTCATAGAGCGGCAGACGGTAACCCAGCGAATACAGATCGACCTTGGAGCCCGAGGGGCTGTCAGGCGAAGTGGTATAGGCCACCGTGGCGACGTGGTCGCGGTTGAACAGGTTGGAATGCTGGATGGCCACCCCGGTGCGCCAGCGGCCGGTATCGGCGCTGCCGGTATTGTCGAGGTTGAGCATGACGCGCAGCGGATTATCGTCCTTGACCTCGATCTTGGCGTCGATCTGGTCACCCGATTCAGCCGCCGAGAGCGTGACATTGACTTGCTTGGCCGGATTGTCGTTGGCCAGTTGCACCGACTCGGAGATACGGCGCAGGTTGGGCGAGACGCCCTCCTTCAGGGCCGGGATGCTGGCGCGGATATTGGCTTGGCTGAAATGGCGGTTGTCGCTCACCTGCACCTTGCCCACGACGCTTTCCACGACATCGATGCGCACCTCGCCCGAGCTCAGTTCCTGCTCCGGCACATGGACTTGCACGGCGGTATAGCCGGCGCTGCGGTAGAGGTTTTCCAGCGCTTCCAGCGCCTGCTGGATATCGCCGTAGACCCGGCCCTGGCCGGTGAAGGGCGCGACGGCGGCCTGTACCTGGTCCTCAGTGAGCAAGGTATTGCCGGCCACGACGAAGCGGCGGATCTCGAAGCGTTCAGTAGCCTCGGCAGCCGCCGGCGCAGGCTGCGCCGCGGCCGCCGCGGCCGTGCCCAGCAGCGCGGCTGCCATCACGTAATGCTGCAAGCATCGTTTCATTTTTTCTGGCCGCGCCCCTGCGGCCCTCCCTGATATGTCATGCACTGCCCCTGCACCTCCGCACGGACACGCGTGCGCAGACCGCGTGCGCACGCTCACCGCCCGGCACGCACACAAGCCGTGCGCATGCCGCCGATCTACACAAGTCGAAGGAACCCCTGCTGCTGAATGGATGAGCTGCGAATCGCCCTTCTTAAGGGAGGACTGATTCCCGGCTGTCCGGCGACGCCGTCTTTCCCGACGGCATCGCTTCTTGATACCTGTAAAGTATACTGACTCGTCCTGACCGCGTCGATAACAATCGCCGAAAAACCGCTTGCAGCGGGCTTTTGCGCGACGTCAGGCGGAAATGATTTCCATGCGGAAATGAATCAAGGGTCGAATGGAAACAATTTCACAGCGCCCGAAAACGCAAGAACATTTGCTCAGCCTGACGGGCGCGCAATAGGAAATGCAGGGAAGACTGTGCCTGCGCTCTCGAAGAGCCGTTGGCATAAGGGAGGGGATCAGGCAGATGCGCCGTACCGGACCGCCACCCGTGGCCGCCTTGGCAAAAGCCGGCCAGCGGGGTGGCGCCTGCGTTGCTGCGCGCAGGAGGGGATGGAACTCAGACGTTGCCGTAGCGGGTGTTCTTGATCATGGCGTAACCCTTGATCAACTCACGGATGCCAGCATCCAGGCCCACTTGCGGCTGCCAGCCGGTGGCTTCGAGCTTGGCGTTGGAGACCACGTAATTACGCTGGTCGGGGTCGGTCGCCAGCGGTGCTTCCATGACGACGAGATCCGGAATGTGCTTCTTGATCCAGGCGCACAGTTCGGCCTTGGAGACGTTGGCTTCCGACAGCCCCACGTTGAAGATCTCGCCGCGCATGGTGTCGAAGTTGTCGATGCCGTGGAGGAAGGCCCTGACCACATCGGTAACGTGGATGTAGTTACGCTTGAAGTGCCCCTCGAACAGCACGATGAAGCGATCGTACACAGCCCGGTAGACAAAATCGTTGACCAGCAGATCGATGCGCATCTTCGGCGCCATGCCGAACACCGTGGCCAGGCGGAAGCTGATCGAGTTCTGGCGCTTCATCAGCTCTTTCTCGATGGCGACCTTGTCGATGGCGTACTTGGAGATCGGGTTCAGCGGCGAATTTTCATCGCAGAAATTATCCTTGTCTCCCGATCCATAGGCGCTGTTGGTGGTGGGCATGAGCACCTTCTGGTCATCACGCAGCATGCCCAGCATGGCCATGATGGCGTCGTGATTGACGGTCTGGGCGCCGGTCTTGTCCTTGTTGCACAGCGGCGCGCCCACATACGCGGCCAACGGGATGATGATCTCGGCGGCTTCGTAGTAGGGACGGATGAAGTCTTCATGACGGATATCGCCATTGACCACATTGAAGTTGGCGTAACCGCAGCAGTGATTGAGACTGGCCTGGCGGAACATGAAGTTATCGACCACCGTCACTTGGTGGCCCAATTTCAGCAGTTCCGGGACCAGCATGGATCCGATATAGCCCGCACCGCCTGTAACAAGAATCTTGCTCGACACTGTATTCCTCGATCTGGTTAAGTTACTGTCAAAAAAAACCGCTGGACGCCTGTTGGCTCAACGGGCGATGGAAGCGGCGAACTCGCGGATGCTGGTGAGCACCGCCTGGGGACCGATGCCGACCTCTTCATGCAGCTCGGTGCGGGTGCCCAGTTCGAAGCGATAGACACCGTCCACGCCGATATTGAGCATCCTGGTCTGCAGACCGCGTCGGGCGATGAATTCGAAGAGCATGGAATCCATCCCGCCGCGTCCGCGGAAACCTTCTTCCAACGTGGCGATGCCGGCGTAGGACTGCAGCGTCTCCTGCAAGCCGTCGGCCGAGAAGCGGGCCAGATCGAACAGGTCGATGACACCGACCTCGATGCCTTCGGCGGCCAGCACCTCGGCTGCCTGCAGCGCGGTGTGCAGCATGTAGCCGGTGGCGACCAGACCGATCTTGCCGCCGCGCCGGTGGATGTGGAAACCTTGGGCCAGATCGGGAGCGCCGTCACCGTAGATCACCGGCAGCACTTGCGCATCGAAACGCAGGTACTTGGGACCCGTGCTATTGCTGCAGGTATCGAAGAACGCAGCGGCAGTGACATGATCGGCCGCGGAGAGCACCTGGAAATTGGGCAATGCGCGCATCAGCGTGATGTCTTCGTAACACTGATGGGTGGGACCGGAAACGACGTAGCTGTAACCAGCGCCCACACCGATGAGATTGACGTTCATCGGACGGACCTCGGACAACAATGCCAGGCTCACCCGCACCTGCTCATAGCAGCGCATGGTGATGAACGGCGCAATCGCGTAGGCGAAGACCTTGTAGCCCTCCAGCGCCAGGCCGGCAGAGACGTTGATCAGGTTCTGCTCGGCAATGCCGACATTGACGAAACGATCCGGGAAGTCCGCGCGGATCTTGTCGAGCACCGGCGAACCGAAATCGGCGCAGGTGAAAAAGATCTGCCTGTCTTCGGCCATCGCGCTCCAGATGCGCTGGAGCAAGGCGTCGCGCATGGCCATTGGTTTGATAGTCATCGATTCTTCTCCAGCAAGTCGTCGATCAGCTCCGGCTTGGGGTTGATGATGTGGGAAAGCGGCGCGTTTTCCAGACCCGGAACACCATGGCCTTTCAGGGTTCTGGCAATGATGGCCTTGGGCTTGCCGGCGGCATGCGCCTTCTGTTGCAGCAGCGCGGCCTGCACGGCCAGCACGTCGTGCCCATCGACCTCCATGCAGTCCCAGCCGAAGGCGCTCAGGCGCGCGGCCAGCTCGCCGTGCGAGACGATGTCTTCGGTGTAGCCCAGCATGCTGATGCGGTTGTCATCAACGATCAGATGCAGGTTGTCCAGCTGGTGCTGGGAGGCAAACATGATGGCTTCCCAATTGGCGCCTTCATGGAGTTCGCCGTCACCGGCCACCACGAAGACACTGCGGTCGCTACCCTTGCGCTTGAGGCCCAGCGCCATCCCGGTAGCCACGCCCAGGCCATGGCCGAGCGAACCATTGACGGTCTCGTAACCAGGAATGACGGGGTCCGGAATGCCGCCGAGGAAGCTGCCTGCCTCGCAGACATGCTGCAGCTCTTCCATCGGGAAATAACCCAGGTCGGCCAGGATGGGATACATGCAGATGGAGCCATGGCCCTTGCTGATGACGCAACGGTCGCGGCCGTCATCGCGTGGATCGGCGGGGTTGAAGCGCAGAACGCCGCCGTAATACAGCGCCACGAAAATATCGATGGACGACAGCGAAGACGCCAGGCGCGTCTCCGGCGCACGGCGGTGGATGGCTAGCGTCTCGCGCCATACCCAGTGCGCCTTGGCGCGTAAATCGACGAAATCATTCTTCATGTTCGTCCTCCTTTGATAAGCATGCTGTGACGATGTGGCACAGACAGAGGTGAATGGAGTACGGCAGCCAGCTCAGGGATCATTGGGGATGGCTGACCCTGGCGCTGATGCTGACAATCAGTCTCCCAGCAGCTTGCGCTTGAGGCGGATGCTGGTCATGTCCTCGACGTTCTTCCTCTCCTGCTCGCCGAAGCGGCGCTCCACCAGACTCAGATAATCGGGATTGGTGAAGTAGGTGCGCCAGGCCTCGTCGCGGAATTTCAATACCTCTGCCGCACTCATGTACTTGGTCGGCAAGGGCTGGCTCTCATAGGAAAGGAAAGCGTAGCCCTCGTAAGAATCCGGCAGGGCCCAGCCATTCTTCTTGGCAGTGTAGTACATGGGGCTGCCCGGCAATGCCTGGCAGGGATACATGTTGGCCATTTCGGTATTCAGTTCCAGGGCCAGATCGAGCGTTTCCTGCATGGTCTCGCGCGTGTCGTCGGGGAAGCCGAAGATGTAATTGCTGATGATGTTGATGTCGGCATCATTGATGACCTTGCAGACATCGCGGATGTTGACTTCCTTGAAGGAGCCCTTGGAGACTTCCTGGCGCACCATCTGGTTGCCCGCCTCCACGCCCAGCGCCAGCCAGTTCACACCGGCGCGCTTGAACAGTTCGAGCGCATCGCGGCGCACCGTGTCCACGCGCGAGTAGGTCCACATGTTGAAGCCGAAATCCTCATCGATGGCTTGCTGGAGGATGGGGGTGTAATACTTGCGGTTGAGGAAGAACATCTCGTCGCTGATCCGCAGCGTGCGCACGCCCAGGTCCGCCAGCTTGCGCATCTGCCTGGCCACCCAGGCCGGGCTCCAGAAACGCATGCCGCGCGATTGCGCCGCGCTCACGCCATCACTGCTGTCGACCCGGTTGACGATATTGATCATGCAGAAATCGCAGCCGAACGAACAACCCAGCGAGGTGTAGATGGCCGCGAAGGGGGTACGTTTTTCGTGACTGAACTCGGCGTGCCAGAAATGGGCGCGATACAGATCGAGCGGCTTTTCACGGTAGGGCAGCAGATCCCAGGCATAGCCGGGCAAGTCCTCATCCATGCGCTCTTGCGGAACGATCGACTGGGGCGCATTGAGCGTGGGCATGGCAAAGCCCGCCGGTCCCTGCTTCTTGTAGCCGATGCCCTTGATCTGGGCCAGGTCATCGGCCAGATTGCTCTTGAGCAGGTTGTGGAGCGCATAGACGCCCTCGTTGAGCAGGACGATATCCACGCAATCATGCGACAACACTTCCATCGGCAATGCGCTGGTATGCGAGCCGACGAAGCAGACCTTGGTATCGAGCTGCGCCTTCTTGATGGCCTTGGCCAGCGCCAGCGCACCGATCATGCTGGTGGTTCCGGAATTCGGATTCTGGCCGTAGACCACCAGCACCACCAGCCGCGGTTTCAGGGTTTCGATCCTGACCAGCGACTGCTCCAGCGTGAGCCTTTCCGCATCGCAATCAAGAATGGCCACCTCATGTCCTTTTGCCCGGCAGGACTCGGCCAGCAGCAGCGACCAGGTCGGAGGTTCAATGGCCGAATAGACCTTCGCCAGACCTTGGTAGGCTTGTACTGAAGAATCCGGATTTACAAATAGCGCATCCATCAAATTGCCCTTTCGAAAATGGCACACGAAGCCATAGCGCAGATACTCACTTTAGAAATTGGAAATAACTGCTGCCGCCACGAATCCGCTTGCGTAGTGCAGAAATTTTCAAAAGTCGATACTGCTGCGTTACCAGTGTCAAGCTGACTGAGGCGTGATTCATCCACGGTCGTCACCTGCAAAAAAACCCCGCTCGCAATGCGCAGATAGGCTCAGGCGCGTCCGGATTCGGGGAAGATGGTGACCAGGGAATGGCGGCCTCCCTATGGGCCGCAGACTGACTTAATAGAGATGCATTGTTGTCGTTTGATTATACCTTTACGGTCGATCAACCCCAATTCCAGCAGGCAACACGGTGCCAACCGTCCTGCCCGCCAAGCCCTTGGTCTTCGCCCTTTTTCCTGGCGGATCCAGGGAATTGCGAATCGGCAACATTGATTCAGGTGCGGCCGCACCCTCGCGAGAATAATGCACCAGGCCAGGCAAAGGAAAAAGCCGAATAAAACCCTGATTTCGCTCGGTGATCGCTCTCTAGCTTGCGATTTTCCGCAAAATCGAAGGCAGTTGAAGGCAATTGGCAGGGCGGCGGCCTGTCCCCAGGACTCACTTGGTCTCGAAAGTCGTGACGCCATCCCAATCCGCAGGCGGCGGGCTCGCCCGATAGTGAGCAATGCGCTCCAGGTAGAGCGCATACAGAGCGCGCGCCTGGGCCGCCTGCAAGGCTTGCAGCGCAGCCTGCGCCGCGTCCCATTGCTGAGTCCGCACCAGCGCCAGCGCCGCATGCCACTGCGCCACTTCCTCGCGCAGGCTGGCGTCGAGTTCCTGCTCCAGCGCCAGCGGCTCGTAGACCGGCACCGGCTCATGCTTGCCCTTCACCCGCACCCGGTCCAGCTCGCGGTAGGCGAACTGCGGCGCAGCCTCGCGCGTGGCCGCGCCCACCAGCACGCCCACGCCATAGACCTTGGTAATGGACTCCAGCCGCGAGGACAGATTGACCGCGTCCCCCATGACGGTATAGGCCTTGCGGATGCGCGAGCCCATGTCGCCCACGCGCATCTGGCCGGTATTGAGGCCGATGCCTATCTTCAAGGGGGGCCAGTTGCGGCGGGCGAATTCCTCGTTGAGGACCAGCGCGGTCTGCTGCATCTTCAGCGCCGTGGCCACGGCGCGCGCGGCGTGGTCGGGCAGCGCCAGCGGTGCGCCCCAGAAGGCCATGACGGCGTCGCCGATGTACTTGTCGAGCGTGCCGCGATTGCCGCGGATGTCTTCGGACATGGCCGTCAGGTAGACATTGATGTACTCGCGCAACTCGTTGGGCTGCAAGCTCTCGGAAATGGTGGTAAAGCCGCGCACATCGGAAAACATCACGGTCAGCTCGCGGATCTCGCCCTCCATGTTGTAGCTGGCAGGGTTGGCCGCCATCTCGGCCACCAGCTCGGGGGCGACGTATTCACCGAACAGGTTGACGATGGCCTTGCGGTTGCGGTACTCGAACAGGTAGCCCCAGCCGAGGTTGCAGATGAACAGCGACGCCACCAGCAACAAGGCCGTGGCCAGTGGCAACACCATGCCGGCGCTGTCGTAGAGCCAGAAGTTGAGTCCGCCCAGCCCGGCGGCCGTGGCCAGCGTCAGGACGATGGACCATAAGGGACTCAGCATGGGCAGCAGCAGCCCTAGCAGCACACCCACGGCCAGCACCTGCAGCAGGTCGTAGCCGACGGCAAAGTCGGGCCGCGCCTTGAAGTCGCCATCGATGATGGAGGCGATCAGGTTGGCATGGATCTCCACGCCCGGATAGACCGGGTTGACCGGGGTGGCGCGCAGGTCGTTCAGGCCCGGCACGGTCGTGCCCACCAGCATGATGCGGCCATCGAGCTGGGCGTGCGGATAGGTGCCGCGGATGACATCCACCGCCGGCACGTAGCGGAAAGCGCCGCCGTTGGGGCCGCCCTTGCCGCGATAGCTCACCAGCGTGGTCAGATGCCGCTCCACCGGGATGAAGAGCGGTTGCGGCCGCGTCTCCACGGCGATCCCGGCCAGCGCGCCATAGTCGCGCAACTGGCCTTCGAAGAGCACGTCCTGACTCTGGAGGAAGATGGGCTTGATGCGGCGCCCATCCAGCGCCACCCGCGCGGTGGCCAGCGCCAGCGATTCATAGAAGTGCTCGCCCACCTGGGCCATCAAAGGAACGGCGCGGATGAGACCATCGTCGTCCGGCACCGGATTGAAGAAACCGCCGGCGCGCGCGGCGGCCTGCAACTGCGGCAGGTTGGCGCCGTAGGCGCGCCAGTGGGTCACATCCAGCGCCCGTCCGCCGAGGTCGGCCACCGAGAAGGCCGGCGGCGGCAACTGGCCCTTGGCGATGGCGCCAGCTTCATTGGAGAGGTTGTAGCCCATCACCACGGGCTGGCCGCGCAAGGCCTCGGCCAGCCGAGCGTCGTAATCCATCTGCGGCTTCAAGGCCTGCAGCTGGCGCGCAAATTGCGGCACGTCCTTCAGGGGACCGTCGGCCAGCTGTGCCAGACGGCCATAGCCGGAGCTGGTATCGGGCTCGGCGAAGACCACGTCAAAGCCCACCGACTGCGCCTGGTAGGTCTGGGTCATCTGCCGCACCAGTTGCGCGATCACATCGCGGCTCCAGGGCCAGCGGCCGAGTTCGGCGATGCTTTTTTCATCGATGTCGACGATGACGATGCGCGGGTCCAGGTCGGGCTGGGCCACCCGCATGCGCAGGTCGTAGAAGAACAGGTCCATGCGCTCGACCAGGCGATTGGGCAGCAGCGCCATCACCTGGGCCGTGGCCAGGCCGGTCAGCACCAGCGCCAGCAGCCAGCGCGCCCAGTAATTGGCAAAGGCAGTTCGCAAACGTCGCAGCATGTTTCCCCCGGATTTTTTCTTGGCTGCGATCATGCCAGTTGTTGCGCGCCGCCACAATTGCGGCGCGGGCGGCGGCGACACAGTTTCCCTGCGGCATCATGGGCCGCCTTGCGCAGCAGGATGAAGCGCCGGCGAAAATGCGGTCTAATGATTGCCCGACCATCCACCGGAGATCCTGCATGAAACCCATCCCGCTCTTGAGCCTGCGCAATGGTCAGTCCGTCCCGGTCCTGGGCCAGGGCACCTGGAACATGGGCGAGTCGCCGGCCCAGGCCAGCGCCGAGGTGCGCGCCCTGCAAGCCGGGCTGGACCTGGGCATGAGCCTCATCGATACGGCCGAGATGTACGCCGAGGGCGGCGCCGAGCGCATCGTGGCCAAGGCCATTGCAGGGCGGCGTGAGCAGGTCTATCTGGTCAGCAAGGTATTGCCGCACAACGCCAGCAAGCGTGGCACGATCGCTGCCTGCGAGGCCAGTCTCAAGCGATTGGGAACGGACCGCATCGATCTCTACCTGCTGCACTGGCGCGGTGCGCACCCGCTGGCCGCGACCATCGAAGGCATGGAGGCGCTGGTGTCACAGGGCAAGATCGGCGGCTGGGGGGTGAGCAATTTCGACACCGACGACATCGATGACTTGCTGGGGGAGGCGCATGGCGAGCACTACCTGTGCAACCAGGTGCTCTACAACCTCTCGCGCCGCGGCATCGAGTACGACCTGCTGCCGCAGGCACAGCAAGCGCGCATCGCGGTGATGGCCTACTCGCCCATCGAACAGGGCCGCATCCTGAAGCATCCGGCCCTGACGGCGCTGGCGCAGGCGCACGGGGTGACGCCAGCGCAGATCGCGCTGGCCTGGGTGCTGCGCCAGCCGGGGGTGGTGGCCATTCCCAAGGCCGCTGATGTGGCCCACGTCCAGGCCAACCGCGCCAGCCTCGACATCAGCCTGAGCGCCGCCGACCTCAAGACCCTGGACGAGGCCTTCGCTCCGCCGCGCCGCAAGCAGCCGCTGGCGATGCTGTAGAACCCGGACTCAGCCGAACTTGCGCGCCGCGTCGATGGCCAGACCGCTGCCGATGCTGCCGAACAGGTCGCCTTCCACATGCCGGGCCTGCGGGGCGAGCGCGCCGATGCGCTCGCGCAGCAGGCGCACCCCGCTGGAACCACCAGTGAAGAAGACGCTGTCGATGTCGTCAGGCCCCAGTCCGGCTTCTTTGAGCAAGGACAGCACGGTCTGCTCAACCGACTGCACCAGGTGCTCGACCGCCAGGTCGAAGTCACGGCGCTCCAGCGACAGTTGCTCGGGATTGCGCAGGCGCTCCAGGTCCAGCAGGGTCTGGTCGGCGGAGGACAGGGCGATCTTGCCGGCTTCCACCTGCAAGGCCAGCCAGTGGCCGCAGCGCTGCTCGACCACATCCAGCAGGCGCGCAAAGCGCTCGCGGTCGGCCACTTCGCGGCCGACGTCCTGCAACTGTTGCCACACCTTGCGCGTGTAGAGCTGGTTGATGGTGTGCCAGGTGGCCAGGTTGAAGTAATAGCTGGAGGGGATCTCGGCATTGCCCTGCAAGCGCCCACCCAGGCCCAGCAAGGGCATCACGCAGGACAGGCTGAAATACTTGTCGAAATCGGTGCCGCCGATGTGGACGCCGCCATTGGCGAGGATGTCGTCGCGCCGCTCGGCACGCTGGGCGCGCTGCGGCGAGAGCCGCACCAGCGAGAAATCGGAGGTACCGCCGCCGATGTCGACGATCAGCACCAGCTCTTCCCGGTCGATGCGCGATTCATAGTCGAAGGCGGCGGCGATGGGTTCGAACTGGAAGGCAATGTCCTTGAAGCCGACATCGCGCGCGATCTGCTCCAGCGTATCCTGGGCCAGCTGGTCGGCCTTGTCATCGTCATCGACGAAGTGCACGGGGCGCCCCAGCACCACGCTGGAGAAGGACGTCCCGGCGGCGCGCTGGGCGCGCATCTTCAGCTCGCCGATGAACTGCGACAGCAGGTCACGATAAGGCAAGGCGCGCCCGCCCACCTCGGTCTGGCCATCGATGGCCCCGGAACCCAGCAGGCTCTTGAGCGAGCGCATCAGGCGGCCTTCATAGCCGGCCAGGTAATCGCTCAGGCCGGCGCGGCCATAACTGAACTGGTTCTCGTCGGCATTGAAGAACACTACCGAGGGCAGCGTGGCCTTGCCGTCTTCCAGCGGCAGCAGCAGGGAATCCGGGGCGTCCGGACGCAGCCAGCCGACCGTGGAATTGGAGGTGCCGAAATCCACACCGCACGCGTTCGCCATCGATCACTCCTTCTTTTTGGGCCGGCAATCATATAGAAAAGCACCGTGCTTGTCTGCACGGCGTCATGGCGGCGTTTGAAGCAAACAACATGCCGCCATGAAATCATTACCGATTCGGCAATGGCAAGATGATAAGCCAACGAAAAAAGGCACCGCCAGGCAGGGCTGCCCGGCGGTGCCGTCAGATCGAACTGGCTGAAAACGGCTGTGGAAAACTTAGAATTCCTGCGCCACCGGGCGCAGCACCACTTCGCTGATATCCACATTCGCCGGTTGCTCGATGGCATAGGCAATGGCGCGCGCCACCGAATCGGACGGAATCTGGTTGGCCTCATACCAGGCCAGCAGGGCTTCCGAAGTTTCCTTGTCGCTGCTGTGGGTCTTCAGTTCGGAATCCACCGCCCCCGGGGAAATGATGGTGGTGCGCACACCGTCCGGTGCTTCGGTGCGCAGGCCTTCGGTGAGGGCGCGCACGGCGAACTTGGTGGCGCTGTAGACGGTACCCATGCCGGCGAAGACCTTGATGCCCGCCACCGACGACACATTGATGATGTGGCCCGAGCCCTGCGCAGCAAAGCGCGGCAGCGCGGCGGCGACACCATAGAGCACGCCCTTGACGTTGACGTCGATCATGCGGTCCCACTCCTCGACCTTGAGCTTGGCCATCGGGGCCAGCGGCATGATGCCGGCATTGTTGACCAGCACGTCGATGCGGCCGAAGTGCTGCTCGCCTTTGGCGACCAGGGCTTCCACATCGTCGCGGCGCGCCACGTCGGTGGTCACGGCGATGGCCTGGCCACCGGCGGCGGTGATGTCGGCCACCAGCTTCTCCAGACGCTCGGTGCGGCGTGCACCCAGTACCAGCTTGGCACCCAGTGCAGCCAGGTGGCGTGCGGTGGTTTCGCCCAGGCCGCTGCTGGCGCCGGTGATGACGACGACTTTGTCCTTGATGTTGTTGCTCATGATGAATTCCTTTCCAGTGATGGGGTTGGCTTGCGGTTGCTGCGTGTCGATGGAAGGATTATGGGTGGCGCCACTATGCCAAACAATGGAAATGATAAGATTACAGAATTCCATTTTAAGGAATCATCATGCTCAACCGACTGGAGATGCTGCGCATCTTCTGCGCTGCCGCCGATACGGGCAGCTTCAAGGACGCCGCCATACGGCTCGGCATTTCACCGCAGGCGGTCACTCGCGCCATCCAGGAACTGGAGCGCCTCCAGGGCGAGATGCTGTTCCACCGCAATACACGCCAGGTGCGCATCACCAGTTTCGGCGAGGCCCTGGCCGAACGCGCCCGTGCCAGCTTGCGTGATCTGGATGGACTCTTTGAGACGGATACTGCCAGCCCGGCCGACGAGATGAGCGGACTGGTGCGCCTGGCCGCACCGTCGTCGCTGGGACGCAGCCGCCTCTTGCCCATCGTCGAACGATTGGCGCAGGCGCATCCCGGCTTGCGCTTCGACCTGCGCCTGACCGATCAGCGCGCCGACGTGGTGGGAGAAAAGATCGACATCGGCATCCGCGTGGGCACCGTGCCAGATAATCGGTTCGTGGTGCGGCGTCTGGGCAAGGTACGCTTCCACGTGGTGGCCACGCCGCGCTTCCTGCGCCGCCATGGCACCCCGGAAGACACCGAAGCCCTGCGCGCCCTGCCCTGCACGGCCATGCTGGACCGGGGCACGGGCCGGCCCTGGCCCTGGCTATTCGCGCAGGAGAACCAGTGGATGGCCGACCATGCCCGCTTCCTCTGCGATGATTCCGAGGGGGAATATCTGTTGGTGAGAAGTGGCGTGGCCATCGGCCAGATCGCCGGTTTCCTGTGCGAGGACGACATCGCCGCCGGGCGCCTGGTGCCGGTCATGACCGACCACGAACCCGATCCCTGGGACATGTACCTCTACCGCCCGCAACGCGGGCCGGTGCCGCCGCGCCTGCGGCTGGTGTTCGATACGCTGGTGCGTGAATTCGCCGAATGAACGTGCAGGCTTACCAGCGGCAGTCGTGATCCATCAGCACTTCGGCGCTGCCCTGCTCCTGCAGGTCGAAGTTGACCGGCATGTTGACCAGGAAGAAGCCGGCGCTGCCATCGGCAAAGCGCGCACCGGTCAGCAGCAGCGATTGCGAGGCCATGTTGGCCGCGGCATAGGCGCTGCGGGCGGCAGCCAGCTTGAAGGGATCGTGCTGTTCCAGCGCCTCGGCGGGCAAGCGCATCACCCAGTAGCGATGCCCCTCGAAATGCCAGGGCCGCCACTGCTGCAAGGGATCATCACGATGGGCGGCGAGACTGGCGGCGACATCGCGGCGCATGCAGTCGATGTGCAGATGCAGGTGCAACTGCGAACGTCCGGCCGCCGAATTGATTTCCACCCCCAACTGCTCATCGCTGAGCGCACGGCCCAGGGTCTGCGCTACCCGTGCGCGCTGCTGCCAGGCGTAGGCCCAGTAGTTGGGCGCCTGCGGCTCCAGCAGCTCGGGACTTTCGATGCCGGTCAGGCGGCGTGTCGGCATGAGCAGGTACTGCGCCGGGCCCACCAGGTCCTTGAGGATGACGAAGCCGCGCGCCAGGTCGACCATGGCGCAAGGTTGCGGCTGGCCGCTGGCTTGCATGTGGGGAACGCATTGCTGGCTGGTGATTTCCCACAGCTTGTGCGGGTCGGCCGCCATGGCCGGGCGGGGGGCGCTACCCAGCCAGAGCGCCAGCAGCGGCAGGACAGTAGCAAGACAGAAAGGAAAGCGTAAAAGCCGTCGCATCGGAACCACCTCGGACAATGGACTGCACGGCGCACCGGGCGGCGCAGCAAAGGCGCCGAGTGTAGCGGACCGGTGTGTCGTGACGATGACAGCCACGCTGGCGGCTGCAGGGTGATGGCCTGGGATCGTTCGATTACTTGTCGCGCGTGGCCTGCACCAGGCACTTGGAGAGCTTGTCGAAATGCAGCCAGGCCGCCTGGCTCAGCTCGACCTGCTTGCGGCGCGGGTCTTCGGTATCGGCCAGCACGATCCAGCCTTTCTCGCGCATGGATTTCAGGCGAGTATGCAGCATCGCCGGCGAGCCGAATTCGCTCTGCGCCATCAGGTCGCGCACCGACAGGCGTTGCTGTTCCTGCCCGGCACGGGCGATGAAGGCCAGGATCCGGTCTTCGAGCGGATCCAGCGACGGTAATGCAGGCAATCCCCGTAGTGCTTCGGCCAGTTGCAGAAATCGCAGGTAGATATCTGCCGGCCGCTTGTTTTTACCCATATGGCGATGGTGTTGGTTGTTGTGGTACCCATCAGGAACGTACCGCCAGCGTAACTCCCGCGCCCGCTCATCGTTCCAGAATTGATAGCGAATCATACGCCGGGCCCGCCCGGGAATGCAATCCTTGCCCCCATGTCGGCCTGCGATATCTGCGCCAGAGGCGTTTGCGCGCCGATTTGCGAGGCTGGCGCGCCACACTGATGAAAATTGTTGAGGTGCAGCGCTCCCGCTTAATCGGTAACATACGCGCCGTTGAGCATGTCACCCCCCTCCCGCCATGCAAGCCTCGTCCGAATTCCGCTCCGCCCTGCGCACCCACCTGGCCGCCGTTGCTGGCACGGCGCTGTGCTATTTCCTGTTCTATTCCATCAACGAATGGCTGTTCCGGCGCACCCAGTTCACCGAGGGCATCGCCTGGATCTACCTGCCCGCCGGGGTGCGCCTGATCTGCACCCTGCTCTTTGCCGAAGCCGGCTGCGTGGGCCTGCTGATCGGCTCGCTGGCCACGGCCGCGACCTACCAGCTGTTTCCGCAAGACCTCATTGCGGTGGCCGGCTACTGCCTGATCTCGGCAGGCGCGCCCTACCTGGCCTACCGGCTCACGCTCTCCGGCCTGGACCTGGGGCGCAACCTGAGCAATCTCACTACCACCCGGCTCATGGCCTGCATCCTGCTCTACGCGCTCTCCAATCCCCTGCTGCAGCTGATCTGGTTCGTCATGCGCGGGGTCTATCCGGATTTCTGGAGCGGTCTCATCGTCATGTCCATCGGTGATCTCTCCGGCTCGCTGATCGTGGTCTATCTCTGCAAGCTCTTGCTGTCGCTGCTGCCGCGCCTGCCGCTGCCACGTCCCTGACCGCCACGCCGGGCGCTGTCGCCGCCTGGCGTCACCCACCTCTGCATCGCGCCTTGCACCGGCCCTGGTCGGCAACAATTTCTTCACGGCTCTTAACCTCAACCTGCATGGTGTAATACGCACGACACATTTCCTCGCTACGCTGCGCATCGCTATAAAAACTATAGCGCTACAAATCGTATAACGAAGCTTCGAGGAGTGTGGCATGCGCAGTTGGGACGAACCCAAGAAACGGAAGGCCCGCGTCGAGATCATCCCGATGATCGATGTGATGATGTTCCTGCTGGTCTTCTTCGTGCTGATCAGCCTGAACGTGATTCCGGCCCTGGGCCTGAAGACGCAGCTGCCCAGCTCGTCCACCGCCCAGGACCTGAAACCGCAGACCAAGGCGGTCATCACCATCGCCAAGGATGACGTGCTCCAGGTCGATGGCGAGAACACCACCCTGGACGCGCTCACCGCGCGCCTGGACAAGCTGCGCCGCGACGGCGAGAAGCTCAATCTCATCATCAACAGCGACCGCGGCGTGGAAGTGCAGCGCCTGGTCGATGTGATGGATACGCTCAAGAAGGGCGGCTTCGATTCCATCTCGATCGCCACCCGCAAGCCGTGATGATGAACGCTCCCGTCCTCTTCCGTTTCCGCGAGCCGCTGGCGACCTTGCCCTCGCTGGTGGTGCTGGCGGTGCTGATCATCGCCGGCGTGCAGAAGGCCACCGAATTGAAGCGCAAGGAAGATCCGCAGCCGGTACAGATCTCGCTGATGGAATTGCCGCCACCACCGCAGCCCAAGCCGCAAGTGGAGCCGCCACCCAAACCGGTGGAGCCGCCGAAGAAGCAGGAAGCGCCCAGGCCGGTCGCCAAGCCAGCGCCGGTCAAGCAGGCCCCTGCACCTGTGGACCCTGCACCACCCTCGGCCAACGCACCGGTCCTGCCGGCCCCGCCCAGCACGCCCGCCGCACCGCCAGTACAGGCTGCGCCAGTGGCACCGCCAGCGCCGCCGCCAGTCAACACCGCCCACATCGAACAGACCTATGTGGGCCAGCTGCGCTCGCATCTCAACAGCATCAAGCGCTACCCCACCGGACGCGAAGCCAGCACGCTGCGTCCGCAAGGCAAGGTGCGCGTGTGGTTCGTGCTCAGGCGCGATGGCAGCGTGGTCGATAGCGGCATCGAGAGTTCGTCCAATTCCATGCTGCTCGATGACGCCGCCCGCAAGACCATCAACCGCGCCGCCTTCGCACCCTTCCCGGACGACACCTACAAGGGTGAAAGCACGCACCGCTTTACCGCTGATCTGGATTTCATACCCGTCTGAAGTGGAAGTGGATCTCGGCAGAGCTCCGCGCTCCAGGCGCAACGATGTCAACACGTAGTCCAACATACCCAGGGGAACACGACATGCAATGCAAACTCACCCGGCTGTCCTTGCTGATATCCGGGCTCTTCATGGCGGGCGCACCGGCCTTCGCCCAGACCACCACGAACGTCGGCACCGTGACCGTGCAAGGCGGCAGCAGCGCCAGCGCCGGCACGGCCGCCGCCACCGGCCTGATCCAGGCCGAGGATTCGCCCAAGGCGCGCAGCTCGGTCAACCGTGAGTACATCGAGAAGCAATCGCCCACCAGCAATCCCTACCAGATGATCAACCTGCTGCCGGGCGTGAACACCTACGACAACGACGGTTCGGGTCTGTTTGGCGGCAATATCCGGGTGCGCGGTTTCAACAGCGATCAGCTGGGCTTCACCATCAACGGCGCGCCAGTCAATGATTCGGGCAGCTTCGCAGTCTATCCGCAGCAATACACCGATCCCGAGAACCTGTGCGATGTCTTCGTGACACAAGGATCGACCGATACCGAAGCCCCGCACGTCGGCGCCAGCGGCGGCAATATCGGCATGGCCTTCTGCGCCCCGGAAGACCAGCAGCGCATCCGCGTGACCAATGCCTTCGGCTCCAATAGCCTGTGGAAGCGCTATGTGCGCTTCGACTCGGGCAAGCTGCTGGACAATCGCTTCAAGTTCTTCATCTCCTATTCCAAGACCACCGCCGACAAGTTCAAGGGATCGGGCGGCGCCATCAAGGATCACGTCGACATCGGCACCAACTTCGACCTCGGCCAAGGCAGCTTCATCAACGCCAACCTGCTCTACAACCGCCAGCTCAACAACAACTACCGCTCGCTGACCAAGACCCAGATCGCCCAGCTGGGCCGCAATGCCGACTTCGGCAGCATTGCGCCACAGCACCAGCCGGCCGTGGGCGGTACGGCCCAGAATGACACCACCTATGCGCCCAATGTGGCGGCCAACATCGCCGCCAATGGCTACTACGCCTACAGCCTCAATCCCTTCGAGAACTGGCTGGGCACCGTCAATGCGCACTTCCAGCTGAGCCCGACCGCCAGCCTCGATATCGACCCCTACTTCTGGTACGGCTTCGGCACCGGCGGCAACCAGCTGCAGACCGTGCGCGAAGGCGGCGTGGCCGGGGCCAGCCAGGTGGGCGGCGGCGCCGCCGACATCAACGGCGACGGCGACCGCCTCGATACCGTCTACGCCTACCAGGGCAGCCGCACCCGCACCTACCGTCCCGGCGTGACCTTCAAGTTCAACCAGCAGCTGGACAACCATCGCCTGCTGGCCGGCTACTGGGTCGAACGCGCCCGCCACCAGCAGACCGGGCCCTACAGCCGTGTGGACAGCAACGGCAACATCGCCAACCTGTGGCAGGACAACTCCGACCTGTGGCTGCGCAATGCCGATGGCTCCATCCTGCAAAACCGCGACACCCTGACCGTGAGCACGGCCCAGTCGATCTTCCTGCAAGACAGCATCAGCATGATGAACGACAAGCTCAACGTGCAAGTGGGCGGCCGTTACTCCTCCATCGAGCGCGACTTCACCAACTACCCCAGCTCCGGCGCCGCCAACAATGCCAGCGCCGGCTTCTACAAGGTCAAGAAGACCTACGCCGACTTCCTGCCCAGCCTGGGTGTGCGTTTCCAGCTGGATGACGCGCAATCGGTCTTCTTCAACGCCGCCAAGAACTTCAAGGCGCCGGGCAACTTCTCCTACTTCGGCCTGCTCTCGGGCGGCACCATCGTCAACGGCCAACTGGTCGGCGCCACCCAGCGCGACGTCCCGGTGGACAAGGAAACCTCCTGGAACTACGACCTCGGCTATCGCTACAACACCGAGAAGTGGATGGCCTCGGCGTCGCTGTTCTACATCAATTACCACAACCGCATCGCCAGCGCCTACAACCCGGACACCGGCAACAAGACCGACTACAACGTCGGCGACGCCACCTCGCACGGCATGGAACTGGAAAGCGGCTATGCCTTCACGCGCAACCTGTCGATGTATGGTTCGCTGTCCTACATCAAGAGCCAGATGAAGCAGGACCTGCGCAACAGCTCGACCCAGTTCCTGCCCACCTCCGGCAAAGAATTCCCGGATACGCCGAACTGGCTGTCGGGCCTGTCGCTGCAATACCAGCAGGACGGCTGGTACGTGTTCGGCCAGGCCAAGTACACCGGACGTCGCTACACCACGCTGGTCAACGACGATGCGCTGGGTGGCTACACCCTCTTCAACGCCGGCGCGGGGATGACCTTCGCCTCCACCACCTGGCTCAAGAAGCCGACGGTGCGGCTGAACGTCTACAACCTCTTCGACAAGCAGTACCTCAACCTCAACGGCGGCAGCGGCAGCCAGTTCACCACCAACGCAGTGGCGGTCAACGGCATCCCTGGCACCGATCCATCGCTCTACATCGGCGCCCCGCGCACCTTCACCGTCACCCTGACTGCGGATTTCTGATCGTGGTCTGAACCGGGCGGCGCGCCCTGCAAGGCGCGCCGCCCCTCACTGCAAGAGAGGCAAGCATGAACATGCAATTACTCCACGAAGTGGCTTTCTACCTGATGTATGCCTGCGCGGCCCTGGCCATCTTCGTCATCGTCGAACGCGGGCTGTTCTTCGGCTACACCATGCGCCAGGCGACCGGCCTGGAGCGCGCCATGACCCACGCCGTACAGCACCTCAAGGAACTGCCGGCCGCACTGACCGCCCGCCCCAGCCTGCCGCTGGCGCTGGTCTCGGACATCCTGGCCGAGAAGCATCATCTGACCACCGAGAAGGACCTGGAAGACTTCAGCGAATCGGTCTACATTGCCAAGCGCGGCGAAGTGCAGCAGCGCCTGTGGATCCTCGATACCATTGTCACGGCGGCACCCTTGCTGGGCCTGTTGGGCACCATCCTGGGCATCATCGATACCTTCAAGGCGCTGGCGGTGTCGGGTGTCTCCGATCCGGGCCAGGTGTCGCAGGGCATCGGCACGGCCTTGTATGCGACGGCGCTGGGCATCGGCATTGCGGTGGTCGGCATGTTCTTCTTCAACCTGTTCCAGGAACGCATCGAGCGCATCAACGATCATCTCAAGGTATTGATGCTGCGCGCCTGCGTCGGCCGCGTGAACCAACCGCCGCAAAGCAAGCTGCACATCGCCTGACCAGCCTCTCACTTTCCCATCGCCAGCACATGAAACCTGCTCCTCGCCGCTTCCTCATCCGCCTTGCTGCGGCCATCGGCACCGCCCTTGGGCTGGCCGGTCCGGCCCATGCCGAGTTCGCCATCCCCGGTTTCGAACTGGTCCACACGGTGCCGCGTGAAACCACCCTGGCCACGCCCGACCTGCGCGACGCGGCGCTGGTGTGGAAGGAGATGTTCGACGCCGCGCAGCGCGAGATCGTGTTCGGCCAGTTCTACGTGGCCGGACAGGATGGCGAGGCGCTCGACGACATCATGGCGCATCTGGAGGCGGCGGGAAGGCGTGGCGTGAAGATCCGCTTCCTGATGGAAAAGAAGGGCGAGTTCGCGTCGGTGCCGGCCACTATCGACAGGCTCAAGCGCATTCCCAACCTGGAATTCCGGCAGATCGACTATTCCCGCATGACCGGCAACGGCATCATCCACGCCAAGTATTTCGTGGTCGATGGCCAGAGCGCCTATGTGGGCAGCCAGAACTTCGACTGGCGCTCGTTCTCCCACATCCACGAGACCGGACTGAAGATCACCGACCCGACCGTGGCCGCGCAGGTGCAAGCCATCTTCGAGATCGACTGGGCCGCGCAGGCGGCCATCGCCGCCGGCCAGACACCGGCCGTGACCAACCACGATGTGGCGGCGGCCGATGTGGCGCGTGGCAACTACCTGGTGGCCAGCCCGAACGCCTTCAACCCGCCGGGCGTAGGCGACTCGCAGAGCGAACTGGTGCGCCTGATCGGACAGGCGCAACGCGAGATACGAGTGCAGCTGCTGGACTATGCGCCGCTCTCCTATGGCCCCAACCATACCCGGCCCTATTACGCGGTGATCGACGACGCCCTGCGCGCAGCGGCCACTCGGGGCGTGAAGATCAAGCTGATGGTGTCGAACTGGAACACCGAGGCCCCGGCGATCCGTTATCTGCAAAGCCTGGCCCTGCTGCCCAATGTGGAGATCCGTATCGTCACCCTGCCGCAGGCCAGCAGCGGCTTCATTCCATTCGCGCGGGTCATCCACACCAAGGCCATGAGCATCGATGGCCAGCTCGCCTGGATCGGCACCAGCAACTGGGCCGGCGGCTACCTGGACAACTCGCGCAATCTGGAAGTGGTGCTGCACAACGCCGCCATGGCGCAACGCGTGGCGAGCCTGCATGAGCAGACCTGGAATTCCGTCTACGCGCAGCCTATCGATGTGCTCAAGGTCTATCCCAAACCAGCCAAGGGCAAGGAAAACACCGAATGAGGCAGCGCTGATTTCTAGTGCTCGGGTTCGGCGGCTCTCACAGAGAGGCCGGGGACGTTTTCCTCAATCTGGACGGAATGTCTAATTTTAGATAAACTGTCTAACATGAAATCCCGCCCCCGCAAGAAACGCGTCCCCGATCGTCCCGACCACGCCCTGCTGCTGTCACAGCTGCAACAGATCGCCCAGGGTCTGGGCGATACGTTTGCCCCCTTCTGCGAAGTCGTGCTGCACGATCTGCGCCATGCAGATCATTCCGTGGTCGCCCTGTACAACAACCTGTCCGGGCGCGAAGTGGGCGACCCCACCACCGAACTGGGACTGGCCCGCATCGCCGACGAGACCTATCCGCAAGTGCTGAGCAACTACGCCAACACCTTGCCCGATGGCCGCCAGACCAAGAGCACCTCCATCGGCATCAAGGATGTCGATGGCAAGTACGTGGCGGCGCTGTGCCTGAACATCGACCTCACACTCTTCGGCGCCTTGCAGGGCATGCTCAACCAGTTCGGCCACACCGATGGCGCAGTGCGCGTGGCCGAGTCGCTGGAGCCGGCCGGCGCCGACGCCCTGCGCAACCACATCGATGCCTTTGCCGCCCGGCTCTCGACCACTCCGCGCAGCCTCAAGACCGAGGAACGCCGTGCGCTCATGCGCGAGCTGCGCCAGAACGGCGGCCTGGAAGTGCGGCGCGCTGCCGAGATCGTGGCAGCGCATCTGGGCGTCTCCCGCGCGACTGTCTACAACGACGATAAAGAGTGAGGCTGCGCTGGTGATTGCGTAGCCTGTTTTTGCTTCCCCCGTTTTGCTGCCCTGTTTTGCTCCCTTCTTCCCACCTCACCAAGGATGCCACCATGATCCCCGTTTCCAGCGCCACCGAATTGCCCAGCTTTGCCGATGTCCTGCTGGCGGCCGAACGCATCAAGCCCTGGGCGCACAGGACGCCCGTGCTGCGCTCGCGCACTGCCGACAGCGAGCTGGGCGCGCAGCTTTTCTTCAAGTGCGAGAACTTCCAGCGCATGGGGGCCTTCAAGTTCCGTGGTGCGATGAATGCGCTGGCGCAGTTCGATGCGACCCAGCGCAAGCATGGCGTGATCACCTTCTCCTCGGGCAACCACGCGCAGGGCACGGCGCTGGCTGCGCAACTGCTGGGCATCCCGGCGGTGATCGTGATGCCGCAGGATGCGCCGGCGGCCAAGGTCGCGGCCACCCGTGGCTATGGTGCGGAAGTGGTCACCTATGACCGCTATACCGAAGACCGCGAAGCCATCGGTGCGCGCCTGGCGGCCGAGCGCCAGATGACCCTGATCCCGCCCTACGACCATCCCCACGTCATGGCCGGACAGGGGACGGCCACGCTGGAGCTGTTGCAGGAAACCGGTCCGCTGGATGCGCTCTTCGTCTGCCTGGGCGGGGGCGGCCTGCTCTCCGGTGCGGCGCTGGCTGCGCGCGCGCTGTCACCGGCGTGCAAGATCTATGGCGTAGAACCCGAGGCCGGCAATGATGGCCAGCAATCGCTGCGCGCCGGGCAGGTGGTGCACATCGATACCCCCAAGACCATCGCCGATGGCGCCCAGACGCAGCACCTGGGCAAGTACACCTTCGGCGTCATCCGCGAGCTGGTCGATGACATCCATACGGTGAGCGATGAGGAACTGGTGGCGGGCATGCGCTTCTTTGCCGAGCGCATGAAGATGGTGGTGGAGCCCACCGGCTGCCTGGGCTTTGCAGCGGCCCGCAAGTTGAAGGACCAGCTGCAGGGCAAGCGCGTGGGGGTAATCATCAGCGGGGGCAATGTGGACCTGGGCAAGCTGGCCACCTTCCTGGCGGGCTAATCATTTACCCCTATACCGTCTCGGGAGAATTTGGCCTACAGTGCCAGTACATCCCAATTGACCCACCGCACAACGAAAAGGACTACGATCACCATGCCCCATCTCGTCATGGAATATACCGGCAATCTCTCCATCGATGTCCAGCCAACACTGCTGAGGCTGAACCAGGCGCTGGTGGCCAGCGGCCACTTCGAAGAGAACGCCATCAAGGCGCGCGCAGTACGTCTGGAACACTACCTGGTGGGCACCGATACGCAGGCGCGGCGCGCCTTCATCGCGCTGCGCCTGGCCATCCTGACCGGCCGCTCGCTGGAGGACAAGAAGCAGATCTCCGACCTCTTGGGCGCAGCCATGCGCAAGGACCTGACGCTGGTGGCCGACACCCAGGTGCAGATCACGGTGGAAGTGGTCGACATGCAGCGCGAGAGCTACTACAAGGTCAGCCTGCCGTAAGTACGCACGCCGCCAGAAACGAGAAAGCCGTCCGGCAAGCGCCGGACGGCTTTTTTCATGGGGAGGAAAACGCTCAGGACGCCAGGGCCACTTCCGGCAGCGCCTCGCGGAACTGCACCACGTTGCCTTCCGGATCGTAGCCGTCGCAGGCGCGGAAATCGGGACCGTTCCATTCCCCTTCCGGACTCTTCATGCCACCGCCCATCTGTTGCGTGGCGAACCGCGCATGGCTGAGCGAGCGCACCGGAAGGAAGAGCTTGACCGGCACATTCTCGCGCAGCACCGGCGGCGTGCTGATCTCCACAGCGTCGCCATGCGGCGCGGCGACGGCGTGGATCACGAGCAGGAAATCAGCGCTCTCGATGACCACCTTCTCGGCCTGGGCGTGTTTGGGAACCACTGCCAGCACCTGCGCATAGAACGCGGCGAGGCGGGCTACATCTTTGGCGAACAGGACTGCGCCTGCTTTGGGCTGGGTCGACATCTCTGCTTTCAAAAACGTTGAACGGATCAGACAAGGAACGGCAGAGTTTATTTTCGAAGCACGCGCTTGGCAAGCCTTAATCGTCACCCTGTGGCGACATCGTTGTGTCGCCCTGCGGCGACGCCATTCTGTCGCCTGTTGCGGCGCAATACCGACATGCGCTGACAAGCAAACACTGCTCTGTCTGATGTCGTGATCGTGCGCGTTGAAGTACCCTTTCACAATTGCTCAAAGGTGGCTGTTGAAATACCAATTGTCAGCATGATCAGCGAAGTACTTTTATTGTGATCGGATTGGCATTGTTTGCTGCGCGAGGGCGATTAAATTGTAAAAGGATGTTCCAAACGCCGTCGTGCCGGAACCTGATCTGCTAACGTAATGTCGCAGGGCAACAGGATGTGCTTGAGACGAAGAAGAAAAACAATCAGCCGGGCACTCGACCTGCAAGCTCGTTCTCCTGATGTCACCGCTGCATGTGCAAGCTGTTCAGGACAGACCCAGTCCAGACGAATTCGAACCATCGACCAAGATCGTATCGCGCCATGACCATTCGAAACTTTTTTCCTCCGACCCAGCCCGAGCGCGCCCGCTCCCAGCGCGGCCTGAGCGGCTCCCGCATCGACCTGGCCAATGGTGGCGGCCAGGCTGACGCCTGGCTGGAGCCGACCCTGGCGGACTTCATCTCGCTGGCCACCAGCCTGTGCAGCATGCCCATGGGCATGGTCAGCCAGCTGCACGCCGACATCGGCATGCAGCATCCCTTCGTTTCCGTCGTCAATGGCCGTGGCGACCGCCGCAACCAATGGTGGCGCTTCCCTGGCCAGAATGGCGTGGCGCGCACCGTGGTGGACTTCTCGCTGTGCGAATATGCTGCTCGTCGCCCGGGTCAACTCACCGAGATCAGCGACCTGCAGGCCGACCAGCGCTTCCGCGATAGCGCCCTGGCCAATGGCAATCCGCGTGTACGCTTCTATGCGGCAGTGCCGCTGGTGTCGTCCAATGGCGACATCTTCGGCACGCTCTGCGTGATGGACCGCGAAGCGCGCGTGCTCACCGCCGCCCAGCGCGACGCTTTCCTCAAGCTAGGCCGTCAGCTCGAAGGTCAGCTGGAAGCGCGCCGCGCCATGCAGAAGCTGGAGCAACAGACACTGACCGACGCGCTCACCGGCATCGGCAATCGCCGCAGCTTCGACCTGCGTCTGCGTGAAGAATGGACCCGCCATCTGCGCAATGCCCGCCCCTTGTCGCTGCTGATGGTGGACGTCGATTACTTCAAGCAGTACAACGACACCTACGGCCACCCAGCTGGCGACGCCCTGCTCACGCAGCTGGGACGCGTCCTGCGTGCGCCGCTGCGCGCCAGCGACTTCCTGGCGCGCTATGGCGGCGACGAATTTTCCCTGATCCTGCCCGACACCGACGAGATCGGCGCCCTCCAGGTGGCCGAACGCATCAAGGCTGCGGTGGAGCAGGCGCATTGGGAGCACTGCGATATCGAGATCAGCCTGGGCGCCGCCACGGTGACGCCCTCGGAGATGTGCGACTTCAGCGCCTTGCTGCAGGCCGCCGACCAGGCCATGTACCGGCGCAAGCATGGGCGCGAACCGCGCCACGCCTGAGTCGCACCAGCCACTGCACTGCCCAGGCGTCGCCCATCGCGGCGCTTTTTTTCATCCGCGCGCTGCGCTCTGCGGACTGGTACGCATCAGGCCAAGGGCTACCAATGCAGCCAGCGCCACCATGACGGCCCCCAGCAGGTACACCGCCTCCACGCCCCAGGCCTGGGCCAGCGCACCGGCCAGCGGGCTGGTGATCCCCAGCGAAAGATCCAGGAAGGCCACATACGCCCCCATGGCCAGCCCCCGCGTCTGGGGCGGCGCGCGGCGCATGGCTTCCACGCCGAAACCGGGAAAGGCCAGCGAATAGCCAAAGCCGGTCAGGGCCGCGCCCAGGTAGGCCCAGTGCGCCGCGCCAGCCTGCCAGATCAGCAGTTGGCCCGCCGCTTCGATCAGCACGCATACCAACGCAACGCGCGCGCCGCCGAGCTTGTCCGGCAGGTGGGCAAACAACAGCCGCGCCAGGATGAAGGCCGCACCGAATGCGGAAAATGCCAGTGCGGCATTGCCCCAGGCACGCGCGGCAAACAGCAATGCGATGAAGGCCGTGATGACGCCAAAACCGACGCTGGAAAATGCCAGCCCCAGCCCCGGACGCCACACCGCACCCAGCACCTGGTAGAACGGCGTGCGGCGGTGGGCGCTGGGCGCGATGGCGCGCAGCGGAGCAATCAGCAGCAGTGCTGCCAGCGGCAGGCCCACGCTGGCCAGGCTGATGCCGGCAAAGCCATAGGCCTGGCTGATCGCCACGCCCAGGGGCGCACCCGCGCCGAAGGCGGCGTACAACGCGATGCCCAGCCAGGCCATGACCTTGCCGCCATGCTGCGGGCCGACCAGGCCGATGCCCCAGCTCATCGCGCCGGTCACCATCAGGCTCTCGCCCAGCGCCAGAACCACGCGCCCCAGCAACAACACGGCCACCGACCAGTCCGGCCGGCCAAGCACGGCCAGCGAAGCCAGATACACCAGCCCCGACAATGCGGCCGTGATGAAACCGGCCATGACGGCGCGCTTGGCGCCGCGCAGGTCGGCATAGTTGCCGGCCCAGGCGCGCGAGACCAAGGCGGCAGCGAACTGGGCGCCGACCACCACGCCCACTACGGTGGCGTTCATGCCCAGCGCGTCTTTCAAGTGCAAGGGCAGCACCGGCAATTGCAGGCCGATGGTGAGGAAGGCGACGAAGACGGCCAATGTGATCGGCGCCAGTTTGAGGAAGACGGCGATGCCGGGACTGGCCAGCGGCGTCACCCGTGCGGGCTTGCCGGTAGAGGAAGAAGACATGGAGAATCCTTGGATCAGTGAGAAGGAGGAAAGCAGCGAAAAAGGATGTCGCCATCACCAGACCGGCAGCTCGCAGGAAACCCAGGCCGCTTGGACATGATGATCAGGACATCGTAGAATGCGACGAATTCGTCACATCCAGCGAAATCCAGTATGCGACGAATCCGTCAGATTTTCCATTCGCATTCTTTTCCACCGGTCTCGTCACCATGAAAAAGCCCCGCCGCCCCAATATCTCCCTGCGCAAGGAGCCGCAACAGGCGCGCTCCACCGATCTCGTCAAGGCCATCCTGGAAGCTGCTGTTCAGGTTTTGCTGCGCGAGGGCGCGGCCCGCTTCACCACGGCGCGGGTGGCCGAGCGGGCTGGCGTGAGCGTGGGATCGATCTACCAGTATTTCCCCAACAAGGCGGCCATCCTGTTCCGGCTGCAGTCCGATGAATGGGAACAGACCACCGAGATGGTGCGCGTATTGCTGGAAGACAGCCGCAAGCCGCCCCTGCTGCGGCTGCGTGCACTGGTGCATGCCTTCCTGCGCAGCGAGTTCGAGGAAGCGGCGGTCAGGCTGGCGCTCAATGATGCCGCGCCGCTGTATCGGGATGGCGAACAGGCACAGGCGCTGGCGCATGCCTGGGATGGCATCATTGCGCGCTTCATGCACGAGGCCTTGCCGACGGTGTCACCGCGACGCCGCAAGCTGGCTGGCGAGATGGTGATGAGCACGTTGACCACGATGGGCGAGCACCTCTCGCGCACGCCTCGTCCGGACAGCGAGATCAAGCGTCACGCTGACGCCATGGCCGACATGTTCGCGGCCTACCTGGACAGTCTCGCGACCGCCTAGCGCTTGCGCGGAACAGCGGTGGAGGCGCGCTCCACCAGTTGCGGCGCAGCGGTGACGTGCATGACGGGCGAGGGGCTGCGCCGTTCGATGAGCGCCAGCAAGAGTTCGATGGACATGCGCGCAGCGGCTTCGGTGGGTACGGCCACGGTGGTGAGCGCCGGGCGCGAGACGCGCGCCCATTGGATATCGGTGATGCCGGTGACCGAGATGTCGCGCGGCACGTTCATCCCCATGTCGGCGATGGCATTCATCGCCCCCAGCGCAGGCAAGTCATTGCTGGCGAAGATGGCGGTCACCTGCGGATGTTCGCGCAGCAGTTCCAGGGTGGCGCGGTAACCCGACTCGACCGTGTCCTTGATATAGCGTGTGCGCTGGGTCGGATGCGGGTGCCCGGCCGCCTTGCAGGCGCTGGCAAAACCGCGATAGCGCTCGGCATGGATGCCGCTCTTCTTGCTGCCCACCAGCGCGGCAAAGCACTGATGCCCCAGGCCCAGCAGATGCCGGGCGGCAATCGCGCCGGCCTCGAAGAAGTCCACTGCGATGCAGGGCAGCTCGGGCGGCGCATCCGGCTTTTCCCACATGCACAGCACCACGGGTGCGCCGCGCTGCTCGGTCTTCCTCAGCTCATCCATGGGCAGGTTGGCGTTCATGATCAGCACGCCGTCCGACAGCGTGCCAGCGATCTGGTCGAGATAGGCGCGCCCCGTATCGGGATCATCGTTGGTATTGCAGACGATCAGAAAACGCCCATGCTCGCGCGCCGTGCGCTCGGCCGCCAGGGCGAACTCGGGATAGAAGGGGTTGGCGATGCTGGAGACCACCAGCGCCAGCGTAGGTGCGCGTCCTTCGGCCAGGGCGCGGGCGGTCAGGTGCGGGCGGTAACCCAGCTGGGCCACGGCGTCGAGCACGCGCTGGCGGGTCTGCTCGCCGACCTTGCCGCGCTGGCGCAGGACGTTGGACACAGTGGCCGAGGTGACACCGGCCAGTCGGGCGACTTCGGATAAGGTGGTCATGAGGAGATGGAGTTGGAAGCCCTCGCATTCAAACCGCTTATGCCTGGCTTGTCAACGCAGACGGGCTGCAGAAGAGCGCACTGAGCCGCGCTGGCTGACAATTTCCTGTCGCCTGCCGTTACAGGATTGTTGTTGCATGGCCCATGCAAGATGGGTATGATCTTTCCACACTATTGGCCGCCCCGATGCGGCAACACGATCAGAACAACGACGTGGAGACAAACCCGATTGCACTCAGGACACCCACCCAGGCGATCTTTTTTTTGGGTGATTTGATTAAGCGCTTAACCTGACGCCAGCCCTGCCTTTGCGGCGGCCTGCCTGGCAATCTTTCTGACAGGAAAATGTGATGGCCAGCATTACCTTGCGTGCAGCACAAAAAGCCTACGGCGATGCACCGCCGGTGATCCGCAATGTCGATCTCGACATTGGCGAACATGAATTCTGCGTCTTCCTGGGTCCGTCCGGCTGCGGCAAATCCACGCTGCTGCGCAGCATCGCAGGACTGGAAGATCTCACCAGCGGCGACCTCTTCATCGGCGGCAAGCGCGTCAACGATGTGCCTTCGGCGCAGCGTTCGGTGGCCATGGTGTTCCAGAGCTATGCGCTGTTCCCGCACATGACGGTGTACGAAAACATGAGCTTCGGCCTGACCCTGGCCAAGCTGCCCAAGGCCGAGATCGAACAGAAGGTGCGCGAGGCCGCCCGCATCCTGCAGCTGGAAGAACTGCTGCAGCGCAAGCCCAAGGAACTCTCCGGCGGCCAGCGCCAGCGCGTGGCCATCGGTCGCGCCATCGTGCGGCGTCCGGGCGTGTTCCTGTTCGATGAACCGCTGTCGAACCTGGACGCCACCCTGCGCAGCCAGACCCGTATCGAGATCGCCCGCCTGCATCGCCAGTTCGAGCAGGCCAGCGTGGTCTATGTCACGCACGACCAGGTCGAAGCGATGACCCTGGCCGATCGCATCGTGCTGCTGCATGCCGGTGCCGATACCCAGCGCTTCGGCAGCATCGCCCAGGTCGGCAGGCCCATAGAGCTGTATCACCATCCGCGCAACCGCTTCGTGGCCGGCTTCATCGGTTCGCCACGGATGAATTTCCTGCCGGCGCAAGTAGCGAGTGTGCAAGAGAACGGCATCCTGGTGCGCCTGTCCGGCAGCGAGGAAACCCTGCTGGTGGCCGCGCAAGGCGCGCTGCAGCCAGGCCAGATGGTGACCGTGGGTGTGCGCCCCGAGCACATGGAAATCGGCAGCCAGGGCCAATACGGTATCCACCGTGAAGTGGTGCTGGTGGAACGCCTGGGCGAGCAGACCTATGTGCACCTGGACGAGCCCGCCGGCCAACCGCTGGTGGCCAAGGCCGCTGGCGACGCCTGCATCGCCCGTGGCGAGCGCGTGCGCGTGGCCATCGCACCGGCCTGCGCCTATCTGTTCGACCAGGACGGGCTGGCGCTGACCCGCACGCAAGTCCAGGGCGGCCTGGCCGTGGCGGCCTGAGTCCGAAGCCCGCCGCCCTCTTGTTTCATCCTGAATCCGCTTCACTACCGCTAAGGAATCACGACCATGTCGCTACGATTGGGAGTCTGTTACTACCCCGAACATTGGCCCGAGGCCATGTGGGACAGCGATGCACAACGCATGAAGGCGCTGGGCATCAAGCAGGTGCGCATCGGCGAGTTCGCCTGGAGCCGCATCGAACCTTCGCCCGGCGAGCTGCGCTGGGACTGGCTGGATCGCGCCATCGAGGTGCTGGCCAGACATGGTCTGGAAGTGGTCATGTGCACCCCGACGGCGACCCCGCCCAAGTGGCTCATCGACCGTCATGATGATGTGCTGGCCGTCGACGCCAATGGCCGCCAGCGCGGCTTCGGTTCGCGCCGCCACTATGATTTCTCGTCGGATTCCTACTTCGAGGAATCGCAACGCATCGTACGCCTGCTGGGCGAACGCTATGGCCAGCACCCGGCCGTGACGGCCTGGCAGACCGACAATGAATACGGCTGCCACCAGACCGTGGTCAGCTATTCGCCGTCGGCGCAGCGCCGTTTCCGCCAGTGGCTGCGCCAGCGCTATGGCAGCATCGATGCGCTCAACACGGCCTGGGGCACGGTGTTCTGGAGCATGGAGTACCGCAGCTTCGACGAGATCGATGCGCCCATCGGCACCGTCACCGAAGCCCATCCCTCGCACCGCCTGGACTATCGCCGCTTTGCGTCCGACGAAGTGGCGCGCTACAACCGCATGCAGGTCGATATCCTGCGCCCGCTCTCGCCGGGCCGGCTGATGGTGCACAACTTCATGCAGATGTTCCTGGAGTTCGATCACTATCCGGTCGCGGCCGACCTCGATGTGGCCACCTGGGACAGCTATCCGCTGGGTGCGCTGGAAGTGATGTGGTTCGACGACGCCACCAAGGCGCGCTGGCTGCGCACCGGCCATCCCGACTTCGCCAGCTTCAACCACGACCTGTATCGGGGCATGTCGGCCCAGCCCTTCTGGGTCATGGAACAACAGCCGGGGCCGGTGAACTGGGCGCACTGGAATCCGCATCCGCTGCCGGGCATGGTGCGCCTGTGGAGCTGGGAAGCCTTTGCCCACGGCGCGGGTTGCGTCTCCTATTTCCGCTGGCGCCAATGCCCGTTCGCACAGGAACAATTGCATGCCGGCCTGAATCGTCCCGACAACCGCCTTGATGTAGGCGGCAGCGAAGCCGAACAGGTGGCGCGGGAAATCATCGCCGTCGAACAGGCGCAGGGTGCGCTGGCGCAGCCGCGCGGCAAGGTGGCGCTGCTGTTCGACTATGACGCCAAGTGGCTCTTCGACATCCATTTCCAGGGCATCGATTTCGAATACCAGCGCTTTGCCTTCCAGTACTACTCGACCCTGCGCGCACTGGGCCTGGATGTGGACATCCTGCCGCTGCACGCCAAGCTGGATGGCTATGCCATGATCGTGGTGCCGCCCCTGCCCATCCTGCCGGACGACCTGCCCGGTCGCATCGCCAAGAGCGGCGCGCTGTCGGTATTCGGCCCGCGCAGCGGCTCCAAGACCCGCTCGCTGCAGATTCCCGAGACGCTGCCGCCAGGCCCCTTGCAGCAACTGCTGCCCATGCGCGTCTGGCGCGTGGAATCGCTGCGCCCCAACGTCACCGAGCCGGTGCAGTTCGGCGCGCACAGCGGCCAGGGCGCGCACTGGCGCGACCTGATCGAAGCCGATGGCGAGGGCTTGCAGACCCTGGCGCAGTTCGGCGATGGCCACCCGGCCATCGTGCGCAAGGACCGCACCCACTACCTGGCCGGCATCTTCGATGATGCGCTTACCAGCGCCTGTTTCGAGCAGTTGGCCCGCGACGCCGGACTCGCCCCGCAACGCCTGCCCGAGGGCCTGCGCCTGCAAGAGCGCAGCGGCCTCTGCTTCGCCTTCAACTACAGCGACGCACCGATCACCCTGCCGCAAGCGCAAGGCGCGCAGTTCCTGATCGGCCAGGCGCAGCTGGAACCGCAAGGCGTGGCGGTGTATCGCACTGGCCAGCATCCGTGATCAGGCAATAGCAATAGCCAGCCTCACTCTGGAAGAAAAACGTCGCGGCGGCGCTGTCCGCCGTGGCCCAAGCAGGCGGCAGAACCTGCGCAGCGTAACAAGGACCAAGCTGTTTTGAACCCACATTCGGAGACAACAATGAAGAAGATGATTCGCATGGGCGTGATCGCCGGCTGCCTGGCCGCCACGGCCGCCTGGAGCACCGCTGCCACCGCCGGCACCCTGGCCATCAACATCGCCTACAAGGGCGCGGTGCAGCGCGCGGTGTGGCAATCGACGATGGATGAATTCAAGAAGGCCAACCCGGACGTGGACATCAAGCCCTCCTTCATCGAGGAAGAAGCCTACAAGGTGCAGCTGCCGGGCTGGCTCTCGACCCAGGCGCCGGACATCATCAACTGGCACAACGGCGAGCGCATGGCCTTCTACGCCAGCCGCGGCCTGCTGGAAGACGTGAGCGAAGACTGGAAGAAGAACGGCTGGGACGCCACCTACGCCTCCACCAAGGAAGCGTCGTCCTGGCAGGGCAAGCAGTATTCGGTACCGACCGTCTACTACTCCTGGGGCATGTTCTACCGCAAGGACCTGTTCAAGAAGGTCGGCATCGCTGGCGAACCCAAGACCTGGGATGAATTCCTGGACGCCTGCAAGAAGCTCAAGGCCGCCGGCATCGCCCCCATCGCCGTGGGTGGCCGCGACGCCTGGACCCTGGCCGGCTGGTTCGACTACCTGGACCTGCGCATCAACGGCAATGCCTTCCACCAGCAGTTGATGGCCGGCGACATCGCCTACACCGATGCGCGCGTCAAGAAGGTCTACACCGCCTGGAAGAGCCTGATCGACAACAAGTACTTCATCGACAACGCCCTCTCCTATGACCTCGACGGCGCCCAGCCCTTCCTGTTCCAGGGCAAGGCCGCCATGATGTTGATGGGCACCTTCATCGCCAAGGGCTTCCCGGCCAAGCTGGCGCCGGAGATGGGTTACTTCCAGTTCCCCATCATCGATACCAATGTACCCACGGCGGAAGAAGGTCCGACCGAATCCATCCACATCCCTGCCAAGGCCCGCAACAAGGCCGATGCGCGCCGCTTCATCGCCTTCGTCGGCACCCCGGCCATCAGCGCCAAGCTGGCAGAGGGACTGGGTTCGCTGCCGGCCAACAGCAAGTCGCCCGCACCCACCGAACCGATCTCGCGCATCGGCTTCGAGATCCTCTCCAACGCCAAGGGCGGCATCTCGCAGTTCTATGATCGCGACATGACCAAGGAAATGGCCGATGAAGGCATGAAGGGCATGCAGAAGTTCGTCAGCGATCCGACCAAGATCGATGATGTGCTCAATGAGCTGGAGCAAAGCCGCAAGCGCATCTACAAGAAGTCCTGATGGCGGTTGATGCGGTAGTAGTTAAGTAGTGGTCAAGCAGCAATCAAGTTGCAATTAACTTGTATTTGATAGTTATTAAGCAGCAGTTCAGTAGTAGTCCACCCGGGCCATCGTGCTTGCCCGCACGATGGCCCGCAGAAAAAGAAGGAGACCCCGCCATGCTCGCGCCCACATCCGCCGCGCAGCCGCCTGCGCCCCCCGCCGCAACCGCGGCCAGTGGTCCTCAGCGCAGCGCCGCCCGCCGCAACCGCGCCGCCTTCTGGTTCCTGGCGCCGGCCTGCGTGATGACGCTGGTCTATGTGCTGTACCCGATTCTCTATACGATCTATCTCAGCTTCTTCAGCTGGGATGGCATGACCGCGCCCACATTCGTGGGCCTGGCCAACTACGTCGAGCTGTTCCACGCGCCGACCTTCTACACGGCCATGAAGAACAATGTGCTGTGGCTGCTGATGTTCCTGCTGGCCCCGCCCATGGGATTGGCCATCGCGCTGTACCTGAACCAGAAGGTGATCGGCATGCGCGTGGTGAAGTCGCTGTTCTTCGCGCCCTTCGTGCTCTCGGGCGTGGTGGTCGGCCTCATGTACAGCTGGTTCTATGACCCCAGCTTCGGCCTGCTCTCGCTGCTCTTCGGCCAGGGCGTGCCGGTGCTGGGCGATGCGCGCTATGCCACCTTCGGCATCATCTTTGCCGCCCTGTGGCCGCAGACGGCGTATTGCATGATCCTCTTCCTCACTGGCCTGACAGCGCTGAACCACGACCAAGTGGAAGCGGCGCGCATGGAAGGCGCCAAGGGCTGGACCATGCTGCGCTATGTGATCCTGCCGCAATTGCGCTCGACCACCTTCATGGCCTTCGTGGTCAGCATCATCGGCGCGCTGCGCAGCTTCGACCTGATCTCGGTGATGACCAGCGGCGGTCCCTATGAGAGTTCCACCGTGCTGGCCTACTACGCCTATGACCAGGCCATCAAGTATTACCGCCAGGGCTATTCGGCAGCGGTGGCGGTGACGCTCTTTGCCATCATGCTGGTCTACATCGTCTATCAGCTGCGCCGCATGCTGCGCGCTGAACGCTGAACGCTCAAGAAAGGAATCCTCATGTTCCCGATGCCGATAGAAAAATGGAAGCCCATCCACCGTGCGCTCTACCGCGCCTCGCTGCCGGTGGCGCTGCTGATCTGGCTGTTGCCGATGCTGGCCGCGCTGGTCACTTCGATCCGCTCCAACGATGAACTGATGGCCGGCAACTACTGGGGCTGGCCGCAGGACTTCGCCATGCTGGAGAATTACCGCGAAGCCCTGACGGCGTCGCCGATGCTGCATTACTTCTGGAACAGCTGCCTCATCACCATCCCCTCGGTGATCGGCGCGATCTCGCTGGCGGCCATGGCCGGCTTTGCGCTATCGACCTACCAGTTCCGTGGCAATACGCTGCTCTTCGCCACCTTCGTGGCCTGCAACTTCGTGCCGCAGCAGATCCTGATGATCCCGGTGCGCGACCTTTCGCTGTCGCTGGGCCTGTTCAACACCATCACCGGGATGATGCTGTTCCACATTGCCATGCAGACCGGCTTCTGCACCCTCTTCCTGCGCAACTTCATCAAGCAGTTGCCCTTCGAGATGATCGAGGCGGCGCGCATCGAGGGGGCCAGCGAATGGACCGTGTTCTATCGCATCGTGCTGCCGCTGATCCGTCCTGCGCTGGCGGCCTTGGCGGTGCTGGTGTTTACCTTTGTCTGGAATGACTACTTCTGGGCGCTGGTGCTGACCCAGGGGGATGACGTGGCCCCGATCACGGTCGGCGTGGCGGCCCTGCGCGGCCAGTGGACCACTGCCTGGAACCTGGTCTCGGCCGGCTCCATCCTGGCGGCGCTGCCGTCGGTGATCCTGTTCTTCGTGATGCAGAAGCAGTTCGTCGCCGGGCTGACCTTCGGGGCGAGCAAGGGATAAGAAACTAAAAGATAAGAGATCCGCGCCCTGTCCCCACAGGAACAGGGCGACGGCGTCAGGGTTGTGCTGCCTGCGGTGCAGCGGCCGGTGCGGCCTCCAGGCTCACCCCCATGGCCTGGAACAGCGTGGCCGTGGCGTTGAGGCGGCTGGCGGTGGCACGCGCTTCACTGAGGTGGGCATTGAGATACTGGCGCTCGCCACTGCGCGCCGCGCTGACCGGCACCGCACCCAGGGCCATGCGCCGCTGGGCATTGCGCCAGCCCTGCTCGCTGGCCTGACGCGCCGCTGCTGCGGCGGTCTGGGCATCGGCGTCATGGCTCAGGGCCACCAGGCTATCGGCCACATTCTGGAACGCATTCAACACGGTCTGGCGATAATTGGCCTCGGCCGCCAGATAGGCCTGCTCCGCCGCTTCGCTCATGGAACGCAGCGCGCCGCCATGGAACAGCGGCTGCGTCAGCGACGCCCCCAAACCCCACACGGCACCCGCCGCACCGGTCGCCTTGGGCCAGGTAAACCCGGACTGCCCGAAGGATGCGCTGATGGACAGGCTGGGGAACATCTCCGCCGTGGCCTGGGCCTGCTGGGCCGCCGCCACCTTCAGCGCGGCGTCGGCGGCGAGGATGTCGGGCCGCTGGCGCAACAGTTCCGAGGGCACTGCCATGGGCACATCGGCTGGCAGCCGCAGGCTGGCCAGGTCCAGGTCGGCGGGCGCCTGGTCGGGCGTGCGTCCCATCAGCACGGCCAGGGCGTGGCGTGCGGCCAGCCACTGTGCCTGCAGGCCGGGCAGGCTGGCGCGCAAGGACTGTGCATTGGCGCGGGCGGCCAGCAGATCGTCCTGCGAGGCCGCACCCAGCTCGGCGCGACGCCGCACTTCACTGGCATCGGCCTCGGCCAGCGCCACCAGGCGTTCGGTATCGCTCACCTGCACGCGCAGCGCAGCGGCATTGATGGCGCTGATGACCACATTGGCCACCAAGGCGCGGCGGGCCGCATCGAACTGGTAGGACTGGGCATCGACCTGGGCGGCCGTGGCGGCGTTGGCGTAGCGTTCCGTGCCGAACAGGTCGAAGGTATAGCTGGCGCGGATTTGGCCGGCGAAGACGTTGTAGAGGTTGGTGGTCGGGCCGATATTGGGCAGGCCCAAGGCGCGCTGGCGCTGGGCCTGGCCGACCGCATCGACGGAAGGCCACAGCGACTGGTCGACCTGGGCGCGCAATTGCAGACGCGCGCTGGCCAGGTTGCGTTCAGCCTGGGCCAGCGAATGATTGTTGCGCAAGGCCTCTTCCACCCAGGCCGACAGCTCGGGCGAACCATAGGCCTGCCACCACTGTGGCACGGCGCGCTGGCCCAGCACGAAGCGCTGGCGCGCCCCTTCGGGCCCGACATCTGCGGACGTGGCCTGGGCCGCATAGTGTTCGGGCTGGGGCATGGCCGGCGCTTCGCCGGTGGGGCCAAGGGCGCAGCCCGACAGGGTCAGCACCAGCAGCAGGGCCAGCGGCAGGGGATGTTGGACCTGGCTCATCAATGGCTCCCTTGGGCGGCAGTGTCGCGGTGATGGGTTTCATCCGGCTTGACCCGGTAGCACAGCGCATACAGCGCCGGCAGGTAGAACAGGGTCAGGATGGTGGCGATGGTGATGCCGCCCATGAGGGCGGTGGCCATCGGGCCGAAGAAGTTGCTGCGCAACAGCGGGATCAGCGCCAGCACGGCGGCGGCAGCGGTGAGCGTGATCGGGCGGAAGCGCCGTACGGTGGCGCCGACGATGGCGTCGAAACGGCCGCGTCCGGCGGCGATGTCCTGCTCGATCTGGTCCACCAGGATCACCGAATTGCGCATGATGATGCCCAACATGGCGATGGTCCCCAGCATGGCGACGAAGCCGAAGGGCTGGCCGAACAGCAGCAGCGCGCCGACCACGCCGATCAGGCCCAGCGGGGCCGTCATCACCACCATCATGGTGCGGCCAAAGCTTTGCAGCTGCACCATCAGCAACAGCAGCACGGCAATCACCATCAAGGGCATCTGCGCCGAGATCGAGGATTGCGCCTTGGCGTTTTCTTCCACCGGGCCGCCCACGTCGATGCGATAGCCCACCGGCAGCTCGGCTCGCAGGGCGTTGAGCTTCTGGTTGACGTCATTGGTGACGTCGATGCCCTGCACACCCGGGCGCACATCGGCCAGCACGGTGATGGTGGGCTGGCGGTTGCGCTCCCAGATCACGCCATATTCCAGCGTGTTGTTGAACTGGCCCAGCGTGGCCAGCGGCACCGGGCCATTGGCGGTGGGCATGGACAGCGTGGCCAGCCGCGCCGGATCGACGCGCTCACTGCGCGGGGCGCGCAGGTCTACGCTGATGAGCTTGTCGCGCTCACGGTATTGCGTGATGGTGTAGCCGGACAATTGCATGGCCAGGAAATTGGAAATCTGCTGGCTGGTGAGACCCAGCTGGGCGGCGCGCTTCTGGTCGATCTCGAAGGACACCGAACGCTGCGCCGGTTCATCCCAGTCGAACTGGATGTTGGTGGCGCGGCTTTCCTTGCGCATCTCGGCGGCGACCTGTTCGGCAATGGCGCGCACCTTGGGAATCTGCTCGCCACTGATACGGAACTGCACCGGGAAGCCCACCGGCGGGCCGTTCTCCAGCCGGGTCAGGCGCGTGCGCGCGCCGCTGAACTGGCGGCGCAGCGGCTCTTCCAGCGCCCGCGCCAGGGCTTCGCGGTCTTCCACCGACTTGGCCGTCACCACGAACTGGGCGAAGTTGGGGCTGGCCAGTTGCTGGTCCAGCGGCAGGTAGAAGCGCGGCGCCCCCACGCCGACGAAGCTGACGTAGTGGTCGATCTGCGGACGGTCCTTCAGCAGCGCTTCCATGCGCACTGCTTCGCGCTGGGTGGCTTCGAAGGAAGCCCGCTCGGGCAGGTGCAGGTCGATCAGCAGTTCGGGCCGGTCGGAGCTGGGGAAGAACTGCTGCGGCACCAGCGCAAAGGCCGCCAGCGAACCGATGAACAGCACCGTGGTGGCGATCACCACGCGGCCCCGGAACGCCACGCACCAGGCCACCGAACGGCGCAGCCAGGTATAGATGCGGGTCTGGTAGATGGGATGGTCGTGGTCTTCCTCGTCGTGGCCGGCGTGCGGATTGGCGGCGATCTGCTCATCGGTGAGCGCGCCCGGCTTTTCCTTGAGCATGTGATAGCCCAAGAGCGGAATGAGCACCACCGCCGCCAGCCAGGACAAGAGCAGCGCAATGGCCGAGACCTCGAAGATGGAGCGGGTGTATTCGCCGGTGCCGGACTTGGCCAGGGCGATGGGCAGGAAGCCGGCCACCGTCACCAGGGTGCCGGTGAGCATGGGGAAGGCCGTGCTGGTATAGGCGAAGGCGGCGGCGCGGCGGCGGTTCCAGCCCTGCTCCAGTTTCACCGCCATCATTTCCACGGCGATGATGGCGTCATCCACCAGCAAGCCCAGCGCCAGCACCAGGGTGCCCAGCGAGACCTTGTGCAGGCCGATGTCGAACATGTACATGAACAGCGAGGTCACCGCCAGCACGATGGGAATGGAGATCACCACCACCATGCCGGTGCGGATGCCCAGCGAGACCAGGCTGACCACCAGCACGATGGCCACGGCCTCGGCCACGGCTTCGAGGAAGTCATCCACCGATTTTTCCACCGCATGCGGCATGCTCGAGACCGCCGTGAGCGTGAGCCCGGCCGGCAGGCGCTTGCGCAGTTCCTCGGTGCGCGCATCGAGGGCCTTGCCCAGGCGGATCACGTCGCCGCCCGGCTGCATGGTCACGCCGATGCCCAGCACCGGCTGGCCGTTGGCGCGCATGGCCTGCTCCTGCGGTTCGTCGTAGCCGCGCGTGATGGTGGCGATGTCGCCCAGGCGGAAGCTGCGGTTGTTGATCTGGATGATCTTCTCTTCCAGCGCGCGCAGGTTGTCGAACTGGCCGGTGGGGCGCACGTAGACCCGGTCATTGCCGGTGGTGATGAGGCCGCCCGGCACCACTGCATTCTGGCCGCCGATGGCGTCGGCCAGTTGCTGCGGGCTGATGCCCAGGCGTGTCATGCGGGCATTGCCGATGTCGATGTAGATATGCTCGCTGCGCTCGCCGAAGTAATCGATCTTGGCCACGCCCGGCACATGCAAGAGTTCGCCGCGCAGCTGGTCGGCGTAGTCGCGCAATTGCGCCGGGCTGAAGCCGTCTCCGGCCAGGGCATAGATATTGGTGTAGACGTCGCCGAACTCGTCATTGAAGTAAGGACCCTTGACCCCTTGCGGCAGCGTGGCGGCCATGTCGCCCACCTTCTTGCGCACCTGGTACCAGGTCTGCGGCACCTGCGAAGCCGGGGCCGTATCCTTGATGGTGAAGAAGAGCTGCGACTGGCCCGCCCGTGAATAGCTGCGCAGGAAGTCCACATCGGGCGTCTCCTGCAACTTGCGGGCGATGCGGTCGGTGATCTGCTCCTGCACCTGGCGCGCGGTCGCGCCCGGCCAGTCGGTCTGGATCACCATGACCTTGAAGGTGAAGGGCGGATCTTCGGACTGCGACAGGCGCGAGTAGGAACCGATGCCCAACAGCGTCACCAGCGCCAGGATGAAGGTCACCAGCGCCTGATGCTGCAAGGTCCAGGCAGAGAGGTTGAAACGGCCAGGCGCGCTCATAGGGCGAAGTCCTCGGCATGCAGGGGCGCGACCGGCTTGACCTTTTCACCGGCCGTCAGGGTATGCACGCCCTGCACCACCACCTTGTCGCTGGCGCTGACGCCCTGGCTGACGCTGATACTGCGCTCGCCGTAGGCGGCCACGGTCACGGGCCGCAGTTCCAGCTTGCCCTGCTCCCCCACGATCCACAAGGCTGGCTTGTCAGCCTGGTGGAACAGCGCAGTGGCGGGCAACAGCAGCACCGGCGCAGCCGAGCTGGCTGCCGGGGTGATCGCGACCTCGCCAGTCATGCCCAGGCGCACGGCGGCATCGGGCTGCTCCAGCGTGACCTTGACGCGGTAGGTGCGGCTCTGCGCATCAGCCGCCGGGCTGACTTCGCGCACCTTTCCCTTGAAGGTCTTGCCCGGCAGCGCGGCCAGCGTGACCACGGCGGCCGCACCCGGCTGCAGCGCGGCGACCTGGCGGTCGGCCACCTCGGTGACCACGTCCACCTGGCCCGACCAGGCCAGCGAATAGACCGGCTGGCCGGCAGCGAGCACGTCGCCGGTATTGGCCTGCTCGGCGCTGATGACGCCGTCATGCTGGGCCATCAGGGTGGTGTAGTCGCGCTGGTTGCCCGCCACGGCGGCGCGCGCCTGGGCGGCCTTGAATTGCGAGAGCGCAGCGGCGTGGGCGTCCTGGCTCTGTTCGAGCTGCTGGGCGCTGATCAAGGCTTCGCGGGCCTGCTGGGCGTCACGCTGGAGTTGCTTCTCGGCGGCGTCCAGGTGCTGGCGCGCCGAGGCCAGTTCGGCCTGGGCGGCGCTGGCGTTCTGGTTGGCGTCAGCCGGGTCCAGCCGCGCCAGCACCTGTCCCTTGCGCACCACATCGCCCAGATGCACGCGCCGCTCGGCCAACTGGCCGGCGATGCGGAAGGACATGCTGGTCACGTAGCGCGACTGCACCTCGGCGGGCAGGTGCAGCGTGCCGGCCTGGCCGCGCTCCTGCGCCTGCAGCACCACCACTTCACGCGGCGCATCGGCTACCGTGGCCGGCTTGCTGCAGGCCGCCAGGGCGATGACCAGCGCCAGCAAAGGATAGACACGGCGGCGGGCGCGCCCAGGGGAAACGGACGGAGAGACAGGCTTCACGGCTTTCCTTTCAGGAAGTGGGCGTCAGCACGCAGGGCGTACGCTTCCCCTGGAGCATTGCGATCTAAAGTGGACAGATTCTAATGCATACCCGAATTCAGATGCAACACTGCATTTGAATACGGTGGTGTTAGAATCTCGCCCTATGACACGCCAACGACTCAGCCGCGAGCAAAGCCGGGAGCAGACCAGGGAAAGGCTGCTGGAGGCGGCGCACGCGGTTTTCATGCAAAAGGGATTTGCGCTGGCCAGCGTGGAGGATATCAGCACGGCTGCCGGGTATTCGCGCGGGGCGTTCTATTCCAACTTCGATGACAAGACCCAGCTCTTCTTCGAGCTGCTGCGGCGGGAAGGCGAGAGCATCGACCGCGGCTTCCAGCGCATCCTGGAAGCGCCCATGACGGACGCGGCGGCGCTGGAAGATGAACTGGCCGCGCAGTATTCGCGCCTGTACCGCGACGACAAGTGCAGCCTGTTGTGGATGGAGGCGCGCATCGTGGCGCTGCGCGACGAGAAATTCCGCGCCCAGCTGGACGGCTTCCTGGAAGAGCGCTACCGCCAGATCACCGGCTTCGTCGAAGCCTATGGTCACCTCACCGGGACGGCGCTGTCAGCGCCGCCGCGCGAGATCGCCATCGGCCTCATGGCCTTGTGCGAAGGGGTGAGCTTCTCCTATCGCTGCGTCCCGCACATCGTCGATGGCAAGACCGCCGAATCGGTGCTGTCGTGGTTCCTGAAGGCTTCCATCGCCGTCCCGCCCGCCCCTGCTGCTGCTGCCCCTGCGCCTGCGCCAAAGAAGCCGGCCGGACGCAAGCGCGCTGCCTGAGCAGGCGACCAGCTCAGTCCGGCTGCACCAGCCAGGCCGCGATCTGCGGCCAGACCTCGGCCAGCGTGCGGCTGCCCATGAACAATCCGATATGGCCGCCCGGCACGATCTTCTGCGTGATCTGCGCGGCGGGTGTGCCCACCAGCCCAGCGGCGTTGAGCACCTGCTCGGGTGTGGTGATGTCGTCGCGCTCACCGGCCAGCAGGTAGAGCGGACAAGTGATCTGCCTGAGATCGAGCTGCTGTCCCAGCGCTACATACTTGCCGCGCGCCAGCAGGTTGTCCTTGAAGATGTGGCCGATGGCCTGGAGGTACCAGCGCCCCGGCAGATCGACCGTGGTTTCGTACCAGGCGGCAAAGGTCTCGCGCTTGGCCAGGTAGACCGGATCGTCGATGTGCTGGAGCAATTCCAGATGCTCGTTGAAGTAGTGCTCGTCGGGATGCATGTTCTTCCAGCCCTGCAGCATGAAGCTGCCGCGCATGAGTCCGCCGCCGCTGCGCACCAGGTCTTCGTAGAAGTGCATCGGCAAGCGCTGGACCATCTGCTTCAACGGTCCCTCTCCGGCGCCCGCATCGATGGGCGAGCCGGCCAGCACCAGCCGCGCCACCTTTGCCGGGAACCGCGCGGCGATCATGGCCGAGATCCATCCGCCCTGGCACAGGCCCACCAGGCGCACGCGACCACCCAGCTCGTCGATGACCACGCACAGGTCGGCGAGGTAGTTGTCGATTTCCAGGTCCTTCATGTCGGCGCTGGCGCTGTGCCAGTCGATGAGCAGCACATGCTCCACGCCATGTCCCAACAGCGTCTCCACCAGGCTCTGACCCTGGCCATAGTCGGCAATGACGGAGGTGTGGCCGGCATAGGGCGCCACGACCAGCGTGGGTGGAGTGGCCTGGGCGGTATCGGCGCTGCCGTATTCACGCAGGGTCAGCGTGCGCAGGCGCAGGCGTTCGCGGTGGCGCGTGGCCATGCGGGGATGGTGGACGGCGTGCAGCTTGGCTTCCTCTTCCAGGAAGCGCAGCTGCTTGTCCATCATCTCCTGTCCCTGCTTGAACGCCTGGGCGGCAAAGGCCATGGGCCAGAACAGCGGGACGCTGCCGGCTGGAGTGATCGGCAGCACAGTCTCTGTAGCGGTGCTCATGAAGGTTTTCCTGTCGTGGAAGTGAGCAGGAGCCTGGCCGCATCATCGGCGATGACCTGCTCTTCATTGGTGGGAATGACATAGACGCAGACAGCACTGTCGAGGCGGCTGATGCGACCGGCATGGGCGGCGTTGGCCTGCGGGTCCAGGCGTACGCCCAGCCAGGCCAGTCGTTCGCAGATGGCCGCGCGCATGGCGGCGTCATGCTCGCCGATGCCAGCCGTGAAGACCAGGGCGTCGATCCCGCCCAGGGTGGCGGCCAGGCGCGCCGCTTCACCGGCGCAGCGCAGGGCGAACAGGTCCAGCGCCTCGCGGGCGGCGCTGTCCTGGCTCTGCTGCAGACTGCGCACATCCGCGCTCAGGCCGGACACACCCAGCAAGCCGCTGCGGTGATAGAGCAGGTCTTCCAGTTCATCCAGCGACATCCCCTGGCGCAGCAGGTACAACAGCACGCCGGCATCGAGCGCGCCGCAGCGCGTTCCCATGGGCACGCCATCCAGTGTGGAGAAACCGGTGCTGGCGTCCACGCTGCGTCCCTCATGCAGGGCGCACAGGCTGGCGCCATTGCCCAGGTGCGCCACCACCACGCGGGCATGGGCCTCGGGCAGGGCCCGGCGGCGCATCTCGGCGGCCACATAGCTGTATGAAATGCCATGGAAGCCATAACGCAACACGCCCTCTTCATGCAGTCTGCGCGGCAGCGCGAAGCGGCGCGCCAGCGCATCCTGGCTGGCGTGAAACGCGGTATCGAAGGAGGCCGTCTGCGGCAAATCCGGACGCAGCCGCGCCATGGCGCGGATCAGGCGCAGGTTCTGCGGCTGGTGCAGAGGCGCCAGCGGGGCCAGGTTTTCCAGTTCGGTCTCGATGGCGTCATCGAGCCGCACCGCCTGCGCCAGATGCAGGCCGCCATGCACGACGCGATGACCGACGGCGCACAGCTCGCCTTGGGCGTGTCCCACTTCCAGCTGGTGCAGCACCTGTTCCAGCACGCGGTCCATGGCGGCCGCGGGATCGGCGTCGATCTCCACGGCTGAACGTTCGCCGTCGATCTCCAGGCGCAGCTTCAGTGGCGTCAAGTGCAGGTCCAGCTGCCCCTGGCCGATCTTGCGGGCGCGCGCGCCATCGAGGCGGAACACGCCCAGCTTGATCGTGGACGAACCGGCATTGAAGGTCAGCAGCAGACGGTTCATGCCAGCTCCCGGTCCACCACCTGCAGCCGCTGGCGCGAGGCCACCAGGCGCGCCAGCGCCGACGAGGCCAGGCGCACACGCAGGCTGTCGGCGCGGCTGGTGAGGATGATGGGCACGCGCGCGCCCAATACCAGACCTGCTGCATCGGCTTGCGACAGGTAGATCAGTTGCTTGGCCAGCATGTTGCCCGCTTCCAGGTCCGGCACCAGCAGGATGTCGGCGCTGCCGGCTACGGGCGAGACGATGCCCTTGACGCTGGCGGCTTGCAGGCTGATGGCATTGTCGAAGGCCAGCGGCCCATCGACCAATGCTCCTGTGATCTGGTGGCGCGTGGCCATGACGGTGAGGGCCGCCGCATCCAGCGTGGAGGGCATGGCCGGATTGACCGTTTCCACCGCCGCCAGCACGGCGACATGAGGACGCGGCACCCCCATGACATGCAGCAGGTCGACGGCGTTCTGACAGATGTCGCGCTTGTGCGCCAGCGTGGGCGCGATATTGATGGCGGCGTCGGTGATGATGAGCGGCTTGGGATAGGCCGGGATGGCCATGGCGTAGACATGGCTGATACGGCGCTCGGTGCGCAATCCCGACGCCCCGCCCACCACCGCGCCCAGCAGTTCGTCGCTGTGCAGGCTGCCCTTCATCAGCGCGCCCACCTCGCCGGCCACCGCCATCTCGACGGCGCGCGCGGCAGCGGCGTGGCTGTGCTCGGCAGCCACGATAGGCAGGCCCTGCAAGGAAATGCCGGCGGCCTCGGCAATGCGCCGGATGCGTGTTTCCGGGCCGACCAGCACCGGCTCAAAGAGGCCTTCGTCACGCGCTTCCAGCGCGCCTTGCAGGGCTTCCGGCGAACACGGATGGACCACTGCCACGCGCATGGCTTGCGCGCCGAGGGCGTCGCGGATGAGTTGATCGTAGCGCTCGGCCGGAGTGGCCTGCACGGATTGCAGCATGTCGTTCTCCTCGTGGGGAAGGGCTGGCATGCAGGTTCATGCCGTGTTGCAGCATAACTTCCCCAGGGAGCGGCTTCAATTGCCAGGAGGGTGGAGCTTTGGTCAGATCGCGCAAAGCTTGATCTGCTTCAACATTGCCAGCGGCGGTCATGTTGCTGACATCTGCGTGCTCTTCAGGCCTGCGCCAGCGCCTCGATACGCGCACGCGCCTGCGCGGCCGGCATGGGCGGGGCAAAGTAATAACCTTGCATCGCATGGCAATGCATGGCTTGCAGGGTCTGCAGGTCCTCGGCGCTCTCCACGCCCTCGGCCACGACCTGGAAGCCGAAGCTGCCGGCCAGTTGCAGCACTGCCGACACCAGCGCCTGGTTCTCGGTCTGGTCGGCCAGGCCGGTGACGAAGCTGCGGTCGATCTTCACGCGTGAGACCTGCATCTGGCGCAGGAAGCCCAGCGAGGAATAACCCACGCCGAAGTCATCAATGGCAATGCACACGCCCTGCATGGCCAAGGTCACCAGAGTCTGGGTGGCGGCTTGCAGGTCCAGCGCGGTTTCTTCGGTGATCTCGATTTCCAGCATGCGCGCCGGCAGGTGGTGCGCCTTGAGCATGGAGATCACCAGCTCATCGACCACCAGGCGCTCCATTTCACGCGGCGAGATATTCATCGAGATGCGCAGGTCGCTGCGTCCGCTGGACTGCAGGAAGGCAATCATGCACGCCACCTCTTCCAGGACGAAATGCAGCAGCTCTTCGGACAGGCCGGCCAGGGCGGCGATCTCGATCAGGTCAGGCGCAGCGATGGCGCCATGCCTGCCATGCTGCCAGCGCAGCAGCGCCTCGAAGCCATCCAGGGTCTGTCCGTCATGCTGCACGATGGGCTGGAACCACACCTCCAGTTCGCGCCGCGCCAGCGCGCCGGCGAGGTCGCGCTCGACATCGCGCTTCATCTGCAGATGGGCGTTGAGCGTTTCGTTGAAGACGCAGAACTGGTTGCGGCCACGGCGCTTGGCCTGGTACATGGCGGCGTCCGAGCAGACCAGCATTTCGTCGATATCGTCACGGGCGGACAAGGTGATGCCCAGGCTCAGGCCGATATGCCGGTGCGCCAGTCGCGCAAAGGGCTGGCGCACCACCTCGATGAGACGCCGCGCCAGCAGCTCGGGCAGCTCGGCCTGCGCATCCAGCGCATAGAGGATCACGAATTCATCCCCGCCCAGGCGGGCCAGCGTGACGCCCGCGGGCAGGCAGCCCTGCAGGCGCCGCGCCACCTCCACCAGCACCTGGTCGCCGGCGTCGTGGCCATAGGCGTCGTTGATGACCTTGAAGCCATCCAGGTCGAGGAACATCATGCACAGCACCTCTTCGCGCCGCGCCGCCATGGCCTGCGCCGCCGCCATGAAGCCGGCCCGCCCCAGCAGGCCGGTCAGCAGGTCGTGCTCGGCCTGGTAGCGCATGCGCTCGGCGAACTGGTGCAGGTCGCGGTGCGCCACTTCCAGGGCCTGGCTGGCGGTGGTGGCTTCGTTCTTGAGTGCACTGGCATGCGAGACCAGGCCTTCGCTGACCTTGGAACCGCGGATGAGCGCGCCCAGGTAGAGCAGCACGGCAGCGGCCAGGGCCACGCGGGTGGTATCGGGTTCGACCAGCACCAGGCTGGCGATGATGGCCAGCAGGGGTGGCGTGATGAAGGCGATGGGAATGCGGGCATAGGCAAAGCCGTGCGTGACGGCACCGGCCGTGATGCCGCATACGCAGGTGAGATAGAAGAGCGTGCCGGGCGCGGTATAGCCCGCGCACAGCAAGGCCACGCCCGCCCACACCAGCCCCGAGCACAGCGCCAGCATCCAGTGCACGCGCAGGTTCAGGTCGATGACGCCGGCGCCGGGCGCAGCGATGCGCTGCACGAGGGCGGCCACGCGCTGCACCGGCAGGCGGCAGGCCAGGATGCGCAGCAGGTTGACCATCCCCGAGCAGGCCAGCCAGAGCAGCGCAATGGCCAAGTGGCCGGCACGCCACGCGACGAAGGTGCAGATCGCCCCCAGCACCATGTTGACCGGAATGGACAGCAGCACGGTCTGACGCAATGCCGCCAGTTGGTCGGCGCGGATCAGTTGCTGCAATGAAAGCTGAGCGGCGGGTGCTTGCACTCCGGTCTGCGGGGTGGGGGTGTGAAACATCTTCATCCTGAACATCATTTCCTGTTGCCGGTCGGCAAGCCTTGTGCAGCCTGCCTTTCCGTCCGGGATAGTACGTGAGTACCGAGTCATTATCCAAGCAACAAGAAGAATTCTCATCAAAAGCCGGGCGCGATTGCGGTGCATCAACGCGGTATTGGCAAGAAAACGACAAGCTTGCCTCTCCGCAACCCCGCAAGGAGCCCTACGATGAACCCGGACAATGGAAACTGGCTATCGGCCGAACAAGCCGTGTTGCCCGACGGCACGCTGCGCGAGAACCTGCCGCTGGTGAAGAAGAAGCTACCCTTGTTCTCGCCCCAGCAGGTGCAAGCAGAGCAAGAGGGGCAGCCCGACAATGAGGAGAATGTGGCGCAGCCGCCGCGCCAGGACTGAGAGCCACGCCAAAAAACGCCATCGGATAGCAAGTCGCCGCACGCCTAGGGCTACAATAACGCCGCGTCATCACGACGCGGCATTGCAGTGCGCTTCCTGTCCATGGCTCTTGATCCTTCCACCCTCCTCATTCTCACCATCGCCCTGGCGGCGGCCGCTTCCCTGTACCTGACCGTAGAATGGAGCGTGGTGCGCGAACGCTCGCTGCTGCTCTGGAGCAGCGGCTTTGCCATCATCACCGTGGGTTCCTTCCTGGCGCTGCTGCGCTCGCGCGGCTATCTGCTGGTGGGCATCTGGTTCGCCAATGGCTTGCTCATCGCTGCCCATGCCTGCTTCCTGGCGGGGGTGGCGGGCTTCATGCGCACCCGGATCTCGCGCGCATGGTGGCTCATCGCGCTGCTGTGGCTGCTGATGCTGCTGTTGCCTACGCACGCCTGGTGGTCGCGCGTGATGCTGGGCCTGCAGTCGCTAATGATCGCCGTGCTGACCTTGCGCGCCAGCGGCCTGCTGCGTCCGCACGGCGCTTCCCTGAGCGTGGGCGCGGTGCAGTTGCGCTACGTATTGCTGATCCATGGACTGTTCTATCTCGCCAAGGCGGTATCGGCGCTGGCGCTGGGCGCCTTCGTCGATCTGGCCGCGTTCGGCGGCGCCCTGATCCAGATTTCGCTGGTGGAGGGATCGATGGCGGTGATGCTCATTGCCCTGTCGATGACCGGCACCGAGCGCCATCGCCGGGAAGAGCGCATCGGACAACTGGCCGCGCGCGACCCGCTCACCGGCCTGCTGAACAGGCGGGCGCTGCAGGCCAGGGCGCCGGCGCTCATTGCGCAAGCCAGCCAGGCGCATCCCGGCGCGCTGATGCTCATCGATATCGACAACTTCAAGCAGGTCAACGACCTGCACGGCCACGCCGCCGGCGACAAGCTGCTCGAAGCCCTGAGCGCCCTGCTGCGTGAGGTCTTGCCGGGCGATGCCCTGGCCGCACGGCTGGGCGGCGACGAGTTCGCCATCCTGTTGCCGGAGGGACGCCAGGCGCAAGTGGCGCACATCGGCGAACAACTGCGGCAAGCCTTTGCGCATGTGACGCACACGGCCGTGGCCACCCCGGAGGCAGTAAGCCTGAGTGTGGGCGTCAGTCTCTACTGCACGGCGGCGCACGATCTGGCAGGCCTGATGGCGCTGGCCGATGCGGCCCTGTATGAGGCCAAGCGCGCGGGGCGCAACCAGATCGTCATCACCCCATCCAATGCCACGTAGCCTGGCATGGCCTGCGGCCAGCCGCGCATGCGAAGGTGCTTAGGACCAGCGGCGCGGCGATGGCTGTGTTCAATCGATCCTGAAGCGTGCGATGGTCGCGGCCAGCACATTGGCCTGCTGCTGCAAGGTGGACGAAGCCGCCGCCGATTCTTCCACCAGCGCCGCGTTCTGCTGCACCATGCCGTCGAGCTGGATGACGGCCTGGTTCACCTCCTGGATTCCTCGCGTCTGCTCGGTGGTGGTGCGCGCAATATCGGCGATGACTGACTGCACATCGGCCGTGTGCGCAACGATGTCGCGCATGGTGCCGCCGGCCTGGCGGACCTGCTGCGACCCTGCAGAAACCCGCGAGATGGTCGCCTCCACCAGATCCTTGACCTCGCGTGCAGCCCCGGCGCTGCGTTGCGCGAGATTGCGCACCTCATGGGCCACCACTGCAAATCCGCGCCCCTGCTCCCCAGCGCGCGCCGATTCGACCGCTGCGTTCAAGGCCAGGATATTGGTCTGGAAGGCGATGCCATCGATGACGCTGATGATGTCGCCGATCTGCGCCGAGACCTTCTCGATCTCGCCCATGGTGGCCACTGCATCGCTGACCACCTTGCCGCCCTGGGAGGCGATCCCGGTAGCGGCGCTGGAGCGCTGGTCGGCCTCGTGGGCGGCCGTAGCCGAGCGGTCCACGGTGGACGAGATCTCGGCCATGGAGGCGGTAGTCTGCTCCAGGCTTGCCGCGGCCGATTCGGTACGGACCGACAGGTCGTGATTGGCTGCGGCGATCTCGTCGGACGCCACCCGCACGGTTTCGCCGGCATCGCGGATATCGCGCATGACACTCTGCAGCTTGGCCACGAACGCATTGAAAGACTGCGCGATGATGGCCACTTCGTCGCGGCCATGATCCGGCAGGCGCTGGGTCAGGTCGCCGCTGCCGGAGCCAATGGCCGTCATGGCTGCGCTGATCTGTCCCAGCCGGCGAAACGCCGTGGCCGTGACGGCCGCGCCGATCAGCGAGGCCGCAATCACCACCGCCACCAGAGACACCAGCGATGAAGCCAGCAACGAACGTACACCCGCGCTGGCTTCCTCCTGGTCAATGGCCACCACGATGTTCCAGTCGGTGCCCGGCACGGCCTGCACGCGCACCAGTTTCTCGCGCCCATCGACGACGATATGCACCGGCGGCTTGCCCGGACCGGCGTTGGCGACGTTGAGGTCGCTGAACTGCGGCGCCAGTTCGCTGGCCTGCTTGAAGCGCAGCTGGGCGTCCGGATGCGCAATGATGCGCCCACCCTGCTCGACCAGCATGCCAAAGCTGGAGGGTGTGGGGTGGATCGACTTGATGTTCTCCACCACGCTATCGAGCGCCACATCGCCGACCACCACGGCCTTGAGCACGCCATCGCGCATCACCGGCCGCGCCAGCGCCACCAGCAACAGCCCGCTGGTGCTCACATAGGGAAGAGCGACCGGCTTGCCCGCCTGCAGCACTCCCTTGTACCAGGGCCGCGTAGTCGGATCGTAGGTCGCCGGAATGTTGGGCCAGTCGGTGAACTTGGCGCGCTTGTCCGGATAACCCACGCCGACGTCATAGAAGCCACCCGCCACCTGGATCTGCTTGAGCATGGCATCGGGGTCGTTGGTCAGGGTGATGTCCTCGAGCGAGGCGATCATCTTGCTCTTGCCCGCGAGCCAGTCGCCGATGACGGTGGCATGCTGGTCGACGGCGCTCGCAAGATCATCGTCGGTCGCGGCATTCAAGCCCTTGCGGGCAATGAGATAGTTGGCCGCAGTGCTGATGAGCACCGAGGAGATGACCAGCAGGATCAAGGCGCAGATGACGCGCGCACGCAGGGAAGAAAGCATGATGGGTTGGGCAGGCAGAGATAAGGTTTGAGCAAAGTACCAGCGGCTATCGCCGCTGTACCGGAAAAGAGCATTACCGATGCGGTTCAGGTCGCAGCCTGTCCGGCTGACCTGATGAGCCGGCAAGTCATCGCAATCTGTCCTTGAGCCGGTACCAGGCTCCCACGAAAGGAAGAAACCACGGCTTGCCAAAGTGACCCGGAATGGCGGGCCAGTCAAAATCCTTCCATGGATTCAGGTCGGCGTGGCCGTCCATGATCTCCGCCATCAGGGTTCCCATGAGCGTGGCCATATGCGTGCCATGACCGCTGTAGCCCATGGAGTAATAGAGACCGTCGCGCTGGCCAGCGCGAGGCAAGCGATCAGTGGTCATGTCGACCATGCCGCCCCAGCAATAATCGATGCGCGTCTGCGCCAGCGCGGGAAAGACCTCCAGCATCTGGGCGCGCAGGATTTCGCCGCTTCTGGCGTCGGACTGCGGGTTGGAGACGGCGAAGCGCGCGCGGCCGCCGAAGAGCAGGCGCTGGTCCGGCGTGGCGCGGAAATAGTTCACGAAATTCTTGGTGTCGGTGTACATGCGCTGCGTCGGCAACAGTTGCTTGAGCAACGCATCAGGCAAAGGCTCGGTCACGATCAGGAACGCACCCACCGGGACGATGCGGCGGCGAATCCAGCCGAACGGGCCGACCTGGGAGATGCCGCTGGCCAGCAGCACCTGCCCCGCATGCAGGACGCCAGCCGGTGTGCGCACCTCGTAGCGGCCACCCTTGGCCTCGATGCCCAGCACCGGGGTCCGTTCCAGATAGAACGCGCCGCGTCGCTGGGCCGCCTGCGCCAGCCCGCGCACGTAGCGGCCGACGTGCATGCCGGCGCTCTTGTGCATCAGCAGGCCGCCGTGGTAGCGGTCGCTGCCCAGTTCGTCGCGCAGTTGCGCCCGGCTCAGCAGACGCGTGTCTCCGTCAACGTGGCGGGCCAGCAGTTCCTGGCTGCGCGCCAGCTTGTCGGCATGCTCCGGTTTGGCGGCGAGCTTGAGCTTGCCATGACGCGCAAAGCTGCAATCGATGGATTCTTCGCGCACCAGCCGCTCCACCGTATCGACGCCGGCGTCGAAGGCGCGGTAGAGCCGGTTGGCCCATTCGGCGCCGAGGCGCTGCGACAAGGTGGCGTAATCCTGGGCGAAGCCGTTATTGCACATGCCGCCGTTACGCCCGGACGCCGCTCCGCCGACGATGTCCGCCTCGCACACGACGACCCGCGCACCCTTGCGCGCCAGCGCCAGCGCTGCGGCCGATCCGGTGATGCCGCCGCCGACCACGACGACGTCGCAAGCACCCTCCGGCAGCGTCCGGGTCTGACTGACGAAGGCGGGCGAGGTATCCAGCCAGTAGGACTTCAGTTGCATCATGGCCTGTCCAGACGAATGAGCGGAGGAAACATGGAGCGTGTTCCTGGTGGCTAGATTGGGATGACGAAGAAAAAAGATGGCGGGCGGCGCCTGACCTATCGGTAGGTGAAATCATTATGCGAGTGCAGATTGCGCTAATGATTAAGCCGTCTTTAATGCTTCATTAAATATAATTTAACGTATTCCATGACGTCCAAGAAGCCAGGTTACGCGAAGGCTGAAGCACTTCATCCACCCTTTTTTCCACGCTCTTCAGGGCTCTTTCAAAATACCGCAACGCCTTTACCATAGCGGCTTACAGGCGATCTATAAAGTTCATCGCCAAGAAAATAGTCCTGCCCTTCTCCATCGAAAATGCCAGAAAGCCGGCGATAAAAAGCACAAGCTGCTTTAATCCGACAGCAATAAACATTTTCCGATGGGCGGCGACGACCATACTTCTTCCATCCCCAACGAAGGAGTGCGATCCCATGATTTTCAAGCCCAAGTTCATCAGCTTTGACTGCTACGGAACCCTTATCAACTTCGAGATGGGCCCGACCGCCCGCACGCTCTTTGCCGACCGCGTCGATGAGAAGCGCATGCCTGCCTTCCTGGACAGTTTCCGCTTCTATCGCCTCGATGAAGTCCTGGGGGCCTGGAAGCCCTTCTTCGATGTCGTGGACAACGCCATCCGGCGCGCCTGTCACGCCCACGGCGTGGAGTGCCGGGCCAGCGATGCGCAGGCGCTCTATGCCGCCATCCCGACCTGGCAACCGCATCCGCACGTGGTGGAAACGCTGGAAAAGATCGCGCCCCATATCCCGCTGGTGATCCTGTCCAACTCCATGATCGACCTGATCCCGCACAGCGTGGCACACCTCAAGGCGCCCTTCCATTCCGTCTTCACCGCAGAGGAAGCCCAGGCCTACAAGCCGCGTGGACAAGCCTTCGAATACATGTTCGACCAGCTCGGCTGCGGCCCGCAGGAGATGGTGCATTGCTCATCGAGCTTCCGCTACGACCTCATGACCGCTTCCGACCTCGGCTTCATGGGCAAGGCCTTCATCGACCGCAATCACGAACCCAGCTTTGATGGCTATGGCGTGAACCGGCTGACGGACTTCCGCCAGCTGGCCACGCTGGTGGGTCTTTGATGATTCACTTGTCACGCACGCGAACCGGAATCCATGATGCTTGAAACAGCTTCGACCGATACCGCCGCCTTGAGCACGGCTGCACCTGATCTCTCCCCGGCTGCACTGGAAAGACTGGCGGCGGCCCGCTATGGCATCGAAGGTGTCGCCACTGCACTGGGTGGTGAACGGGACCAGAACGCCTGCATCGAGACTGCCGATGGCGCGCGCTATGTGCTCAAGATCAGCAATCCCTCCGAACAGAGCTCGGTGGTGGATTTCCAGATCGCAGCCCTGGATCACATCGCGCAACGGGCGCCGGATCTTCCGATTCCGCGTGTGTTGCGCACCCTGGACGGCGAAAACACCGCGCATCTGACATTGCCGGATGGCAGTCTCAGCATGGTACGCATGCTGACCTATCTCGATGGCGTGCAGATCAAGCACACCGAACGCACAGCCGCTCAGCGGTGCGCCATGGGTAGTGGCCTGGCCAGGCTGGACCTGGCGTTGCAAGGCTTTGACCATCCTGGCGCGCATCACGATCTGCTGTGGAACGCCTCCGCCGCGCATCGGCTGCGCGACAAGATGGAGAGCCTGCCCGACCCGGCAAAGCAGCAGCTGGCGCGGCGCTTCATGGCGCGCTTCGAAGAGCACGTGCTGCCGCGCCTGCATGAAGTGCGCACACAAGTGATCCACAACGACTATCACCTCTACAACGTGCTGGTGGCCTCTGCAGAACAGGAACGCGTCACCGGCATCATCGACTTCGGCGACATGCTGCATGCGCCGCTGGTGAGCGAAGTGGCCACGGCGGCGGCCTTCCACATGACAGGCAGTGACGATCCCTTCGCCGGGCCGGCGCAGTTCGTGGGCGCCTATCAAGCCATCCTGCCGCTGACACCCCTGGAACAGGACATCGTCGCCGACCTGATGGCCACGCGCCACCTGGTCACGGCGCTGATCTCCGAATGGCGCGCCGTGCGCTATCCCCATAACCGCGCCTACATCATGCGGCACAACCCGGCCGCCTGGGAGGCGCTCGGCCAGCTGGCCGACCTGCCGCGCCAGGACGCGCGTGACCGCCTGCTTTCCGACATCCGACACAGGAGCATTGCATGACCACCACGACCGACCTCACCATGGTCAACGCTTACATCCCCGGCCGCGCCGATGTCGGGCCGGTGACCGAGGCCCTCATCGAACGCCGCAACGCCCTGCTGGGGCCGGCCTATCGCCTGATGTACGAGCATCCGCTGCACATCGTCCGTGGCGAGGGCGTGTGGCTGATCGATCCGCAGGGCCGGCGCTATCTGGATGTCTACAACAACGTCACCTCGCTGGGCCATTGCCATCCGGCTGTCACCGAGGCAATCTGCCAGCAGGTGCAGACGCTGGCGACCAATACGCGCTATCTGCATGAGACCATCCTGGAGCTGGCCGAGCGCCTGCTGGCCACCGTCCCCGACACCGCGCTGGCGCATCTGATGCTCACCTGCACCGGCAGCGAAGCCAACGACCTGGCCTATCGCATCGCCAAGGTGCGCACCGGCGGCGTGGGCGTGATCGTGACAGAGACCGCCTATCACGGCATCACTGATGCGGTCTCGCAGTTCTCGCCCTCGCTGGGCAGCAGCGTGAACCTGGGGCCGCATGTGCGGCTGGTGCCGGCGCCGCGCGCCTATCATGCAGAGGGGCAGGACCTGGGGGAACGCTTCACCCGCGACGTACAGGCCGCCATTGCCGATCTGCAGCGGCACGGCATCCAGCCCGCCGCCCTGATCGTGGATTCACTCTTCACCAGCGACGGCATCCTGCCGGGCGCCGCGGGCTTCCTCAAGGGCGCGGTGGCGGCCATCAAAGAGGCCGGCGGCATCTTCATCGCCGACGAAGTGCAACCGGGCTTTGGCCGCACAGGCGAACACATGTGGGGCTTCCAGCGCCACGGCGTGACGCCGGACATCGTGACCATGGGCAAGCCGATGGGCAATGGGCAGCCGGTGGCCGGCCTGCTGGCCACGGCCGATGTGTTGCAGGAGTTCGGACAGCGCTCGCGCTACTTCAATACCTTCGCCGGCAACACCGTCTCCTGCGCCGCCGCGCTGGCGGTGTTGAACACCATCGAGCGCGAAGGGCTGATCGCCCATGCACGCCAGGTCGGGGCTGTGCTGCTGGAGGGCATTGGCGCGCTGGCCGGACGTCACGAAGCCATCGGCGAGGTGCGCGGTGCAGGCATGTTCGTGGGGGTGGAACTGGTATCGGACCGGGACAGACGCACGCCAGCCCGTGCGCTCACCAGCGAGGTGGTCAACCGGATGCGTCAGAAGGGCGTGCTGCTCAGTGCCTGCGCGATGGGTCACAACGTACTGAAGATCCGGCCGCCGCTGGTGCTCACGACGGAGCAGGCAGGCATGGTGATCGAGGCGCTGGACGCGTCGCTTACCGAGGCCAGGACGGCAGCGGCGCGGCGCTGAGGTCGAGGCTGATGATGCGGTGCTATGATCGATCCATGCGACCCACCGACCCCATCGACCGCACCGACATCAAGATCCTCGAGCACTTGCAGCGCGAGGGACGCTGTTCGAACGTGGAACTGGCCGAGGCCATCAATCTGAGCCCCAGCCCTTGCCTGACCCGCACCAAGCGCCTGGAAGAAACCGGTGTCATCGCCAGCTATGCCGCCCAGGTTGCGCTGGAAAAATTGGGCAGCCACGTTGTGGTGTTTTCCGAGATCACGCTCAGCAGCCATCGCCCTGCGGACTTCCGCAAGTTCGAACAGGGTGCGGCCAGGTATGCGGAAATCGTCGAGTGCTACAACGTCAGCGGCGGTTACGATTACCTGCTCAAGATCATCTCGCCCACGGTCGGGATGTTTCAGGAACTGATGGAGCGTCTGCTGGAGGATGAGATCGGCATTGAGAAATTCGCCAGCCGGATCGTGTTGCGGCATCCGTATGAACGGCGCGCAGAGCCGGTAGAGGTGATTGCGTCGGGCAAGCGCAGCTGGAAATAGCGGCGGACAATCTCCGCCGCCCAGCCCGCTCAGGCGAACTGCGTGAAATCCGGCTTGCGCTTCTCGAAGAACGCCGTGAATGCCTCCTTCGCTTCGGGCGCAGTCAGCATGCGCGAGAAGTGCTCGATCTCGGCCACCATCTGCTGCTCGGTTGCCGTGACGCGATTCTTCTTCATCAACTGCTTGGTCACGCGGATCGATGCTGCCGGCAGCGCAGCCAGCTTGGCCGCCTGCTGCTGCGCATACGGCAGTAACTCCTCCTGCGCCATGACGCGATTGACGAAGCCCATCTGGCAGGCTTCGTCTGCGCCGAAGGCTTCGCCCAGCAAGAGCTTCTCGGCCGCGCGCTGGTAACCGGCGATGTGCGGCAACAGCAGCGAAGACGCCGCTTCCGGACACAGCCCCAGTTGCGTGAAGGGCATAGAGAACTTGGCATTGTCGGCTGCATACACCAGGTCGCAATGCAGCAGCAGCGTGGTGCCGATGCCGACCGCCACGCCGGAGACCGCCGCCACGATGGGCTTGCTGGCATGGCTGATCTGCCACAGGAACTGGAACACCGGCGCATCCTGGGTCTTGGGCGGATGCTTCAGGAAGTCTTCCAGGTCATTGCCCGCCGAAAAGGCTTTCGGCTTGCCGGTGAAGAGGATGGCCCGCACCGCGCTGTCGGTCTCGGCCTCCCTCAACGCATCGGCCAGCTGCTGGTACATGGCGGCGGTGATGGCGTTCTTCTTGTCTTCACGGTCGAAGTGGATGGTCAGGACGCCATCGGCCTTGCTCAGTTGGATATCCATCTGGACGGGTCTCCTCTTATTTTACAAATGATTTACATGCATCATTGAAAAAAAGCCGCACGGCATCAGCAGTGCGGCTTTTTGTTCAGGCCTTGCGCGCGGATCAGACGCGCTCGAAGATGCCCGCTGCACCCATGCCGGTCCCCACGCACATGGTCACCATGCCGTACTTCAGGTTCTTGCGGCGCAGCGCATGGATGGTGGTAGCGGCACGGATCGCACCGGTCGCGCCCAGCGGGTGGCCCAGGGCAATCGCACCGCCCATGGGGTTGACCTTGCTCGGGTCCAGGCCCAGGTCACCAATGACGGCCAGCGCTTGGGCCGCGAAGGCTTCGTTCAGTTCGATCCAGTCGATCTGGTCCTGGGTCAGGCCACCGGCCTTCAGGGCCGCAGGAATCGCTTCCTTCGGGCCGATACCCATGATTTCCGGCGGCACGCCGCGCACGGCGAAGGAGACGAAACGCGCCAGCGGGGTCAGGTTGAATTGCTTCAGGATCTTTTCCGAGACGATGATCAGCGCGCCTGCGCCATCGGAGGTCTGCGAGCTGTTGCCCGCGGTGACGCTGCCCTTGGCGGCGAAGACGGGTTTCAACTTGGCCAGCGCGGCCAGGTTGGAATCGGCGCGCGGGCCTTCATCCAGGCTGACGGTGCGGGTCTTGATGTCGATCTCGCCGGTGGCCAGATTGGGGAAGCGCTCGACGATCTCGAAGGAAGTCATCTCATCGGCGAATTCACCGGCCTCTTGGGCGGCGATGGCCTTCTGGTGCGAGGCCAGCGAAAACTCGTCCTGGGCTTCGCGCGAGACCTTCCACTGCTGCGCCACCTTCTCGGCGGTCAGGCCCATGCCGTAGGCCATGCCGACGTTCTCATCCTTGAAGGCATTGATGTTGATGGAGGGATGGAAGCCCATCATCGGCACCATCGACATCGACTCGGCGCCGGCGGCGATCATCACATCGGCTTCACCCACGCGGATGCGGTCGGCCGCCATGGCGATGGCAGTGATGCCGGAGGCGCAGTAGCGGTTGATGGTGACGCCGCCGATGGTGTTGGGCAGGCCGGCCAGCAGTACGGCATTGCGCGCCATGTTCAGGCCCTGTGCGCCTTCGGGGAAGGAACAGCCGACGATGGCGTCCTCGATCAGCTTGGGGTCCAGGCCCGGCGCCTGCGCCACGGCGGACTGGATGGCGCGCACCAGCAGGTCATCCGGGCGGGTGTTCTTGAACATGCCACGCGGCGCCTTGCCGATGGGGGTGCGGGTGGCGGCGACGATGTAGGCGTCTTGCAGTTGTTTGCTCATTCAAAATCTCCTTGGACTCTCCCTCCCCTTCAAGGGGAGGGCTGGGGTGGGGATGGGTTCAACGCATTCCAGATTGCCTGAACGACCACATCCGTCTCATTCAATACTTCGTTATTCCAAAACCTCAGCACCGTGAAGCCCGCCTGATTCAATCTCGCGGTCCGCTTCTCATCATCCGGATTGCCGGCGTGCTGCGAACCATCTACTTCAATCACCAGCTTGCGTTCCAGACAAACGAAATCGAGTACGTAATCTTCATAGGGGTGCTGACGGCGAAATTTCACGTCCAGTTGCTGGCCGCGCAGACGGTGCCATAGCCGTTGCTCGGCATCGGTCATGGTCTTGCGTAACTGCTTGGCCGCAAGTTTGGTGAACGTGTTGGTCTGCCCTTTCATTTCAACCCATCCCCACCCCAACCCTCCCCTTGAAGGGGAGGGAGCTTTCTTTGCTCGCGCTCTCCTCAGGAAGAAGGGGGCGTTCTTTAATTGCGCACAGGCTTGCCGGTTTGCATCATGCCCATGATGCGTTCCTGGGTCTTGGGGTGGTTGAGCAGCTCCATGAAGAACTTGCGCTCGATGTCGAGCAGCCATTGTTCATTGACGATGCTGCCCTCTTCCACCTCGCCGCCGGACACCGTCTCGGCGATCATCTTGCCCAGCTTGAAGTCGTGCGCCGAGATGAAGCCGCCATCACGCATGTTGACCAGCTGCGCCATGATGGTGGCCAGGCCGTTGCGGCCGATCACTGGCACCTGCGGCGGCAGTTGCGGACGGTAGCCGGCGTCGAACAGCGCGCGCGCCTCGACCTTGGCCACGTGCAGCAATTCATAGGGGTTGAAGACGATCACGTCATCCTCGCGCAGGTAGCCCAGCTTGCGCGCTTCCAGTGCGGACTTGGAGACATTGGCGGTGGCCGCGGCCAGCATGTATTCCTTCAGGAAGGGCAGGATGTCGTTGCCCTTGGCTTCGCGGGCGGCGCGCACAGCGGCTTCCTTCAGGCCGCCACCGGCGGGGATCAGGCCCACGCCCACTTCCACCAGGCCGATGTAGGACTCGATGGAGACCACGCGCTTGGCGGTATGCAGCAGCAATTCGCAACCACCGCCCAGCGCCAGGCCGGCCACAGCGGCGATCACCGGCACGCTGGCGTACTTCAGGCGCTGGTGCGCCTGTTGCAGCTGGTGCACCACCGGCTCGATGGCCTTGACGCCGCCGGACATGAACAGCGGCAGCATCGACTGCAGGTCAGCCCCGGCCGAGAAGGCGCCGCCTTCGGCCGCGTCCGGATGCCAGATCACCAGGCCCTTGAAGTTCTGTTCGGCTTCGGTGACGGCCTTGTTCATGCCATCGATCACGCCTTGGCCGATCACGTGCATCTTGGTCTTGAAGGACAGGATCAGCACATCGTCGTTCTGATGCCAGATGCGCACCGATTCGTCTTCGAAGAAGGTGGTGCCGGCGCTCTTGCCATCGGCTGCACCTTCGCCCACCAGCGGAGCGCGGAAGGCCTGGCGCTGGTAGACCGGCAGCTCGGAACGGGCGACGTCAGCCTTCTTCGAGGGCGAGTACGAACCCTTCTCCGAATGCACGCCATCACGGCCATCGAAGACCCAGTCGGGCAGCGGTGCATTGGAGAGCGCCTTGCCGGCCTCGATGTCTTCCTTGACCCATTGCGCGATCTGCTTCCAGCCGGACGCCTGCCAGGTCTCGAAGGGACCGACGCTCCAGCCGAAGCCCCAGCGCATGGCGAAGTCCAGGTCACGGGCATTGTCGGCCACCGATTCCAGATGCACGGCGATGTAATGGAAGGCATCGCGGAAGATGGCCCACAGGAACTGGCCTTGCGGATTGGTCGAATCATGCAGCGCCTTCATGCGCTTGACCGGATCCTTTTCCTTGAGGATGCGGGCGATGATGTCATCGGCCTTGGCGCCGCCCGGAACGTAATCGCCCTTGGCCGGATCGATGCGCAAGATGTCCTTGCCCACCTTCTTGTAGAAACCGGCGCCGCTCTTCTGGCCCAGTGCGCCCTGCTCGACCAGCTTGGCCAAGAGCGGCGGGGTGGCATACGAGGAGAAGAAGGGATCGTCCTTGAGGTTGTCCTGCATGGTCCTGATGACGTGGCCCATGGTATCCAGGCCCACCACGTCGGCGGTACGGAAGGTGCCGGACTTGGCGCGGCCCAGCTTGGCGCCGGTCAGGTCATCGACCACATCGACGGAGAGGCCATACTTCTCGGCTTCGATGATGGTGGCCAGGATGCCGAACACGCCCACGCGGTTGGCCACGAAGTTGGGGGTATCGAAGGCGCGCACCACGCCCTTGCCGAGGGTGGTGGTGAGGAAGGCTTCGAGCTGGTCGAGGATGTGCGGTTCGGTAGACTGGGTCGGGATCAGCTCGACCAGGTGCATGTAGCGCGGCGGGTTGAAGAAGTGCACGCCGCAGAAGCGCGCCTTCAGGCCCGCCTCGAAACCTTCGGAGAGGGCATTGATCGACAGGCCCGAGGTGTTGGAGGCGAAGATGGCCTTGGGGCCGATGTGCGGGGCGACCTTCTTGTAGAGGTCGTGCTTCCAGTCCATGCGCTCGGCGATGGCTTCGATGATGAGGTCGCAGCCTTCCAGCACGGCCAGGTCATCCTCGTAGTTGGCGACCTGGATCAGGGCCGCGTCATCCTTGTTGCCCAGCGGAGCGGGGCTGAGCTTCTTGAGGTTCTCGATGGCGCGTTGCACGATGCCATTCTTCGGGCCTTCCTTGGCCGGCAGGTCGAACAGCACGACCGGTACGCGGGCATTGATGCAGTGGGCGGCAATCTGGGCGCCCATGACGCCGGCGCCAAGCACTGCCACTTTTTTGACGATGAAATTGGACACGCAACTCTCCTTTTGCTGGTGCTGCAAACATGAAACACGAATTCGGGGCCAGGCTAGCAGCGCTGCCGCGCTACCACGCTACTGCAGGTGCGAACGGCTACTGTACGCCTTCTTGCAGAAGGTCACAGCATGCCTCGCAGGGGTGACACGAACATGACGCCCTACCGGGCCGGATTGCGCTAGATCAACGCCGCACGCCGGCGCTGGGCCCGCGTGCGGCAGGGTGTTGCGCTCAGAACAACTCTGCGTCCAGCGCCATCAGGTTGCCTGCGCCCGAACGGGCCTGGCGGATCAGCATGGCGGTCTCCGGCAGCAGGCGCGCGAAGTAGAAACGCGCCGTGGCCAGCTTGGCGGTGTAGAAGCTGTCGCCGCTGTCCTGCTTTTCCAGTGCGATCTTGGCCATGCGGGCGAACAGATACGAGAACACCAGATGGCCCACCACGCGCAGGTAAGGCACGGCGGCAGCGCCGGCCTCGTCCTGATTGGCGAAGGACTTCATGCCGATTTCCATGGTCAGCTTGGTGACCTTGTCGCCGATGTCGGCCAGCGGAGTGATGAACTCGGACATGGACTCATCCGTGCCATGCTCTTCCACGAAGGCCTGGATCTGCGCGCCGAATTTCTTGAGCTTGGCGCCGTTGTCCATCAGGATCTTGCGGCCCAGCAGGTCCAGCGACTGGATGGTGTTGGTGCCTTCGTAGATCATGTTGATGCGGGCATCACGCACGTATTGCTCCATGCCCCACTCGGCGATGTAGCCGTGACCGCCGTAGACCTGCAGGCACTCGGAGGTGGCCGTCCAGGCATTGTCGGTCAGGAAGGCCTTCACCACCGGGGTCAGCAGGGCGACGATGTCGGCGGAGTCCTTACGCACTTGCTCGTCGGGGTGGGTCAGTTCCTTGTCCAGCTCCAGCGCGACATAGGACGTGAAGGCGCGGCCGCCTTCGGCGAAGGCCTTGGCGGTCAGCAGCATGCGGCGCACGTCGGGATGCACGATGATGGGGTCGGCCGGCTTGTCGGCGGCCTTGATGCCGGACAGGCTGCGCATCTGCAGGCGGTCCTTGGCATACACCAGTGCGTTCTGGTAGGCCACTTCGGTCAGGCCCAGGCCTTGCATGCCCACGCCCAGGCGGGCCGCGTTCATGAACACGAACATGGCCTGCAAGCCCTTGTGCGGCTGGCCGATCAGCCAGCCGGTGGCGCCGTCCAGGTTCATCTGGCAGGTGGCGTTGCCGTGGATGCCCATCTTCTCTTCGATGGCGCCGCAGAAGATCGGGTTGCGCGCGCCCAGCGAGCCGTCGGCATTGGGCAGGAACTTGGGCACCAGGAACAGCGAGATCCCCTTGGAGCCTTCCGGCGCATCCGGCAGGCGCGCCAGCACCAGATGGATGATGTTGGCGGACACGTCGTTTTCACCGGCGGAGATGAAGATCTTGTTGCCGGTGATCTTGTAGGAACCGTCCGCCTGCGGCTCGGCCTTGCTGCGCAAGAGGCCCAGGTCGGTGCCGCAATGGGCTTCGGTCAGGCACATGGTGCCGGTCCATTCACCCGAAACCAGCTTGGGCAGGTAGAGCTGCTTCTGTTCGTCCGAACCGTGCGCATGCAGGCACTCGTAGGCGCCGTGCGACAGGCCGGGGTACATGGTCCAGGCCTGGTTGGACGAGTTCAGCATCTCGTAGAAGGAGTTGTTGATCGTCAGCGGCAGGCCCTGGCCGCCGAATTCCGGGTCACAGGACAAGGCCGCCCAGCCAGCTTCCACGTATTGCTGGTAGGCCTGCTTGAAACCCTTGGGCGTGGTCACGGTCTTGCTCTCGCGGTCGTAGTGGCAACCCTCGCGGTCACCCGAATGGTTCAGCGGGAACACTACCTGCGCAGCGAACTTGCCGCCCTCTTCCAGCACCTGGTCCACCAGCTCACGGTTGGTGTCCGCATGCGGCGGCAGTTCCTTGAAGACTTCCTCGACATTGAGCAGCTCGTGCAGCACGAACTGCATGTCGCGCAAGGGGGCGTTGTATTGGGGCATGAATGTCTCCGTACGGGTTTAGGCTGCCTTCCTGGCGGCCGATTTTGAATGCTTGGCGGGCGTGCTGCTGAGGCTGTCGCTGCCCTGCGGGCGATAGCTGCCGATCAGACGGCGAAAGCTCGCCTCGGCGCGTTCGACGCTGCCGGGGATGTGCAGGAAGCGCGCATCATGATGCAGGGCCAGGATCAGGCCATACATCTCGTAGACCATCTGGCTGACATCGACTTCCGGGCGCAGGTGGCCGGCTTCGATGGCCTGCTGGATGCAGCGCTCCAGCGCATCGCGCCAGGCCTGCACCATGGCCACCAGGTGGTCGCGGATGGCGCCGGGGCGGTCGTCGTATTCGACGGCGCCGCTGATGTAGATACAGCCCAGCGCGATTTCCACCGTGACCTGCTTGATCCAGCGCGCGAACATCGCTTCCAGGCGCGGCAGGCCGCGCGGCTCCTTGATGGAAGGATAGAAGACGTCGGCTTCGAAACGGTTGTGATACAGGCGCACGACCTCGATCTGCAAGTCCTCGCGCGAGCCGAAGTGGGCGAAGACGCCGGACTTGCTCATCTTCATCTTCTCGGCCAACAGGCCAATGGTGAGGCCTTCCAGGCCGTCGCGGCTGGCCAGCTCCAACGCCACGTCGAGGATGGCGGCGCGGGTCTGCTCACCCTTGCGCAGGAACTTGGGGCGGGCGGGCGCGGTGGTCACCTTGCTTGTCTCTGTCATCGTTATCTCTTTGCTATCCGCCCCCGGGCGGGACGGGAAGGAACCGTGTCGACGGGCGCGGCTTGCGTGGCCACTGCCTCATGAACGCATGAATTATCCTTCATGCGGAATTTATTCGAACGATCGTACTATTATTCATCGCGCCACAAAAGTCAAACAAAAAATCGGGCAGCCTTGCGCGCTTGCCACGCGGGCTTTCCTGGCGACAAGCTAGCGTGGCGAGGCGGGCGGCGGCGTGGTTGCACCCAGCAGGTCGTGGGCGTCCAGCAGGGCGTAGACGATGGTGGGATTGTTTTCCAGGCACTTGCGGATGGCGGCCGGAATGGTGTCGCGGGTCTTGCGGCACAGGCCCGGTTGCTCGGCCAGATGGATCTGCAGGCCGCGCACGGTGCGCACCTCGTTGGGGCCGGGGCTGATGTGCAGGTGGATGCCGAGGTTCTTGCGCATGAGGGCGCCCACATGCAGCAGCTCCTCATAGCTAGCGATGCGGAAGATGCGTTCGATCAGGCGCTTTTCTTCCTCGCGGGTCAGCATCAGGATCCGCGCCTCGGGCGCATGCAGGCATTCCAGCAGCGCTTCGCGCTGGCAGTCGCAGGCGCCGGGCGGGCATTCCTTGCGGATGGGCCGCGCCGCCGGCATGGGCTGCATGGAGTCGGAAGAAACAACCTGAGACATCTGCACCTTCGCACCTACGTTGGAGAAAAGACAGGCCTGGGAGATCGGCCCTCATCTTACAACGAGCCCAGGCTGCGGTGGCAGTGCCTGCGCTCAGGACGAGGAACGGTCCAGCAGACGGCGGTCGCGCTTGGTGGGGCGGCCCTTGATCTCGGCCGAGGGTTCGCGGAAGAGGCGATGGCGCTCGGCCTCGGCGGCGCGGCGGGCGACGCTTTCTGCGGTTTCCTGGTAGAGGGTGGCGGCAATGGCCGCCGAGCCGCGCTTGTCGGCGATGCCGGTGACCAGCACTTCCCATTCGGTGGCGCCGTTGTCCACGTCGAGGCGATCGCCGGCCTTGACGTTGTGGGCCGGCTTGGTGCGTTCGCCATTGAGCCGGATGCGGCCGCGCTCCACGGCTTCGGTGGCCTGCGAACGCGTCTTGAAGAAGCGTGCGGCCCAGCACCATTTGTCGATGCGGGTGGTGTCCATCCTGTCCTCTTGCTGTCCTTGTGCGTAACGTCCCACGTGGGCCGGTTCAATTCAATTGCTTGCGCGTCATGGTGCGCTTGAGCGACATCTTCAGATGGCGCTGCATGGCCGCCTGCGCCTGGATGGCATCGCGCGCTTCGATGGCCTCCAGGATTTCGCGGTGCTCATGCAGGGCAGTGAACCAGCTGTCTTCAGGTTCGTAATGATCCAGCAGCTTGGCCGAGATCGGGTCCTGGCGTTCATCGTAAAGCCGGGCGACGGTCTGCACCAGCACGTCGTTGCCGGTCATCCGCGCAATGCGGATGTGGAAGTCGCGGTCGGCCACCGCAGGACTCTGGCCGGCCTGGCATTCGCGCTCCATGGTGTCGTAGATGGTGCGCAGCGCCTTGATATCCCTGGGCTTGGCCAGCGGCGCGACCAGCGCCGCGATGGCGCCTTCGAAGATGGCGCGCGCGCCCATGATGTCGCTCAGGCTGTTGCCCATCTCCTTGTCCGTTGCCGGCGCTTCCTGCAAACCCGGCGGCGGCGTTTGGGTGAGGTAGACGCCCGACCCCATACGAATCTCCACTCGCCCTTCCAGCTCCAGCGCGACCAGCGCCTCCCGTATCGACGGACGCGACACCCCGAGTTGTTCGGCCAGCGCGCGCTCAGGCGGCAAGCGGCCATGGCTGGTGAAGCCGGGCTGATACATCACGGTGCGCAGGCGGTCCGCAATCTGCAGGTACAAGCGGCGGGAATCGGTCGATTTCTGGCTGGCCATCGTTTGAGCAGGGATCTGGTGATGCCTGACAACCTGACCTTTGGGACAGGTTGCCAAGGATTTGTGGGCGATTGTCTCATAAGCACGGATCTACGATTGGCTTTACCAATTTTCAAATAATAAAAATTATTTGCTTTTGGCCTTACCAGTTAATACACTGCCGAGCAGGCCATGCCATGCCGCCAGTCAACAGGATGTCCACGCAGTCCCCATCGGGAGAGTCGAATTGAAACGTCGTCTATACACCGGGCCGGAGGTGCAGCGCGCCCAGAGCATCGAAGAACTGCGGGCCATGGCGCGCAAGCGGGTACCCAATTTCTGTTTCGAATACGTCGAGGGCGGGGCCGAGGAAGAAATCAGCCTGCGCCACAACCGCGAGGTGTTCACCCGCATCGGTTTCCTGCCGCGCACGCTGGTGGATGTCTCGGTGCGCCGACAGGCGCGCAAGCTGTTTGGGCAGGACATCGCCTCGCCCTTCCTGATCGGCCCGACCGGCTTCAGCGGCCTGCTGGCGCGCGAGGGGGATGTCGCCATGGCCAGCGCAGCGGCCTCCGCCGGTGTCCCCTTCGTCTTGACCAATGTATCGACCACCTCGCTGGAAGAGGTGGTGCGCCGCTCGGGAGCGCAGGTGTGGCAGCAGGTCTACCTGTACCGCGACCGCGCTTTCGTGGCCAGCGTGGCGCAGCGGGCGCAGGCAGCCGGCATCGGCGTGCTGGTGCTGACCACCGATAGCGCCGTCTATGGCAAGCGCGAATGGGATGTGCGCAACTTCAGCAGCCCGCGCCGCCTGGACTGGCGCAACAAGCTCGACGTGCTGCGCCATCCGCGCTGGCTCATCGACATCCTCTATCCGCATGGCTTCCCCCGCTTCGCCAACCTGGGCGACCTGCTGCCACCCGACCAGACCAGCGTGCGCGGTGCGGCCGCGTCCATCCTGGGCCAATCGCTGTCAGCGGCGCTGGACTGGGCTGATGTGCAATGGCTGCGCGGCATCTGGCCGGGCAAGCTGGTCTTGAAGGGCGTGATGCAGGTAGAGGATGCGCAACGCGCCGCGGCGCTGGGGGTGGATGGCATCGTCCTCTCCAACCACGGCGGGCGTCAGCTCGATGGCGCGCTCTCGACGATGGATGTGCTGCCCGAGGTGGTGGCCGCCGTGAAGGGACAACTGACCGTGATGCTCGACGGCGGCTTCCGGCGCGGCGCCGACATCGTCAAGGCCATTGCGCTGGGCGCTGACGCCGTCCTGCTGGGGCGTGCCACCACCTATGGCCTGGCTGCGGGTGGGCAGGCCGGCGCGGCGCGGGCGCTGGACATCTTGCGCAGCGAAGTGGATCGGGTGCTGGCCCTGCTGGCCTGCCCGGATATCGACCAGCTCGATGCAAGCTACCTGCGCCGCTTGCAGTCCTAGGCATCGCCCTATCATCCGAGCGAGGAGCAGACATGCATTACGAATTCGATTTCGCCAGCGTAGCTGCCCACTGGCCGCTATTGCTACAGGGCGCCTGGACCACGGTCCAGCTGTCCTTCCTGGCCACGCTGCTGGGTTTCGTGCTGGGTGCTGCCTGCGCGGTGGCACGGGGCAGCCGGTATGGCTGGCTGCGAGCGGCCGTGAGCGGCTATGTGGAGCTGATCCGCAATACGCCGTTGCTGATCCAGTGCTACTTCCTGATCTTCGGCCTTTCCTCGGTGGGCGTGACCATGCCCATCATGGCCGGCGCCACGCTGGCGCTGGTCATCAACATCGGCGCCTATAGCTGCGAGATCGTCCGCGCCGGCCTGGAGTCGATCCATCACGGCCAGCTTGAAGCGGCCAGCTGCCTGGGACTGTCGCCGGCGCAGGTGTTCTGGCACGTGGTCCTGCTGCCGGCGGTGGAGCGGGTCTGGCCGGCCCTGACCAGCCAGTTCGTGCTGATGATGCTGGCCTCCAGCATCCTCTCGTCGGTGGGTGCAGAGGAATTGCTGGGTGTGGCCAATCGGGTGCAGTCCGACACATTCCGCAACTTCGAGGTGTTTCTGCTGTTGTGGGCCGCCTACCTGGCGCTGGCCTGCCTGATGCGGGCCGGATTCTGGCTGCTGGGGCAACTGGTCTTCACGCGTCGGCGCAAGCTGGGTACACCGCTCTGAAGGAGCCAGGCCATGTCTGAAGAACAATTGCTTTCCTTGCTGCAGGGGGCGTGGGGCACGGTCCTGCTGTCAGGCCTGACGCTGCTGCTGGGCGGGATTGCCGGTCTGGCGCTGGCGCTGGCCCGGGTCTCTGCGCTGCCGCCCTTGCGGCGGCTGGCCGCCGCCTGGATACAGCTGATCCAGGGCACGCCCTTGCTGGTGCTCATGGGCGTGTGCTTCTATGGTCCGGCGCTGGCCGGCGTCGGCACGGTCGAGGCCTTGCCGGCAGCCGCCACGGCGATGCTGATCTATGCCAGCGCCTTCCTCGGAGAAATCTGGCGCGGCTGCATCCAGTCGGTCCACAAGAGCCAGTGGGAGGCCGCCGAATGCATAGGCCTGAGCCGCTGGCAACGCATGCGCATGATCGTGCTGCCGCAAGCCCTGCGCATGGCCACGCCGCCCACCGTGGGCTTTGCGGTGCAGGTCATCAAGAACACCTCGGTGGCGTCGCTGGTGATCGGCTTTGCCGAACTTTCCTATAACGCCAAGGTGCTCAACAACTCCACCTTCCAGCCCTTCCTGTATTTCGGCAGCGCCGCGCTGCTGTATTTCGCCATGTGTTATCCCCTGTCGCGCTGGAGCCGGGCGCTCGAAAGGAAACTCCATGCACACCGTCGTTGAACTACAAGGCGTCCACAAGCGATTCGGCAGCAACACCGTGCTGCGCGGCGTCTCCTTTCAGGTGGCGCGCGGCGAGGTGGTGGCCATCATCGGCAAGAGCGGATCGGGCAAGAGTACCGCCCTGCGCTGCATCAACCGGCTGGAGCAGATCGACGCCGGCCAGATCAGCGTCTGCGGCCATGCCCTGCACGCTGCGGGGCTGGACCTGCGCGGCTTGCGCCGTGACGTCGGCATCGTCTTCCAGGGCTACAACCTGTTCCCGCACCTGACGGTGCTGCAGAACATCACACTGGGTCCGACGGCGGTCAAGCGCATGCCAGTCGGTCAGGCGCAGACGCTGGCGCAGCAGGTGCTGGCGCGGGTGGGCCTGGCCGACAAGGCCGAGGCCTATCCCGAGCAATTGTCGGGCGGCCAGCAACAACGCGTGGCCATCGCCCGTTCGTTGGCATTGCAGCCGCAACTGATGCTGTTCGACGAGGTGACCTCGGCGCTTGATCCCGAGCTGACCGGCGAGGTGCTCAAGGTCATGGAGCAGATGGCCAGCGAAGGCATGACCATGATCCTGGTGACGCATGAGATGGCTTTTGCGCGCCGTGTCGCCGACCAGGTCATCTTCATGCATCAGGGCCAGGTGTGGGAACAGGGCGGCCCCGAGATTCTCGATGCGCCCGTCACGCCGGAACTGCGCAGCTTTGTCGGCACCGGTCTATGAGCTTTCTCTTCCCCGCTGGCGTTCTACCCTAACACTCATCAAACAAGGAGCGAGACATGCATTCCCCCTCATCCCCTGCGCGGCGTGTACCGATGGTTTTATTGGGCCTGTTGCTGCTGGGCGCCGGTGCGGCGCAGGCCGACCAGCTCGATACGATCCTGGCCGCGAAGAAGCTGCGCGTGGCCATCGACCTGGCGGTGCCACCCTACAGCATGAAGGACGACAAGCTCAGGCTGATCGGCTCCGATGTCGAGACGGCCCAGCGCATGGCCAAGGACTTTGGCCTGGAACTGGAAGTGGTCCCCACCACACTGACCAATCGCGTGCCCTATCTGCAGACCAACAAGGCCGACATCGTCATCTCGGCTTTCTCGATCACACCCGAGCGCGCCAAGGTCATCGATTTCTCCGTCCCGTATGCGCCCATCCTGGTAGTGGTGGGAGCGCCGAAGAGCATGAAGATCACCAGCCCGGCCGACCTGGCCGGCAAGAAGCTCATTGCCACGCGCGGCACCACCAACGACCAGGAACTGACCAGGATCGCGCCATCCTCGGCCACCATTACCCGTTTCGATGATGACGCCACCTCGATGACCGCCATGGTCAGCGGCCAGGCCGACATCTGGGCGACCTCGCCCATGCTGCTGAAGGTGGTCAATCAAAAGAATCCATCGCGCGACATCGAAAGCAAGCTCACGCTCAAGGCCAATCTGCTGGCGGTAGGACTGCGCAAGGGAGAGCCGCGGCTGAAGGAAAAGATCGACGGGTGGATCCGCACCAACCTGAGTAATGGAGAACTCAATACGATCTACAAGAAATACCACGAGGCGGAGTTGCCGCAGGAAATCCTCCATCCGGCCAGTTGAAGTGGTGCGGACATAACACCCCAAAACTAAAAAAATAAAGACCTAAAAACTAAGAAAAATAAAAACGCCGGCTCGCAAGCCGGCGTTTCCTCATTGCAACAAGCGGATCTACAGACTCAACGCTCCACCGCCAGCGCCACGCCCATGCCGCCACCGATACAGAGGCTGGCCAGACCCTTCTTGGCGTCACGACGCACCATCTCGTGCAGCAGGGTCACCAGCACGCGGCAGCCCGAGGCGCCGATGGGGTGACCCAATGCGATGGCACCGCCGTTGACGTTGATCTTGCTGGTGTCCCAGCCCATCTGCTTGTTCACCGCAATGGCTTGCGCGGCGAAGGCTTCGTTGATTTCCATCAGGTCCAGGTCCTGCGGGGTCCAGCCGGCCTTCTTCAGGGTCAGCTGCGACGCCGGCACCGGGCCCATGCCCATGATGCTGGGGTCCAGGCCGGCCGAGGAGTAGGCCTTGATCTTGGCCAGCACCGGCAGACCCAGCTCAGCAGCCAGCTTGGCCGAGGTCACCACCACGGCGGCGGCGCCATCGTTGATGCCCGAGGCGTTGCCGGCCGTCACCGTACCAGCCTTGTCGAAGGCCGGGCGCAGCGTGGCCAGGGATTCGGCGGTGACACCGTGCTTGACGAACTCGTCGGTGTCGAAGACCACGGTTTCCTTCTTGCCCTTGATCTCGATGGGCACGATCTCATCCTTGAACCTGCCGGCCTTCTGGGCGGCTTCTGCCTTGTTCTGCGAAGCGGCGGCGAAGGCGTCCTGCTCTTCGCGGCTGATCTCGAACTTCTTGGCGACGTTCTCGGCGGTAATGCCCATGTGGTACTGGTTGTAGACGTCCCACAGGCCGTCGACGATCATGGTGTCGGTGAGCTTGGCGTCGCCCATGCGGAAGCCGTCGCGCGAGTTGTTCAGGACGTGCGGGGAGGCGCTCATGTTTTCCTGGCCGCCGGCGATGACGATCTGGGCGTCGCCGCAACGGATGGCCTGGGCCGCCAGTTGCACGGCCTTCAGGCCGCTGCCGCAGACCTTGCCGACCACGAAGGCCGGGACCATGTCGGGCAGGCCGGACTTGATGACCGACTGGCGCGCCGGGTTCTGGCCCAGGCCTGCCGTCAACACCTGGCCGAGGATGACTTCGCTGATCGCTTCGGGCTTGATGCCGGTCTTGGCCAGCAAGGCCTTGATGACTTGCGCACCCAGATCGGCTGCCGCAATCTTCGACAAGGCTCCGCCGAATTTGCCGATCGCCGTTCTCTGTGCTGCGACAATGACCACATCATCCATAACTCGCTCCTTTTATTAGAAATTGACGGGAAGCCGCTGGGCTCCCCGCCGGAAACCGGAGCGGTCATCTTATTCCATTTCAGCGGGGAATGCGATACGGTGAATTTTCGGTAAATCAAACGGACGCCAAATATATCTCAAGCATCTTTTCCCAGCGTGATGATGTGAATTACCGTCCGATAAAGGAGGAAGGCAGCACCATAGGCTGCGCGCTTGTACCAGGGCACGTGCATGAAGTCGGCCAGGTGCACCACGCGGCCCTGGGTGGCGCCCGCTTCGATCTCCTGGCGCAGGAAGCCGGCGAAGGCCGGGTCCTGGACCACCACGTTGGCTTCCTGATTAACAAACAGGGACAGTCCATCGTAGTTGCTCGACCCGACCGTGGCCCACTTGTCATCGACCACGGCCACCTTGGCATGCAGTTCGGTGCGGGTATATTCGATGATGCGCACGCCCGCGCGCAAGAGCTTGGGATAGAAGGAATGGGCCACGGCATCCTGCATCATGAACTGGCCCACGCCCAGCAGCAGGGTGACCTTGACGCCGCGCATGGCGGCCTCTTCCAGCGCCCGGCGCATCTTGCGACCGGGGGCGAAATAGGGATTGGCGAGGAAGGCGCTCTCGCGGGCGCGGCCCAGCGCCTGCAGGTAGGCGCGCTGGATGGTGCGGCGGTTGCGGAAGTTGTCGCGCACCACCAGGGCGGCCTGGGTCTGGTCATGCACGGGGCCGCTATGGCCGTGGCGCAGGCGCTTGAAGTTGCGCCACCGCGCTTTGAGCTTCATGTGGCCCACGCGCAACCATTGTGCCTGCACTTCACGGTAGATATCCTGCACCAGCGGCCCCAGGATGCTCACCGCGAAATCCCAGCGCGGGGCCGGCAGCGGCGTCATGTGGTCGCGATCAGAGACCATGTCGTCATTGATGTTGAGCCCGCCCACAAACGCCACCTGGCGATCCACCACGCACAGCTTGCGATGGCTGCGCGCCACGCCGCGCCGGAACCAGGGATTGAACGAACGATGTTGCACGCCCGCCGCGCTCAGGGCGAGATGCAATTTGTTAGTATTTTCCCTGCCGGTTCCCAGCCAGTCATTGATGACATAGACCACGACACCCCGTCCTGCGGCCCGTTGCAGGGCATCGCAGACCAGCACGCCGGTGTCGTCCAGCGAGAAAATATAAGTTTCGAGATAGATCTCGACGCGCGCCGCATCGATGGCGCTGATCAGGGCGGGATAGAAGCCCGCGCCGCTCTGCAGCAGCGCGATCTGGTTGCCGTCGGTAAAGGTGAGGTGACGCAAAATCAGGCCAGCTGCAGTTCGGTGACGATGGGGGCGTGGTCGGACAGACGCGCCCACGGTCCGTCCTTCAAGACCTCCGCGGTTTCCACGCGGAAACCGCGCACGTAGATGCGGTCCAGCCGCAGCCACGGCATCATGGCCGGGAAGGTGCGCGCCGGGCGGATCGGGGCCGACAAGCCACCGAGTCGCCGCAGGCCCTGCATCACGCCGCGCGCCTTGGGTTGCGGCTGGTCGAACACTTCGGTCACGCCCAGGTTCTGGTAGAGCGTGCGGCTCAACTGGTTGGTCCAGTCGTTGAAGTCACCGGCGATCAACAAGGGCGCATCAGGGGGCGAAGAGGTGCTGACGGCCTGGATCAGCGCATCGATCTGGCGGCGGCGGCCACCCGCGAACAAGCCCAGGTGGATCACGTAGCAATGCACCTCCACGCCCTCCACCGGCACCACGCAGTGCAGGATGCCGCGTGACTCGTAGGCGTGGTCCGAGACATCCTGATTGCGGATGGAAGCGATTTCAAAGCGCGAGATCAGCGCATTGCCGTGGTGCCCGTGATCATAGACGGCGTTCATGCCGTAGGCGGCATGATGGGTGTCGCCGGCCAGGTATTCGTGCTGGCCTTGCTGTGGCCAGTTGGAGGCGTGGCGCAGGGCGTTGAGATCGTGGCGGCCCTGCACTTCCTGCAGGAACAGGATGTCCGGGTCCAGTTGCGCCAGCGCCTGCTTCAACGCCAGGATGCGCGGGCGGCCGGCGAACGAGGTCACGCCCTTGTGGATGTTGTATGTGGCAACACGCAGCTTCATCGATGCAACCTTTCTCTTGTTCTTGTCCGGCGCTGGTCTCGCGCAAGGCGCTGGCTACATGGCGAGGTAGCGCGGCAACTGCAGGATCGCCTCGGCATTGGAGGGCGAGAAACAGCGGTCGGCCGCTTCGCGATAGGGCAGCCAGACATGGCGGGTATGTTCGCGCGGGGCCAGCGTGACCGGAATGTCGCGCGGCACCAGGAGGCCAAAGACGTGCTCGGTGTTCCTCGTCACGCCCGGTGCATAGCGGTGCCGCCAGACCGGATAGATGTCATAGATGTTGGAAAGTTGCCAATCACGCAGATGCGTCAGCGGGACGCGGTTTGCCTCACCATGGGCAGAGTCTACGCCGACGTCGGCCACCACGATGCCGGTTTCTTCCTCGACTTCGCGTCGGGCGGTCTCCGACAAGGGCTCATCCAGGCTGTCCTTGGAGCCCGTCACCGACTGCCAGAAACCGGGCTGGTCGGCGCGCTCGATCAAGAGCACATGCTGGTCGGCGCTGTGGATCACCACCAGCACCGATTCGGGAATCTTGTAGGGCTTGGCTTGCGTCATGGCCTGTCCGTGATGCGGGAAAGCCGTCATTGTATCGGGATGGGGAGGTTTCAGAGCAGCGAGGTTTCGCTCTCCGCCACCAGCCAGTTGCGGAAGGCGCGTGCGGCGGCGTGTTCGATGCGCTCGCGCGGCCATACGGCATAGTAGCCGCCGCCCAGGCTGGCGCTGGCCTGGCAGGCGCGTACCAGCAGGCCGTGCTCCATGCAGGCATCGATCATGTGACGCCAGGCCAATACGATGCCCTGCCCTTCCATGGCCAGCTGCAGCAGCACCGGATATTGATTGGACAGGATCTGGTGTTCGATGCGCACGTTCGGCATGCCATTGTGCGCCATCCAGTTCTGCCAGGACATCCATTGACGCTGGCCATCTTCGAGCGTCAGCAAGGTCTCGTGGCACAGGTCTTCTGGCTCCAGCATGCGTCCACCAAGGTAGGCCGGCGAGCAGACCGGGAAGACCTCCTCGTCATACAGCCGGCGCACGGCCAGGCCTGCTGGCGGTCCGTCGCGCAGGAAGTAGATGCCCATGTCGAAGTCGGTTTCCGAGAGCTGGGCCAGGCTGTCGTTGACGACCAGGCGCAAATGACAATCCGGATGCCGGGCGCGAAAGCGCGCCAGACGGGGCGTGAGCCAGAGCACGGCCACGCCCTGCGAACAAGCCACCGTGAGTTCCTGGTGGCCCTTGCGCTTCATGATGTCTTCGGTGGCTTCGGCGCAATCGACCAGCAGGCGCTGCACCAAAGCGGCATAGCGCTGCCCGCTGACGGTCAGGCGCAGCGCACGCGGCTCGCGCAGGAACAGCTTCTTGCCGAGGAAGCGCTCCAGCTGGGCGATCTGGCGGCTGATGGCGCTTTGCGTGAGGTGCAGCTCGGCGGCGGCGCGGGTAAAGCTGCCATGGCGCATGGCGGCCTCGAAGGCGATCAGCGAGGGCAAAGGGGGAAGTGGCGATATACGCATGGTCGGCGCTCCGGCTCGAAAGGTCTCCAGTCGAGATGGTAGAGCGAAAAGCATGCCCGCCGCAGCTTTCCTGTTGCTGGCGGAAAGCCGCGACGAAAACAGACGCTGCGCCGGGAATCAGCGGCTGCGGTGGATGTGGCCTGCCTGCATGACCAGGCAGAGGTGCTCGCCCTGGCCGGTGAGGAGCGTGATGTCCTGCAGCGGGTTGCCGTCGACCACGATCAGGTCGGCCAGCGCGCCGGTGCGCACGGTGCCCAGCTCGCCTTCGCGCTGCAGGATGGCCGCAGCAATCGAAGTCGCCGAACGGATGGTTTCCAGATTGCCCAGGATCTCGGCGCGGATGATGAACTCCTGTGACTGGTCCTGATGCATCTCACCTAGCAGGTCGGAACCGAAGCCCATCTGCACGCCGTGCTCGGCATAGATGCGCAGCGAGTCGCGGCCAGCCTGGCGCACCGATTCGATCTTGGCCACCGAATCTGGCGGCAGCCCCAGGCGGGCGCCATCGCGCGCCAGCGAATCGTAGGTCACCAGCGTAGGCACCACGAAGGCGCCGTGTTCGTGCATGACGCGAGCGGCCTGGGCATCGACCAGGTTGCCGTGCTCGATGGTGCGCACGCCGCAACGCACGGCGCGGGCAATGGCGCGGCCGGTGTAGGCATGCGCCATCACATAGGTCTGCGCGGCTTCTGCCTCGGCCACGATGGCGCGGATTTCATCTTCGCTGTATTGGGTATTGCCGATGGGATCGGTGGGCGAAGCGACACCTCCCGAGGCCATGATCTTGATCTGGGTCGCACCCTTCTGCAGTTCTTCGCGGGCAGCCAGGCGCACCGCATCCACGCCATCGGCCACGCGCGCAATGGCGCCGGCACGGAAGGCGCAGGAACAGGGTTCCAGCACATCGGAGCGCGGGCGGAAGTCGCCATGGCCGCTGGTCTGCGACAGCGCCTTGCCCGAGGGGAAGATACGCGGCCCCGGCACCAGGCCGATGGCGATGGCCTGCGCCAAGCCCCAGTCCGCACCGCCTGCATCGCGCACGGTGGTGAAACCGCGATTCAACATGGCTTCGACGATGGGCAAGGCGCGGATCGAGGTCAGCGAGCCGGGTTGCAAGGCATTCAGCCCCAGGTTGGCCAGCGAAGCCAGCACGTGCACGTGGCAATCGATGAGGCCGGGCATGACGGTCTTGCCGGTCACGTCGATCACGCGTGCGCCGCTGACCTCCAGCGGGGTGGCGGAGACATCGATGATGCGGTCTTTGTCGATCAGGACATCGTGGCGCGGGAACAGGCTGCCCAGAGCCGGGTCGAGGACGTTACCGCCCTTCAGGAGAATCTTGGTCATGGCGAAATTCAATGTTGTTGCAGGTACTGCGGCTCACGCACGAAGCGGGTGCCGACGAAGCTGATGGCGGCGGCGATCATCACGTAGAAGGCCGGGGCCATGTTATTGCCGGTGGCTGCAATGAGCCAGGTGATGAAGAAGGACGCAAAGCCACCGAAGATGGTCACGGCCAGGTTGTAGGCCACCGACAGGCCGGTGGAAAGCACCTTGGCCGGGAACAGTTCGGAGAAGGCCGCCAGGATGGGGCCGGTATAGGCCGCAATCAGGGTGCCGAAGACCAGCTGGAAGATCAGCAGCGTGGACAGGCTGGGGGCGCTATTGATGTAGGCGAACATCGGATAGGCCAGCACCAGGATCAAGGCCGCCGAACCGGAGAGCAGCGGACGGCGGCCGATGCGGTCGGCCAGACTGCCGACGATGGGGGCCAGCACCATGATGCAGAGTCCACCGACCATACCGGCGATGAAGCCGGTGGTCTGCGGCAGCTTCAGGACCTTCACCGAATAGGTCGGCATGTAGAACAGCAACACGTAGGTACAGACCGTCCACAGGATCACCATGGAGAAGCTGGCCGAGGTCTCGCGCGGGAAGTTGCGGATCACTTCCTTCAAGGGCGAATCGGTCTTGTCCTTTTCTTCGAGGAAGGTCGGGGTTTCTTCGAGATGGTTACGGATGTAATAGCCGACCGGGCCAATGATGATGCCCAGCAGGAAGGGCAGACGCCAGCCCCAGCTGGCCAGCGCTGCGGCGTCCAGGCTGGCGGTGACGAAGGTGCCGACGGCCGCCCCCAGCAGCACAGCCACGCCGATGCTGGCCTGGATCCAGCTGGAGTAATAGGCGCGCTCGCGCTCGGGGGCGTATTCGGTGAGGAAGGCGGTGGCGCTGCCCATCTCGCCACCGGCCGAGAAGCCTTGCAGCAGACGCGCCACGACGATGATCAGCGGGGCGAACAGGCCGATGCTGTCATAGGTCGGGGCCAGGCCGATCATCGTGGTGCCCACGGCCATGAGCAGGATGGTGACCGACAGCGCGGCCTTGCGGCCCACGCGGTCGGCGTAGATGCCCAGCAGGATGCCGCCCACCGGACGCATGAAGAAGCCGACGCCGAAGGTGGCCACGGCCAGCAGCAACGAAGTCAGGTCATTGCCGGTCGGGAAGAACAGCTTGGCGATGATCACCGCGAAGAAACTGTAGACGGTGAAGTCGAACCATTCGAGACCATTGCCGATGACAGTGGCGACGATGGCGCGTCGGCGCTGCTGATTGCTGACCGACACAATCCCGTCGGCTGGTAATGTACTTGCCTGCATGCTCTCCCCTCATATTGGACGTTGGATATTCGGCCGATGATAGGGTGAGCGGGAGGCGGGCGGAAATGATATCTGTGCATGCTGCCATGACCGTATCGCATGCGTGTGCAAACAATATGCAGGCGGCATTCAGGCCGTCCGCACCTATTCATTTAAATTATTTATATTATTTTACAAACAAAAAAGCGCGTGCATTTCTGCACGCGCCTTTCGCTGAGCTGATCGAAAAAATCGATAAGCCGCTCAGGCCTTCACCACCGGCTCAGTATTGCGCAAACGAATATGCAGCTCACGCAGCTGCTTCTCATCCACTTCCGAAGGAGCATGCGTCAACAGGCACTGTGCACGCTGGGTCTTGGGGAAGGCGATCACGTCGCGGATCGATTCGGCGCCGGCCATCATGGTGACCAGGCGGTCCAGGCCGAAGGCGATGCCGCCGTGCGGGGGCGCGCCGTATTGCAGGGCGTCCAGCAGGAAGCCGAACTTCAGGCGGGCTTCTTCGTCATCGATCTTCAGGG
>Ga0207667_10000145_pt1 | contig 107389 bp, 116 predicted proteins | sample KBSCornC52_FD_184301 | JGI IMG/M metagenome (GOLD analysis project Ga0207667, IMG submission 184301) | Corn rhizosphere microbial communities from Kellogg Biological Station, Michigan, USA - KBS Corn C5-2 (SPAdes) (version 2) | ecosystem: Host-associated > Plants > Roots > Rhizosphere > Soil ... | reverse complement strand
TGATCTCGGAAGAAAGCTCCGCCGCTACATCCGCCTCTACTCCAAATCAGCCAAGCCTTTTTGCTGGACCTACACCGATCCCACTCGCAGGATCCGCCCTAACAAAATCGCCGGGACAGCTTACTAGTAATCCGTGACGAACTCAGAGGTTGGTGGAGCACACTGGACCGAACCGGACGGGAGCGTGAACGAGCGTTCTGCCTGCAAGCCTGAAATGGCGACACGGGCCACACGATCGACCGCATCGGACGCGGCACCATTCATGTCGATGCCTGCTGTATGTCGATGGTCGGAGGCATTCAACCGGGCCGGCTCCGATCTTACATGGCAGATGCATTGCACCACAGCCCTAGCAACGATGGGTTGATCCAACGGTTTCAACTTCTCGTCTGGCCCGACACAGATTTGGAATGGAAATACGTTGACCGGCGACCGAACCCGGCAACAGAAGCCCGGGTCAAACAAATTTTCGAAACTCTGGTTGGGCTGAACCATGAGAATCCCCTCCAGTTCCGTTTCGATGCGGGCGCGCAACAACTATTCATCGACTGGCTGACCGATCTTGAGGCCAAAGTGCGCAGCAAAGAGCTGCATCCTGCGCTCGTGTCGCATGTGAGCAAGTATCGGAGTTTAATGCCGACCCTAGCGTTGCTGTTCGAGTTGGCGGACCGGGCGGCAGCAGAGGAGGAAATCACGAAGGATTCCGATTTGGTGGTCTCACTTGAGCACGCCAAACAGGCGGCGGGGCTTTGTGACTACCTGGAATCCCACGCTGTTCGGATCTACTCGTGCGTGACGACACCACAAATGCGAGCTTCACGGGAACTCGCGGATAAGATCAAGACCCGCAAGGTGGGCGCGGATGGCTTCTTTAGGTTGCGGGATGTGTACTTAAAGGGTTGGAGCGGCTTGGATACGCCGGAGGCGGTTCGACTCGCCGCACAAGTTCTGGAGGACTCCGGCTGGATTCGAGAAGTAAATGCGGAACCGCGCCCACCCTCCGGAGGCCGGCCGTCTCTCCGCTACCGGGTGAATCCGAGGGTCTGGGAATGAGCCACGAAGGAGAGAGCCGGACTAATCGCCGTTGGTTGGAGTGGAGCCCAATTTTGGCGGATTTGCCCCAGACCGAACCTACAAAACCTTCACAACCTGGTTTTGTAGGTTTTGTAGCCGCGTTCTCGGCCCCTCCAGCCAAGATTGCTTGCGCGAGACTTGGCGGCGCGGACGCCAGCTGTGATTCGGGCTCGGCACCAAACCAAGTGGTGAATCCAATCGACCCTCAGGTTGACTGTGTTCCCAAGAGAGAGCGACTAATGTCCTGGTCCGAATGGAAGGCCAACTCTCTTAACCGACTCTTCTTGGAACAAGGCGCCACTGGGCAATCGAGCCGGATTACCGCGGAGACGGCTCGGCATGGCCAGCAGGCGCGGAAACCGGACCCGAAAGGATGAACGGGTAATGGCGGTCTACAAACGCGGCCCGGTCTGGTGGTATCGCTTCACCTGGAAGGGCGAAGCCATCCGCGAGACTACCAAGCAGACCAACAAGCGGGTCGCTGAACAAATCGAGGCCGCTCACAAAACCTCGCTCGCAAAGGGCGAGGTGGGTATTCGCGATCGACTTTCTGCCCGACGCTGCGGCAATTTATCGAACAGGATTTCCAGCCATTTGTTGTATCGCGCTTCCAAACCAAACCCAAGACGCTCGAATACTACACGATGGGGATCAAGAATCTCATCAACCACCCGCAGTTAGCGGACAGTCAGCTTGACGAGATTACAAATCAGAAAATAACAAGTTTCATCGAAACGCGACACGCCAGAGGGCTGCAGGTTTCTACCATCAATCGTCAACTGGAAGTACAGCGACGGTTGTTGAAACTTGCCGTCGAGTGGAGGAAGACCGACAAGGTGCCACCCAGAGTCGAGATGCTGCCCGGTGAGCGGCATCGCGATCGTGTACTTAGCCTCGAAGAAGAAGAGCGGTATCTAAATGCGACGACCGCGGTGGGTGAGGGTATTCAAGAGTCGTATCGCCGTGCGCTGGAGGGGATTCGCGCAACGATGCGCGGCGAGCAACCGATCGAGCCCGATCCCCCGCGGATTCTTGACGATGCCACCGGGATCGTAAACCAGGCAGACGAGCGTCTTGCAGTCCTGATGTTCTCTGTATTTGGCGGCGTCAATAATTAGCTGCTCTGAGACCTCCTTCGCGCCAAGGCCCGTCCGCGTCATCTTCGCTTCGACGACCTGCTCTTCTTTCAGGAGGAAGTCCATTCGAGATGCCCCGCCACCATAGGATGGTGTCCATTCCTCCGGTCGTACGTCATCGTAATGCAAGCGCAGCAATGCGTGAAGCAGATCCTGGACATCATATTCGTCATTGATCTCAAGATTCCTCCACCTTTGCGGCGGCCTCGGAAAGATTGTCACAAGCGGCCTGCGAGTCACCCAGCTTAGCAGTGAGCTTTCCCTCCAGCGATTTAGCTTTGGCCAGAAGGGTTGTGGCTATGTTTGCGAGTGTTGCCATAGATCAGAGTTCGCCGGAGAAGGCTTTGGAGAGGATGGAGGGCGTGAGCGCACCGAGTTCGGCGGCAGTTTCGGTTTGCAGCAGCTTCAGCGTGTCCACCTTCGCCTGCAACGCTTTCACTTCGTCCGCGATCCGGCGCTGCTCAGAGAGCCGTGGGAGCGGGAAGTCAAGCTGTGCCAATTTATTAATAGGGAGTTGCGATTGTACACTGCCAGATAGCCTTGCAGAGATTTGGTCAATGAAAGCTGGCGAATTTATGACCGCCTGCAAATACTGCGGTCAAAGAACATGGGGCAACGCTCGAAGGATTACCATTCCTGAATTGATGCGCATGTTCTCGAATGGAACCGTGCTGTCATAGTGGGCGGAGTTTCCGAGTGTTCTCCGTGTTGTAAGTATTACATCGCCTCTTGCGAGCTTTCCCTTCCTCAATGTCATGTCTGTTTCTTTGGAGATGAAGTCACATCGTGAGAATGAAAAGAAGCCTTTACGGACATTTCCAGTATTCAATTGTCCCTTCACTTGCGGCACGGCACAGATCCACAAACGACTCAGTCCTAACGAGCCATCCTAGGAATTCGGGCTGAGCCAAGGCGGGGTCGATATCAAAGACTGGAAAGTCATTGCTAACGACAGCGCCACCGAGTGACGGCGGATGGTGGGAAGGCTACACGTTGGTCGTCGATACGGTGGGTTTTAACGAGGATTTCTGGCTCGACTGGAGCGGACTGCCGCACACCGAGCAGCTTCACACCATCGAACGTTTCACGCGAACCAATAAGAATACGATCGACTATAAGCTGACGATCGATGATCCAGGCGCGTATGAGACGCCCTTCGACGGCGGTTCCGCTCTTCGTTACAACGAGAATCAGGAGCTGTTCGAGTATGTTTGCCAGTAGAACGACCAGGCTCCCGAATTGATGGTGGGCGAAAAGTCGGCTGTCAACCGGAGCAGTCTGATCGTTCCTTGACGAACTTCGTACGTTAATGCTTTCAGGTCAAGCGCCTGGCAGTCAGTGTGTAAACTGTCCAGATGGGCGGAGTAGTCGATTCGCCTTGTCCGCTTGGCGCATTCCCGTCTGGCAGCAGCCACCGGCTCGCCTTCTGAGATACTCTTCACTTGCAGGAAAGCCGGGGTTGTTCCCGATTTGAGCAATGGGCGGAAGGCTGCTATGATTGAGCGCGATGGAGATTCGGCACCTTCGCTCCTTCTGCGTGCTCGCCGAACAACTCCACTTCACCAAAGCCGCGGTGCTGTTGAATGTTGCACAACCTGCATTGAGTCATCAAATCAAGCAACTCGAAGATGAACTAGGCACACAGCTCGTGGAGCGGACAAACCGGCGCGTCCGGCTGACGGCGGCCGGCGAGGTATTTCTCGCTCGGGCGACGCGCATTTTAGAGCAGATTGATCAGGCGACGCGAGAAACTGCGCGGGTGGGTCAGGGCGACGCCGGGTCGCTGGTAATAGGTGTTATCAGTACCGCGGTATGCAGCATTCTGCCAGAGCTAATGCGCAGTTTCCGGCGCGAGTCTCCCAATATCACCATCGATATTCGTGAGATGGAGCCCGGCGAGCAAGTAGAGGCATTACGCAAGGAGACCATAGACATTGGTCTGTTATTCCTGTCGATACAAGACCCCACACTCGATTCTGCGTTGGTCTCACGGGAACGGCTCATTGTGGCGTTGCCCACTGGACATCGAGCGGCTTCGGCGGGGAAAGTCCGCCTTCGCGATTTGGAGTCGGAGACATTCCTGATCCCACGCCGGCAGTCCGTTCCTGGCTTTCATGAGCTGGTCCTGAATACGCTACGAGCAGGCGGCGTGACTTCTCCTCGGCTGCAGCCAACGAGGCTACTCCAGACGGCGGTGTTTCTAGTAGCAGGTCAAATCGGAGTCGCTTTGGTTCCAGAGTCTTTTCAACAACACTTAAAAGTTCGCGGCTGCGTGTATCGAGAACTTGCGGGGACCCCAAGCCATGCCGATCTTATCGGGTTGTGGCGACGCGACAATGTCCCCCCTGTGCTGCGGCGCTTCATTCAGCAGATGAAACGCGTTGGGGCCAGAACGTAAGGTCCATTGGCAAACCTACATAGTTCTCTGCGAGGCCTGTTATTGCAGCGGTGGATCTGGTGATGCAGATCAGCGCCTACGGATAATACACGTGGCGCGCACAGCCCACGATCCGAAGCATCGGGCGAGCTGACGCCGATTAGGTTGAAGGGTGCCGATCAGATGTCAACAGCAACGAAAACGCGCGGGTTAGCGCGCAGCTTCGAACCACAGGGCAGCCTACTTCTGCGTTTTGTCGCCGACCGCTAGGCCGCCCGTGATTCCGTCGACCTGATATCCCTTCTGTATCGTCCGGATCTTGGCGATTTCAGCGGGTGTAGCGGTTTTCGGATCGACATTCGCCGATGAACATGTAAATCCCCGGAGCGTACATTCGGACGTCGTATGCTCGATGCCGCGCTTTTTCATTTCCGCAGCCATCAGGTCCATGACGTCTTTATGCATGATAACGGCGTTGTTCGGCACGAACGTTCCCACGCCGATAGCGTAGTCGAGGGGCATGAGAGGCTCGACGCTCGATCCGAAGGCGCCATCATTCTTCTTGCCGAGGTCGTGTGCACCGAGATCGGCGCCCTTCGAGATCAGATACTTGACGATCTCGATATCGCCAAGATTGGCCGCCACCATAAGCGGAGTGATGCCGTAGTTATCGGCCGCGTTAACGTCTTCACCCGACTCGATCAAGAGCTTTACCAGTTCCAGCCGATCGGCAGGGCTTCGCTGGCGGTGATAACCGTTGATGAAACCGGTTCCACATGCCGCCATCAGAGTAGTTTCGCGGTCCTTGGATATGATATGCGGGTCCGCTCCATGGGCCAGCAGCAATCGCGCCAGTTCCACATCCCCGGCCAGGGCCGCCCGCATCAATGCCGTGGCATACACGAGGCGTGGGGATCCTTCGCGCATGCGCGCGCGAGGTGTCGAGTTGATGAGCGCGTTCGGATCTGCTCCCGCATCTAGCAGCTTCTTGATGAGCGGAAGCGGGTCCCGGGTTTCCATCCAAGGGAAGTTGGGCGCCGTTTCCATGTTGCGCCGGTCTACTGCCCAGAACAGCGGCGTGAATCGCTGCGCGTCCTTTTGGTTCACGTTCGCGTGACTGTCGATGAGAAATTCAGCGACGTCATAACTGCCGTCAAAGAAGGCTAGCGAGAGGGCATCCTTGCCATCGGCGGCCTGCGCGTTGATATCAGCTCCTGCTTTTACCAGGATGCGCGCCGATTCCAGACCGTTCTCCCGGGCGGCGAACATCAAGGGTGTCAGCCAGCCGCTCGCGAATTCCTCGAAGTCCTTTCCGGGCTTTTGCGCTACTGGAGTCGTTCCTTCAAAGCCGCGCCCCGATGCAGAGGGAACGTAGTAGGATCGAGCGTTCACGTCGGCTCCGCGTTCGACCAGGAGTCTTGCGACCTCGGGATGCTTTTCCGAAACCGCCCACATCAGCGCCGTAGTGCCGCCCCAAGTCTCCTGCGCGTTCACTTTAGCGCCTTGGTCCAGCAGCACGCGAACGGCATCCACCTTACCCGTGCGCGACGCAATCATCAGCGCTGTATCTCCGGACCGCGTCAGGGAAACGTTGGGATCGGCCCCGGCGGCGATTAATCGGTCGAGCATCGCGGCGCTGCCGCTCAGCGCGGCCAGTTGGATCGGTGTGGCGCCCGCGATGTTCGCAATCGAAACATTGGCGCCATTGCGAATCAGGAGATCGGCCAGTTCGAGGTCGTCGGCCTCGACGGCCCAGTGCAGGGCCGTGGTTCCGTCGATCTGTGCGGCGTTGACGTCGGCCTTCTTCTGCACCAAACTGCGAACGGCGGCTTTATCGCCATGCTGGGCGGCGTCTGCAATGTCGCTTTTGGCGGGCGCGGCAACGGCGCACGATACAGCTGCTGCGGCAATCATGAAAAATCGGAAGTTCATAGCAAGCCGTCCTGTTATTTCTTCGCCGGTTTCCCGGAAGGCCGCACATGCACGTCGCGCAACACCGCCGGCAATGCGTCGTAGTTCTCCAAAGTCACGATTTTGGTCGCGGCGTCAGGGGTCACCTTCCCTACCAGTGAAACTCGTCCTTCACCTTCACCCTTCGCATTCAAGCGCAACTCGATCACCGAAAACTCGTAACTGTTCGCCGCGCCTTCAAAGGTCGGGTTCCAGCGTTGATTCACCGCGCCCAACCGCCGCTGCGTGATCAGGATGATCCTTTGTGATCCGTCAGGGTTGTCCACTTTGCCCGCGTAGCGCAACGCGTAGCCGGCTATCTCGGATGACCATAGATAGCCTACAGTGGTGGTCTCATTCAGAGCCTTGGCGAGCGCGGCCTCGGGAGTCAGATTGTTCGCCGCTGCATTCGCCGGCCCTCGACCTCTGCCTGCAGCTTTTCCCTGCTTCGCGGCTCCCTTTTCTGCTCCGCGTCCTGCCGGCGGCCCAGCCGCGGACGGCTTGCGGTTCCAAGCGTCCGTCAGCCGGTCGCGTTCTTCGTCGGTCGACCATCGCAGGATCTCGATTCGCACGGGATCCTGCGCACCGGCCACGTTGGCCGTAGTCGCGGTCAGTTGCAGAGGCCCATTCGGCGTAGCGGCATGATCCTCCGCAAGCAATAGCGTCGCGGCGAGAATCGCCGCGCCAGATACGAACCACGTGACTTTACGCCTCATTTGTCCTGGTTGGTTCCCCACACCCGGCCGAGCCATTCGACCAACCGTTCCAGTTCTTCGTCCGATAGCTGGGCTCCGCGCTCCCGCATGTCAACTAGCGTCACTCGCCAGTCGTCGGCAGCTTTCCTTGAGCCCTGCACCTTGTCGATTGCGTGGCAGCGCGTGCATGCCCGGTTCATCAGGCGGAACGCTTCAGGATCGGAAAAGAACGTCGTGATTTCCGGCGGAATGTAGGTCCGCGGGAAAGGCTTGGTGGCGGGGCCGAATCTTTCGGCCAGCCAGTCCACCAGCAGATTCTGGTCGGCTTCGGAAAGCTTGGCGTCGGCCGGCTGGTGTTTTTCGGCGATCAGCTTCGACCATCCGGCCTTATCCAGCGCGAAGAACGCATAGTCGTCAATCCCATGGCACGCCGTGCAGTTCTTGCGAATGACTTCCCAAACCGGGCCATCCGGCCGCTCGATTTTAGGACGAGTAGCCCGGTTGCCTTGGGCAGCCAGCGGCAGGGCCGCGAGGATCGCGATCGTAATGAAGCTGCGCATGCACCTATAGAGAAAGAGGCTTGGTGCTCGAACCGAAAGACTTTTGTGTCCCGATCTGTCGTCCAGCCACATCGTACTTCGGTATATCTTCGATGCCGTACTTGTGCAATATCGCCAGAAGCATATTCGAAGTGCGTTCCGTGTTGTCGGGAAACACGATGTGACGGTTCCCTTGGAACGTTCCATCCAGGCCGCCGAGCAGGATCACCGGGACCTTGATGTGGGCATGCCGGTGCGAGTTGCCCATATTGCTGCCCTTGTATATAAGGATGTGATCGAGCACGCTGCCGTCGCCGTCCGGAATCTTGCTCAACTTCTCGGCAAAGTATGCCAGGTTCTGCACGTGATACCGGTTCATCTTGGCGTAGTTGGCGACGTTCTCGGGTTTGTCCCCGTGATGCGAGGAGCCGTGCCAGGCGCCATTGAATCCCGACTCCGGGAAACTCGCGCCAGAGAGATCCTTGCCAAGCATGTAGGTCGCCGAACGGGTCAAGTCTCCTTCGAATGCCAGAGCCAGCAGGTCGTACATCAGGCGATAGTGAACGTGCTTATTCTCCGGAATGCCAAAGGGTATCTCGTTCGAGGGTTCCTTTACGGTCGATTCCATCGCGATGCGGATGCGCCGCTCGATTTCGCGGATGTTTTCGAGATACGTGTCCAGCCTCTGTTTATCGCCCTCACCTAGAGGTCGCTTGAAGTACGCGATCTCCTGCGTGACAGAGTCCAGGATGCTGGCGCTATCCTTTCTTCCTCGTTTTCGTTCCTCCGGGTTAGTTCCATCACCAAACAGACGCTCGAACGCCACGCGTGGATTCACTTCCGTCGGCAACGGCTGCATGGGAGACGTCCAGGAGACGGAGTTCGTGTAGGCGCAGCTATATCCCCAGTTGCAGTTCCCGAAGTTCCCGTCCTCCTCAACGCCCAACTGAAGCGAGGACAGGATGGTGCCCTGGCCATACTTCTGCGCGATCAACTGATCGACCGTCACTCCCAGGTACGGGCTCACGGCGTTTCTTCGGGGGCGGGCCGATGAGAGCAGGACAGCTCCGCGCGCATGATCGCCGCCGGGCTCTTCAGTTGTCGCCGCGGCCTCGGGCATGTCCATACCCGAGATCAAAGTGACGCGATTGCGGAACGGCTCCAGCGGCCTCGTGATGAAGGAGAAGTCGAAGCCTTTGCCTTCCTGGAGCGGACTCCAGTAACCGGGCGCCGCGCCATGCGGATGCCAGATGCCCATGAAGCGGGGAACCGGCGCTGCGGCCGTCTTCTTCAGGTCCGTCTGGGCCGGCACCATGCTGTCCAGTAAAGGCAAACCGATCGCTACGCCTGCGCCCCTCAGGAAGGTCCGGCGCGGGATGAACTTCTTGGTAAGAAACATGTGGACTCCTTTGCGTTGCGTTCGCTAGTTCTCTGCGGCCTGCTTCACTCTCATCTCGAAAGGATCGCTCTTGATGATCCCCATCAGGATCGCCATAAACCGATCGTTGTCATTGTGCGCGTCGCGTGCGATCGACCGGATCACGGGCATGTCTTCGTATTCGACGCCTCGCCCCAGGGCATACGTCATCAGCTTCTCGGTGATGGTTCGCACGAACTGCGGCGAGTACCTGAGCAGTGCCTGCCGCAACTCCGTGGGGCCGTTCACCTTCGTGCCGTCCCAGATCGTCGCCGACGCATCGATCGGCACACCGCCCTGCCCGCCTTGCATCGTGCGCCAGGAACCGTCGGCATCGAAGTTCTCGAGCGCGAATCCGATTGGGTCCATCAGCTTGTGGCAGCCTGCGCAGGGTTCGTTTTTGCGATGCAGCGTCATCTGCTCCCGCAGCGTCATGACTTTTTTATCGGCATTGCTGTCTTCAAGCGGCGGCACGTTCGGCGGTGGCTCCGGCGGCGGAGTACCCAGGATGTTTTCAAGTACCCACACGCCGCGCTTCACGGGAGACGTGCGAAAGTTCTGCTGCCAAGCGAGAGCGAGCACGCTGCCTTGGCCCAGTAGCCCCCTGCGATATGCCTGTTCGGGCCCCCACGTGAACCGGCGGAAGTCCGCGCCGTAAATGTTGGGCACTCCGTAGTGTTTGGCCAGCCGTTCATTCAGGAATGTGTAGTCTGCGTTCAACAGATCCAGAACGCTGCGATTCTCTTTGATGACGCTCTGAAACAGCAGCTCCGTCTCACGCCGGAAGCTCTTGCGCAGTTCGTCGTCCCAGTTGGGATAGAAGACGCCATCGGGAGACGTCGTCGGGAGGTTGCGCAAATAGAGAAGCTGATCGCCGAAGGTTTCAACCAGCGCGTCCGCTTTGGGATCCGCCAGCATGCGGCGAACCTCGCGCTCGAGCACCGCCGGAACATGCAGCTGGTTCTTCGCCGCGACCTCGATCAACGCATCATCGGGGATGCTGCTCCAAAGCAGGAATGAGAGCCGCGACGCCAGTTCCAGGTCGGTGATTCGGTAGGCTTGGCCGACCCGGATGTTCTCGGGTTCCCGCTCGGCGCGCACCAGGAACTGCGGGCTGGTCAGGATGCGGCGCAGCGCCAGCTCAATGCCGTCCTGGAAGGTTCCTTGGCGGCGGCCCTCCTGATAGAAACCGTGCACCCACTCCATGTCTTGCGCGACCACCGGCCTGCGGTAGGCGCGGCGCAGGAGTGTTGTCAGGATTTGTTTCGCGCAAGGTTCTTCCTGCTCCGCGCTGGAAGGTTGGCAGACGTATACTTTACGAATGCTTCGGGAGTCTTCCGCGCGCGTCGCCGTGAAAGGCCCGCGAATGCGTACCGTTCCGATGGCAGGATGGTATTCAAGCTGCGGAATCGGATTGTCTTCAAGCGATTTGCGGTCATACTGCCGGATCAGGTCTAGGCTGGGCCGAAAATTCTCGGCCAGAAACGTCACGCCCACCAGATGCGAGCCGGCTTTGACCGGAATAGTCACGTCGATCGACCCGTCCTTATCTGATGAGTTGGCAGCCGACAATCCCACGCCGCGGTAGTCGCGGGTTTCTACAAGTTCGTTGTCGATGAACAGTGCCAGTTTCTCGTTGGGAATAAACTTGCCCAGGCCAAAGTTCGCAATGGAAAACTTATATTCGCCATTCGATGGAAAAACGTGGCGGATGGCCATCCCACCGCGGGTTCCAAACGGCAGTCCACTCACGCGCTCGGTCTGCGATGTATCGGCGGGTGAGATATAAGCGGCTTCTGTCGGCGATTTCCAGAATCCCACGGCCATCCGCGAGATCCGCGCGGCCGCCGATGTGTACGCTTCCAGCAGCGTGGGCGAGATTGTTAAAGAGCCCGCGATATTGTCGAATCCATGAGCGGAATCATCTGGTGGAAGGAGCGAAGCCACATCGATCTCCAGGTCCAGAAGATCGCGAATCGCGTTCTTGTACTCGGTGCGGTTCAGCCGGTGCAGGATCACCGAACCAGGATTGGGATGCGCAGCCGCTTTCTTGTCGACTTCCGATTCGAGCCAGTCGCGAACATTTTCGTAAGTCGCAAGCGGCGGGCGGGGCATGCCCGGGGGAGGCATCATGCCTGCGCGCATCTTGCGGATCACCCGCTCCCAAACCTCTGGGTGATCGCCTGCGGTCGTCAGGTCGGCTTTTTCCAGGGAGAAGTTCGCAGTCCTGGTTTTATCGTTATGGCACCCTACGCAGTACTGGTCGAACACGGTCTTGGCCGCCGCGGGTGTGGTTCTCGGCGCGGGCTGCTGAAAGCCGGGTAGCGCGACAGCGGCCAACAGTCCGACTAGTAATAGTCTGGTCTTCATTTTTGTGACGCGTCGCCGAAGTGATCATGGTGTAGCGCGTGTTCACCCCGCTGTTTTTCCTGGCGGCGCGTAGCAGCTCGGTGGTGAGCCGCGCTCAGGTTTGCCGCGCGGCTGGACTCGGAACTGACGGCGCAGAGGGACACCAGGCGTTGCACGCACTTCGCCCCGCAAGATGGGCACACAGCTTGTGGGCTGTTCGCCCGTTCAAGATGCTCAAACTGCTGCTCGCACTCGAGGCACTCATACTCAAAAATGGGCATAGAACATCCATCCCGCGGAGCGGCACACACCCCACCACTTGAGATAGTATCCGAATCCTTGGCTGGAAACAATCGTTTGTTCTTCTGGAATGATATGGCTCAGCTATGGGTTAGGGCTCGAGGTCGGCCAGCTAATTTTGCTCGTGCGGACCCAGCCCAAAACCTCTAAGGTACAGGCGGCGGATGTGAGCGGCTCTTTAGAAGGTCAAGCGGCCCACGAGGAGGCCGCTTCGCTCGCCGATCACCGCAGACGCCGGTTGGGTTGCGGTCGCGCCGAATCCAGCCGCATTCACCTTGTTGCCGTTAGGAGCAACCTGCTGCGTAATTCCAGTCGTGTAGTTGCCGCCACCAGCCGTCGGGGACCCAGACACTGGGTTGGGAGTTTGCGCCCGATTGAGCACATTCGTAAATTCGGCGCGAAGCTGGAATTTCACTTTCTCGTGGATGCTGAAGATGCGGCCGAAACTCAGCGTCTCTTTGGGATGGCGCTGGTAGCGGTAATCGTTATAGAAGATGGAGCTCGCGGCGAATGTGCCGGGCACCGGATCCGTCCATTGAGCACCTGGGTGTTGGCGGGATCGAAACAATGGCAGTTCAAATCCACGAGATACAACGGCTGGCCGGGAACCCTTTCTGCGTGCGTTCCGCGCAACAGTGCCGAGGCGTTGTTGATGACGGCCGTATTCGGAACGCCGACGGGCTGGCCGCTGCCATACTGCAACACGGTTCCCAGCGTCCACTCGCTCAGCAGGTAGTCCGCATAGCGGTGAACCTTTACTTTGGGCACGCTATAGTTCAGTGCCAGAACATTCCAGAATGGCCGCGAAAAACTCGAGTAAGTCTTGTTCGAGTTTCGATTGAAAACGTCGTTGATTTCCCCGGTACCACCGCCAGTATCGCTTTCGACCCCTAACTGAAGCTCTTTGGACCAGGTGAAGCTATAGGTTGCGTCCAAACTGTGCGAAAGCCGCTTGGTCACCTTGGTCTGTAAGGAATCGTACCAGGTCTTGCCGAGCGGTCCGGCGCTGGTGATGCTAGCCGAGTTGGCGAACTGAGGGAACGGCAGAAGGGACCGGGCAACGCTGAACGTAGTCGGGAATCCCGGAAAGGGCACCATATTCCGGAACCTCGCGGCGGCTGACTGTTGCACTTGAGCTGCGAGAATCGTGCGGTCCGCAGCGTTTGTAATGTCGAGCCCGTAAACCTGTTTGAGAATGTCCGGTTGAAGGCCGTTGTACTGATTCAGGGCGCTGGTTTGCCACCACCCTCCCCGATTGGCAACGTAAGCGGCGGCGACAACCAGGTTGCGGGCGATTTCGCGCTGGAAACCGGCCGACCACTGTACCTGACGCGCTGGACGGCCGGCGTTCTGATCAACGAGATTGGGCTGTCCGGCAGATGTTCGTGGATCGGGGAACAGGTTTCGCTCGAAGATCCGGCCACACCGGAGAAGCCGGGTAGCCGCTACTCAGGGTGAAAGCCGGATCACCATACCCGGGAGCATTGGCCGTCTGCGAGGCCCCTGAAACTCCCTGGCTTCCGCCGGGGCTTGAGGATAGACGACTCCCAAACCCGCGCGGAACACCGTTTTCGAATTGATCTCAATATGCGATACCAAGGCGCGGACCGAAAGCGAAGGGATAGTTGTGGGCAAACGAACAGCCGCAACGGCCGGGTCCGTCGCCTTCAAAGATGGAAGCTCCCAGACGCCCGGCAGCGGTGGAATTCGGAGTCGCAGCCGAAAAATCCGGCGTGCGGCCATATTGTTCGCGCGAGTACGTCAAGTAGTCATAGCGCAGCCCGTAATCGACCGTCATTTTGCGGCTGATTTTCCAGGTATCTTGCGCGAAAGCTCCCATGAAGAATCGTCCGCCGCGCACCTTCGCGGGTGCTGCAACCGTTACCTGGTTTACGCTTCCCAGCAGGAAGCTGGCGAACGGCAACCCAGTGGCTCCATTGGTTAACGTGACTCCGGCATCGTTGTACCAGGGGTTGGCAGTCTGGTCGGCACTGAACGTTAACGATCCTGAGTTGTTTTCGTAGGGAGTCTGGATATAGCCCTCTGTGCGTGCCTCGGCGCCGAATTTATAGGTGTGTTGACCCTTCACCATGGTGAGGGACCCGTTGAACGTCGGCTTGAGTTCGGTCACCAGATTCTGCGTGATCGGCCCCATGCCGTTCATACCACCCGAAGTGTTGCCGCCGGTCATCGCATTGCCTAGTTGGCCGAAGACGTCGAAGCTTTTGACGGGAGGCTCATACTTGAACTCGGTGGACGAAGCCGGCGCCAAGGTGGAGTAGCGTCGTCGGCGACAAGGTGTAATCGAAATTCAAACGCTCGGTATTGGAGCTGATGTACGTGCTGGACGTCGTGTCCACGGGCTGCGGTAGACCGACGCTGGAGCACAGGGGAACGCACAGGACAACTCCGGTGCTGGTGTCCGACCAATACCCGGAAAGCTTCTCCTTTGCGCCGAAGCTCTGATCGATTTTCAGGGATGGAATCGGCGTCTTACGATCCGTCGGAAATGGATTGTTGTAGTTGTTGACCAGTCCACTGGGGTTCGCTTGGGGAATAAGCGCGAGGACCTTGACTGCCGAAGGATCGAAGCTGGCCGAAGGAATTATATTGCCAGGAAAAGGGTCACGAATCCGGTAACCATCGGCGCCGAGCCGCGTAGTTTTCGGATCGAAGATCTGCCCGTCTATCACAGTTCGGCCCGTGCTATCCGCCAACTTGTTGTTGGTTGCGCTGATCGGAGCTGTATTGCGATTCAGCGCCTGGCTGATGTTGAACCCGTAGTCGTTGCGGCGCGTCTTCGGCCGGATGCCGGTATAGGCTTGTGACGCGTTCAGAAACTCATTCGAGAAGTAATCGTAGGCCGAGCCGTGGAATTGGTTCGTCCCGGATTTGACAGTGTAGCTGAACACGCCTGAACCGGCCTGACCGTACTCGGCCGCGTAGTTCGAGGACTGGACGGCGATTTCCTCCAGGGCGTCGACGCTCGGCTGTGCATGGGATTGGAAGTTCGCCCCAGCCACGTTCACCGTGGCATCCTGGCCTTCCACCCGCACCGCCTCGGTATTCGACGGGGATCCGTTCACCCGAATGTTCGAACTCGGCGCGAAATACGTTCCCGGGATCAGATTCGCCACGGCCTGCGGAGTGCGGACTCCGTGGCTGCTGGAGTTGCCGTTGCCGATCGGCAAAATGGGCAGCGACGTAAGGCGATCCGTCTCCACATTGGCAGACACATCCGAGCTATCGGTTCGAAGGAGGGTCCCTTCGGCCGTTACCGTTACAGACTCGCTTGCCGAGCCGACTTCAAGCACGATGTTGAGAGGAATTACCTGCGAGCTCTGCATTCTAATATTGCTTCGCGTCAGCTTCTTAAACCCGGGAATCGCGACTGTGAGTTCGTACGTTCCAACCGGCAATTGCGAGAAGGTATAGTTGCCGGTGGCGGAGGTCACCGCTTGGTACACGGTTCCCGTTTCAGCGCCTCGTAACTCAATCGCGGCGTTCGCGACGACGGCGCCCGCGGGATCGGAGATAACGCCAGTAAGCGTTCCGCGATCGGTTTGCGCTAGCGCCATCGCTCCCAGAACTATTCCCATCACCGTCAGTCGAAGAAACATAAAATCCTCCCGGAATTCTATAAATGCGGTCGCAATTGCGGCGACAGGCGGTATACCGAATCGATTACTGGACTATCCCCTGAGTAGCCAGTGAAAGTGAATTCGTCACCCGAGCTTGGACTACGGAGAGTATATTGAAGGCGCACTAAAAGCTCCAATAATGATTTCTTATCGTTCGATACTATTCAGATCTTGTTTCAAGCAGTACTCGTGAGATTCAGGCGGTCATAGCTACGGCCGATGCCGAGGCCGGCCATAGCTGAGCTAGTTCCATGTCCGGGTCCGGCGGTGCTGGTCCGAAGGCAATCGCAAGGACTGCTCGTAAGTCTTCGCCAGAGCGAAGCGGTCCGAAGAAAGGCTCGTCAACTAGGAAAGCAGGTAGTCGGTCAGAACCTATTGCGTTCGGCGTTAACCAGGGATCGCAGGGGCTCAGGAAGCTTGCGGAAATCTGCAGGACTCACCAAGGCAGGCGAGACAGGAGCAGGGCCGTTGTCATCTAAAGCTTCTTTCCCTGCCGGGCCTAGTAATAGCTGGAGGAATTTAATCGCATTCTCGTTGTTAGGAGCATCTTTCAGCAAGGTGATGCCCCATGCGACATGGGCGCCCGGAACCGCGACCGTGCGAGCGCTTCGCGGAGTTCCGAGTCCGGGAATCACCACCACCGCGTTTTGCCGGTAAAAGACATCCTTCGTCGGGTCGGAAAGGTTGATCTCGTCCGGCAAGTTCACATAGCGGTAATCCGGATTCGTGCCGCGACAGTCCGTCATTGCCGGCAAGTGACGAAAAATAATACAGCGTCTCTCCGCCGTAGCGCGGAGCAAGCGCCCGCTCGGACGAAAGGGCAACACGCGCGACGTCGCTTTCGGTAGCCACTCTGTCGAGAATGGGAACCGATCACAGGTTCGCCCTCTGGCTGCTGACCGAGACCGCGATCCGCTGCCCGTCCAGGCTCGCACTCGCCGAAGTGTAGTGCGTAATTCCATCGCCTACTCGATGGCTAACCTTCCTCTCTATGTCCAGCGCGTAAAGCCACGGCCCCGCTCCATCTTCAGCGCGCGCGACATGCGTGTCCGCTCCCAGCGGCGCGGGATCAGCAAACCTCGCTCGCAAAAGGCGAGGTCGGCATTCGCGACCGAACGCCTACGCAAACCCTTCGGGAGTTCTCCACCGGCGATTTTCTTCCCTTTATGGCCTCGACGTTCGCGGCCCGCAGCAAGACTCAGGCTTACTATCAGTACGGCGTGAAGAGCCTCCTCGCGTACAACAAGCTGGCCGAGGAACCGCTTGACGAGATCACCTCCGAGAAGATCGCCGGCTTCATAGCCAAGCATCAACCGCGAGTTGCAGGTTCTCCGACGGATGTTCCACCTCGCCCAGGAGTGGCAAGTTAGAGAGAGTTCCCGCGCGAGTCCGCATGATTCCAGGAGAGCGTCGCCGAGAGCGGGTCTTGAGCTGGGCCGAAGAAAAGCGTTACCTGGAAGAGGCTCCGCCGCTATTGCATGATGTAGCGACCATCCTGATTGACTGCGGCCTTCGACCGGAGGAGTGTTTCCGTCTGAAGTGGGAAAGCGTGCGCGACGGCTCGATTGAAATCCAGTATGGCAAGACGGACAACGCGCGGCGGCGAATCCCAATGTCTAAGCGCGTTGCCGCGGTGCTGGAAATGCGCATAACGAATGCCCGCAGCGAATGGGTTTTCCCTGCACCGACCCGGAGCGGCCATATTGAGCCGGGCAGCGTAAAGCGGCAACATGTACACGCCTGCGAAGGGAAGCAGAATGAGTCAGAGAACGCGAGACGCGCGTACGGCGAAGCGAGGAAGTGGAGCGTTGAACCGTTCCCCCACTACACGCTCCGGCACACTTGCCTGACCCGCTGGGCGCCCCACATGGATCCCTGGACGCTCGCCTACCTCGCCGGCCATCGGGATATGTCCATCACCAAGCGCTACATTCACCCACAGGAACAGAACACACGGGCCGCCATCGAAAGGGCTAGAAGTGCGTTGGGTGGGCACAATTCTGGGCACACTGCCGATGCAAGAGTCTCTTCCGATTTAGGCAATCTGCCCGTAAGTGCCTAAGACGTTGGGGGTTTCTGGTGCGCATTGGGGGACGATTTCAGAACACTTTACTGAGGGTAAGGGGTCGTTGTCCCGGATTTCCCGGATTTCTCCCCGGATTTCTCCCCGGATTCCTCCCCAAGCTACGCGACCGCCCCACCGATGCCGATGAGCCACTGAAGATTCATCGGCCAGCAGAATGTAACAAACCGCGCTGGCTGGATTGTGTCCCGCGCGCGGGGGGGCCGGTTTCACTTGGGCAAATCCCTTCCGCAGAACCGACAGACGATTGCCTCCGATTTGATCATCTCAGCGCAAAATGGACACTTTTTTGTTTCGTCTTGGACAATTACCCCCCGGATAGAGGCGGCTGGCCGGGGGACAATCGAGCCGAGACCCACAAACAGCAGTCCAGTGAACGCGATCCCTGGCCACAGAAGCCTGCTTTGCTCGGGCTCGGGCTCGCCGCCAAGGGCGACGAGGGACGCGCGCTCAGCTCGCAGAACTGGGTCCATCGCATTGTAAAACTGTCCCAGTACTCCAATAAGCCCGACAAGCATCACCGCCCCCCCAACGGTCCACAAAAACAGCGCCATCGCGGGCGTTTCCGTTTTCGCCTTCGGCATCGCCCTGTATTGATCCAGGTCTGATTGACTCATCCCGCGCTGTCTCCTTTTCCGTCAGTGGACCATCGCGCACTCACCGCCGCCAACGGTAAGCACCTAGGCGGCAATTCCCACGGTGTGCCGTTTCCATCCCGGTATAGTATGCCTGGAGCCCTACGGGTGCAACCCTGCCTGAAGGTGACTCCAGTTGCGCGGGGTGGGCACAGTATTGGGCACAGTCGCCCAATGAGAGTCTTCACGCTTTGCAGATGTCCCCGCGAGTCTGCTGATTCTGGTGAGGTTAGCTGGTGCGCCCGGAGGGACTCGAACCCCCGGCCTACTGGTTCGAAGCCAGTCGCTCTATCCAGCTGAGCTACGGGCGCCTTGCCTCATCGTATCATTCTAGTGAGCACTGATTCGCCATGCCTGTGGAAACCGAAATCAAGCTGCGTCTGCCCCTGGGCCCCGAGCGCGCCAGAGCACTTCTCAAACAGCATGGGTTTCATCCCGTGGGTGGGCGTGAGTTTGAGACCAACCAGATCTTCGATCTCCCATCGAGTGAGATGAGAGCGAGCGGCCGTCTGCTGCGGCTGCGCTCGACTGGCGGAAAGTGGACTATCACTTATAAAGGTCCAGCCGCAGCCGGTGAAAGGTACAAGAGCCGCGAAGAGATCGAGGCGGAGGTCTCTGATGGGTCTGCTTTTGCGCAGATCCTGGAAAGACTTGGTTATCAGCGCTCATTTGGTTACGAGAAGTTCCGGACAACCTTTGGAGCTTCAGGGGAGGACGGAATGGTCACTCTGGATGAAACTCCCATCGGCGATTTCCTGGAACTCGAGGGCCCGGGGTACTGGATTGATCAGACCGCCAGACGGTTTGGGTTTCAGCCTGCAGAGTACATCACGTCATCCTATGCAATGCTTTACGAGGAACATCGGCGGACACACGCCACAATACCTCGGGACATGAGGTTCCACTCCCCTTAGTCAAAACGACCTTAGTACCCCAGAAGGTATTGTCCCTTTGGACAATGGGTGCTATTCTTCCACTAGATTCGTGGACAAGATTTCACAACACGCGAGACCGAAGGTGGGAAACGATGCTTGAGCTAATCGTCACCCTGGTCATCACGGTGAGCTCGGTGCTCATGTTCGGCTACTGGTTTCGTTATACCTGCTTGCTGATCCTGAGTGCGGAGACCACGCGTGATTATGCGATGGACGTCGCCGCTGCGAATCAATTGAGCTTCCTTCAAGTCCAGGCCGAATTGCGGAATCAACAACCGGCTGATCTGAGCCGGCTGCAAGCTTCTCTCGACCGCGATTTGGCTGTAGTCACTTACCTGATCCAGAACGCTTCGGGTCAAGGCGACTGGGGCATGGAAGCACGGATGCTGCAGCTCAATTATCGATTGATCAGCACCTGGTGCAGCGTCAGCCAGCGCTTCTCTCCGGAAGCGGGACGCCGCGCGCTGGATGAAATGTCCATGATCGTATCGCACTTCGCCAACTCCCTGGGCGAACGCGCTGCCGCCGGCGCAGCCGCTTAATTCCAATAGAACTGCTAACTTTCAGTAGGGACTTGCAAGCGCCCGATTTGCCATTCCCGATTGAAATTCTCGCCCAGGTATACGCGGCGGACCTCGGGATCGTTCCCCAACTGGTCCGGCGTCCCGGAGCGGAAGATCCGCCCGTCATTGATGATGTAGGCCCGGTCGGTTACGGCCAGCGTTTCACGAACGTTGTGGTCGGTCACCAGGATACCGATGCCGGAGCGCTTGAGGTCGAAAATGATCTTTTGCAGTTCCAATACCTGGATAGGGTCGATTCCCGAAAATGGCTCGTCGAGCAGCAGGTAGCTGGGCTCGATCACCAGGCTCCGGGCAATTTCCACGCGCCGACGTTCGCCGCCCGAGAGCACGTAGCCCTTGCTGTTCCTTACCTGTTCCAGGCCTAGGTCGGTGATCAAACGGTTCGCACGAGCTCGCCGGTCGCGACGCGAGAGTGGAAGCGTTTCGAGGATGGCCATCAGATTATCTTCCACCGACAGCTTGCGGAACACAGACGCTTCCTGGGGCAGGTAACTGATACCGCGCCGGGCACGCTGATACATCGGCTGCGAAGTAATGTCCTGGTCGCCCAGCAGAACGCGGCCGGAATCGGGAACAATCAGGCCGACGATGCAGTAGAACGAGGTGGTCTTACCGGCTCCATTGGGGCCCAGCAGTCCCACGACTTCGCCCTGCTGAACCTTAATGGAGACGTTATCGACGACCTTGCGCCCGCGGTATGCTTTGGTGATCTCCGCCGTCTGAAGCGCTTTCACAGGCTTTACTTTTTGCGGATGGTGCCTTCGGCTGGCTTGCTGTCCCCGCCTTCGCCCACCAACCTATCATTGTTCGCCCACCAGGTCAATTGCTGAGCGGCGGTGTTGCCTTTCACGCTATCCACCAGCAGGGGCCGGCCTTTTTGAAGGATCACCTTTTGTTCGTCGGCGTAGTATTCCGCGTGCTCGGACGTCCCGGTTCGGGTCCGCGTGGTTTTGCCGGCAGCGGATGTGCTCACAATTTTCACCGAGCCGTCGGCCAGGGCTTTATCCAGAGAAGAATCGGAGTCGGCGGGTTTCAGGAAGGCTTGCAGCTCCTGCGAATTCACCGTGAGAGCCGGGCGCGTCAGAACCACTCCGCCTTGATAGACAGCCACGCGGGTATCCTCGGTGTACACCAAGTCGCTCGCGCGAACCACGGTAAACACAGGCGCGGAGGGCCCTTTAGTCTTAGATTTTTTGTCCTGACTGTTCTCCTGCGACTTGTCCGCGAACTGGCTGACCACCTTGCCATGGGCTTCCATCACGCGCCGGTCGCGGTCGATTTCGATCCGGTCCGCATCCACTCTATTAGCTCCCTGCCAGGCGCGGGCATGACCCTCGTAGCGGATGTGTTTGTTGTCTCCGGTGGAGATCATCCGGTCGGCCACCGCCTGCATCACTTCGTTGTTCGAAAGCATGGCGGAGGATGCGCCCTTGCGATCCGGCTGGCGGGTAGACGAGACATGACCATCGGCGGTGTAGTCTCCCGATTTCTGGTTCATCACGATGCGGTCCGCGTTCACCGACCCGGTGGGATCCCAAATACGCGCTGAGCCGTCCAGCGTCATCAGGTCTTTCGGCTGATCCAGAGTAGCTTTGTCGCCGCGGGCGCGCCGGTCGCCTTCCTCGTATTGGAAATTGGTGGTTTGTTCCAGACGCACCATCTCACTGGTGTTGGGATCGAACGTGGCCAGAATGTCTTTGCTCTGGGTACGCGTCGCGGTAGCCGTCGCTTTCGATCCTTTGGAAGGACGCTCGGTAAGAGTGGAGGCGTTAATCGACCGCACCGATTGGATGCGGTTCTCCTGCCCGTAGTTAACCCAGATGCGATCACCCTGTAAAGAGCGCTTCGGTTGATCGGGCTGGCTGGGAATAAATTCGAGCTTGCCCGGCCCGTCGGTTTCCACATGATCGATCTCCTTGCCGCCAGGCCGCATGGCGAGCCGAACCACGTCGCTGCGCAGGACGCGGGTATCGCCGGGCTGCGTCCCTGGTCGCGGTAGAGGAGTCGCCTGCACCACGCTCTTTCCGGTGGCAACGGCGGTTTTGAGCGTGCTTTCTTTTCCCGCCGTTTCGAAATCCATATCCAGCCGGTCCGAATTCACCGTGGTTCGCGCGGTATCGGATGTCGAGATCAACTGCGCATGATCGTGACCGTCAATGGTGCGAATGACCATGCCATCGTCGAAGTTCAAGTTCAATTCGTCCGCGGCGTATTCCACCTTGCGGCCCGGATCGTCGTGGATGCCGCGGGCCATCTGGACTTTGGCGGAACGAATGGCGCCTTTATCGAGCTGGACATCGCTCCGGCCTCCCTCCATATGCAGTGTGTCGCGGGTGAATTTCGAGACGGGGAACAGAACCACCCTTGAATCGCGCTCAGTGTAGACGGCCTGATCGGCTTCGACGTGCATGGGCTTCGCGTTGGCAGTTTTCCCGCGCCAATCAAGGACCACCTTGTTTTCGAGACGCAGCTCACGAGTGCCGGGGTCGTATTCCGCGCCCACGGCCGAACCGGTGCCGCGATCGAAGCCGAAGGTCACGGACCGGTCCGTAGTGGCCTTACCCGTATCGCTTGCAAATCGTATTCCGGAACCGTGGATCCGCAACAGGCGACCGGTAGGGGGCTGGTCCGCCGGCACACCCATGATGATATCGACTTCGCCATCCGAGAAGAGTGTTTTGGCGACGACATCGAACTGAGCCTTATCGGATCTAATAAGATCGGATTTTTCGCCGTTCTCATGGAACAGCTGCAACTCCACGCCCTCCAGCTCCATCAGGTTGGGCTCTTTCATTTCCCGGATGTTGTGGGCGCGAACGGTGAAATGCTTCTGGTCGCCCTTGAAGACCGTGTGCACCCAATCGTCAGCACGGCCGTCGACCCCTGTTTCGAGGGGTTTGGGGTGCACAGGAATCTCTTTTTCCTGGAGGTCCCTGCGTTTGACATAGGCTGCGCCCACCACAAAGACAATGGCAACGATGGCGGCGAGGAAAAGCCACCGGGTGTGGCGCATACAGGTATCTACATGGTAGCGCGCGCGAAAATCGGCATTACAACGCGGCGACCAGTTTCGCCAACAGGGCCGTCCGGTCCGCGATGCGGTTGATCAAAATGCTCTCATGAGACGCGTGCGCGCCTTCGCCGACCGCGCCCAGGCCGTCGAGGGTCGGAATCCCCAAAGCTGCCGTAAAGTTGCCGTCCGAACCGCCGCCGCTCGAGGATTCTTCGAGGCTAATCCCCATCTCCGCTCCCAGCGTACGAGCCGTCTGGAACAATCCCCGGACTCCCGCGGAGCGCTCCATCGGAGGCCGGTTCAAGCCGCCCGCGACCTCGACCGAACAGCGCTTGTCGAACGGTTTCAGGGACGCAAACTGGCGCTCCAGATAGCGCTGGGCGGCTGCGCTAGGCGCGCGCACGTCGACCTCAACGTGGCATTCGGCGGGCACAACATTGCTGCGGGTGCCTCCCTGGATCACGCCAGGGCTGACGGTAACGCCTTGATGCAGCCGGGTAAAGCTGGCGATACGCTCGATTTGCCGGGCCATCTCAACCACGGCGTTTGCACCTTTTTCGAAATCCAGGCCCGCGTGCGCGGCGCGTCCGCGAACCGTGATGCGGAAATCGCCGACTCCCTTGCGGGCGGTCTTGAGTTTACCGTCGAGTCCCGTGCCGGGTTCGAGGACGAGTACTGCCGCGCTTTCTCTCGCCGTTTCCTCTGTCAACAGTCTGGATGACGCGCTGCCCACCTCCTCGTCCGAATTTATCTGCAAAACTACTCTGCGCCGCACCGGTATATTGAGCTCGCGCAATATACGCATCGCGAAGGCGAAGAATACCAGACCGGCTTTCATATCGAGTACGCCCGGTCCCCACAAACGCCCGCGGGCCTGCCGAAAGGGCATGGTCTTGAGCGTGCCCAGGGGCCAGACAGTATCAGAATGGCCCAAGGCGAGAATCTGACCTTGTTTACGCGATCCGGGTAACCGGAACTCGCATCGCAGGTGCTTTCCCGGATATATCCGGACCCGAGCGATATCGCCCAGCATCCCGCCGAAGAGGTCAGCGCATTTGTGGATGCCCGCCGGGTCATCACTGGGAGATTCGCACTCGACAAGCTCTCGAATGCACGAAATCATCTCTTTTTGTTTTGCGCGTGCCGAGCGAAGGAACGAATCCACGCTTGCTATAATAGCGGGACCGCACATGCCCTCTCTGGATATCCAGGCTATCCGCGAGATTCTTCCGCACCGGTTTCCCATGCTGTTGGTCGATCGCATCGAGGAACTGGAAGCAGAACGCGTGGTCGGCATCAAGAACGTCACCGCCAACGAGCCGTTTTTCATGGGGCATTTCCCCGATTTCCCGGTGATGCCGGGCGTCCTGATCGTGGAAGCGATGGCGCAAGTGGCGGGTGTATTGGTGCTGAGCAGCATTCCCGATCGTCACAAGAAACTGGTGCTGCTGGCATCCGTCGAACAGGCCAAATTTCGCAAACCGGTGCGACCCGGCGACCAGCTTCGGATCGAAATGAAGGTCAGCAAGCGCAAAGAGACCGTCGCCAAGATGTATGGCACGGCCAGCGTGAACGGCGTGGTGGTGGCTGAGGCCGAAATGCTTTGCAAGCTGGCCGATCGCCCCTAGGTGTAAGCGGATGCCGATCCATCCGTCCGCAATCGTAGATCCGGGAGCGCGCGTTCATTCTTCTGCGGAGGTCGGTCCCTATTCGGTGCTCGGCGCGGACGTCACCATCGGCGCGCGCACGGTGCTCAAGGCTCACGTTTTCATGGAAGGACCCGCCGAAATCGGAGAGGATAATCTTTTCTTTCCCTATTCAACCGTGGGCGTGGCGCCGCAGGACCTAAAATACAAAGGCGAGCGGTCATCAACGCACATCGGAAGCAGAAATAAAATTCGCGAATTCGTGACCATCCACCGCGGCACGGAAGGCGGCGGCATGCTGACGTCGATCGGCGACGACAACCTGTTGATGGCCTACGTCCACGTCGCGCACGATGTGCACGTGGGCGATCATTGCATATTGTCGAATGCGGCGACGCTGGGCGGCCACGTAAACGTCGGCGACTGGGCATTTATCGGGGCTTCGAGCGGCGTCCACCAGTTCTGCCGTGTAGGAAGGCACGCCATCATCGGCGGCTATAGCGTGATCACCCAGGATGTGCTGCCGTTCTCCAATACCGTGACCGAGCGCGAGGCGAAGGTATTCGGAGCCAATAAAATCGGCCTGGAACGCCGCGGATTCGCCGCCGAAACTATCGACGCTCTGCACAAAGCCTTCCGGCTTCTGACCCGTTCCGGCATGAATACCACGCAAGCCGTGGACTGTATCCGCCAGGAGGTCACCGGCTCGGCCGAGGTGGAAGAGCTGCTGGAGTTCATCGCAACATCGCAGCGCGGGTTCATCAAGTAATGCCGTTAGGCCCGCCACTAGGCTCCCCATTCGGGATGATCGCCGGCAACGGACGCTTCCCGGTACTCGCGCTCGAAGCGGCGCGCCAGGCGGGAATGGAAGTGGTCGCCATCGCGATCAAGGAAGAAGCTTCGCCCGAAATCGAATCGTTGGCGGCGCGCTGCCACTGGATCTCGCTGGGAGCGCTCAGCAAGCTGATCGATATCTGCAAGCAGGAGGGTATCCGCCAGGTGATGATGTGCGGGCAAGTGAAGCACGTCAAGATTTTTTCCTCGATCGTGCCGGATTGGCGCCTGATAAAGCTGCTGGCGTCGCTGGAAGCGAAGAATACCGACGCCTTGATCGGCGGCGTTGCCAAAATCCTGGCGGACGAAGGCATCACCCTCACGGATTCGACGCTTCTCTTAAAGGATCTTTTGGCTCCCGAAGGCGTTTTGACGCGACGCAAGCCATCATCCGACGAGGAGCGCGATATCCACTACGGCCGGCGCATTGCCGCCGCTCTTTCCGACCACGATATCGGGCAAAGTGTCGCCATCGCCGAGCGGGCTTGTGTTGCCGTGGAGGCCATGGAGGGCACCGATGCGATGCTTCGCCGCGCTGCGGCCCTGGTGGAAGGGAGGCCTCTCCGCCTGGTGAAGGGATCGCGCCGCCGCCAGCACCTGTTATTCGATGTTCCGGTAGTGGGGCCGCAGACTATCGACGTGATGCAGGAAACCGGGACGACAGCGCTGGCTATCGATGCTGGCCGCACTCTATTGCTGGATCGCGATGAGCTACTCTCACGCGCCAACGCCGCCGGGGTCGCCGTGGTCGCAGGCTGATATCGATTACTGGGCCCGCTGCTTCAGGACCGGCGGATCTTTCGGTGTCTGCGGGTCGAGCACCTGGGAGGGATGGGCTTGTTCACGGTGTTTCAGGATCTCGTCGAGGATCAACCCGCCCGCGCTGCCTACGAGTGCGCCGATCAGCGGGCCATTTTGGTTCCGCGTCATGCTGCCGATTGCAACACCGACCCCTGCGCCCGCACCAACGGTAACGGCTGTGCGTTCCAAGGAGTGCTGGGAGGCGCCATCCGGCCCGGCAGTATGAACATCCGGCCCCAGACTCTTGTTCAAGTTCTGAACCAAATCATGAAAGTTCGAGGCCGACTGCAGCATCTCAGCCAAGACTCTGGGCGTCACCTGATTAGTTTGAGAAGCGGGCGGAGCACTGGTTTGCGCTATTGCCAATCCGCTGAAGCAAACGGAACTGAAGATCACCGCCAGGAAATGTTTCATAGACTCCCCTTGGACACTGATGTATAAACCGCTTCTCCCGTTACGCATGGAACATTAAAAAATGACCATCTGAAAGACCGGATGCGCTTTCCAGTTCCGCAGGCTAATATTGTACCTTCATTACTCTCCTCAGAAAGGAAGCCACTAGCATGTCACGGCTATTTTTAAATCGATTCCTCCTCGGTAGCGTCCTGTGCTTAATATTCGGTTCTTTGGCATTTGGCCACATCCGGATTGCTCCAACCGAATCAACCGCCGGCGCGCGAGAGAAGTACACAATGCGTGTTCCTAACGAAAAGCAAGTCCCCTGCTCAAAGATCGAAGGCGAGTTTCCGGCGGGGCTGGATATCTACGACTTCGAATTCAAACCGGGCTGGAAGATTGATTTCAAGAAAAACGACAAGGGCAAGATCATCGGAGCTACGTGGACTGGAAAGATGATGCCGTACGAATTCGTCGAGTTCGGGATGCTCGGAATCAACCCCAAAGAAGGCACGGAACTGGTATGGAAGTTCGTCCAGTACTACGATGACGGAATGAAAGAGGAGTTTACGGGACCAGTAGGATCCCGGCTGCCCGCACCCGTAGTGGCGTTGAAGGCGCCTGCTGGGAAATAGCGTAAGGATGTGGATGACGCCTGAATCGGGCTGGGGTAACGGCAACTCATTTACTTCACCATGTGTACGCGATCCTTCTCGTTCTGCGTGCAGAACATCTCGAAGATATCGTTATCCGGTACCAGGTTGTAGGCAACTTTGACGGTGAACTTCCGGGTGTACAACTGGGGATCATCGAAGGTCATCTCGGTGTCCAGATGCCCGAAATCGGGCCGGTGGAAACGTTCCGTCACGTGCATTGCTTCATCACGGGGATGCCCCACGGCGTCCAGCGGCGTCCGGTCGTTGAATCCGCGCGACTCGATGACGAAGGTATTGCCCTCCCAGCGCCCGGTGGAATATCCGAGATACGCCGGAAACTCGAAGGTGGCTGGAAAATCGCGTCCATCCGTGAAAACCTGGCGCCGGAGGTTGTCGACTTCGTACAGAATCAGCGTCACCTTGGGCGCCTGAACGATTTTGAATGGTTCGGCCAGCAGCCCCGCCACCGGCCAGCCATACTCGCCATGGCAAACATTGTCGGGACTCCGCTCGGCGGCGCGCTTCTTCATCAGCGCCTCTCCTTCCGGCCGCAGCAGGGACTCTCCCGGCTTGAGATCGGCGAAGATGTTCATCCCGTACTTGTGCACCGCTTCGAGCTCCATCCCTATCAACGCCGCTTGCGACTCGGCCTCGTACGAGGCGCCGAACATCCGTTTGAAATCGGCAACCGGGGTGATCTCGTGGGCCCAGACGCCTGTCAGATCGGGCTTGCCATCCGCCGTGTGTGGCGCCGGGGCGGACAGGTTCCCTTTTCCGTCTTTTAGCCGCGGTATGTCTTTATCCGGGTAGTTTATCCATTGGGCGGTCACGCCCATAGGCAGGAGAAGCGCCGCGATGAGAAGGCGCGGGCACATCATCTTCAAATGTTCCACGACTCGATTCTATGCAACTGCCAACCACCCTGCAAGCGCTGGGAGGCATCGTCAATAAAGACCGCGCTCTTCGCGATCATCGCGCCGTTCATTATTTTCTCCAGCGGCTTACTTGGGCGAACCGGCGACAATTCACGCTACGGGGTCTTCATACGGCTGCGGATGTGATCATTGATCCAGTGGTCGTCCCACCACTCGATCGGGTTCACCTGGACGCCGTCGACCTGCATTGAAAAGTGAAGATGGTCCCCGCCTGCAAGGCCGGTGGACCCGCTCTTCCCCATCACCTGACCGCGACGGACCATCTCCCCTTCCTTTACGTCGAGCTCGCTAAGATGGCCGTAAATGGACTGCAGCCCTAATCCATGATCCAGAACAATACAATTGCCGTAAATACCCAGCGGCGCCGCCCAAACCACTTGGCCATCGTTAGCCGCCAGGACCGGACCGTGCTGCGTTGTCGCCAGATCGAAACCGAGGTGGACCTGCTGATCGACTTTCTTGCCCTTGTAAACATAGGTGCGCAGATCGGCGAACGCCGATTCCACCTGGGAGTTGGCGAGTTGAAGAAACGCCTCCTTCCAAAGAAACCGATCCGCGGTTTTCAGTCGCAGATCCGAAAGTGTCTTGTTATTTGCGCGACGTGTGTCCCCGTTGATCTTCAGGAACCGGGTAAGCAGATCTCCAGAACCGCTTGGATCGATTTGGTTGTCAACCTTTTCCAGGAAGGCATCATCGATCGTCAAGTCGCGAGCCCGAAACTTCTTGGGGAAAATCTTGAACCAGAACCGCGCCGTCGCCTCGGTCCCGGCGCTATTGCTGGCGAAAACCACGGGAGGCGTTTCGGGAGGGGTGTCCCAGCCATAAGCAAACAGCACAAGCCGCTGCTGATTGTCGCCCGGTACCGGGAAGCTGCGGAAGGTGGCCGATCCCACACGGACGCCTGAATCCTTCCAGGAACCCGACGGAGTGATCAATACGAGCTCAGAGCCACCCTGGTTGATGTAGTGCTGAAATCCATCCGTGGTAATGGACGGCGGGCGGAGAATCACGTCCACGTCAGTTGCGATGACATCCGTCACGGCACGAAGATCATTCGATTGCACTTCAACAATCAGCCGGGCTTTTCCTTCTTTCAGCTGCGGCGCGCGATCTTTGCCGGCGGTAAAGCGAAATGTCTCGGGCGCCGCGTGAGTTCGCCAGAAGGTGAACCGGGCGGCGGGCCTGGTCACGTGGTCCACCGTGGCGCTGTTCCCGCCCATTTCGATGCGCGCCGTTATGGCACGAATACCGTGTGGGTTGACGATCCGGATATTCACCGGCGTCGCCTCCCCGATGGAGGCAGGCAGCGGATCGAACGACAAACTCGAATGCAAGGACATCGCGTACAGTCCCGCGGCGATGCCTCCTAAGAGAATCACGATCAGAAGGGCGACGACGGTAACCGTCTTGGCCATCGTTACTGGAACAGGCTCCTGGCGGCGTGCACTTGAACCAACATACTCTGAGAATATCACTGGCGGTTTCCGCCCGGTTTCACCAAGGCTGAGAACTTTACTTGTAGGACTCCCTAAGCAGAACTACCTAGCCGGCTACTGCCACCAACTCACTCCGACGATGTTTGGATCATGGACACCTTCTCGCGTTCCTGGGACATGATTGGCGAAAGTTTCGCCGTCCTGCGCAAGGACAAGAAGCTGGTCCTCTTCCCGATCTTGAGCGGGATGTCCACACTCGCCATCGCGGCCATGTACTTTCTGCCCCTGTTCCGCATGGGCGTGCTCGAGCAGTATAAGACTTATCGCACTGTGGATCCCAGTGTATATGCGTGGCTGTTTCTGTGGTATTGCACCAACTATTTCGTGATTATTTTCTTCAACTGCGCTCTGGCGGCTTGCGCGCAAATCCGCTTTCGCGGCAGCGAGCCGACGGTGGCGGCGGGCATTGCCCAGGCGGCCTGGAAAATCCCCAGCATCCTGATGTGGGCGGTGGTGGCGAGCACCGTCGGCATATTTCTGCACGCCATTGAGGAGCGTTCTTCGTGGCTGGGCAAGATCGTCAGCGCCATCCTGGGCATCGCCTGGGCAATGGCAACCTACCTGATCGTTCCCGTTCTGATTTTCGAGGACGATGGCGTATTCGGATCCATCCAGCGTTCGAGTGCTTTGCTTCGGGAAACCTGGGGAGAGCAGATTGTGAGCGGCTTCAGTTTCGCCCTGCCGTCCCTGCTACTGGCCGTTCCCGGAATCTTATTGGGAATGGTTGGATTCAAACTGCATCCGCTTGGATTTCTGATCGCGGTGCCCTACTTCCTGTTGCTGAGCGCGGTGATGAGCGCGGTCCGTGGTATTTTCACGGTCGCCCTGTATCGCTATGCGAACGGTGGAGATGCACCCCCCGGGTTCTCCAGTGACACTTTCAAGGAAGCCTTCGTGGACAAGCCGCGCCGGTATTAGGTTTTCCCGGATGCGCTTTTCTCAATCCAGCCATCGGCGATCTGGATCACTCGTTTCCCGTAGGAAGCATTCGACTCCGAATGCGTCACCTGAATGATAGTGGTGCCGGATTGGTTAAGCTTGCGGAACACTTCCATGATCTCCTTTGCCTGACTGGAATGGAGATTCCCCGTGGGCTCATCGGCTAGGATCACTTTCGGATTGGCGATGATCGCGCGCGCCACGCCTACCAGCTGTTGCTGTCCGCCGGATAGCTGATTCGGGAACAGATCCTTCTTGCCCACCATCTGAAAGCGGTCAAGTACGTCGCACACCGCCGCATCGCGCTCGGACTTACGGACGTTCCGGTAGGAAAGCGGAATTTCCAGATTCTCATACACCGTCAAGGAGTCCAGAAGGTGGTAGCTCTGGAACACGAACCCGAAATATTTCTTGTAGATCTCGTCGCGATCCTTCTTCTTCATCGCGTGGATCGGGTAATCCAGAAAATGGTATTCGCCCGTCCAACTGGTATCGTGCATTCCGATCAGGTGCAACAGCGTCGACTTGCCGGCGCCGGAGGGCCCCATGATCGAGACAAAGTCGCCTTCCTGAATGTCTACGTCAATGCGGCGAAGCACGAAGGTCTTGGTGGCGCCGTGCTGGAAGAATTTTTCGACGTTGCGGAGCCGGATCATTTGGATTCGCCTAGAGTTTTCTGTTGGAGAATCTTCGTGACTGCCGCCGGATCGGCCTGCCCACGGCTGGCCTTCATCACCTGGCCCAGAAAGAAATTCATCACCGTGGTTTTCCCGCTGCGATATTGTTCGAGCTGCTTGGGATTCGCGGCGATCACTTCGTCGATGATCTTGCCGAGCGCATCTTCATCGCTGATCTGCGTGAGTCCTTCGCGCTGCATGATCGTCTCAGCCGGCTCGCCAGTCGCGAACATCTTCGGGAAAACCTCCTTGGCGAGCTTGCCACTGATTTTCCCTTGAGCAATCATGCCGACCAGTTCTCCAAGAGTTCGCGATGTGATTGGCGACTCCGTGATGTCTTTGCCGGCTTCTTTGAGGGCGCCTGCCAAGTCACCCATAATCCAGTTGGCCGAAGCCTGCGGATCCCCGGAGATAGCCGCGGTGCCTTCGAAGTACACGGTGGTATTGCGGTCGGCAGTGAGTACTTGGGCATCGTATGGTCGGATTTTGTACTGCGTGATGAACCGCTGACGTATTTTGTCGGGTAGTTCCGGCATCTTCGCGCGAATTGCGTTTAACCAATCCTCGCTCACGCGCAGCGGAATCAGGTCTGGCTCGGGAAAATAGCGATAGTCGTGGGCGTGTTCCTTGCTGCGCATGCCCACCGTTTCGCCCGTATCCGGGTTAAACAGCCGCGTTTCCTGCATTACGCGCCCGCCGGTTTCAAGGATGCCGACCTGGCGCTCAATCTCCTGATCCACTGCGAGTTTCAGAAATCGGAAGGAGTTTAGATTCTTGACTTCGGCTTTAGTGCCGAACTTTTCCGTGCCCTTAAGCCGCACGCTGACGTTGGCGTCACAGCGCAGGTGGCCCTTTTCCATATCGCAGCTGGATATGTCGACATACTGCAAGACCTGCTTGATGGCGGTGAGGTAAGCGTGCGCCTCGTCCGCGCTGCGGAGGTCCGGCTCGCTCACGATCTCGATCAAGGGCGTTCCGGAGCGGTTCAGGTCCACATAGGTGTAGCGGTCGGAATCCTTGAAGCCCTCGTGGATGCTCTTGCCGGCGTCGTCTTCCATGTGGACGCGCGTGATCCCGATGCGTTTGTGTACGCCGCCGACCTCGATATCGACATAGCCATGCTCGGCCAGCGGCTGATCGTATTGGGAAATCTGGTAACCCTTCGGCAGATCCGGATAGAAGTAATTCTTTCGGGCGAAAATCGAGCTGGAGTTAACCCGGCAGGTCAGCGCCAGCGCGGCCTCGATCGCCAGCTCCACTGCCCGCCGGCTCAAAACCGGCAGCGCACCGGGTAAGCCCAGGCAAACCGGGCAAACGTTGGTATTCGGAGGAGCGCCGAAACTGGTCGGGCAGCCGCAGAAGATTTTAGTGCGAGTCGCGAGCTGGACGTGCACCTCCAGGCCAATTACCGGCTCGTAGCGGGCGATTGCTTCGGGAGATACGGCGGTTGTCGCGCTCGACGCCATGCAAGTCATTATACCGGCAGCCCCCGGTGCTGATAGAATTCCGGGAACATTCCCCTTTACGGGGACGTATGGGAGGAACAGGTGCTGCATGTCGAAAAGTATGTTGAGACCTATTTTGCTGACCGTTGGGATCGCGGTTCTGACGGGGTGTGGGAACAACGTCCGCTTGGGGCCGATGGAACATGAAACCAAGGTCCTCGACCTCGACAAATCCGAGATGACCCGCGCGGACATCAAGATAGGCGCGGGGGAGTTGCGCCTCGGTGGCGGTTCCGCCAAGCTCATGGAAGGCGATTTTGACTACAACGATCCGGGCTCGAAACCTCAAGTGGACTATCATTCGACCGGCGTGCGAAGCGATATCGAGATCCATCCGTCGGGAACCGTCCAGCATGGAAAGAGCAAATGGGACATACGCTTCAATGACTCAGTGGGGATGGATCTGGTGGTCAAGATGGGCGCCGGCGAAGCGCACCTGAACCTGGGAAATCTGAATCTTCGCAGCGTCGTTTTCGATCTGGGCGCCGGGGAGGTGGACGCTGATTTGCGCGGCAGTCCCAAGCGCAGTTACGATGTCCAGATCAACGGTGGCGTGGGCCAGGCGACCATTCACTTGCCGAAAAGCGTCGGTATTTCAGCCACGGCGATCGGTGGTATCGGTGAGATCAACGTCAGCGGGCTGGAAAAGCGCAACGACCGCTGGATCAATCCGGGCCATGAGAATGATCCTGTAACCATCCGCCTGGACGTAAAGGGCGGGGTCGGCCAAATCGATCTAGTGGCGGAGTAACAGATCGCGCTACCCTAAAAAGCAGTGAGCGCCGGCGCCGCAGAGACAATCCGCATTTCCATTCCCAAGTGCGAACCAGGCATCGGATCCGTGATTCGCACTCCGGATTCGCCCGACCTGATTGACGGCGTAGCGGTCCGTCCGTACGATCTATGGCCCGACGACCGCGGCTACTTCCTGGAAGTCGCGCGGATGGGCCAGGGGTTGGCCGCTAGCTTTCCGGCCGAGAGCACCCAGGTTTCCGCCGCACTCAGCTATCCTGGTACGATCAAAGCGTTTCACTATCATCTGCATCAAACCGACCTGTGGGTTCCCTCCACGGGGATGTTTCAAGTGACCTTGGTGGATCTGCGTCCGGAATCCCGCACATTCGGGCGCAAGAACACGTTGTATGCAGGCGCGCTGAAGCCCTGGCAGTTGCTGATTCCGCCGGGAGTGGGGCATGGCTATAAAGTCATCGGCGAGCAACCGGCAGTTCTGGTCTATGTGACCAATCGCTTGTACAATCCCAAGGATGAGGGCCGCATCGCGTACAACGACCCGTCAATCGCTTACGATTGGGAGCTCCAACACAAGTAATGAAGTTCCTGGTTACCGGAGGCGCCGGATTCATCGGCAGTGCCTTCATCCGCTTGCTACTCGATCAGGAGCATGACCCGGATCGTTCCCGTAGGGTCGTGAATCTGGACAAACTCACCTACGCGGGAAACCTGGAAAACCTCACATCGATCGCAAGTGACGTGCGCTATCGCTTCGTCCACGGCGATATTTGCGACGCTGCACTGGTGAACTCGCTGTTGGCCAATGAGAGACCGGACGTGATTGTGAACTTTGCCGCCGAGTCGCACGTCGACCGCAGCATCCTGTCGCCGGCGCCGGTCTTCGAAACCAACCTGCGCGGAACTTTTACCCTGCTCGAAGCGGCGCGAACTCACCAGACGCCGCGCTACATCCAAGTTTCGACCGATGAAGTCTACGGCAGTATCGATCCGCCGCATGAAGCCGACGAGAATTATCCGCTTCGCGCCAGCAGCCCGTATTCGGCATCCAAGGCGGGTGCCGATCTGCTTGCCCTGTCTTATTTCGTCACATACAAGACGCCGGTGAGCGTAACCCGGGCGTCAAACAATTACGGCCCATACCACTTCCCCGAGAAACTCATCCCGCTGATGATTTCGAACGCCATGGAAGGCAAGTCTTTGCCGATTTACGGCGACGGCCAGCAGATTCGCGATTGGCTGTACGTAGACGATCATGCCCGGGCGATCCTTGCGGTGATCGAGCGCGGCCGAGCCGGAGAAATTTACAACATCGGGGGAAGCCGCGCGCTGCCGAACCTCGACGTGGTGCGCAAGATCCTGGCCGCCGTCGGCAAGCCGGAGAGCCTGATGCAGACGGTGAAAGATCGCCCGGGTCACGACCGCCGGTATGCTCTTTCCAGCCAGAAACTCATGCGTGAGACCGGCTGGCAAGCCCAGGTTCCATTCGAAGACGGTCTGCGCGCGACCATCGATTGGTACCGGTCCAATACCGCCTGGACTGCCCGCGTCAAAAGCGGCGAGTATCAGAATTACTATCAAAGCAATTACGGCGGGCGTGCGGTTTAACCACCCCTTACCCCGCTAAATCATCCGTAATATCATGACCTCTAGGGAGGAATCAGCATGCGCTGGGTCCCATTGGCCGTGCTCTTCGGTGCGTTATTCGCCAACGCGCAAAATACGCCTCCACCAGCAGCTCCTGCAGGTTCCGAACAGAAAATCCGCGTGGAGGGCACCATCCTCAGCATGAACGGCGAAGCCGTTCGCAAAGCCACCGTGCGCTTGCAAGGGACCGGAGGTCAGCCCGGCCAGCCGCCGTCCAGTTACAGCGAAACCACGGACAACGGCGGCAAATTCATGTTTGATGACGTGGCGCCCGGCCGCTACACCCTCTCGGCCGACAAGCCGGGATTTGTTGGCTCCCGATACGGCGCTCGCTCAAACACATCCCCCGGTACGCAGCTGGATCTTACGGCGGGAATGGAGATGAAGGACCTGGCCATCAAGATGGCGCCCCAAGGCGTCATTGCTGGAAAGGTGGTCGATCAGGATGGCGACCCGGTGGTTTCCGTGCAGGTGCAAGCGATGCGGCACATGTATACCCGTGGACGGAAGCAACTGGTGCCAACCGGCGGTACATCCACCAACGACCTGGGGGAGTATCGCCTGATCAATCTCGCGCCCGGGCGTTATTACATCAGCGCGACCGATCGCCGCGCGGTTGCGAATTTCAACCAGGAACGGCCTGGGCGCGCCGGCGAAGTGCAGGAAGGAAACATCACGACCTATTATCCGAATGGCGCGGATGTTTCGAGCGCGGTTGCGGTCGACGTCGCTGCGGGTGGCGAAATACGAGGCATGGACATCCGTCTGCTTCGCGCCAAGGTTTACACGGTTCGCGGCAAGGCGACCGATACATCCGGCCTGCCGCAGCCGGCTGTCGTGTCGTTCACCCGAAAGGAAGATAGCGGCAATTTAATCGCCGTGCTGGGCGGCGGCACCAGCCCGTTACGGCCCGATGGGACTTTTGAATTCCGCAATATCGTTCCCGGAACATATGTTCTGCAGCTCATGCAATTGATCACGGTGAACAGTAGTCAGCCCGCCAACTTGACTGGGCGCGTGGAAGTGACCGTGGGAGACGCGAACATCGACGGCCTGGTGTTGCCGCTTGGCCCCGGTCCGGAAATTACGGGAACAGTCAAGCTCGAAGACGGCGACATCAGTTCCCTGCTTAAGCCGGCGCAGAACACGCCGGGCGCGGGCGTTGCCGGAAATCCCGCGATCCTGCAGCCTGGCCGTTTGGCGCTTAACCTGATGGCCACTGAAAATGTCCCCTCGGCTGTTCGTCCCACTCAGGTGAAAGACGACGGAACCTTCCAGTTCAATGCTGTTGGAACCGGCAAGTATATGCTGAACGTCATTTCCCTGCCCCAAGGGACCTACCTGAAATCAGCCCGCTTCGCCGGTCAGGACGTAACGAATGCACTCATCGACACGACCTCCGGTACGGGCGGGACGTTGGAGCTGTTGCTTTCTTCTAAAGCAGCAAGCGTCAGCGGATCGGTCCACAACGAAAAAGGGGATCCGCTGGCGGGCGTAATGGTAACGTTGTGGCCCAAGATGCCGAATGCGAGTCTCACGGGCGGAGCCCGGCCGGCCTTTACCGATCAGAATGGTGGATTCCAATTCAAGGGACTGGCTCCCGGCGACTACGATGTGGCCGCCTGGGAGGATCTGGATCCGGGACTCGCGCAAAGCGCCGATTTCCTCAGCCGTTTCACCAACGACGCGAGCGCAGTCACGCTGGCCGAGGGCGCGACGGCGAGCAAGGATCTCAAGCCGGTGCCGCCCGACAAAGTCGCCCTCGAAATCGCAAAGTTGCCGTAGCGAAAGCCGGATTACTCAGGGAGGTGTGATACCGTGCGGGGGTGAACCCCGTTCAGGCCGCCGAGCGCCGCGCGTCGCACCAGCGCGTTTTCACGAACGCGGCACTGGTAGGACTTCTGACCACCGTCGCCAAGCTGGCGGGAGCCGCCAAAGTGATCGTTACGGCGCGCTATTTCGGAGCCGGAGACCAGCTGGACGCCTTCGTGATCGCCTTCCTGCTGCCCGCGTTTTTCACCGACATTATTGCCGGGTCCTTCGGCGCCAGCTTCGTGCCGGCATTCATCCGGGTGCGGTCCGGCCAAGGCGACGTTGCCGCTCGCATGTTCGCCCGAACGGGGTTGACCCTGGTTCTGGGCGCGATGCTGGCGGTAAGCATCCTGCTGGCTGTCGGCGGACGCTGGATCTTGCCGCTGTTAGGCTCCAGCTTTTCGACGGAGAAATTGCGAATAACCAGCAGCCTCTTCCTGGCATTGATCCTGTGGCTGCCGATGAGCGCGTGCATCGCGGTGTGGCGCGCGGTACTGAACGCCCACAACGCATTCGCCCTTGCGGCGGCGGCGCCCTTGACTACTCCCGTGTCCACCATCGTTTTTCTATATGCTGGCGCCAGCCGGTGGAATGTGTACACGCTGTGCTGGGGAACCCTGGCGGGAGTGGCCTTCGAAACGCTGATGTTGGGATGGGGCGTGCACCGGCTGGGAATCCCGATTCTTCCGGCCTGGCGTGGCTGGACTACGGACATGCTCGCGATCCGGCGTCAATATGTCCCGCTTCTGGCAGGAACAATGTTCGCGGCTTTGTGCCCGTTGATCGATCAGGCAGTGGCCGGCTCGCTTGGTTCGGGAAGCGTATCGGCGCTGGCGTACGGCACCAAGCTGGCATCGGTGTTGGCCGCGATCAGTGCGACCGCTATCGCCACGGCGGTTCTGCCGGAGTTTTCCAGGCTGGCCGCGCAACACGATTGGAATCATCTTCGCCATGCCGTCCGCGTGCATTCGGCCGTGATTATGGTGCTGGCCTTGCCGGCGGTGGCTGGAATCATCTGGCTCTCCGCACCCATCGTTCGGACCTTCTACCAGGGCGGAGCGTTTGACGCTTCGGCCGCACGGGTGGTGACCAGCGTGCAGCAGCTTGCATTGCTGCACGTGCCCTTTGCGATTCTGTTCGTGGTGGCGGCGCGCCTGGCGGTCGCCATGTCCGCGACGGCCATTCTGATTCGGGCCTCACTGTTTACGCTGGCTGCAACGGCAGCGGGCGACATCATCCTGTCTCGCATCATGGGCATCGCCGGAATCCCTTTGGCCGGCGCATTGGCCCAAGCGACCGCCCTTGCGAGCCTGGTCTATTTTCTCTACCGCCGTGAGCCGCGCTTGTTCGGCTCACTGACCAACCGTTAGTCTAGGGCAGGGAGTCGGCGTGTCGAGCGCGGGATCGTTTTCACCATCCGGATCAGGTTCGGGCCAGCAGCCTAAGGAGTCGCGGCGCTGGCTCAAGCCGCGCGTGCCCAAGGAGCAGTTGTACCGTCTATCCCCCCGCCGCCCCAAACCAAAACGGCTGGGGCGTTTGGAGCGATGGGATCGAATCCGCCGTGTAATCCGCACCTGGTGGATCTGGCTGGCCATAGCTACCGCCGCGCGCCTTGGCGGCCACTGGATCTGGGCCGTCATCACCGGCGCCGTGGCGTTTTTCTTTTACCACACCACCCCGGAATCACATCCCGCCGTGTATGCGCTTGAAACCGATTTAACGGTGGACTCCGAGGAATTCCCCGTCACCATGGCCGGAATGACGGGTATGCCGCTGGTCCCCGGAAATCAGGTTGCTCTCTTCAATAACGGCGATGAATTTTTTCCGGAGATGCTGAAAGCTATCGAATCGGCCGAGTGTTCCGTCACCATGGAGCAGTACATTTTCTGGGATGGGCAGGTGGGGCGGCGTTTCGCCGAGGCCTTCGCCGAAAAAGCCCGCAGCGGAATTCCGGTGAAACTGCTGCTGGACGCCGTGGGCTCTTCCACCCTGGGCGAACCGCTCCTCAAGATTCTGGAAGCCGGTGGCTGCCAGCTGGCTTGGTTCCGGCCGATCCATTGGTACACCATTATTCGAGCCAACCATCGCGATCATCGCAAATCCCTGATCGTGGACGGTAAGATTGCCTTCACGGGAGGGGCGGGGCTCGCCGATCACTGGCTGGGAGAGGCTGAAGACGCAACATCCTGGCGCGACGTTATGGTCCGCGTGGAGGGCCCTGCGGCGCTCGAACAGCAAAGCGGTTTCGCCCAGAACTGGCTGCAGAGCACCGGTGAGATACTCACTGGCCACGATTATTTCCCGCTTTCCAGCCCTGCAGGCAGCGTGAACGTGCAGACGATATTAAGCTCGCCTTTTGAAGGCACCGGCGCTTCCGGCACCATGCACCTGATCGCTCTGCAATGCGCCCGCCGGCATCTGTTTGTCGCCAATCCTTATTTCATTCCCGATGCCCGCGTGATCGACATGCTGGCCAATGCCTGCGGCCGGGGCGTTGCCGTGAAGCTGATGGTCGCGGGCCGCCATAACGACACCTGGTGGGCGCGCCAGAACAGCCTGCGGCTTTATGGCAGGCTGCTCGAAGCGGGTGTCGAAATCTTTGAGTTTCTGCCCACCATGCTGCATCAGAAAGTCGTCATCGTGGACGACGCGTGGGCCTCGGTCGGTACCGCCAACTTTGATAACCGATCTTTCGCGTTGAACGAAGAAACCAGTGTCTGCTTCCATGACCGGGTCTTGGTCGGCGACCTGCACCGGGCTTTTCTCGCCGATCTGGAGCGATGCAGGAAGGTGCAGCTGGCCGACTGGAAGCGCCGCGGCGTCTGGCAGCGCGCGGGCGAGCAGTTCGCCTCGCTCATGGAAGACCAGATGTAGGACCCATGCACCGATTTCGAATTGCAACCTATAACGTTCACAAGTGCCGCGGCGTGGACGGGCGGGTCCATCCGGAGCGCATCGCGCGGGTTCTGGAAGAACTCCATGCCGACATCGTCTGCCTCCAGGAAGTGGTGAGCCATGAAGGAGGCGCCAGGGCGGATCATCAGGCTGATTATCTGGCCGGCCGCCTGGGCCTGATCGGCGCGATGGGCGAGACGCGCAAACACCGCGGTGGGGTTTACGGCAACCTGACACTGAGCCGCTCGGATTTCAAGCTGGTCCGTCCCATCGACCTCACCATCGGGGCACGCGAGCAGCGCGTAGCGCTGCGGACGGATATCCGCTTGGGCGGCCACGTCCTGCACATCTTCAACGTACATTTGGGGACGGCCGTCCGCGAGCGGCGCCAGCAGGCCATGCGCCTGGTGGATCGCGATCTGCTGCGGGCTATCGACATTTCCGGCCCTCGCATGGTGCTGGGCGATTTCAACGAATGGGTTCGCGGCTTGGTGACCAAAACGCTGGTGGCCGAGTTTCACCTCACGGATTTGCACGCGCATCTCACGCGGGCGCGCAGTTATCCCGCGTTATTGCCCATGCTCCATCTGGATCACATCTATTTCGACCATCATCTTCAAGTCGAAAAGGCGTTCTTCCATCGCAGCCGGCTATCCATGATCGCTTCAGATCACCTGCCGCTGGTGGCCGATCTGGTGCTCCTCGACTAAAGCCAACCTATGCAAACATTTCGCTTGACGCTTGAATACGATGGATCGCGCTTCTCGGGCTGGCAGGAGCAGATCAACGCCCGCACGGTCCAGGGAGAGCTGAAGGTTGCCGCTCAAGACCTCTTCCATACGGATCTGGAACTGCAAGGCGCGGGACGCACCGATGCAGGTGTGCACGCCGTGGGCCAGGTGGCGCACCTGAAACTTCGTGGCCAGGGGCCTGCTCTCACCGCTTCGCAGATTCTGCGCGATTTGAATGATAAGTTGCCCGCCAGCATCGCCGTCTTGGAAGTGGCCGAGGTTCCGCCGCGCTTTCACGCCCGCCACGACGCCAAATCGCGCGCCTATTTCTACCAGATTTCGACCCGCAAGGCGGCGCTGTCGAAGCGCTTCGTGTGGTGGGTAAAGGAGCCGCTCGACGTCGCGAGCATGCAGCAGGCCGCGGCGCTGATCGCAGGCCGGCATGACTTCATGGCCTTCCGCGCGGCGGATCCTTCTAAACCAGGGGAATCAACCATCGTAGTCGTGGAGTCGGCCGAAATATCGGTGGATGAGAACCTGATTGTTTTTCGCATTGAAGCGTCGCATTTTATCTGGAAAATGGTCCGGCGGCTCACCGGCACGCTGGTGAAAATCGGGCGCGGCGAAGTGTCGGTGGAGGAATTTCGGGATCTCCTCAGCGGGAAGAAAAATCCCAAGCTGGATATCGCGGCGTGGACCGCTCCGGCGTCGGGTTTGTTTCTGGAAGGCGTGCGCTACTAGAATCCGTTATTCGCGGCAGATGCCGCGGTTGCTCGCGCGGATGAACGCGGGAAAAAGGGGACACCTCCTAACTTTCGCAAAGCCAGAACCGAGCGAACACCAGGAGGTGTCCCCTTTTTCCTCCTAAGAGCTTGCGGCTATTTTCAAGAGAGCTCCTCATTTAGCGAGCTTCGCGGGCGATCCCGCGCTTGCTCGCTCGCACGAATGCCACCAAGTGCCGCGTGTTCCCCGTGGGAACCTCAGTTTCAATCCTCTGAAGCGCATCCTCTAACTTCAATCCCGAACGATAAAGCAGGCGATATGCCGTCTTCAGCGCTTTAATATCGCCTTCACCGAATCCGGCGCGTTTGAGTCCCACCACATTCAGGCCATGCGCCGCTACGTTGAAATCGGCATAGAGGAAGTACGGCGGAAGATCGCTATTGACCCGCGTATTTCCCCCGATCATCGCCAGTCTTCCGATGCGCGAATACTGGTGGATCACCACGCCGCCGGAGATGAACGCCTGATCCTCCACTTGCACATAGCCGGCCACCAGCGCGCAACTCGCGATCACCGTGCGATTCCCGATCCGGCAATTGTGCGCGATGTGGCCCGAGGTCATGATGTAGTTCTCGTCGCCGATAACGGTCTCAGACTCGGGCGCCGTACCACGGGAAATGGTGTAATGCTCGCGGATGATGTTCCCGCTGCCGATTTTCAGATAGCTCCGCCCACCCGTAAAACCCTTGTCCAGCGGATCTGTTCCCAGCACCGTGCCGGCCGAAATCTGGTTGCGCTCGCCTAACGTGGTCCAGCGCTTCACGTAAACGTATGGTTCCAGGCGCGAGCCGGCGCCGAGGACCACATCGTTTTCGATAATCGCGAAGTCGCCGATGATGACTCCCGGGCCGATGACAGCATCGGGATGCACACGAGCTGTGGCAGCCACTTGCGCGGAGGGATCAATCGGCATTAAAGAGATCGATGATATCAGGAGTCACGAAATCAGGAGGATTACGAACAGCGCGATCCACAGTACTCCGAGGAAGTGCCAGTAGTAGGCCACGGTATCCACGGTTTCGCGCCGCGTAGACCGGCCCAGCACGACGATGAATAGCGCGATCAGGCCGCCAATCAGGTGCGCTGCGTGGAGACCTGTGAACATGTAGAAAAATGAGCTGTAGGGGTTCTGGGCGAGGTAGTAGCCGCGATGCACCAGGTTCAGCCAGGCCGATAGCTGGGAGGCCAGAAAGGCCGCGCCCAGGCATGCCGTTATCACCATCAGTCGTGCCGCTGCCAGATGCGAGCCCCGTCGATACGCCCGGCGGGCGGCTTCGAAGGTCGCGCTGCTCACCAGGATGATCCCTGTAGATAGCCATAGGGTCCGCGGCAGCTGAATGGGTTCCCAGAACGGAGGCGTGCGCGAACGCCAGTAAAACGCAACCACCAGTGCCGCGAAAAACGCCAGGATCGAACCGCAGGCAATCAGCAGGCCCAGCCGGTACATACCAGGAGGCGACTTGGAGGGGTCTTCGAGCGATGCCGGAAGCACCACTACCCGGGCAGTCTTCCCGGCCCGATCACTGAGCAGTGCCATACCTCTATTTTACGCCCGTCACGAAACAGACCGGCTACTCTGGACGTAGTAACCAGCAGGGTACCGTCCATGAGTCACATCGTCCGCACGATAATCGGCGTTGGCCTGCTGATCCTGGGCGTGATCGGCAGCCTGTTGCCGGTGGTGCCCGGCTTCGTATTTTTCGCAGCCGGGATCGCGGTGCTCGGAACGGACCACGCGATTGTGCGCCGCCTCCTTCCTTACGTTCTCCGGGCGCGAGACTGGCTGGAGCGGCGCGGGATTCTCAAACCCCGAAATCCCTAGGCCTTCGGCTGCTTATAACGTTGGGCGGCTCGGATGGACCCCCACCGCATCAACCCGTTCGGTACCAGCTTCATGATCCATGCAAGCAACTTATAGCGCCACCCTGGGATCACTAACACTGCGCCCTGGTCAAAGCCGCGCAGGCTCTCCTCCACCACAAAATCGGCGGGCATCCACAACGATGCCGGAATCACCGAGCGCTCCATGCCCATGGTGTCCTGAAACTCGGTAAGGGTGAATCCAGGGCAGAGTGCCTGCACCCGCACCGGTGATGATTTCGCTCCCAGCTCAATCGCCAGTCCCTCGGTGAAGCGGTTCATCCACGTCTTGGTGGCGCAGTAGCTGACGTTTTGAGGTGATGCGCCGAAGGCTGCTACCGAAGAAACATTGATGATTCCGGTTCCAGCCGCCGCACGGGGGACCAGATTCGCCAGGGCGGCGTGCGACAGCCGCATGGTTGCGATCACGTGCAAGCGGTGCATTTGCTCCTGGACGTGGGGATCGGCGTCGGCGAAATAGCCCAGGGTTCCGAATCCGGCGTTGTTGACCAGCAGGGCCAGATCAGCCGCGCCGCGGATACGGGCGGCAGCGATGGAGAGGGCGGCGGCGTTGGTCAAATCTGCCGCCAGGATTTCCGCGTGCACATGATACTGCTCGCTGATCTCTCGGGCGATCGATTGCAGCCGGTCCTCGCGGCGCGCGATCAGCAGCAAGTCATAACCTCGAGCTGCCAGCTTCCGGGCGAACGCCGCTCCCAGGCCACTCGAGGCTCCCGTAATGACAGCCAACATGCGCTTAGGATCGCTCATCTCTTCTCCGGATCTATTTCCACTTCATCCAACCGGTGGCCGCGCGCGGCCCACTCCGCTCCGGCCAGCACCAGCATCGAGGCGAGAAAGCTCAGAAACAGGATTGTCGCGGAATATCGGAACACCCCGTATTCCCGCTGGATGCGGGAGTCCAACCAGGGCCACAGCAGAAGGTTCAGATACTTCAGTGCTTCGAGCAGGAGTCCCGCGCCGATCGCCGCGGCAATCACGCGCGGAAGCGGGGGCCGGCCGTTAGGCAGATAGCGATAGATCAGGAACAAGATCACGGACGTCAGAGGCACGGCGGCCAGCTTGAAAAACAAGATGGAGGTCCACTGCTCAATCCGCAGACCACTGGAGGATCCCACGCGCAATTCGGTGATGCCCAGCGAAAGCAGCGCTGAAGCCCCACAGGCAAAAATCAGAGCCAGGCTAACTACCTGATTGTGCAGGTAGTTGCGGTTCTTGCGGATTCCCCAAATCTTGTTGAGCGCAACCTCCAGCGGCTCGAAGATTCCGTTCGATGAAAACAGCAGCAGGACAATCGCGATCCAATCGGTTACCGGGCGCGCCGGAAGATTGTTGCTTAGGAAAGAGCCCAAGGCATCGGGGAAGTAGTCGCGCAAGGCGAAATCGATGGCCGCTACGGTGGTTTGCCGGCTGAAGAATATCCGCGAAATCGATACGCTGACGATTAGGAATGGAAAGAATCCCAGCAGCACGTTAGCCGCGACGGAAAAGGCGAGCGCGTGCACTTCCGTCTGGGCCCAATAGCGCAGGGTGGGCAGAATCGCATCCAAAATCGATCTTGGGAATCCCCTGCGGGATTGCATGGTCTCTCTAGATTAACTGGTAGACATAGCAGGTACACTATGGTCATGAATGCTTTACTTTTCCGTCGATTACTTACTCCCCTGCTGACGCTTGCCTTATTGGCTGGCGCGGCACTGGCCCAAACCAAGACGCCCGCCAAGACGGCCCCGACGAAAACGCCGGCCAAAGCGGCGGCTACCGCTAAGACCGGCGATCTGCTCGACATCAACTCCGCCACCGCCGACCAGCTCAAGGCCCTGCCGGGTATCGGCGAGGCGTATTCGTCCAAAATCATCGCCGGCCGGCCCTACGCGCGTAAAGACCAGCTGGTCTCGAAGAACATCGTCCCGCAGGCAACTTACGACAAAATCAAGGATTCGATAATCGCCAAACAAGGCGCCAAAAAGAAGTGAACCTGTAGTGAACGTTGTTCTTATCTCCACCTATGAGCTTGGCCACCAACCGTTCGGACTGAGCTCACCCGCGGCTTGGCTGACGCGCGCTGGCCACCATGTTGTCTGCTTGGATTTGGCGGTGGGTTCGCTCGACGAAGCCGCGGTCCGAGCGGCCGGCATGGTCGCCTTTTATCTGCCGATGCACACGGCTACCCGCCTGGCGATGCCGGTGATCCATCAGGTAAAGCAGATGAATCCGCGCGTCCGCCTGGTCTGCTATGGCCTCTATGCGCCCCTGAATGCCGACCTGCTGCGCACACTTGGAGTCGAAACTGTGATCGGTGGCGAGTTCGAAGCGGCGCTGGTACAGTTCGCGAATGGCGGGAAAGTTTCGACCCAAAATATCGACCGTCTCGCTTTCATAACCCCCGATCGCCAGGGTCTGCCAGAACTAGGGATGTATTCGCACCTGCGCCAGAACAGAACCAAAACGACCGCCGGATACACCGAGGCCAGCCGCGGCTGCAAGCATCTGTGCCGGCACTGTCCGGTGGTTCCCGTATACGAAGGACAATTTCGCGTCGTGCAGCGCGACGTGGTGATCGCGGACATCCGCCAGCAGGTAGCCGCGGGCGCGCGCCACATCACCTTCGGCGATCCCGATTTCTTTAACGGTCCAACGCACGCCATGCGCATCGTGGAAGCGTTCCATGCCGAGTTTCCGGAAGTCACCTACGACGCGACCATCAAAGTCGAACATCTCAAGCAACATCGCGAGCTGCTTCCAGCGCTGAAGCAAACTGGTTGCCTGTTTGTTACCAGCGCGGTTGAATCGATTGACGATTCCGTTCTTGCTCTTTTGGAAAAAGGGCACACTCGTCGGGATTTCTATCAAGTGGCCACGTCCTTTCGCGAAATAGGGCTGTCACTACAGCCCACGTTCATCGCCTTCATGCCCTGGACCACCATCGCAGGCTACGGTGCTTTGCTGCGCGCGCTGGCGGAATTGGAGCTGATCGAAAACACCGCACCAGTGCAGCTCGCATTGCGCCTGCTGGTCACTCAAAAGTCACGACTTCTGGATCTGCCGGATATCCAGGCTGTGATCGGTCCCTTTGACGAAAAGGCGTTGGTATATCCTTGGAGGCACGCCGATCGGGACGTCGACACGCTAGCCAATCTAGTCTTCCAGCTCGTGAGCCGCTGCCAGGAGCAGAACCAGACGCGCGCCGAGATCTTCGGCGAAATCTGGGAGCTGGTTCTGCACTCTCCGGCTCCGGCCCTTCGGCCGCTTTCCGCGGTTCCCCATATGGACGAGCCTTGGTATTGCTGCGCCGAGCCTGCTCCCCAGGTCTAACTCATGAAGCGTGTTTTGTTGGTCGCGGCGACCACCGGTTATCAGGTGCGCGAGTTTGCCGAGGCCGCTCGCGCGCTGGATGTGGAACTGGTGCTGGCCACGGACCGCTGCCATATCCTCGAGAATCCCTGGGGAGATGATGCCGCGGCGGTTCGCTTCGAGGATCCGGAGCCGGGCATCCAGGCTCTGGCGGCACGCGGGCCGTTTGATGGCATCCTGGCGGTAGGCGATCGGCCCTCATGCGTCGCCGCACAGGCGGCAGAGCGGCTGGGATTGCACTTTCATCCCCGAGCAGCCGCTCGCACGGCGGCCAACAAGCTGCTGGCTCGGGAACGCTTTCGCGCAGCCGGCATGCTGGTCCCGGAGTTTCGTCGAATGCGACATGCCGAGGCGTGCTCGGACATTTCTTTCGAAGGCGTGGGGTTTCCTTGCGTCCTGAAGCCACTCGATTCCTCTGCCAGCCGGGGTGTCATCCGTGCCAACAACCGGGAGGAATTTCGCGAAGCTGCCGCGCGCATCGCGCGAATGCAAGACGGCGATTTGATCGTCGAGGGTTATATTCCGGGACGTGAATTCGCCCTGGAAGGCGTGGTGACAGCTGGAAGACTCCGGACCCTGGCGCTGTTCGACAAACCTGATCCTCTGGAAGGCCCTTATTTCGAAGAGACCATCTACGTCACGCCTTCGCGCGAACCTCCAGACGTTCAACAGTGCATCCGCCAAACCGCGCAGACAGCGGTGACCGCCTTGGGCCTGACCGACGGACCCGTCCACGCGGAAATGCGAGTGAACCGCCAGGGCGTATGGATGCTGGAGGCGGCAGCCCGGCCCATCGGCGGACTTTGCGCCCGCGTTCTACGTTTCGCCCCACCCCACTTCACACTCGAGCAACTCCTCCTGCGCCATGCTCTCGGCGAAGACGTTTCTGGAGCGACCCTGGCTGCGGGAAGCCACGGAGTGATGATGATCCCCATCCCCCATGCGGGCGTGTACCGGGGTGTCCAGGGGCTCGAGGACGCCCGCCGGGTTCCCGGGGTGGAAGATGTCGTGATCACCGCCAAGGAAGGCCAGGAAATGCTCCCCCTGCCGGAGGGTTCTGCCTACCTGGGCTTCCTGTTCTTTCGCGATGAATCCGTCGATCTAGTACTCGATGGTCTCCGGAAAGTACACCAATGCTTAAAGTTCCAGCTCTCGACACCGCTTCCAGTCGTAAAATAGGAGCTTCCATGAACGTAGCAATCCTAGGAACAGGCTATGTCGGGCTGACCACCGGGGCCTGCCTGGCTTACCTGGGCCATGAAGTCACCTGCGTTGACCCGGATGCGAACAAGATCGGCGCCCTCAAGCGCGGTGAAGTGCCCTTTCACGAACCGCACCTGGAGGACCTGCTGGTCGCGGCCCGGCCGAACTTGAAGTTCACCATGGACTATTCGGAGGCCATCCCCAACGCCCAAGTGGTATTCATCGCGGTTGGAACGCCCCCTGGGGCGGGTGGTGCGCCCGATCTCCGCTATCTGCAATCAGCCGCCGAGGGCGTGGGAGAGCGTCTGGGCCATCATTTCACGGTGATCGTGAACAAATCCACGGTGCCCATTGGCAGCGGTAACTGGGTAGGTGCGCTGGTGCGCGATGCGGCCGAGCAGCGGGGGCGCGGCAAAGATTGCTTCGCCGTGGCGTCGAATCCCGAGTTCCTCCGCGAAGGCAGTGCTCTTCTCGACAGCCTGTACCCGGATCGCGTGGTGATCGGCGCCGATGATCCCCGGACGGCGGAAGTGCTCTACACGCTGTATCGCCCGATCCTGGATCAGACTTTTCAACCGCCTCCTTTTCTTCCCAGGCCGGACCGCGTGGGCGGCGTGCCCCTAATCTCGACCGACCTGGCCTCGGCGGAACTTATCAAGTACGCGGCCAACGCTTTTCTGGCGCTCAAGATCAGCTATATCAATGAAATTGGACAACTGGCCGAGAAAGTTGGTGCGGATATTTCGCAAGTGGCGCGCGGGATCGGCCTGGATGCCCGCATCGGCACGCGTTTTCTACAGGCCGGCATCGGGTGGGGCGGATCGTGCTTCGGAAAAGACACCGCCGCACTGGTATCCACGGCATCGGAATACGGCCTGGACATGTCCATCGTGAAGGCCGCCCGCCATGTCAACCAGCGTCAACGCGAACGCGTGGTGGAAAAACTTCTGGGCGAACTGAAAATTCTGAAGGGCCGCACCATCGGGCTGCTGGGCCTGGCTTTCAAGCCGCACACCGACGATCTGCGGGAAGCCCCCGCGCTGGACGTCGCGCGGCTTCTGCTGGAACGCGGCGCGCGCGTAAAGGTCCACGATCCCGTCGCCATGAAGCGGTTTAAGAAGGAACATGCCGGCCTCGACGTGGCCCTGGCCAGCGACGCGCAGGAGGCCGCCCGCGACGCGGATGCCGTGGTCCTGGTCACGGAATGGCCGCTGTATCTGGATCTGGATTGGGAAGCCCTGGCGGCGGTGATGCGCACCCCCATCCTGCTGGATACACGCCACGCTCTCGATCGCGGACGTATTACCCGGGCCGGACTACGCTACATCACTTTAGCGGGCTGATATCGGGATAATACAATAGGGGCAGGTGAACCATCTGCTTTATCTGCAGCAGGTCCTGGCTGAGGAAAGCCCTAAGGTCCGCATGGATCGCGCGGCGCTGGATCTGGCCAGTATCCACTTCCCGAATCTCGAGCCCGAGCCCTTCCTGGACCGGCTGAACGAACTCGCCTCATCCTTGGGAGATCGTCTCCGCAACTTCAATGACGGACGCGATTTTGTCGAAAAGGCCAGCAGTTATCTGTTCGGCGAACTGGGTTTCCACGGCAACGAGACCAATTTCTTCGATCCTCTGAACAGTTGCCTGAACCAGGTCCTCGAGCGCCGGACCGGCATCCCGATCACCTTGGCGGTGATGTACATGGAGATCGCCCGGCGACTGCATATGCCGGTTTTCGGCATCGGCCTGCCGCGCCATTTTGTTCTCGAATTCAACGACGGCAATTTCGCCACCTATATCGACCCTTTTCATGGCGGCCGCAGCATCACGGCCCAGGAATGTTTCGCGCTTGCCGGGGCCAAGGTCGCCGATCCCATTCTTCTGCAGCGTGCGACGCCCAAGCAGATCGCGATGCGGATGTTGCAGAATCTCCACGGTGTTTACCTGCGGGCGGGGGATCACGAGAAAGCACTCTCTACGCTCGATTTGCTGCTAACTGGGGCGCCCGAAATCGCAGCGTGGTACAAGCGCCGCGGGGTTCTTTCTCTGGAATTAAAGCACTATCACGCTGCGCGGCGGGATTTGCTGAAATACCTGGCGCTGGAGCCGGAAGCCGCCGATCGCGATGTAATTCAGAAGCAGCTCCAGGCCATTCACATTTGGCTGGCGCGGGTGAGTTGACCCCCGCGCTGTGCTAACATTGCCATCGAACTCCTAGTAGCATGCACGATTCCCTTCCCGACAGCGACGCCGTACTTGCCCAGTTCAACCGCCTGATTCAGGAACTGTTGCGCGGCAGCATGAACCGCAATACTTTCCGTCCGTGGGAAGTTGAGCTGCTCCTGGATATCGAGGCGTGCAACCTGCGCGATTCGTCGCGGCGCGAGACTCTGCGGCGGTATCAGCGCGCAGTGCAGCGCCATATGGAAAAAGGTGCGCGCCTGCCTTTGAAGTTGTCCGAATACCTGGAAGCTGTAAAGGCCAAAAAGTCCACGGCTAAAGGTGCTGCCGAGGAGCTTTAAGCATGCGCTATCCTGAAACCGAGGTACAGAATGGGTTGCGGTAGCGGAGTGCCAGGGCCTCGGATCGAGGCCGCCAATAAAAGCGGGCGCAAGGTCATGTGCGTCAAGTTCCAGCGCGAGATGCCGGGCCTGGATGAGGCACCGTTCGATAATCCTCTGGGCGAGCGTATTTTCGAGAACGTATCGAAGGAAGCCTGGAAGATGTGGATCGAACAGATGAAGATGATCATGAATGAGTACCGCCTCAATCTGGGCACTCAAGAGGCGCAGGAATTCCTGCTCAAACAGATGGAAGACTACTTCTTCGGAGAAGGCGCTGCGCTTCCTCCCGGCTTTGTCCCGCCCCAAGCCAAGAACTAATCGCTAAGAGACTAATCCAGCACCCCAGCGAAGGATGGCTCGTGGTGGGGCTTATACGCCACGCAGTCGATCTCCACCAGCATTTCGGGCTGGTGAAACTTCGCCTCGACGGTGGTGCGAGCGGGTTTATGTTCGCCGAAAAACTCCGCGTAGACCCGATTCATTTTTGGGAAATCCGCGATGTCGCGCAGGAACACCGAACATTTGACAACGTCGCCGACCGCCACGCCAGCGGCTTTAAGAATCCGCTCGATATTCGATAGCGTAAGCTTGGTCTGGAACTCGACGTCGCCTTCCGCCAGTTTATCCGTCGCCGGATCGATGGGACCCTGGCCGCTCACGTAAACGAAATCTCCCGCGTGTACGGCCGGGGAGTAGTGTCCCCGTGGCGATGCTCCGCCGGCGGGGACAATCGGCTGCATGATAACGCCGGACCAGGGTTTATCCATGCCGGTTTTATCCATTGGGTTTTTTCCGGCCGCGTGGACGGCGACCTGCGCTGCCGCCTCCAGGACCGGCTGGTTTCGGAGTTCGCCGGCGAACGGAAGGAGCTCGTTTGGGTTTCGCCGGCGGCGGATTCGGCTCGAAAATGGTGGGCTGGCCTTCTACGTAAGGCTGCGGCTCCTCTTCTTCCTCCTCGACTTCGGTGGCAGCCTGCGGCTCGGGAGCAGGCGGCTCGGCGGGCGGATAGAATTCAGCGCCCAGGTACACCATCATCACGCCCTGTTCTTCGTGCGGCTCCATGCGAACCACGGTCTTGTCCTGCGCGTAATTGAGGAACTCAGTGAACTGCTGGAATCCGTAAGCGGTGGTATCCAGGCTGGGGTGCTCCTCCTTGAACCAGTGCGCCAAGTCTTCGACCGGGACTCCGTTTTCGATCTCCAGACGATGGTTTTCGGCAACATCGCGGAGAGCCGGCAACAGGTCCTCAGGCTTGAGAGTGGCGCGTTCCGGCTGCGACGAACCCTTGCGTTCGATGATGTAGCGCCCGCCGGTTCCGCTGACGTTCACCAAGTCCTCGCGCTTTAGCTTTTCTACGAAATCGGAGAAACTCGACCCGCCATACGCGCGCTCATTGAAGGCGGGATCAAGCTGGAGCATAGTGGACTTGAGCAGCCCAAGCTGCGGCTGCACGCCGCGCCGTTCGAGCACCTGCAGCGCGCGTTCCACCAAAGGCATGGCCTGGCCTAATTCGAGTGGAGCGGGCCGCTGGCGCCGGTCACCACCGCGATCACCACCACGTTCGGGCCGGTCTGTACGTTCGGGCCGGTCGCCCATGGGACGATCGCTTCCCATCCGATCACCACGGGGCCGCGCCGCCCGGGTTTCACCCGGGAGGACGACACTGACCGGCAAATCAGATAGCAGTGATTCAAAGCTGATGAACTCGTGGCAATTCTGCTGGAGGATGGTCGAGGTGAATGCCTTGCCGCCCACCACGAATACCGTCTTGCCGTACTCTTTCAATTTGTTGACCAGCGGAATAAAGTCGCTATCGCCGCTGACGATGGCGAAAGCATTTACATGGGTGTGGGTAAACGCCATCTCCAGCGCATCCAGCGCCAGGTTGATATCCGCTCCATTTTTATCGCCGCGCGGCGAAGGAATCCGCTGCACCATCTGTACGGCGTTTTCCGCCATCTGGCGCGTGGCACCGTCCTGGCGTCCCCAGTTGGCGTAAGCGAACTTGGCGACCAGGTCGCCGCGCTCCTTGAGCGCGTCCAGCGCGAGCGACACGTCGAACTCGCGACGCAGGGTCGACTTGAGTCCAATCTCGATGTTGTCGTAGTCGACGAACACCGCGATGTTTAACTTATCTTGCATTTTCAGTTTCTTCTCCAATCCGCACGCGCCATCGGCGCCATGCGCTGCGCTCTGGTCAAACTGTCTGTTTGACTGAGCTTCGGATGAATTCCACAATTTCCTGGAGGGAGGCTCCGGGTTGAAAAACCGCGGCCACTCCCAGCCGTTTCAATTGCGCGGCATCTTCGTCCGGTACGATGCCGCCTACGATGACCAGCACATCGGTCATCTTTTTTTGTTTAAGAAGCTCCATCACGCGAGGCACAATGGCGTTGTGCGCTCCGGAAAGAATGGACAGGCCAATGACCTGCACGTCTTCCTGTAGCGCGGTATTGACGATCATTTCCGGGGTCTGCCGGAGACCGGTATAGATAACTTCCATACCTGCATCCCGCAAAGCGCGCGCGATGACCTTCGCGCCCCGGTCGTGTCCGTCGAGGCCGGGCTTGGCGACCAACACCCGGATTCTATGATCCATAAAGACTGCGATTAAGACTCCGATACGCCCCTGTTGCCTATCCGGCATCAGCGGTGCATCCTTGGCTTGAGGATATCACGGACCTTGGGTGCCCGAGGCTAGGTGGTGCTCACCGACCGCCGGTACTCTCCCGGTGCGATTCCCAACACCCGTTTGAACGCCTTATGGAAGGCTCCGTCCGAATCGTAGCCGACGGCCTGGGCCACGTCCGCCAGCTTTCGGTCGCTCTCGCGAAGCAGGTCGCTTCCGCGGTACATCCGCCAGCGGGTCAGATACTCGAGCGGCGCCTCGCTCATGAGCTTCTTGAAGCGCTGCGCGAAAGCGGAGCGGGACATACCGGCTTCCGAGGCCAGGCTGGCCACTGTCCACGGATACTCAATCCTTTTATGCATGGAATTGAGCGCGGCGCCGATGTGGGAATCAGCCAGCGCATGCAGCCAGCCGCTTCGTTCGCTCTGGTTACGCTCTGCGACGGCGAGATGCGCACGCAGTGCCTGAATCAGCAGCAAATCCGCCAGACGGCGAACGGCAATTCCGGCTCCGGGAGTGGATGCGTCCACTTCAGAGGCCAACAGCTCCAGGGTCTTCTGCAGCGAAAGCATGGAGGGCTGGCCGCCGCGAATCAGAATGACGGGCGGAAGAAAGTCGGTGAGAGGACTGCTGTGCGTCTGGTCAAAGCTGAACCTGCCCGCGATGATGGCGCTCTGCGCACTTCCTGGCACGGTTGACAGCACGTATTCCCGGCCGGGAGCCAGCAGAAAAAAATCCCCATGAAAAAGCTGGATGGATTCGGCATCCGGTAAGCTCAGCAAAACCTGGCCGTACGAAATCAAGCCAAATTGTGCATTCGATCCGATTTCAGATCGCGGAGCCCACGTACCTGTCACCTGCCTGCGTCCGTAACAAACTCCTTGAACATGTATAGCGCTGAGAAAATCGGCAATTGCATCCATCGACGACCCACCTCATAGATTCCGCGGAACTGCTTTGGACGTTCGGACAGTATCTACGGACTAACGATCAAAGCCGGATTTAGCCCCTGCACATCCATAGCTGTGTAGATGCAAATGAGAGCCGGCGGGTTGCCGGCATAAGGAGAGAACTCGCATATGTTCGGAAATAAAGGTGTTGTTGCACTGCTTTTAGGGGCGTCGGTACTGGGGCTGCCGGCCTTTGCGCAGAGTGAGGAGTACAAGTCTGACGTGGCCGTTCAAGCGTTGGGCAGTTTTGTAAAGGATACGACCGACAACGGTGTGACTCATTCCGCCTCCAATAGCGGAGGCGTTTTGGGGACCTATCGTTATTATTTCGGCCGTCACAACGGCGTGGAATTCAACTACGGTTACGCCCTCAACTCGCAGCGGTACGCGCTGGATGGCAACCTCGCCAGCACCAAGGCGTATTCGCATGAAGCGACCGCGGCCTACGTGTGGCGCCTGCCACTGCGCCGCGTGATTCCGTTTGCGCTGGCTGGAACGGGCGGCCTGATCTTCGATCCGAAGGATATCGGCGGTGACGCTCTGGCGCGTCCGGTGTTCGTCTACGGCGCGGGTGCGGATTTCGATCTTGGCAGCCGCTGGTTCCTGCGGGCCCAGTATCGCGGTCTGGTTTACAACAGTCCGACGCTGGGAGTATCCACGGTAAGCGCGGAGCTACTGACGCATCGCGCCGAGCCGTCGGTCGGATTCGGCTTCCGGTTCTAATTTGAACCGCGCAAAACGGAGCGCGGCGCGATCTTCTGGTCAGGCTCTGGTGGTTCGCGCCGCGCCCTTTGCACTTCCGAGTCGGCTCAGGCTGCTCGCGGGCGCTCGCGGTTCGGTGCGAGGCAGTTTGCACTGAACCGCGAACGCCAGTGAGCGGCTACAAAAAGCTCGTTTCCTTATAGCTTCCGAACACATCCCTCATCGCCCCGCAGATTTCCCCTACAGTCGCATAGGCGCGAACCGCATCCAGGATAAAGGGCATCGTGTTCTCGCTGCCTCCCGCCGCTTGCCGCAAGGCTCCTAAGGTTCTCGCGACTTCGCCAGCGCTGCGTCGCTTTTTAACCGCATCCAGGCGCTGGATCTGCTTCCGCTCCGCCGTTTCGTCGATTTTAAGGACCTGAATAGGCTGCTCGCCTTCCTCGGTGAACTTGTTCACGCCGACGATCACCTGCTCCCCGCGCTCGATTTCGCGCTGGTATTCGTAGCTGGCCTGCGCGATCTCGGATTGCGGGAATCCGCGTTCGATGGCCGCGACCATGCCGCCCATCTCGTCGATACGCCGGATGTAATCGTTGGCGGCTGCCTCCACGTCGAGCGTCAGGCGTTCCAGGAAATAGCTTCCGCCCAATGGATCCGGCTCCGCCGTCACTCCCGTCTCATAAGCGATCACCTGCTGCGTCCGAAGGGCCAGCGTCACGGCATCCTCCGAGGGAAGCGCGTAGGCTTCATCCAGTGAATTGGTGTGCAGTGACTGGCATCCGCCCAGCACGGCCGCCATGGCCTGTAGAGCCGTGCGAACGATGTTATTGCGCGGCTGTTGCCAGGTTAGCGAACACCCCGCGGTTTGAGCGTGAAACCGCAGCTTCCAGCTGTTTTCGTTAGCCGCATGAAAGCGGTCGCGCATTACGCCGGCCCAGATCTTGCGGGCCGCGCGATACTTGGCGATTTCCTCGAAAAAATCATTGTGCGCGTTGAAAAAGAAACTCAGCCGCGGCGCGAAGGAATCGACGGGAAGGCCGCGAGCCAGAACGTGTTCCACATACTCAATGCCATCGCGCAGAGTAAACGCCAGTTCCTGCACGCCGGTCGATCCGGCCTCGCGGATGTGGTAGCCGGAAATCGAAATCGGGTTGAATCGCGGCACGCGCTCGCTGGCGAACACGATGGAATCCGTCACCAGGCGCATGGAGGGGCGCGGCGGATAAATATATTCCTTCTGGGCGATATACTCCTTGAGGATGTCGTTCTGAAGCGTGCCCGACAGCCGCGTCCAATCTACTCGCTGTTGCTCGGCAACGGCCAGGTACATGGCCCAAATCACCGAAGCGGGAGAATTGATGGTCATCGAGACTGTGACGTCGCCCAGCGGGATCCCCTCGAACAGCGTCTCCATGTCGGCCAGGGAAGAGACGGCCACGCCGCACTTGCCGACTTCGCCCAGCGCGGTGGGATGATCCGCATCCAAGCCCATCAGTGTCGGCAGATCGAAGGCCACCGACAGTCCGGTCTGGCCCTGCTCCAGCAGATAGCGGAAGCGCGCGTTGGTCTCTTCGGCCGTGGCGAAGCCAGCGAACTGGCGCATGGTCCACAGGCGTCCGCGATACATCGATTCGTGGATGCCGCGCGTGTAAGGAAACCGGCCGGGCGCGCCAAGGTCGCGCGCGAAATCGAATGCATCCAGGCTTTGCGGCGTGTAAACCGGATCGAGAAGCAATCCGCTGAGCGTGCGGAAGGACCGGTTGGCAATCGGGGGAGCCGCCATCGTCTTCATTGTAGGGTGTTGAACTTACGGTCGTAACGTTTTTATCAGTGGAAGCATCTCCCCAAACTCAGCAGCGCGTAGTAGGATTGTTAGAAGCAGTTCAAACAAGGAGGCGCCCCGAGATGTGGAATAGGCGCAAAGAAGAAGAAAAACCACCACCACCCAAGCCCGTCGCGGCCCAACCGGCCCAGCAGCCGCCGCCGCAACCTATAAAGACGCCCGCCAAGGAGACAAGTCCCATGTCGAGTATTCCGAATCGTCCCACTGAGTCCTTTGAAGCGACGCGCGCCGGTAATGCGGTGCTGGGAAAATCGGTCGTGGTCAAGGGCCAGATTCTGAGCCGCGAGGACTTGACCATTGACGGTGAAGTGGAAGGCACCATCGAAATGCAGGAGCACCGCCTCACCGTCGGGCAGAACGGGAAGGTTCGAGCCAGCGTGAAGGCGCGCGAAGTCATTGTGCTCGGCACTTTGCACGGCAATGTGGAGACTGGCGACCGGATCGATATCCGCAAGGAAGCCAAGCTGGTGGGCGATATCCGCACGGCCCGCATCGTGATCGAGGACGGCGCATATTTCAAGGGCAACGTCGATATTGTTCGCGCCGATGCTCCGAAATCCACGGCAACGCCCGCGGCCAGCACGCCGGCACCCAGCCCCCGGCCCCAGACGCCCGCGGCTTCTTCTCCATCGGCCGGTCCTGCGATGGCTGCCCGCGTCGGGGAAACCAAGCGCTAAGCATGTTGGATTAGATCAGGTTGGAAACCCGCAGCAGCAGCGGTCTGGATCAATTCTGCTCTTTGCTGGTTGAGCGGCCCGGACTGACTCTTTTGGATTTAGCCGGCGCCAACCAGAGTACCGTTGCGTTTATCACTGGTCTGGGGCATCGTATCTATTCCGACGATTTCCTGCTGCAGATGGACCGCTGCTTCGGGGACGGCGATTTCTATGAAAACCAGGCCGATCCGGAAAAGACGGCCCAGTTCCTGAAGTCAGCACTGGATTATCCCGCCCAGCATTTCGACGGCGCGCTGGTGTGGGATTCGTTGGAGTTCCTGGAGGGGCCGCTGCTCGAAACCGTGGTCCAGCGGTTGAGCAATATGCTGCGTCCCAGCAGTTACATGCTGGCCCTGTTCCACGCCGAGGAGCGCGTTGAGACCATCCCAACCTATTCCTACCGGATCCAGGACCGCAAGACCATAACGCTCGCTCCGCGCGGAAGACGGCGTCCTGCGCAGTTCTTCAATAACCGCAGCTTGGAAAAACTGTTTCACGATTTCGAGTCGGTCAAGTTCTTCCTGACGCGCGATCATCTGCGGGAAGTGATCGTGCGTCGGTAACCGGCACGCAGTCCTTTATACTCCATCTAAGGAGTTCCTTCTTGTCCCTGGAAGACGATTTGTTCGCTCAGCGCCTCCGCCGCACCGCGGAAATCGAGGCTCTGGGCTTCCGCCCTTATGGCCAGCGGTTCGACGCCAGCCACACCATCCCGGTGATTCTGGATGACTATGGAAGCAAGACCGCGGAGGAGTTAGCCGATAAACCGCGAGTTCGTATCGCCGGGCGCATTCAAACTATCCGCCACATGGGCAAGGCCGGCTTCATGCACCTGATGCAAGCGGGGGAGCGGCTGCAGGTGTACGTCCGCAAAGATGCGGTTCCCGAAGCGGACTACGCACTTTTCCAGGGTTTCGATGCGGGCGATATCGTGGGCGTGGAAGGATACCTGTTCCGCACCCGCACCGGCGAGCTTTCCGTACACGCCGAGAAACTCACGTTTCTCTCCAAAATCCTGCTGGCCTTGCCTGAAAAGTGGCACGGCCTGGAGGACGTCGAGATCCGCTACCGCCAGCGCTATCTGGATCTGATCGCGAATCCGGAGTCGCAGAAGATTTTCGTGACGCGCGCGAAAATTATTTCTTCGCTGCGGCGCCAGCTCGAACAGCGCGGCTTTGTGGAAGTGGAAACACCGATGATGCAGGCCGTCTACGGCGGAGCCACGGCGCGTCCCTTCGTGACCCACCACAACACGCTGGACATGGATCTTTATCTGCGCATCGCTCCGGAATTGTACTTGAAGCGGCTCATCGTCGGGGGCCTGGAGCGCGTGTACGAGATCAATCGTAATTTCCGCAACGAAGGGATCTCGACGCAGCATAACCCCGAGTTCACCATGCTCGAGTTCTACCAGGCCTACACGGATTACCAGGGCCTGATGGATTTCACGGTGGACCTGCTGAAGCAAACCGCCCTGGATGCCACTGGATCGACGATTGTCGAATACCAGGGAACCAAGCTCGATTTCGGCAACATCCGGCGGTTGTCCATGCAGGAAGCCGTCGGCAATCCCTCTCTGCGTGGACACGCCCTGGTGGAGGCATTCGAGCGGCAGGTGGAATCGACCCTGTTCGAGCCCACCATCATCTACGATTACCCGGTGGAGGTCTCGCCGCTCTCCAAGCACAAGCGCGACGACCCGGCCTTTGTCGAACGCTTCGAAATCTACGTGGCCGGTATGGAGATCGGCAACGCCTACACGGAGTTGAACGATCCCCAAGAGCAGTGCCGCCGCTTCGAGATGCAGCTGGAGCTGAAAGCGGCTGGCGACGAAGAGGCGCACCAGATGGATGAAGATTATCTTCGCGCCATGTCCTACGGCATGCCGCCCACCGGCGGCGAAGGCATCGGCATTGACCGGCTGACCATGATCCTGACAAATTCCAAATCGATCCGCGACGTGATTCTGTTTCCGCTGCTGCGCCCGGAAGGCGAAATCGGAATCGCGGAGAAGCTGCGCGGCGACCATGTTTGAGAAATGTGATGTTTGAGCTGTTCATCGCGAAACGCTACCTGCGCGCCAAGCGCAAGCAAGTCGTGATCTCCGTGATAACGGCGATCTCGGTGATCGGCGTGGCCGCGGGCGTCATGGCCCTGGTAATCGCGCTGGCCATCAACAACGGTTTTCGGAGCACTCTGGAGCGCAATCTTCTCGGCCTGACCGCGCACGTCTCCATCCAGGAAAAGGAAGTCGGCGAAGGTATTGTCAACTGGGAGCAGCTTACCGCGCAATTGGCGCGCCTGCCCCACGTCAAAACCGCCTCCCCAGCTCTCTACGATGTCGGATTTCTCTCCGGTCCACTCAACGGCGACGGCGTGTCGATCAAGGGCATCTCGATCGCGAAAGGAGCTCCGATACCCGAGGCGCTCTTGCATCTGAAGGCTGGCTCGATCGAGGCCTTGCACAGCGAACCGGGCGAGCGTCCCGGGATCATCCTCGGCTATCGGCTGGCCGAGCGAATGGGTGCTGTGGTCGGGAAACCGGTCACGCTGACCATCGCCAACGGGCACATGACCCCCCTGGGTGGCCGGCCCAGCAACATCCCTCTACGCGTGGCGGGCGTGTTTGAATCCGGTTTCTTCCAATTCGACTCCTCGCTGTGCTTCATGGATCTCCCTACAATGCAGCGGATTTTCGGTTTGGGCGACGTTCTCAACAGTATCGAACTGTATCTGGATGACGTGGACACCGCGCCGCAGGTGGCCGCCGCGGCCGAAAAGTTGATCGGCCCGAAGCTAGCCGCCACCACCTGGCAGGAACAGAACCGGCAGCTGTTGAATGCCTTGAAAATGGAGCGGGTGGTCACGGTGGTCACCATTGGACTAATTCAAGTGGTGGCCGCGCTGAACATTCTGATCGCTTTGGTGATGATGGTAATGGAGAAGCACCGCGACATCGCGATTTTGATGTCGATGGGCGCGCGGGCCCGTCAGATTCGGCGAATTTTCGTATGGGAAGGCGCGATGATCGGCGCCGTGGGAACGGCAATCGGCCTTACCGTGGGTTACACCATCTGCTATTTCGCCGATAGATATCAGTGGCTGCGCCTGGATGAACAGGTTTACTCGATTTCGTACGTGCCGTTCACGACGCGTTGGGTCGATGGGATATGGATCGCTGCCGCCGCCATCGCGGTCAGCCTGATCGCGACGATTTATCCGGCGCGCAGCGCCACCAAAATCGCACCCGTGGAATCGTTACGCTACGAGTAAATATAAGATGATATGCTCGACCTGAATATGCGACCACTTCTCGTATCCGCGTGCTTGCTTTTCGCCGCGCTCGCGCCCGGCCAAACGGTCCAACCCACGGCTCCCAATGCCGTCAAGTTGACCAAGTACATCCTGGGCGTTGCTGATCTGGATAAGAGCTACGCTTTCTACCACGCACTCGGTTTGGAGCTGCAGAACAATGCACCGTCGCTGCCCAAGCCCAACACGCTGAACGACGCACTTCGGGGCCTGGTGGACGTGCCACCGGGCACCAAGTTCCGCAACATGATGCTCAAGATCCCCGGCGCGGAGTTCCCGATCGAGGTCACCGAGTTCACCAGCATGGATGTGCGTCCGGCGAAGCCTCGCATTCAGGATCCTGGCGCATCGCTGCTGGTCCTGGACGTGGACGACATTGATGCCGCACTGGCGGCCGCGAAGAAGGCGGGCGGTGAAGTGGTTACTACCGGCGGTTCGCCCGTCAAACGCGCCAGCGGCCCTGGCCGCGTGATCACCCTGAAAGATCCCGACGGCTACTATGTGGAGCTGTCGCAGACCACTGCGGCTGCGTCCGGCAGCGGTAGAGTCATCGGCGCCGGTTTCGGTTCCACGGTGGTGCAGAACGCTGAAAAGGCCGCTGCGTTCTATCGGGATCACTTCGGCTTCACGGCCAAGACCAACGCCTGGACCTCGAATTTCGACGCCAATCTGGGCACTCCCGGCGCCCAAGTCCAAACCGCGGAAGTGACAGTCCCCGGTTCGATGCTGTCCTGGCGATTCGTGGAATTCAAAGGCGTGAACCGTAAGCCCTACACGCCACGGATTCCCGACCCCGGCGCGGCGGGGCTCGGCCTCCAGGTGCATGACATCAATGCCGCCATCGCCGCCATGAAAGCAGCCGGCGGCTCCTCGATCACGCAAGGCGGAAACGTCAAACTGGGCAACAGCAAGGTCGGCTTCGTGCGCGACCCCAACGGCATTCTGGTGGAGCTCGCGCAGAACTGAGCATTTTATTCCCAAAACCCATGCCTGAACTCATCGCTGGACCCCACCTGATCCCGGTCCCGGGAAACAAGGTCATCGAGGAATATGTCGGCCGCGTCAACAGCCGCGAATCGCAGGTCAGTATCGCCCGTATGCGCAGCCCGGCCGGGTGGTCGGAGCCCGGCCAGCGCCCCGATTTCGATGAGTTCACGGTGGTACTAAACGGTACACTGCACGTCCAACACGACAAAGGCGTGTTGGAAGTTAAGGCTGGGCAGGCCGTGGTCACGCGCAAAGGCGAATGGATCCGTTACAGCACCCCGCAGGGAGCTGAATATGTAGCTATTTGCGTGCCAGCGTTCGCTCCGGACACGGTCCATCGGGACGCATGAAAACCCCTTAAGGTTGAATAACATCCCGGGCGGGCTTGATTGACAGTTCGAGCCCCCTCCTCTATGATATGTAGGGTTTTGCCGTCCTCCTTTTGAGTTAAATTCTTATGATCAAAGTCGAAGGGCTTACCAAGCGATACGCCCGGAACGTTGCCGTCGATCACATCTCGTTTGAGGTAGAAAAAGGCCAGATCGTGGGCTTTCTGGGTCCCAATGGCGCAGGGAAAACCACCACCATGCGCATGCTCACCTGTTTTATGCCGCCCACCGAGGGTTCGGCCACGGTGGCGGGATTCGATGTGCGCGAGAACCCCATGGAGGTGAAGCGGCGCATCGGTTATCTTCCGGAAACGCCGCCGGTCTACCCCGAAATGGAGGTGATTGAATATCTCGATTTCGTGGGGCGAATCAAAGGCGTACCCAAGGCCGGCCTCAAGAGCAGAATCGACGAGGTGATGCAGAAATGCGCCGTCACCGACGTCCGGAATAAAGAAATCGGCAAGCTGTCCAAGGGATACCGGCAGCGCGTGGGTTTGGCCCAGGCCATCCTGCATAATCCTGACGTCCTGATTTTAGATGAACCGACCTCCGGTCTTGATCCCCATCAAATTATTGAGACGCGCGATCTGATCAAGGGGCTGTCCGGGGATCACACCATTATTCTTTCCACCCACATCCTGCCGGAAGTGGAGGCGACCTGCCAGCGCGTCATGATCATCAATCGCGGCAAGTTGGTAGCCCAGGACACGATGGAGAACCTGAGCAGCCGCCTGCATGGCGCTGAAACCGTCGCGGTGGAGGTTCTGCCGCGCGATGGAGCGTTTTCCCCCGAGTGGGCGCGGACTGTTCAGGAGAAACTGGAGAAGGTGGGGGGCGTAAGCCGGGTGATCGCGAAGGATGCGAAGGATGCCCGGGCACGCTTTACCGTGGAAAGCCAGAAGGGCAGCCATGTGCGGCCGGAACTGGCTCGAGCTGTGATTGAGGCCGGCTGGCAGCTCAATGAGCTGCACGGCATGGGTCTGAGCCTGGAAGAGATCTTCCTGGAGTTGACCGCTTCAAAAGACGAGGCGAAACCGGAGCCCGCGCCGGAAACCGTGGCGGAGAAGGCATAGATGAACACCATTACCATTGCCCGCAGAGAACTGAGCAGTTATTTCCGCTCGCCGATTGCTTACGGCGTCATGTGTTTCTTCGCGTTGATCGTCGGCTTTTTCTTTTATTCCGCGGTTCGTTTTTTCCTGCAGCAGAGCCTGCAAGCCACCATGATGGGCCAGTCGGTTCCACTCAACGTGAATGAATGGGTGGTGCGGAACGTGCTGTCCAACATCAGCGTGGTGGGCCTGTTCATCATTCCCATGATCACCATGCGGTTGTTCGCCGAAGAAAAGCGCACCGGTACGATCGAACTGCTGGTGACTTCTCCGTTGCGCGACTACGAGATCATCCTGGGCAAGTGGCTGGCGGCCTTTATTCTGTACCTGGCGATTCTGGGCATCTCCGTGCTGGATATGCTGGTCCTGTTCGCTTACGGGAATCCGGACTGGAGGCCCATGGCGGTAGGTTATCTCGGCCTGATCCTGCAAGGCGGCTGCCTGCTGGCGATTGGCGCTTTCATCTCCTCGACGACGCGCAATCAGATTGTCGCGGGCGTGGCGACCTTCGGCGTCTGCCTGCTGCTGTGGGTGCTGGACTGGGTCTCGCAATTTGAGTCGTCCAAGCTTTTCTCGGTCATCAGCTATCTATCGGTGACATCGCACTTCGATTCTTTCGCGCGAGGGGTGCTCGACTCCAAAGACGCGATCTATTACCTGAGCATGATCGTCTTCGGTCTGTTCCTGACAGGCCGGTCGATGGAATCGATCCGGTGGAGGGCGTAATGGCAACCACCAAGACTCATCGCGCCGCGAACTTCGCCCAGGCGGCGGTTTACACCCTGATCGTGATTGCCATCCTGGGAGTAGCGAATTTCCTGGCGAACCGCTACAACAAGAGCTTCGACGCGACGGCCAACAAGAAATACACGTTGTCCGATCAGACCGCCAAAGTCGTCAAGAACATCCAAGGCGATCTCACCATCACGTATTGGGATCGCCCCAACGGTTTTCCCAACGCACAGGATCTGTTCGACCGCTACAAGGGATTGTCCCCGAAAGTCGATGTGCAGTATAAGGATGTCGATAAGAATCGCACCGAGGCGATCGCGGCCGGCGTAAAAAACCCGCTGCCGAACATCTTCGTCAAGGTCGGCAATAAGACGGAGACCGCCAAGAGCCTAACCGAGGAAGAAGTCACCGGCGCGATGGTGCGCGCACTCAAGGGCGGCGACCGCACGGTCTGCTTCACCAGCGGCTATGGCGAAGGATCCACCACCGATACCACGGGTGGAGAAGGATTGGGCAATGCCAAGGACCTCACCGAGAAAAATAACTATAAAACCCAGGTGGTCCCGTTAATTCCCAAGGCGGACATTCCGATGGACTGCACCATCCTGGTGGTAGCCGGCCCCAAACGGGATTATCTTCAGCCTGCGGTGGATGCGATCAAAACTTACGTCGAGAACGGCGGACGCGCGCTGATCATGCTGGATCCTCCGCTGCAATTCAAAACCACCATCGACGAAAACCCCGGTCTGGTCGCGGTTCTCGATAGCTGGGGCGTGAAAATGGACAAGGACCTGGTCCTCGATCTGAGCGGCGTGGGACAACTATTCGGGCTTGGCCCCGAGTTTCCCATCGTGACCAAATACAACGATCACGCCATTGTTCGCGACATGAAGGACGAAGCCACCGGTTTCCCGATCGCCCGCTCCATGCAGGTCACCAAGGGCGACAAAACGATGGTTTCGGCCTTATTCTCGACCAGCGATGACGCCGTGGCCACGGAAGATCTGAAGAATCCTCAGGTCAATGTGAAAGCCGCCAAGCCTGGCGCACGGGTTCTGGCGGCCGCAGGAAGCTACACCACGGGCAAGGAAAACAGCACCGGACGGTTCGTCGTGGTCGGCACCTCCCGCTGGATCGGCAATGGATTCCTGGCTTTCAACGGAAACCGCGACCTGTATATGAACATGCTCAACTGGCTGAGCTCGGACGAGGACCTGATTTCCATCCGGCCCAAAGATCCCGAGGATCGGCGGCTCAACATGAATCCGCTGCAGGCGACCATGCTGTTCTACGGCAGCGTGGTGCTGCTGCCGCTGGCGATTATCATGGCCGGCGTGGGCGTGTGGTGGAAGCGCAGGTAGGGATAGGAAACTGCCATGAAGTTCGCGCGTTTGTTGATCGCAGCCGCGGTATTGGCGGCACTCGGAGGAGCGCTGTATTGGTCGAATCGCTCTGAAGCGGCCAAGGCCAGCAAGCCCGATCCCAAGGCTCCTCCGAAGATACTCGACCTGAAGGAAGCCGACGTCAAGCAGATCGAAATCCGGCATCGGGACGGCGAGACCACCGTGCTCAAGAAGAACGATGGCGGCAAATGGTCCATCGCCGCGCCTCAGCCTCTGGCCGCCGATCAAAGCTCGGTGAGTGCCGTCACTTCAGCCGCCAGTGCGCTTACCTCGGATCGCGTGGTGGATGAAAATGCGAGCAATCTTCCGTCGTATGGCCTGGAACCACCGCGCATCGGAATCACCCTCACCATGGCGGACGGGAAGACTCACGTGTTGCGCATCGGCGAGGATACACCCACCGAAGGCGGCGCGTACGCGATGCTTGAGGGGGATAAGCGGCTGTTCACCATCGGCAGCACCAGCAAGATGGCGCTCGACAAGCAGTCCAAAGACCTGCGCGAAAAACACCTGCTGACCTTCGATCAGGACAAACTCAGCCGCGTGGAGCTGGAGCCCGCCGGGAAACCCGCTCTCGAATTCGGACGCGCCGGAACCGACTGGCAGATCCTGAAACCCAAGCCCATGCGCGCCGACGGCTTCCAGGTGGATGAAATGGTTCGTAAGCTGAAGGACGCCTCGATGGACACCGATATCGATCCAAAGGCTGCGGCAGCCGCGTTCGCCGGCGGTCAGAAAACCGCGATCGCCAAGGTCACCGGCGCCGAAGGTACGCTGACTCTCGAAGTCCGCAAGGCCAAGGACGACTACTACGCCAAATCCAGCATGCTGGAAGGCGCCTACAAAATCACGAAAGAAGTCGGTGACGGGCTCAATAAATCGCTGGAGGATTTCCGCAACAAGAAGGTCTTCGATTTCGGCTTTAACGATCCCAACCGCATCGAGATCAAGGATGGCGGCCAAAGCAAAGTGATCGAAAAATCAGGCACCAACTGGACCTCCGGCGGTAAAACCATGGATTCCATTTCGGTCCAGAATCTCATCGATAAGTTACGGGACCTCTCCGCCACCAAGTTCGCCGACAGCGGCTTCACCACGTCCAGTCTGGAACTGACTGTGGTTTCAAACGACGGCAAGCGTACGGAGAAGGTCCAGATCACGGCCGCAGGCCCCAATTTTCTGGCGCGGCGGGATAATGATAGTTCACTCTATGAGCTGGACGCCAAAGCCGTGAACGATCTTCGCGAAGCCGCCGCTGGAGTTCAGCCGGCGCCTCCCGCGGAAACGAAAGACGGAAAGAAGAAATAGTGAGCGATCCGGTGCACAATCCGCGCCAGCCCGTTTCTGGTGCGGCGCTCAATACGGATCTATATGAGCTCACCATGGCGGCCGGTTATTTCGAGGCCGGAAAGGCCGATAACCGCGCCACGTTCGAGTTGTTCGTGCGGCGTCTGCCGTGGAATCGCAACTTCGTTCTGGCGGCAGGATTGGCCCAGGCCGTCGACTATCTTCTGAACCTGAAGTTCACAGCCGCGGAGATCGCATATCTGAAGACGCTGCCGCAGTTCGAGCATACGCGCCCTGAGTTCTTCGACATGCTGGCCGGGCTGCGTTTTACAGGCGACCTCTTTGCCGTGCGGGAAGGTACGCCGCTATTCGCAGGCGAGCCGTTTCTAACCGTGCGAGCGCCCTTAATCGAAGCTCAGTTGATTGAAACCTATCTTCTGGCCACCATCGGGTTTCAATCCACCATCGCCACCAAAGCGGCTCGTGTAGTGAGAGCGGCCCTGGGCCGCGACGTGGTCGAGTTCGGAACCCGCCGCGCCCATTCACCCGAGGCTGGAGTACTGGCTGGGCGCGCGGCTTACATGGGCGGCTGCCTGGGCTCCAGCAACGCCGAAACCGGTTTCCGCTACGGAGTTCCCGTTTTCGGCACCGCAGGGCATTCCTGGGTGATGTCGTTTCCCAGCGAACTGGCGGCGTTCGAACGACTACAGCAACTGCTGGGTGAGAGCACGGTGTACCTGATCGATACCTACGACACACTGGAAGGGGCTCGTCGCGCGGCGTCCCTGGGGCGTCCGTTATGGGGCGTGAGGCTGGACAGCGGCAATCTGGGCGAGCTCGCGGTTGCCGTTCGGCGCATCCTGGATGAAGCCGGGCTAGGCAGCGCCAAGGTCATGGCCACCGGTGATCTGAACGAGTACAAGATCCAGGAGTTGATAGCCGCACGCGCCCCCATCGACGTCTTTGGGGTGGGCACGGAACTGGCCACTTCGGCCGATGCGCCTTCGCTCGGCGTGGTATATAAGCTGGTGGAATTGGAAGACGCCGGCGGCCGCCACTATCCCGTAAAGCTCAGCCACGATAAGCAAACCCTGCCGGGAGCCAAGCAGATTTTCCGCTCGGCCGACCACGACGTGCTGGCCCGCGCCAGCGAGTGTTATGCCTGTACGGAAGGCGGAGCCGCATGCGAGGCCCTACAGCTTCCCGTGCTGATCGCCGGCAGACTGGTGGAAGCATTGCCGGAGATCGGCGAGGCCCGCCGCCATGCTGCCCAATCCCTGAGCCGGCTGCCTGCAACCTGCCTGAGCCTGTTCGCCAGCGAGCCCTCCTGGCGCGTCGATATCAGCCCCGAACTGGCGGCCCTGAACGAGAGCGTAAGCAAAGGCGCCGCGGTATGAAGATGGTTTTCTTTGACGTCGACACTCAGCTCGATTTTCTATATCCGGCAGGAGCGCTGTACGTTCCTGGTGCGGAATCGATCGTCCCCCGAGTGGCTGCGCTCAATCGATATGCGGCCGACACAGGCATCCCCTTGATTTCCACCGTGGACGCACACACAGAAGACGATCCGGAATTTCGCCATTGGCCTCCGCACTGCGTCGCCGGAACCGCTGGACAACAGAAGCCCGCCACCACGCTGCTCGAACCGCGCACGGTAATTCGCAGTCGACTGGAAGAATTCAATGTGCGGGGCGCGCGGCAAATTCTACTCGAGAAACAGTCGGTGGATTGCTTCACCAACGCTAATCTTCCGGCGCTGCTCCAGATACTCGGCGCGGAACGCTGCGTAGTGTATGGAGTGGTCACCGAGATCTGCGTCAAAAACGCTGCCATGGGTCTCTTGAAATCAGGCCGTAAAGTGACCCTGGCCACCGACGCGGTTCGCAGTCTGGATGACACAAAATGCGAGCAGTTCCTGCAGGATTTCGCGGCGGCGGGCGGGGACCTGGCAGATGTGATGAGAGTTTCCAGCCCGGCCCGCCACTAATACAACGAACTTGAATATACTCCGCACTGTGGAAGGCGTCCCGCCAGAGTCGCGCTAGAACTAAGCTCGCGCGGCTCTTTCTGGAAAACCAGATCGGGACGCCTATTTTTATTCCTCCCCTAAATCGAATACCCTTTAAATTACAGGAGCCAAAGGCTTGCGCGTCAAGGAACTGGCCGGATGGCTGGAAGCGCCGTGGGAGGGCGAGGGAGACCGCGAAATTCGCCGCGTGGCGCCGCTGGAGGATGCCGGCGACGAAGACCTTTCGTTTGTGACCCATGGCCGCGCCACCAAATTAGCGACCGCTTCCCGCGCCGCATGCCTTTTGGTGGCCGATGATTTCGTAAACGAACCCCTTCGCACAGTCATTCGCGCGCGTGACCCGCGGGCCGCGGTGGCTCGCGTCATAGCCAAGCTGCATCCCCATAGCGAGCCGACTCCGGGCGTTCATCCGACCGCCGTATTGGGCCCCGGCGTGGTGGTCGGTAAGGGCGCTTCCATCGGACCCTTGGTGAGCCTGGGCGCCGGAGTCCATATCGGCGAGGGAACTTCCATCGGGGCCGGATCGGTAGTGGGTGATTTTGTTCACATCGGCCGCCGCTGTGTGCTGCATGCGCGGGTGACGGTATATCACGAAGTGTCTCTGGGAAACCACGTCATTCTGCACTCGGGCTGCGTCATCGGAGCGGACGGTTTTGGTTTCATCCTGGCCGACGGAGCCTATGAAAAATTCCCGCAAGTTGGCCGTGTAATGATTGCCGATCACGTGGAGATCGGCGCCAATTCCTGCGTAGACCGCGCCGCTCTGGGCGTCACCTCCATCGGCGAAGGCACCAAGCTCGACAATCTGGTGCATATAGCTCACAACTGCCGGATCGGCCGCCACGTGGTTATCGCGGCGCAGACCGGGCTTTCGGGCGGCGTCGTGGTGGAGGACTACGCCGTCATTGGCGGACAGGTTGGCATCGGCGATAAAGCGCGGATCGAATCGCGCGCTGTGCTGGGGTCTGGAAGCGGCGTGCTGACGTCGAAGATTATCCGCGCGGGACAAGTCATGTGGGGCACACCGGCTCGCCCCTTGAAGCAATACCTGGAGCAACTGGCGGTGTTATCGCGCTTGGCGAAGAAACGCCGGCCCGAAAGCTCCTAACGCGGCCCCCGCACACTTTGCGGGCTGACTACTGTGTCCACTGCAGCGCATCCGTCAAACTTAGGTGCGCGTTGAAGTACACCATCAGGCGAAAATCAACTTTGCCCGTCATGTTGCGGTAGACCAGGCTGCCGCTGCTCAGGTTGGCGCGGTCGAGCTCCACGCGCTTGGTTTCGCCGCCATCTTCGATCTCCAGCACACCCTTGCTGGCCGCAAGGATGGCCCGCGCTTCGGGATTCCAGCGAACCGTCAGATTCTCGCCGGTGCGCTCGACCGCTAGTGATAAAGCGAAGTCGGAAGCAGCCCGCTGCGGCGCAGTGATGCGTGAGGCTTCGTAGCCCAGCAGGACTCCCAGCAGCAGGAACATGAAGCTCGCCACCAGCCACATGCCGGTCCGCGATTTCGAAGCGTGCGCCTCCACGGGGGACGGCTGTACCGTCTCTCCCGGTTCGGCGGAAAAGATGCGGTAGTAGGGTTGCGGCGATGCCTCGACGAGTTCCCCGGTCTGCGTTGCTGATGATACCGCGGCCTCCGGTTCTTTCCGTTTTCGATCTTCCATGGGCCCCCGCAGGGGCGGCTCTTCTCCAGTCATTTCCCAGCGGCGGAACGGGAATTCCAGCGGCGTCGCGGCGGGGAATGCGCCGTTTTTGCGAACGAAAAAGCCCGCCAGGCCCGGCTTCGTCGCGAACGGTTTCACCAGCAGCGCGACCTGCGCCGCGGATGGAAAAAGCTGATCGAGCAGCTGCAGGTCTTCCGGCTGCAAGCTGAGCCCGTCGCGCGTGTGACTGCGATAATAGCCGACGATCTCGGCACTCCGTCTGCGGCATGTTTCCTCAAACCGCGCGCTCTCGGCGTCGGTGAGCAGATAGGAGGGCCCGCGCGCATAGGTGCATGGGATCGCCTCGAAATCGTCCACGCGGACGGTATGGACCTGGCCGTCCGTGAGGCTGCCGATCAGGACTCCGCCCACCTCGGCCCCGCGCTTGGGGACAGCGCCGAAGCCGCGCAGCATCTCCGCGCCCATGCGCTCGACGACGTCGATGCTCAGATGGATCGCCACCGGCTGACCCGACACTTGCCACACAAAGTAACCGGGGACGGCTTGTGTAGCTGGCTCCATTTCAGTTAAGGTTCATGGTACTACGCGATGCCCGGAACACTCTATCTTGTAGCCACTCCCATCGGCAATCTGGAAGACATCACGCTGCGCGCCCTGCGCGTGCTGCGCGAAGCCGATCTAATCGCCTGCGAAGATACGCGGCAGACGGGCAAACTGCTGCAACACTTTGAAATCATCGACAAGCCCATGGTCAGCTATCACGACCATAACGAAACCGCGCGGAGCGGGGAGCTGGTGGCCAAGCTGGAGGGCGGCGCGAACGTAGCCCTGGTTTCCGATGCAGGCACGCCGCTGGTATCCGATCCGGGATACCGGCTGGTGACTGCGGCCATCGGCGCGGGGATCGCTGTGGTCCCTATCCCGGGAGCCTCGGCGGTCCTGGCGGCTCTTATCGCGGCGGGCTTGCCCACGGAGGCATTTCGTTTCTGCGGGTTTCTCCCCCAGAAAAGCGGCCAACGCAAAAAAACGCTGGAGGAATTTCGAGGGGAAGACTGCACGTTAATGTTTTATGAAGCGCCCCACCGCATTCTGGACGCCTTAAGCGATGTGGCGGCCGTATTCGGCGAACGCCCGGTGGTGGTCGCCCGCGAGCTGACCAAGTTGCATGAAGAATTCCTGCGCGGCACCCCGGAACAGGTTCGCGGGCAGCTCGCGGCGCGGCCGTCCGTAAAAGGGGAGATCGTACTGCTAATCGGCAGAGGCAGTGCGATTTCCGTGCCTGTTAATTCCGTGGAAGACGCGGTTCGGGAGCTGGAGCAGAAGGGCGTCCAACGCATGGATGCAATCAAGCAGGTGGCTCGCGAGCGCGGCCTCTCCAAGCGCGAGGTCTACAAACAGATTATGTAGGCCGGACAGGCGAACTTGTCACCGGCCGGAGAGGAGCGGGACAGCATCCTTCCAGGCACGCGGCGTGATCCTGCTCAACCATTTCCGCGATCATCTCGATCATTGCCGGATGTGTCCCTACGGTGCCTGCGCGGACCATCTTCACGCCCAATTCCTCGCATACCGCCCGCGCTCCCGTGTCCAGATCGTAGAGCACTTCCATGTGATCGGAAAGGAATCCGATCGGCACAATCACTACATCCGAGTGAATCTCGCGCAAGTAATCGCAGATATCGGGATCGAGCCAGGGCTGTCCTGGCGGGCCGCTGCGGCTCTGATAAACCAGCTTCCAGGTGTCCCGCCCGACGCCGTGCGCCACCGTGGCGCATGCGCGCTCGAGTTCATGCACGTAGGGGCTCGATTCCGCCATCAAAACCGGGACGCTATGCGCGGTAAATACCAGCCGCCCCTGCGGAAGCTCAGCCAGGGCCATGCGCGTGCGATCGGTCATGGCCTTAATGAAATTGGGGCGCGCCGAAAAGGGCTTGATTTTTTCGATCTGCGGCGCGCCCGCACCCACTGCCGCGCGAGCCCGCTCGATGTCCTGGATATATTGCCGGCACCCGGAGTACGAACCAAACGCCGAAGTCACGAACGCAACGGCGCGCTGGATCCCGTCACTTTTCATGCGGCTTATCGTATCGGCGAGCATCGGGTGCCAGCTGCGATTGCCCCAGTAGATGGGAAGTTTCACGACTGGTTTCAGCGCTTCGATTAAAGCCCGGTTCTGATCGTTAATGGGGCTGCGTCCGTCGAAGTGGAAATAATGCTCGGCGACCTGGAGCATCCGCTCGCGGGGAACGTTTCGCCCGCGCAGTACGTTCTCCAGGAACGGAATGACGTCTTCGCGTTTTTCCGGACCGCCAAATGAGACGATCAGCAATGCGTCGTATTTAGACACGTTTACTCACACCAGTCTCAGGCTAACGCGGGTAGGGATGCCCGCGCAGCGTCGTAAGCGCGCGGTAGATCTGCTCCGCCAGTACCACCCGCGCCAGTTCATGCGGCATGGTCAGCGCTGACAGCGAGACTAGAAGATCCACTCGCTCCTTCCATGCGGGCGGGACGCCGTCCGCGCCTCCAATTGCGAATACCATATCGCGATCAAACAGCGCTGTGAGTTTTTTCGAGTCGAGCGCCTTACCGGCGGGGTCCAGCAGGATCTTGCGCGCCGAAGGATGTTTCGCCCACGGATCAAACCGTGTTGGATGGATCTCTCGCATCTGGCAGGTGGCGAACCGGCTGGAGCGTTTGATGTACTCCTCCGCCATGGCATTGGCGTGCGTATCGCGCGCCTTGCCGATGTAGTAGAGGAAGATTTTCACTGCTTCCTGAAGAACTCGACACCGTTGCGCGTTTCCAGGAGTTCCACCTTGTCGCCGATCTTCACGCGGTCCCCGGCGATTCTGGCGGTCAGACGCCCGCCGCTATCGAGCGATACGATCGCCAGTTGGTACGGCGCATCCGCCACAAATTCCGCCGGAGCGGCGTGGACCACGGTTTCGGTGTAAATCACTCCGGTGCTGACCCCGCTACTCATATGCTGCCCAACACGGTTACAACCGCGGTCGCCCCCGACCCGCCCAGATTTTGTGCCAACCCGACGGAATGGCGATCCAGTTGAAGCTCGCCGGCCTGGCCGCGGATTTGCAACGCCACATCGCAAATCTGGCCGACTCCGGTCGCACCCACCGGATGACCCTTGGCCTTGAGGCCCCCGCTGGCATTCACCGGACGCTCGGCGTGTAAACGAGTGCGGCCTTCGAACACGTACGGTCCGCCCTCACCTTTCTTGATGAACCCCAGATCTTCCGTCGCTACGATTTCGGCGATCGTGAAGCAATCGTGCACTTCGGCGAATTCGATGTCGCGGGCGCTCAGGTGCGCCATTTTGTAGGCTTTCTCGGCTGCCTCGCGAACGGCCCAGAAGGTTGTGATGTCGGCTTTCGCGTCCAAGGCGACGTAGTCGGAAGTCTGCGCGATGCCCAGGATCCGCACCGGGTCATCGGTAAACTCGGAGGCGCGCTCCAGGGGTACGATCACCACCGCCGCCGCCCCATCGCTGATCAGGGAGCAGTCGAACACCGTGAGCGGCTCCGCGATCATCTTGCCGGCCAAGGCTTGCTCCATGGTAATGACCTTGCGCATGTGGGCCAGCGGATTTTTGGCGCCATTGGCGTGATTTTTCACCGCCACCGCAGCCAAGTGCTCGCGCGTGGTCCCGTACTGATGCATATGGCGCCGGGCGATCATGGCGAAAAGCGCGGGAAACGTGGCGCCCGCGTGTCCTTCCCCCGCCATATCCCCCGCCCCAGCCAGGATTTCGGTAACTTTGGGCGTGGACTGCGAGGTCATCTTCTCGACGCCGGCCACCAGGACGATATCATTCAGCCCCGCCGCCACGCTGGAAACGGCGTGGAAGAAGGCCGAGCCCCCAGACGCGCAGGCAGCCTCAAATCGCGTGCAGGGCACTCCTATCAGTCCCAGGCTGCCGGCGATGTAGGGAGCCAGGTGATTCTGACCCACAAACGACGGTCCGGCGAAGTTGCCCAGGTAGAAAGCCTCTATTTGTGAAGGACTTACGCCGGCGTCCTCCATGCATTTTTCACCCGCCTCGACAGCCAGCGAGCGCAGCGTCCGGTCCGGGAACGCACCGAACGCCGTTTTGCCAATCCCCACAATTGCAACCGGCCTCATATATCATTAGGATATCGTGACCGCCGATAGACTATAGACTGGCGGGCCAGACTGCACGCTTGGGCGTCCTTCCGCGTCATCCGTATGCGGGGCGAACTGTCCCCGGGGATGCAATGACGGCCATGACTAGTCTGCTATCGGCCAATGAACGCGTGATGAGCGAAACGCCCGGATCCACCCGGTACGACGCGGCTCCGCTATCCTCGGAGCAGCAGAACCGATTTGTGACTGAGAACATGCGCCGCGTGTTTCTGCTTATCTATCGCGTGGTGGGCAATGTCGCCGATGCGCAGGATCTTACGCAGGAAGCCTTTATCAAGGCCCTTCAGCGTCAGGATCAACTCAAGGATCTGGACAAAGCCGCGCACTGGCTGTCGCGCATCGCCACCAATACCGCCATCGATTTTTTACGGCGCGCAGGACGCGCGAATTTCACCGATCTGGAGAGTCTGCCCGAGCCGGTATTGCGATCGCGCCAGGAAAGTCCGGAGCAGCGGGTATTGCGGACCGAACATCGGGACCGCCTGGAAGCGGGCCTCGAAATCCTGACCGCCCGCGAAAAAATGGCCCTGCTGTTGCGCGACGTCGAGGATCTGCCGGCCGAGGAAGTCGCCCTGCGGCTGAACTGCTCGAAAGCCACCGTGCGCTCGCACATCGCCAACGCGCGGGTGAAGCTGCGGCGTTACATGGAACGGAAGAAAATATGAGCCGGCATGTGGTGGAAACCGATCTGGCGCTGTACGTCGCAGGCGATCTGCCCTTTTGGCGTACCGCGCTGGTCCAGTTTCACGTGCGTGGATGCGACGAATGCCGCGAGCTGGTGGAAGCCCTGCGGGCGGATCGCTCAGAGCTCCGCCGGACGGCCGACGACATGCCCGCAAATGTGGATTGGGACCAACTGGCGGCAGAGATGACAGCGAATATTCGCGTGGGCTTGGCGGCCGGCGAATGCGTTACTCCGCGGGAACGCAAGGTTGCGGCAATCTCCTGGCATCCAGTGGCCATTGCGGCTGGTTTGGTGGTGCTGCTGGCCGGAGCCTGGTGGCTGAACATTCCGCGCACCGATACGGAAACCATTTCCCGCGCGTTGCGGAACATGGCGACCGGGGAACGCGGCGTGGCCGCAAAGATCGGCACCTCACAGGAAGAGCGTGGTTCGGTGGTGGGCGCATCGCCCGCGGGAGTCGTCCTGGTTGAAAAGGGCGGGCGGATGGGGATCGATCAGAGCGGACTGGAGCCGGTGATGTTCTCGGTGAGCACGCAAGGCTCGGCCAGCGCACGTTATGTGGATCAGGACACCGGGCAGGTGACTATTACGGCGACCTATGTGCAGTAAGGCAATGTTCAATAAGGTTTACATCACGCTCGCTGTGGCCGGCGCGATCTCCCTGCAGGCGCAGACGCTCAGTCACAAAATCGATTTTCCCAAGGACTCTCCGGTCAGCCTGCTGTCGGAAGATTTCGGCAATTCCAACGCCACGACGCGTGGTGCGAACCTGATCGATGTGAACGCAGCCCTGTCCCTGCGCAATTCCAGCCAGAAGCGGATCCGCAGTATGACGCTTATGGTCAGTACGCCGGACGCGGCTGGAAAAGGATCGGTTTCCGTTCCTACGCTCGACGCAGGACCGGGGGAAACATTTTCGCTGCACATCGGCACGCGCCTGGTCCGTCCACTCACCGCCGGAAATCCGGTGGTCGAGGTGACGCTTGATGGCGTCCTGTTCGATGATTTGAGTTTTTACGGACCGGACCTGTTGCACTCGCAGCGCAGCATGATCCGATGGGAACTGGAGGCACAGCGCGACCGGAAATACTTCAAGGCCCTGCTGGCCACAGCCGGTCCGGAAGGCCTCCGCAAGGAGATGCTTTTGAGCGTGGCGCGGCAAGCGGACAGTTCCCAGCGCGGTGTGCAGATGGTGCGCGGCCGGGCCACCAATCTCGACACCGAGCGCGAGTCCCAGTTTGCTTTCCTGGATATCCCAGAATCGCCGGTGGAGGCATCGGGCGGAGTAGCGCGAATCGGAGCCAGCTTGGCCGGCGCGCCGCGGTTTGAAGTGCGGAATCGTTCTAACCGTCCGGTACGCCATCTGGAAGTCGCCTGGATCGTCAAAGACCAGCAGGGCCGCGAATTTCTGGCAGCTTCCATGCCCGCTGATATGACCCTGGTTCCCAATCAGAGCGGCCAGGTGGCCCAGGATGCGGCCTTGCGCTTCGATCGGCCTATCTCCATTGAGAGCATGTCGGGCTTTGTCTCAAGCGTCGAATTCACTGATGGCTCGCAATGGATTCCCAGTCGGGGCGCGCTGGATCAAGCCCGGCTGCGTCAGCTGGTGGCGCCTTCGCCCGAGGAACAGCGCCTGTCGCAGATTTACACCAAGAAGGGTCTGCCCGCCCTGATTGAAGAACTTAAGAAGTTCTGACAGCCGCTCACTGCCGTTCGCGGTTCGGAAAGCACCAAACCATGAGCGAAAGCGAGTGGCCCTATGATGGGTGTAATGACTTCGCCTCTCGAAGTGGATCCCCAGGAAGTCAAAAGGCGCCTCGACTCCGGTGAAAAGCTTCATTTAATCGATGTTCGCGAGCCGCATGAGTTCGCCCTGGCCAAAATCGAGGGCGCGACGTTGATCCCTATGCGCTCTGTTCCCGGCGAGCTTCAGGATCTGGACGCCCGCGCCGAGCAAGCAACTTTGATCGTCTTTTGCCATCACGGCGTGCGCAGCCTCAACGTCGTCCACTGGCTCCGCGAGCAGGGCGTCGATGCATGTCAGAGCATGTCCGGCGGCATCGACCTTTGGAGCTTGCGCGTGGACCCTTCGGTCCCGCGCTATTAAAATGAGTTCGCCATGGAAGGAACAAGCTCCGCTCTACCTGGCGGGAGCCGCTGCGATTGCGTCGGTTATCAAGATCGCGCCCAGCCAGATTCTGCTGGGATTGGCGATCGCCTCCCTTCTCATCGCCCGTGACAAGTGGCGATGGCCGCCCGTGGTCTGGCCGGTGGCCTTATGGATGGCGTGGACGCTGGTTTCTCTGGCAGCTTCCGGCCACGCGCGTGGCGGCCTTCCCCAGGTAAAGAAATTCTACGTCTGGCTGATGCTATTCGTGGTCTATTCCGCTCTTCGCACCCTGCCCCAGATTCGCTCAGTCACGCTGGCGTGGGTGATCGGCGCGACGCTATCGACTATCTGGGGCTTCGGACAGTTCGTGCAGTTGTACCGCTCGACCCCCACGTATTTCTATTTCGCCTACGTCAACGGCACTCGCATCACCGGTTTCGTCGATCATTGGATGACCTTCAGCGCGCTTCTCATGATGGCGCTGTTGATGGGCGGCGCGATGCTTCTGTACTCCGCCGACAGGCGACCTTACGGCTGGCTAATCCCAGCACTAGTGATCATCGGCGCCGGGATTCTGCTGGCCTTCACCCGCAGCATGTGGGTGGGAACCGTGGCCGGGGCGTTATGGCTGCTGTGGTGGAAAAACAAATGGCTGGTCGCGGCCGTGCCGGTTGCGATCGGGATCGTTTTGCTGGTGAATCCCCAGGTCCGCGATCGGACTCTTTCCGCCTTCCGGCCGCAATACAATGTTCTGGACTCGCGCGCGCATCGCGCCGCTTTGCGACGAGTGGGTTGGGAGATGATCCGGGCTCACCCCATTGTTGGCGTGGGACCCGAGCAGGTGGGCCCGCAATTCATGCAGTATTATCCCGCCGACCTCCCTCATCCCTTCCCCGTCGCGTGGTACAAGGAACACCTGCACAACATCTACATCCACTATGCGGCTGAGCGCGGTTTGCCTGGATTGGCAGCGTTGCTCTGGCTGCTGGGCCGAGCCCTCTTCGATTTCTGGACCACTTTGCGGCGGCTACCCGTAAAGTCCGAGGCTCGATGGGTACTGCAGGGAGCCATGGCCGTAGTCATCGCTGTAATGATCTCGGGTTGGACCGAACTGACCTTGGGGCATAGTCAGGTACTCGAAATGTTCCTAGCCGTATTAGCCTGTGGCTATATCGCCGTGAACTCATCGAGGTTACACTTGCAGCAGTGAATCGTTGAGAAGTGCTTGTGGAGTATCTGCCGTTTCGGATCTCCGGATGGGATTTCGTCATTAACGCGGCACGCGTTCAGGCGATCGTTCCCTTCGAGGGGCATCCGCCCGATGTCCCGGTGTTCGATCTGAGAGAAAGACTGGGCCTACCACCGGTCTTCTACGGCAGAAGCCCCTACTTGGTGGTGGTGGAAACCAGCGCTTCCGAAACGGGTTTGGCCGGTTTCGCGGTGGACTACGTTTCGGACCTGATCAGCGGATCGCCGGAGCAGTGTCGCGGCGGAAAGCTGCGTGTACGCGGCCGTCCGAAATGGGTCTTGGACCCGGACTCTCTGTCAATCAAGCGCGACCGGCCCCTTGCGGGCTAGCTTTTTATCCCGTCAAAGCCCTGCTCAATCTCGCGTTTCGCCTTGGGAGTGACCACAGTCAGCGGCAGTCGCGTCGGACCGCCATAGTAGCCCTTCAAATCCATGGCGTACTTCAACCCAGGGATCCCGTAAGTGCTCGCACACAGCTTGGAGGCGCAGGCAATGCGGTTCTGCCAGTCCAGGGCGGCCTCGGGTTCGCGCGTGCGGTGGGCCTCGTAGATACTGATGCAGGCGTACGGGACGGCGTTAGCCAGGGCGAGGATCGCTCCGGGGCATCCTGCTGAGAGCGACTCCGCCAGCAGGCCTGCCGACCCGGTGAGCACCTGGAATCCCGGTTTCACGGCGGCAATGAATCGCTTGGTCCCTTCGAGGTTGCCGGAGCTGTCTTTCATCCCGATAATGTTGGGGTGATCGGCGAGGGTGGCCACAGCCTCGGGAGTGAGATCGATGCCGGTCACTTGTGGGAAGTGATACAGCAGAATGGGAATCTTAGACTGGTCCGCCACTGCGCGGAAAAACAAGATTTGCGTCTCCATGCGGCTCATCATGCTCCGGAAATAGTGCGGAGCCAATACGAGGCCGGCTTTGTAGCCCAACTCGGCGGCGCGATTGGTGAGGCGCACCGACTCGCGGACGCTCTCGGCTCCTGAGCCGGCGATGAGAACCTTATCGGAACCTGCGTACTGTGCAGACCACTCCCACACCTGGATCTTTTCTTCCGCCGTCAGGTAGGGGGTTTCGCCCGTCGAGCCCGTGACCAGGTATCCGGCCAGACCGGTGCGATTCCATTTCTCGATGTTGTGCTGGACTTTGACCTTGTAAAGATCGCCGTGGTGATCGAAGGGGGTCGTGATGGCGGGGAAAATACCTTGGAGCTTCATAAAGAGAGGTAGGGCAGGCGATCTTGTCGCCTGCCGCCTCGAGATGGTGACTAGCCCTTCAGCACGATGGCCAGTGCGTAGATGGTCAGGGTCTCGATAAACACCAGACCAAGAATGAGTGCAAACCGGATCGAATCGGCTGCTCCGGGGTTCCGCGCAAACGCTTCGGCTGCTCCGGCCACGGCCTTGCCCTGTCCGATACCGCACAGGCCGCCAGCGATGCCCAAACCTAGCATGCCGCCGAGGAACTTGATTTCTCCGGGCGCGATGCCCGACGCGCCGGGAGTCTGCCCGAACATCGGGCAAGCCACCAGCAAAAACAAAGCTGCCAGTAGCAGCGTCTTCTTGTTAACCATTCGTGTGTACCTTCTCTTTCGTATGAAATTGCGCCGAGGAGGTGGTTCCGGGCTGTCCTGGGGGATCAGTGGCTCACACTCGACGCGATGATGCCGGTATCTCGACGATCTATATAAAAGCGATCTATATAAAAGTGTTTAGTGCTCGTGCGCAGTTCCCAGACTCACGTAGATCATCGTAAGCAAAGAGAAAACGTAAGCTTGCAGTAATGCGACAAAGACGTGCAGGCCCATGAAAATCACCGGAATCACCAGATAGGTGAGGGCGATAAACACATTCGTGAGTTGCTCACCGGCGAAAATGTTGCCGTACAGGCGAACCGTGAGTGAAAGCATGCGCGCAACATGGCTGATGATTTCGATAAAAATCATGAGTGGCGCCAGCCACAGCACCGGGCCCAGAAAATGCTTCAGGTACTTCCCCGGTCCCAGTTCGCGCACGCCCATGAAGTGGTAGTAAACCCATGTTGAGACCGCAAGCCCGACCGGTACGGCAACTTCCATGGTGGGCGATTCGAAGATCGGGATAATCCCGATCAGGTTCATGGCTGCAATGAATATAAACAAAGTGCCGAAGAATGCGGAGTACTTCTCGGGGTGTTCAATCCCCACGTCGGAAGCCTGCTTCTTAATAAACGTGTATAGCAGCTCGAAGGTGTGTTGGAGCTTTCCGGGCTTATCGGCCGAAAGCGTCGCCCGCAATGCGGCGGAGAGAACCATCAGAATGGCCACTACCAGCAGCTCCATCACCATCCAGTCAACCCACGGACGGGCCGGGTTTGCGGCATGGACGTTGAACACGCCCAGGATCGCGTTGGCGAGACCGGCAAGGTAGTCGTTAAACAGGGCCGTCAGCCATAGTTCATGTTCTGGCATGCAGAATTAACTCGTAGAGAATTTCCAGGATCACCGCCGCGAAAACCGCCAAAAGACCCGCCAACACGGCCAGCGGCGTGATTCCAAGAATCCTCACTATAACATAGACGGCGACGCCGACGATGGCGTAGCGTAGCGCGATCAGCATGGCCCAACCTCGCGTTTTCGGAGCGGAACCGCCCATCACACGAGCGAAGCGGCTGAGCAGTTCGAAATTGACGTAGGAAATGCCGGCCCCCGCCAGGAATCCCGCAGCGGCCCCCCGGCCGCGGACAAAAAACATCGCTGCCGTCCCCACCAGACCGACCACGAGGGTGAGGTGTTTGATACGGGTCAGCGCGCGATCGTAAAAGTCCGCATTCATGTATCGCGGCCCAGGATGCGGATTAACTGGACGATGCCGGAAACCACTCCGAGAATCAAGAAAACGATACGCAAAAAAGTCGTCGAGAACAGGTAATCGAGGCCGTAGCCGATCAGGTAGCCCGCCAGCGCACTGGCCGGCATCAGCATGATGACCGGAGAATAGCGGGCCATCAAACTGAAGAAGTCGTTCCCCTGCTTCTGGTTCACTGCTTCGCCTGCACTACTTAGAGTGTAGAATCTCGCGAGCGTGCTGGGCGATTTCGTTGACCAGGAAGCCCATTTTAGGGTGCGATGGCTCGAAATCGACAGGCAGATGGTGCTCGCGCAGCGTCTCGCTGGTGGTGGGACCCACCGAGGCTACGACCATCCGCTGAAGGGCCGCGCGCACCTGGGCCTCGACACCCTCCTCGCCAGCGATCCGCAGCAGGTGGAAAATTTGAATGGACGTAGTGAAGATGGCGACATCGAACTCGCCCGCGGCGAGGCGCTGCACGGCTTCGCGTAAAGGGCTGACGTCCTCCGGAAGATCCCATTGATATACGGGGACCGAGGTCACCTGCGCGCCCCGGGTTCGGAGTCCGTCGAGCAACTCCGGGCTCGAACGCCCATACTCCTGGACGGCAATCTGTCGCTCCGAGCGCGTTTCTGTCGCGGCCAGGATCTCGCGCCAGGTGTTCGGCTCGGGGACGGTCACCGCCACGGGCACGTTCCATTCGCGCATGACCGCCATCGGTTTGGATCCCCGAACCACCACGGCCAGTTTGCGCAGTGCGTCTATGAACGACCCAGACGGGTAGCGCGTTTCGAGGATTTGATTGAGCAGTCGTGAACCCACACCGGTGAGCAGGATCATCATGTCGAATTCGCCGGCAAACAGACGGGTGGCGAACGCAAATGCCTGGGGATTATCTTGAAGCGGGATTTCGCGCATGGACGGGGCAACGAAGGGATCGCCGCCCCGTGCAAGAATCAGCTTCTCGATCTCGGCAGAACGCCGGCTTTCGAGGGATAAGACACGTAGCCCGTCAAACTGCATCTCGGGCTCTGTTGGATAAGACCAGCCTAATTAGCCGGCGGCGCCATCAACGGTTCGGTGCTGCCACGATGGCAGGTGAAGCAGCTGACGTGTGCCTTGCCGTCCGGGAACTTGGAATTGATGTCCTTCACCATCGAGATCATCATACGAGCCATCACTTTTTCCTTCTTCGCATCGGAGGCCCGGTCCATTTCGTGGCAGAAATTGCAACCACCCTTGTCCGCGAGACCCAGTCCGGCAACGAAACTTCGCATGGTGGGAATCAGGTTGGCGTCGTCGGGCAGAACCTTAAGATTGGTGTGGGGCGCGTTCTTGCCACCGCCTTTTCCGCCCTTATCCTGGGCGAACATAACCAAACTGAGAAGAGCGAGTGCAGCCAAAGTGGAGAAGAATATGCGCATGGGGCTATTATACTCAGTATCTTGCCCAACGCAAGCTGGATCTAGCGAGCCTTAACGAAAGTTCATTAACGGCTGGCTTCTACCTGCCAAAATATGCGGCGTTCTTCTGGGCGAAGTCGGACCACTTTTCCGGGAGATCGTCCAGAGCGAAGATTGCCGACACAGGACATACTGGAACACACGCCCCGCAGTCGATACATTCGACCGGATCGATGTAAATCAGCTCTTCCGTGCCGAACTTAGGATCTTCCTTCTTCGGGTGGATGCAATCCACCGGACAGGCGTCCACACAAGCCGTGTCTTTGGTGCCGATGCAGGGTTCTGCGATTACGTAAGCCATACGGAGTCAAATCACCTCAAAACTTCCTGGTGAAAGAGAACTACCTTGATACCATAGCCGCCTCGCCAGTGCAATTTTCCGGCAGGGACAGGCAATTCGACCCATCGAATGGGTCCTACGGGCACCCCATTTTGGTAGGGACGGGCAGATTCGAACTGCCGACCTGTCGCTTTTACGGAGTCGACCGAACCATCCTTAGATTCAGCTCGCGGTCGCATCTCGGCTCCTGCGCCCCAATTTTCTAGTGGGGACGGGCAGATTCGAACTGCCGACCTGTCGCTTAGGAGGCGACCGCTCTATCCAACTGAGCTACGTCCCCACAATACTTCAGGGAGCAATTGTCTTGATTGTAGCAGGACCCCAGCGCCTTAAACCCTTTTGGGCGATGTCGCGCCGGTAGTGGATTCCATCGAAGTGAATCTTTGCTACAGCGGCATACGCATTGGCGGCTGCCGCGGCCAGGTCGGGGCCCGATGCGGTTACGCCCAAGACTCGGCCACCTGCGGTTTCGAGCCCTTGGGGGCCTTGCCTGGTACCGGCCTGGAAGACTTGGCTTTCTGCATGTGTTCCGCAATCTTTGATTCCGGTAATCAGGTCGCCGGTTCGGACCTGCCCCGGATAGCCTGCCGCGGCGAGAACCACGCACACCGAAGGCTGTGGTTTCCAGCGCAGCGAGACGCCTGCCAGGTTTCCGGTAGCCGAGGCCATCAGAACCTCGCCAAACGGGGAATCCAGACGGTGCATCAGAGGCTGCGTTTCCGGATCACCCAAGCGGACGTTGAATTCGAGCACTTTCGGACCGTCCACAGTCATCATCAAGCCGGCGTAGAGGAATCCAGTGAAGCGCGTGGCTTCAACCACCGAACCGATCACCGTGTCGAGCACGTGGTGCGCGTCCTCTGGCGAAAGAATGCGGCCGTCGCAATAAGCTCCCATGCCGCCGGTGTTAGGACCGGTATCGCCGTCGCCCACGGCCTTGTGGTCCTGCGTCGCTTCGAGCGGAACAATATTTTTCCCGTCACTGAGGGCGATAAAACTGACCTCTTCGCCTTGGAGGAACTCTTCGATCACTAGGCGAGGACCCAGCGAGTGAACTGCGGCTTCCGCCTCGGCGCGGTCTTGCGCGATGATCACGCCCTTGCCTGCCGCGAGCCCGTCCGCTTTAATCACAACGGGGGTGTCGAAGTCGGCGAGCGCGGCAATGCCCGCTTCCACCGACTCCACGCGAGTGTAGCGAGCGGTGGGAATACCAAGGTGTCGCATGAACTCTTTGGAGTGGATCTTGCTTCCTTCGAGTTGAGCCGCATCTTGCGCCGGTCCGACGATTTTTCGCTTGGCTGCCCGGAATTGATCGACGACTCCAGCGACCAAGGGAACCTCCGGACCCACGACCGTGAGGTCGGGATCGATGAACTCCGCCGCCGCGAGATAATCCGTGGTCGGCAGAAGCTGGCCGAGTTCCGCAATCCCAGGATTACCGGGCGCGCCGTAAATCTGATGACCTTCTTGCGCTAAGCGCCAGGCGATCGCATGCTCGCGGCCGCCGCTGCCGATGATGAGAATCTTCACGAGGAGGTAAATGCCGGAAATGTCAGTTTAGCGCGGCAAGTTAGAATGTAGCTAACGTCTCTTCCTAACATGGCCAAACCTTATCAGGTAATCGTAGTGGGAGCCGGGCATGCCGGCTGCGAAGCGGCGCGCGCCTGCGCCCGGCTCGGCTTACGTACCGCGATGATCACCATGAACCTCGATCTGATCGCACAGATGTCATGCAATCCGGCGGTGGGCGGTATCGCTAAAGGACATCTGGTGCGCGAAATCGACGCCCTCGGGGGAATAATGGGCCAAGTGACGGATGCCGTTGGCATTCAATTTCGCTTGCTCAACACCAGTCGCGGACCGGCGGTATGGTCGCCGCGAGCCCAGTGCGACAAGAAACAATATAGGCTGAAAATGCGCGAGGTGCTGGAAGCGGAGCCGAACTTGCGCATCATCCAGGCGGAAGTCGCCCGCCTGGTCATCGCGAATGGTCCGCGAAGTCGCGCCACTGGGGTGGAGTTGCGCGACGGCAGGCTGCTTGAGGCCGAGGCTGTTGTGGTCACCACGGGAACATTTCTGAATGGTCTGGCGCATGTCGGCGAGCAGACGTATAGCTGCGGTCGCAGCGGAGAAGCATCTTCGAACCTGCTGGGCGACCAGCTTCGGTCGCTTAGGCTCGAGTGGAAACGCCTGAAGACAGGTACTCCTCCGCGCCTGGACGGCCGGACCATCGAATGGTCCCGGTTCGAACCCCAGCATGGCGATCGGGAGCCTACTCCATTTTCTTTTCTTACTACAAAGATAGTATGTGAGCAGGTTCCTTGTCACATCGCGTTCACGACCGAGGAAACCCATTCTATTCTTAGAGATAGCATTGAGAGGTCGCCTCTCTATAGCGGGCAGATTGAAGGGATCGGTCCTCGTTATTGCCCCTCCATCGAAGACAAGGTTGTGAAGTTCCCGGACAAAACGCGTCACCAGTTGTTTCTGGAACCCGAGGGCCTGGATACGTACGAGATCTACGTGAACGGCATGTCCACCAGCATGCCCATCGATGTTCAGACCAGGATGCTTGCGTCGGTGCCCGGGCTAGAGCACGCGGAAATGATCCGGCCCGGATATGCCATCGAATATGATGCGATCGACCCTCGGGAGCTAAACCACACTCTCGAGCTCAAGAACATCGAAGGCCTGTTCCTGGCTGGACAGATCAATGGAACTTCCGGATATGAGGAGGCCGCATGTCAGGGCTTGATCGCGGGTCTGAATGCAGCCTGTCGAGTGGGTGCGTCGGATCCGGTGGTAATCGAGCGGACCGAAGGCTACATGGGCATCCTCGTCAGTGATCTGATCACCAAAGGGGCTGACGAGCCGTATCGCATGTTCACATCGCGTGCTGAGTTTCGATTGCATCTGCGAATCGATAACGCGGATGAACGGCTGACGCCGATCGGTCGACGCGCCGGACTGGTAACCGATGAACGCTGGGACGTTTATTGCAAGAAGCAAGTGCAGAAGCAACAGCTGCGCGATCTTTTCGAAACTCGTCCGGCGCTAGCAGATTGGCTGAGACGGCCCGATAGTCGAATCGCTAATGTTTCCGGGCTTCCGGAAAACGATTGGGTCCACGGCGTTCTGCAAACAGTCGAGACGGAGTTCAAGTACGCGGGCTACATTGCGCAGCAGCAGAAGCTGGTCGCGCGGCTTCGCGACACTGAATCGCGCCGGATTCCAGCTGAGTTCACCTATTGGGGTGTACCCGGCCTTTCGAATGAAGCGTCCGAAAAGCTCGGCCGCGTTCGTCCAGAAACCTTGGGACAAGCCAGCCGCATTCCAGGAATCACGCCAGCGGCGATTGCAGTCCTCGATGTTTACCTAAGCCTCCGGCAGTAACATGTTTCGTGAGCTTCTGGTTCGCGAGTTTGCACCCTATGGTTCGCTGACCGTCGAACAAATCGATGCCCTCGAATCCCACTATAATCTGCTCATCCATTGGAATGCACGACTCAATCTGACACGAATTGAATCGGTCGAGGACGCTGTTAAGCTACATTACTGCGAATCGTTGTTTGTAGGAACCAAACTGCCGACTGGGCCGCTCCGCATCGTAGATGTTGGATCTGGAGCCGGATTCCCCGGAGTGCCGATCGCCATCCTGCGATCTGAATGTGTGGTTACGCTAGTGGAGTCCCATAAGCGAAAGGGCGTTTTCCTGCGGGAAGCGAGCCGAAACCTAAAGAACGTGGTAGTGGTCACAGATCGGGCAGAGAATCTTCAGCCCAATTTTGATTGGGTGGTTTCGAGGGCCGTGTCTCCGAATGATGTCCTTAAGTTTAAGTTGGCAAAGAATTTCGGTGTTTTAGTGGGTGGGGCTGACACTTCACAGTTCGATAGCGATCAGGCGGTTCCGTGGGGAAGCGGCCGCCATCTAGCGTTCCACGTGGAACGGTCATGATAAGATTCTGAAGACATGGCCAAGGTAATTGCCATCTCGAACCAAAAGGGTGGTGTCGGCAAAACGACCACCGCCGTGAACTTGGCGGCATCTCTAGCTGCCAACGATCTGCGCGTTCTGCTGATTGATTGCGATCCGCAAGGCAACTCTACCAGCGGCCTGGGAATCGAAAAAACGTCCGAGATCAAGACACTCTATGATGCACTATTGGGTGGAATGGAAATTTCTCGAACCATTCAGCCCACAGGCTGTGACGGCCTGGATCTCATTCCTGCTGACAAGAACCTGGTGGCCGCAAATCTCGACTTGGTCGATCTGCCAAATCGTGAACATCGGCTTCATCAAACCATCCAAACCATCCGCGATCGCTACGATTACATTCTGTTGGATTGTCCCCCAGCCTTGGATTTGCTTACACTGAATGGGTTAGTGGCAGCCGACTCCGTCCTAATTCCGATTCAGTGCGAGTTCTTTGCGCTGGAAGGGATCTCCCAGCTTATGGACACCGTGGATCGCGTCAGAGAGTCTTTTTCCCGACCGCTTCAAGTTGAGGGGATTCTCCTCACTATGTATGACGAGCGCACAAATCTCGCTCGGCAAGTGGCGGATGATTTGAAAGACTTCTTTACTGATCAAGTACTTACAACCGTCATCCCGCGTAGCATTCGGTTAGCGGAAGCGCCTAGCTACGGCAAGCCGATTCTGATGTACGATCCTCGTTCCCGGGGGGCCGAAAGCTATATTAAACTCGCGAAGGAGATTCTGGCGAATGAACAGCGCCGACGACAAGCCACGCAAAGCGCTGGGTAAGGGCCTTTCCGCTCTCCTCCCGGGACGCGGCCACACTGGCCCCACCTCGGCAGCTACGGCCCAGGCATCGGTACCTGTTTCTGCAAAGCCGGGAGTGCTTCCCCTTGGCCTGATCCAGCCAAATCCGATGCAACCCCGCACGTCCTTCAATTCGGACGGGCTGGAGGAGCTGGCGGCGTCGATCCGAGCCAACGGCATCATTCAGCCGATCATTGTTCGGCGCATGGGCGACAGTTACCAGATCGTCGCCGGAGAACGACGCTGGCGCGCGGCCCGAATCGCGGAACTGGAAGAAGTCCCGGTGGTGATCCAAGATGTTGCGGATCGCGCCATGCTTGAGATCGCGCTCATCGAGAACATCCAGCGCGAGGACCTGAACCCGATAGAAACGGCCCATGCATTCGAGCGGCTGGCCCGCGACCTAGGACTCTCGCAGGAAGAAATTGGCCGCCGCACGGGCAAAGACAGGACCTCGATCGCCAATATCGTCCGCTTACTCAAGCTACCGAAAGAAGTTCAGCTCCTGGTAGCCGAACGGCGTCTGTCCATGGGGCACGCGCGCGCGATTCTTGGATTGCCCACGGCAGAGGAGCAGATTCAACTGGCGGAAAAGACCGTGGCCTTAGGCCTTTCCGTGCGTCAAGTGGAAACCCAGGTCCAGGAGATGACCGCCGATCGGGGAAAGCCGGCGTCGGGCTCGCGCAAAGATGCGACGCAGGATCCGAACGTCCGTGCCGCCGCGGACGAACTTGAACGTGCCCTGGGAACGCGAGTCCGCATCGTGGAGCTCAGTGAGCAACGCGGCCGCATCGAAATCGAATATTATTCGCAAGCCGATCTGGACCGGCTGTATCAGCAGATCGTGGGCGGGAAGTAGTGGTGCCGGCGGCTGGATTCGAACCAGCTACCTACGGATTATGAGACCGTCGCTCTAACCAACTGAGCTACGCCGGCGCTGCTACCAGCGTAAGGATCGCTGCTGGAAGCTGTCAAGTTTGGACTACAATTTCTCTAGTGTCTTCTCCGGCTGTCCAATTCTCCAATGTTTCGAAGAGTTACTCGATCTACGCGGCTCCGCGCGATCGATTGAAGGAACTCGCAACCTTCCAAACGCGCAGGTTCCACACGGAATTCTGGGCTCTGCGGGACGTGAACTTCGAAATTCAGCGCGGAGAAACCTTTTGTGTGGTTGGCGAAAACGGCTCGGGCAAAAGCACACTTCTCCAGATCTGCGCCGGCATTCTTGCGCCCACCAGCGGAACGGCAGTCGCACATGGTCGGGTTGCAGCACTGCTTGAGCTCGGCTCGGGCTTCAATCCCGAGTTCTCCGGCAAAGACAACGTGTACTTGAATGGTGCGATCCTGGGCCTCTCGAACAAGGACATGGATCGCCGGTTCCCGGAGATAGAAGCTTTCGCCGAGATCGGTGATTTCATCCATCAGCCGGTGAAGACGTATTCGAGCGGTATGGCGGTCCGGCTGGCATTCGCAGTCGCAATCCACGTCGACCCGGAGATTCTCTTGGTGGATGAGGCACTCGCCGTGGGTGACGTCTATTTTCGACAGCGCTGTATGCGCAAAGTCCACGAGCTTCGCCAGCGCGGCGTCACGATCCTGTTTGTTTCGCACGCTACAGGCGACGTGAAAGCACTGGGCGATCGAGCGATGTGGCTGGAGAAGGGTGTGGTCAAGTCACTCGGAAGGACTGATCTGGTTGTATCCCAATACCTGGCCGCGATGTCTGAGAAAGACCGTGTCTACCGGGTTCATGAGCAGATCCACGAGCTTCCGGCCAGCGCGGCGCCGACCCTGCACTCACCAGATGAAATTGTCGAGGAAATTCCGAATGTGGATCACCGTTTTGGCGATGCCAAGGCGGAAATCATGGGTATCAAGGTGGTGGATTTAGAGGGCTTAAAGCTCACTTCCCTAAAGCAACATTCTACAATTGTAGTAAGAATCAGCGTGCGGGCGAAGGCCGATCTTGACCGGCCTATCGTGGGCTTTATGCTCCGCAATCATCTGGGCGTCGATTTCGCGGGGACAAATACCACGCGGGAACGTGAGGATCTTTCGCCCATGCTCGCGGGCGACATTTGCACCGTTGACTTCTACCTGGAACTGCCAGCGCTATACGCATCGTCGTTCTCTTTCTCGCCGGCGATCGCCAACGGCTCGCTCGATCATTACTCAATATGCGATTGGATTGATAACGCGGTGGTCCTGCAAATGGAGAGTTCGAGTCAGCCGATCTACGGGCAGTTTCACTTGGATTGCCGCGTCAAAGTGAACACTAAAGTCGGCGGCGGGGTTGTCGGCAAGGTGACAACGCCGTGAGCGAATTCACGGGCGAACGCGTCATTCCCGGCCAAGTGAATGATGATCTTTGGGCGGAACATGTGGCTCGCTACGCGTTGGCAATGCGCTTTGCGCAGGGGCGCCGCGTCCTCGACCTAGGCTGCGGTACCGGGTACGGGACTGCGGATCTTGCACGTGCGGCTTCCATCGCCGTGGGAGTGGATTTTGCGCCAGAAGCAATTGATTACGCCATTCATCGGTTCCCGTCTGCCCGGTTTTTACAGTGCTCGGCCACTGCCGTACCTTTTCCTCCGGAATCCTTCGATCTGGTAGCGGCGTTCGAAGTCATTGAACATCTTCGCGACTGGCGCGCTCTGTTAGCGGAATCCCGCCGGGTTCTCGAACTGAACGGCCTGCTGATCGTATCGACGCCCAACAAGCGCTATTACGCGGAATCCAGGGCAGAGTCTGGTCCGAATCCCTTCCATGAGCACGAATTCGAATTCACGGAGTTCCAGGCAGCGCTTGGGGAGTTCTTCCCGCATGTGAAGATTCTATTTCAGGACCGCGTCGAAGCTTTTGTGTTTTATGAAGGGACAAAAACAGTCCGTACCGAGGCTGACCTGGCCCGCGCGTCGGGCGATCCGGAAACTGCGAACTTCTTCATCGGCATTTGTTCCCGCGCTCCCCTTCCCCCGCTTCCCAGTTTTCTCTACGCCCCTCGCGCCGCCAACCTCCTGCGGGAACGCGAACAACATATCCGCCTTCTTGAGCGCGAACTCACGCAAGTCCGCACCTGGCTCGATGAAACCATGACGGATCGCAGCCGAGCCCTTCAAATCATCACCGAGCTGAATGAAGAGATCCGCCGCCAGGGCGATTGGGCGCTTGAGATGGAACGACGGCTGGCTGATGAAGTGGAACAGCGTGTGGAGGCTGCCCGCTTACTGGACCTCGCCGAGGCTACGGTCATCGAACGCACGGACTGGGCGCGGCGCCTCGACACCCAGTTACAGGCGACTGCCGCCCAACTCGAAATGGTTCGCCAATCCCGGTGGCTGAAATTGGGTCGCCAGTTGAGACTTGGCCCGCAGATCAAGGAAGCCGCGGAATGAAGCGTTTCCTGACAGGCGCCTGGAGGCTTCTTCGGGGCCTGCCTCTCGCCCTGCTCGCTCCGATTCTACTGGCGCTCGCTGCGTTGGCAATACTGCTTTGCGACATCGTGTATTGGCTCAAGCCCCGCACGCGCCTGCCGCAGGATAAGCATCCTGACACTCGCGCGGCGAGCGTGGTCATTCCCAACTGGAATGGCCGCGATCTGCTCGAAAAATACTTGCCGTCCGTGATCACCGCGCTGTCGGACTCCTCGCAGCATGAAATTGTCCTGGTCGACAACGGCTCCGACGATGGCAGCGCGCAGTTTGTGCGCGAACACTTTCCTCAAGTTCGCGTGCTCGCCCTGGAGAGCAATCTGGGATTTGGCGGCGGTTCGAACGCCGGCTTCCAGGCGGCGCGGAATGACATCGTGGTGCTGCTCAACAGCGACATGTGCGTGGAGCGTGATTTCCTGCAGCCCCTATTGGACGGTTTCGACGATGATAAAACTTTCGCCGTCTCCTGCCAGATTTTCTTTTCCGATCCCCACAAGCCGCGCGAAGAAAGCGGACTAACCGAGGGCTGGTGGTCACAAGGCGGACTCCGCGTCAGACATCGCATTGAGCCTGCGATCTGCCAGCTTTATCCTTGTTTCTACGGGGGCGGCGGCTCGTGCGCCTTCGACCGCAGGAAATTTCTAGAGCTGGGCGGCTTCGATGAGCTGCTCAAGCCGTTTTATCTGGAAGACACCGACCTCGGTTATCTGGCGTGGAAACGCGGCTGGAAGGTTCTGTATCAGCCCGCCAGCGTGGTCTATCACGAACATCGGGGCACCATCGGTAAGCGCTTTTCGGAAGCCTATATCCAGTCGGTTCTCAAGAAAAATTTTTTGCTGTTCACCTGGAAAAACATACACGATTGGCGCTGGCTCGGCTCACACTTTCTCTCCAGTTGGAGCGGCGCGACGCTTAGCTGGCTGGCCGGCCATTCCCCGGAGCGTCCCAGCTTTTCGGGAATCCTGCGAGCCTTCCTCGCCCTGCCGCGGGCCCTGGTATCGCGCTCACGCGCTCACGCGCTGGCTTTGATCCCCGACGTGGAAGCATTCAAAAGGCCCCTGGGCGGCCACTATCGCGACACATTCCACCCGCTGCAGCGAGATCCCGCGAGACTGTCGGTTTTGTTCGTAGCTCCCTACGCGATCTGCCCTCCGGTACATGGCGGCGGGGTGTTCATGTATCAGACGGTTCGCGAACTGGCCCGGCTGTGCGATGTGCATTTAATCGCGCTGCTGGATCATGAAGGCGAGCGCGAGGCGCACGCCGAATTGGACAGAATTTGCGCCTCCACGCAATATATTGTCCGAATGACCGGACTCCAGAAAGCCCTGGGATCGACCGAGCCCCACGCTCCTCGTGAATTTCGCAACCGTGACCTGGCTTGGCTGATCCATCGCCAGATCTATACTCACGCGATCGACGTTCTGCAGTTGGAGTACCTGGTCATGGGGCAATACGCCGGCCAGTTCCGCCACATCCCCAGCATCCTCTTCGAGCACGATGTCTACTTCCAGTCCATCGCGCGGCGGCTCCCGTACATGAGCGGCGTGGTGGAAAGAACAGTCTCGCGCTGGGAATATCTTCGGGCCATCCGTTATGAATTGAAGCTGCTGCCGCGGCTCGATCGCATTCAGGTATGCAGCCGGGATAACGCCGAATATCTGCTTTCCTTCCTCCCTCAACTGAAGGGCCGCCTGGACGACGGATATCGCGCCGGTATCGACACTTCCGGATACGACTTTCGTCCCTCCGGGCGCGAGCCCTACACGCTGCTGTTTTTGGGCAGCTTCCGGCACCTGCCCAACGTGGAAGCATTGCAGTGGTTTCTGCAGGAGGTGTTTCCGCGTATCCGCGAGAACGAACCCCGGGCGCGGTTGGTGATCGTGGGATCCGATCCTCCCCCGCGGCATTCCATGCGGGACTCGGATGCCATCGAGATGATCGGTTTCGTGGAGGATGTGCGCGAGCCTCTGATGCGCTATTCCTTGTTCGTCTGTCCGATCCTGGCGGGTTCCGGCGTACGCGTAAAATTACTGGAGGCCTTCGCAGCCGGAATCCCGGTAGTCTCAACGCGTATGGGCGCGGAGGGGCTGGTGGACAAAGATGGCGAGATCTGCGCACTGGCCGATGACCCGTTGGCATTCGCCGAGCGAGTGGTACGCCTGTTGCGGCATCCAGACGAAGCGGAAGCTCTGGCCCGGCGCGCCCGGGCCGAAGTTGTCGTCAAACGCGATATACGGGTGATGACCGAACGCATGGCGAAGTGCTATCGGGCGGAGGTCGCCAGAATGCGAGCGGACCAGCTGGGCAAGCCTGCGGAAAAAGTCTGGAGCCAAGTCTCCTGACCAGCCGGGAGTCCCGTCCTACTGGGCTTTGCGATCTTTCGCCAAGCGCTCCACAATCTTAGCGGCCACATGCTTCAACTCACCGGGCTCGGCATTTTTCGGCCGCTCGAACGTGCTCCACAGGACATCGCGGGTGTTCCGATTCACCAAAAAGACCAGTCCGCGGCTGCTGGAAAGCGGCCGCATGTTAGGACGGGCAGAATCGGAGGCGTCGGATTTGTCCTTGTCGGACTTGTCTTTATCGACCGGGGCGCCGTACAGTTGGTTGAAACTCTCCTCCAGACGCGCGCCGATCGCATCGGTCAAGATTGCATCCGCCTTCTTTGGATCGGTTACCACCTGGAGCACTCCTCGCGACGTGAGCTGCAGCGCCAGATACTGATCGAGTCCGCCGGCCATGGGAAGCAAGTATACGGTCTTCACGCCCAGGCCTTGAGCCGGGGCCAAAATCGAAAACAGTGCGCCTAGCGTCAGAATGGTAAGCCACTTCATGTCCCCCATGATACCCAACGAGTCATGCTTACAAGCCGGTCAGGCTATGCTGGTGAAACGGTCGAATGTATAAGGGACAAACCATCACGGTAATCATGCCGTGCCTGAACGAAGAACAGGGAGTGGAGCAGGTTCTGACCCGCATGCCGGAGTTTGTGGACCAGGTGCTGGTAGTCGACAACGGCTCCACGGACCGTACGTCGGAAGTAGCCGCACGGTTCGGCGCGCAGGTGATCCGAGAAGATGCCCGCGGGTATGGTCGCAGTTATAAGACGGGTTTCACGGCGGCATGCGGCGATATTGTCATCACGCTGGATGGCGACCACAGCTATCCTCCTGACGCGATCTCCTACCTGCTGGAAGCCTTTATCCATCTGCGCGTGGATTTTCTGAACGCGTCGCGCTTCCCGGTAAGGGACGGTTCCGCCATGAGCTTCAAGCACTGGGTCGGGAATCTGATCCTGTCGCTGGCCATGTCCGTTCTGTATTTGACCTGGGTTCGCGATTCGCAGTCGGGGATGTGGGTATTTCACCGGTCGATTCTCAGCCGGATGAAGCTGGAATCGGACGGAATGGCGTTCTCCGAAGAAATCAAGATTGAGGCGCTGAAGCTGAACCGCCATCGCTTTGCGGAACTCTCGATTCTGTATAGCTCCCGGCTGGGCGAGATCAAACTCAATCCGTGGCGCGACGGCTTATATAACCTCTGGTTCCTTTTCAAAAAGCGGTTCTCATGACAGTGGCCGCCGTGATTCCTCATTGGAACCGGAGGGATCTTCTTCAGACACTCCTGCCGAATCTTGCCAGACAGGCACATCCGTTCGACGAAATTATCGTGGTGGATAACGGCTCTACCGACGACTCCGTCTCCGTAGCGGAGCGCGCAGGCGCAAGAGTCGTTCGCCTCGAGCGCAATCTGGGGTTCGCGGCGGCCGTAAATCGGGGAATCGAAACCGCCACTGAAGCGGATTGGATCGCCGTTCTCAATAACGACGTGATGCTCGAGCCCGACTGGCTGGAGACCCTCGTCACCGCCGCGGAGAAGGATCAGGCCTGGTTTGCGACCGGAAAAACCCTCAGCGCCAGCGACCCTTCCCGTATCGATGGCGCATTCGATGCCATTTCGCGAGGCGCCTGCGCCTGCCGCTGCGGTTCGGGGAAGCCGGACGGGCCGTTCTGGAATCAACCGCGCCGGATCAGGATGGCTCCCATGACCGCAGCCCTGTTCCAGCGGCGGCTGTTCGAGGAAATCGGTTTTCTCGACGAACAGTTCGAATCCTATCTGGAAGATGTCGATTTCGGAGTGCGGTGCGCCCTCGGCGATCGGAGGGGCGTATACGAGCCCGCCGCTATTGCATACCACCAGGGCAGTTCGACGTGGGGACAGTGGAATAAATACTCAGTCCGTCTGATCGCCCGGAATCAGCTTTTATTGACAGCAAAGTACTTCTCGGGTTTACCCAGCTGGCCGACCCTGGCCGCACAATTGCTCTGGGGTCTCCTGGCTCTTTGGCACGGGTGTGCAGGTGCGTTTCTCCAGGGTAAGATGGCGGGCATGCGAATGGCCCGAACACTGGCCCAGCATGGGCCGGCGTCCAGAAACAACTTTGATGCTTTCGTTCGGGAAAGCGAGCAAACGATTCTTGAGATTCAGCGGCAGACCGGGTTCGACCGTTATTGGAGGGCCTATTTCTGGCTGCTGGGGCTGTAATTATCACCCACAACTCGGAGGAGGTGATCTTGAGCTGCCTCGACGCGCTGGCTGACATGGCTCCGGATGTAGCCGTGACCGTGGTGGATAATGCATCCGTCGACGGGACTATAGAGCAGGTCCGCCGGAAGCCTGGCGTCAAGCTGATCGCCAACCGCGAAAATCACGGCTTCGCCGGAGCTGTGAACCAAGGCTTCGATTTATCCGGCGCCGATCCGATTCTGCTGCTGAATCCCGATGTGCAGCTCCGAACTCCTCTAATCCCTTTGATCGACGCTTGCCGCGAGCACGGGCTCGCCGCCGGCCAACTGACCGCCACGGACGGCCGGGCGCAGGCTGGGTTCACCATTCGGCGTTTCCCCACGGCGGCCTCTCTCGCGTTCGAGCTTTTGGGAATCAACCGGCTGTGGCCAAGCAATCCCGTCAATCGCCGCTATCGATACCTGGATCGGGACTTGGCGCGGGGAGGCTCCGTAGAGCAGCCAGCAGGTGCATTCCTGATGATCCGCCGCGATGTCTGGGATCAACTGGGAGGCTTTGACGAGGGTTTTCATCCGGTATGGTTTGAAGACGTGGATTTTTGCCGTCGAGCGGCCGCCGCGGGGTATCGAATTGAGTATATGCCTCTGGTTCGCGCCGAGCATCTGGGCGGCCATTCGGTCAGAAAACTTCTCCCGGCTCGCATGGAACAGTACTGGTATGCTAGCCTTCTATCATATGCGGCGAAGCACTTTCGCCCCTGGCCGTATCGGGGTGTCTGTCTCGCAGCGGTGCTCAGTACGGTTCCGCGGACGGTTGCGGGGATTTTTCGCGAGTGGAACCTGAACCCTGTCGTTAGTGGTTACAAAATAATACGCTTAGCAGTAAAACGGCTGGTGTCCCGCACGCAGCCGACAGTGGTCCAGACGACGCACCGGAAAAACATTAAAAAATAGACGCAATGGCCTCCCACGATTTGGTTTCCGTAACACTAGTCACCTATAACAGCGGCAGATTCATTAAGCGTTGCCTTGAATCGGTCCTGGAACAGAAGTACGGGAATATGGAAATCGTGGTGATCGACAATGCCTCAACCGACGGCACTGTGGATATTCTGGAGCAGTTCGCGGACCGCTGCCGCATCTATTACAACGACGAGAACCTGGGGTTCGCGGAAGCGCAGAATCAGGCCATTAAGCGGGCCCAGGGAGAGTGGGTGCTGACCCTCAATCCCGACGTTCTGCTGCTTCCCAACTTCATCCAGGCCCTGGTGGATGCGGGCCAGGTGGATCCCAAGGTCGGCTCCGTGTGCGGGAAGCTCCTCACCATCCGGGCTACATTCGATCTGCCAGATAAGCAGCTGGTGGATTCCACCGGCATTTACTTCACGCCCATGCTGCGGCATCTGGACCGCGGCAGCCAGGAAGTCGATAACGGCCATTACCTGAACTTCGAGTATGTCTTCGGGGCCACCGCGGCTGCGGCGCTCTATCGCCGCGCGATGATCGACGACATCTCTATCCTGGACGAGTTTTTCGATCCGGACTTCTTCGTATACCGGGAAGACGCCGATGTTGCCTGGCGCGCCCAATTAATGGGCTGGCGATGCATCTATACGCCTCTGGCGCGCGGATACCATGTGCGCAACGTACTGCCGGGGAACCGGCGCGCGCTGCCCTCGGCCATTAACATGCACTCGGTGAAGAACCGGTTCCTGATGCGGCTCAAGAACATGACTCCGGATCTCTACCGGCGCAATTGGGCCTCCATCACGGCTCGCGATTTCGTCGTCGTGGGGGCGTGTATTCTGCACGAGCACGGTTCGCTGAAGGCTTTCTGGTATCTCGCGCGTAACTGGCGGCGAGTGATGGAAAAACGCCGCGAGATTATGAAGCGCCGCAAGGCCAAGGACGACTATATTTCCAGTTGGTTTTCCTACCAGCCCGTAAGCCGTCCCGCACCCCGTCCGTCCGCTCGGGCCGTCGCCCGGGGTCGCGCCGCGCGCGGCTGAAACAGCAGCCGACGGCAGGAAACTTAGAGGTGCGATTCGCGATCCTCGGCACCCGCGGCATCCCGGCGCGCTATGGCGGCTTCGAAACCTTCGCCGAAGAGCTTTCGACGCGCCTGGCCGCGCGCGGCCACAGCCTCACGGTCTACTGCCGCGAAAAGTATTCCGAACCCTCTTATCGCGGCGTTCGCCTGAAGTATCTGCCCACCATCCGGCACAAATATCTCGATACGCTCGCACACACCTGTTTTTCGACGTTGCATTTGGCCTCAGCGCGCGGTCATGACGCAGTGCTTTACTGCAACGCCGCCAACGCAATATTCACTTGGATCCCGCGCGCCCTGGGTATGCCGGTGGCATTGAACGTCGACGGCCTGGAGCGGAATCGAAGAAAATGGAATTGGCTGGCTAAGCTCTGGTACCGGATTTCCGAGCGTCTGGCCACCTGGATGCCCAACGCGGTGGTGACGGACGCGCAAAGCATTGCGACGCACTATCGCGAAGAGTACGGGCGTTCCTCGGAAATGATTCCTTATGGCGCAGAGGTCGGCACGGTGGAAACCTCGGCCGTACTCGATCGGCTGGACCTGGAGCGCCACCGCTATTTTCTCTACGTAAGCCGCATGGAACCGGAGAATAACGCTCTGCTGGTGCGCGAAGCATTCGAACAGTTGCGGACCAGCTTCAAGCTGGCGCTGATCGGCGACGCGCCATACGCCGCGGAATACATCGGCCGCGTACGAGCCACCCGCGATCCGCGCGTGGTGATCCCCGGGGCGATTTACGGCCAAGGCTACCGGGAGCTCGGATCGCATTGCTTCGCCTACATCCATGCCACAGAGGTCGGCGGCACACATCCGGCGTTGATCGAGGCCATGGGTCGCGGCGCACTGACGCTATATCTCGACACTGCGGAAAACGCCGAGGTGGCCGGCGGCGCCGGGCTTCCGTTCCAGCGAGACACTTTGATCCAGGTCCTGGAGCGTGTATTGGCTATGCCCGAGGCAGAACGCGAGACGTATCGCACCAACGCGAAGGAGCGGGTGCGCACGCGCTACAGTTGGGACGCCGTTACCGACGCGTATGAGAAACTGCTGACAAGGCTCGCCACACATCCGTCATGAGAAGTTGGGTCGAAGTTTCGCTGGGGCAGATTCGCGCGAATTATCGCGCGGTGCGGAAAGTAGTGGGCACCACGGTCGACGTGATGGCGGTGGTCAAAGCCGACGCCTACCGCCACGGCGCCGTGGAGGTATCGCGCGCGCTGGAAGCCGAAGGCGCCGAATGGCTGGCCGTATCTAACGTCGAGGAAGGCGTCTACCTGCGCCGCCAGGGGATTCGCGCCCGCATCCTGGTGATGGCCGATTTTCTTCCCGATGAACGCGCGGGACTGGAAGAGTTCGGTCTGACGCCGGTGATTCATTCGCTCGAGGATCTGTCCGCCGCGCGCGTTCCCTACCACTTGAAGATCGATAGCGGCATGGGCCGGCTGGGCACACGCGCCAGCCCCCAGGAGATCGCCCGCGCGGTGCAAGCCGTGCCGGCCAACCTGGAAGGTGTGATGACCCACTTCGCTTCCTCCGGTAATTATGAAAGCCCGCAGACCGACGACCAACTTCTGCATTTCGACGGCGTCCTGTCGGGGTTGCGTGCCGCCGGCCTGACGCCCCGCTACGTGCATGCGTCCGGAACCATCCCGGTAGCGTACGGCCGCAAGACTGCATGGTGGAACCTGGTCCGGCCCGGACATGCGATCTATGGATACGTTTCGCCGGCGCGAGGCTCCGCGCCGAAACGGCAGTTGGTGGTCAAGCCCGCGCTTACCTGGAAGGCCACCGTGCTGGCCGTGAAAGACCTGGAAGCCGGAGCGCTGGTCGGCTACGGAGGCATCCATCGCGCCGCGCGGCCCATGCGGATTGCAGTGCTGGCGGCGGGTTACGCCGATGGCATCCCGCACCGCCTGGGGAACCGGGGCCACGTGATCGCCAAGGGAAAGCTCGCGCCGATGATCGGTGCGGTATCGATGGATCTGACCACCATTGACATCACCTCCAGCCCGGAGTTGCGCGTGGGGGATGCCGTGACGCTGCTGGGGTCGGAGAGGGATGTCTCGGGCTCGCTGGTAAGCATTGATGCCCAGCAGATGGCGCGCGTGGCGGGGACTATCTCCTACAGCGTGCTATGTGGGATCAGCGCGCGAGTCAAGCGTATATACGTCGACTGATCTATATTTGGCCAGACCCGCGCACCAAGACTAACGCTACTGCGGTCTCTTGAAACGGCCCACCAGCACCGCTTTGCCGACGGTGTGGCCTTCCATAGCCTTCATCACATCCGCGCGCGTGGCATCCGGGCCCAGCGACAGCTTGGAATCCAGGGCGAACAGCTCCAGGGTGTAGTGATGATAAGGGTTGATGGCGGCATTACCGGGGCCCATGTACCCCACGTTGCGGATTCCCTTGGCCTGGATCGTGCCATCGGGCAGCTTCGCATCGAGAGGCAGGCTACCCGGAAGGCCGCGCGCGGTTCCGGGGATGTTGAACATCATCCAGTGCAGCACGTCGTCGGTGCCCTTGTTCAGTGCGTTATCCGGATCGTGCATGATCAGAACGAAACTTTCGGTATTCGCCGGCACGTTGGCCCATTCGAGCTGCGGCGACACCGGCATCGGAACCGCCTGGGTGTACTTGTCGGGGATGATTCCTCCGTCCTGGAAGTCGGGAGACGACAGGGCCATTCCGGGACCTTTCGGCGCGCCTTTGCCGCCGCCCTTGCCTTGCGGAAGCGCCAGGGTCACCGTAAACGCGAGTACCGCTGCCGCATAAAATGTCTTCTTGAGCATGCTTGGTTTCTCCTTGTCTAGAACAGCATATCTCAGGAAGCGGCGGTGGCGTTATATGTCGAGATTGCGGACGTCCAGGGCGTTCTCTTCGATGAACTTGCGCCGGCTCTCTACGTCCTCGCCCATCAGCGTGGTAAAGATTTCATCCGTCAACACCAGGTCTTCCAGCTGGACCTTCAGCAGCGTGCGGGTCTCGATATTCATGGTGGTTTCCCACAGCTGCTCGGCGTTCATCTCGCCCAAGCCCTTGTAGCGCTGTACGCTGACTTCGCGCGTGCCCTCGGACTTGACGTGGGACAGCAGATCCCGCCAATTGGGCAGATTTTCGCGGTGAGTGTCCTTAATCGCCACGAACGGCGGGCGATTCAGCTTAGCCGCCTGTTTCGCCAGCGTCCGCAGCCGGCGATATTCAGGCTGGGTGGCCAGCTCGATATCAATGGCGCGCTCGGCATTCGTGGGATCCTTGAACGTCACCATCCACGCGGAGTGTTCCTCTTCGTGTTTCAGCGTGGATTCGATCTTCAGGGCCTTCAGCGCCTCGTGGACCGCCTTGAGATTGGCTTCCTGATGGAAATCGGCTTTGGTGTCGATCGCCAGCTCCGGACGCGCCAGGATTTCAACCACGCGCGGCTCGCGCAGGCGCCTCTCCATGCGCCGCCAGGTAAGCTGGAATTCGTCCAGCGTCATCAGGAAATTCCGCAGCTCGGTGCCTTCGAGAGTGGCTTTATCAGCGTTCTCGACTTTCACATTTTCCGTGGCCCGGCGCAAAATCTCGCGCGTGAATTCCTTGTCGTCCTTGATGTACTTCTCGCTTTTGCCCTTCTTGATGCGATAGAGCGGCGGCTGCGCCACAAAGACGTGGCCGCGTTTGATCAGCTCCTGCATGTGGCGGTAGAAGAAGGTTAAAAGAAGGGTACGAATATGTGACCCGTCCACGTCCGCGTCGGTCATGATGATGATCTTGCCGTAGCGCAGGCGGGCGACGTCGAAATCGTCCTTGCCGATCCCGGTACCGAGCGCCGTGATCATGGCCCGGATTTCTTCATGCCCCAGCATCTTGTCATACCGGGCTTTTTCCACGTTCAGGATCTTGCCTCGCAGCGGCAGGATGGCCTGATAGCGCCGGTCCCGGCCGCCCTTGGCGGTGCCGCCTGCCGATTCGCCCTCGACCAGGAACAATTCGCAGCGCTCCGGATCGCGTTCCTGGCAGTCCGCCAGCTTGCCCGGCAGGCCTCCGGAATCCATCGCGCCTTTGCGGCGGGTCAGGTCGCGGGCTTTGCGAGCTGCCTCGCGGGCGCGCGCCGCGTCGATCGCCTTGCCGACGATCTTCTTCATCACCGCGGGGTTCTTATCGAAAAACTCGCCCAGCTTTTCATTGATGAGCTGGACCACGTAGCCTTGGATATCGGAGTTGAGCTTGCCCTTGGTCTGACCCTCGAATTGCGGCTGCGGCAGTTTCACGCTGACCACTGCGGTGAGACCCTCGCGCACATCGTCGCCGGTCAGGTTTTCCTTGACGTCTTTGAACAAGCCGCCGCTCTGGCCCGCGGCGTTGATGGTGCGGGTGAGTGCGCTGCGGAAGCCGCTCAGGTGTGAGCCACCATCCACCGTGTTGATGTTGTTGGCGAAGCTAAAGACCGATTCGCCGTAGGTGTCGTTGTACTGCAGCGCCACTTCCATCGTTAGCGTGCCGCCATTGGGCAGATCGCGTTCGCCCTCGAAGTAGATGGGCTTGTCGTGCAAAACGGCCTTGCCCTTGTTCAAATGTTTGATGAACTCGGCGATACCGCCGTTGAATTGGAACACGCTGAAACGCGCCGGATCTTCGCGTTCGTCGGTGAGCGTAATTTTGAGAGTTTTGTTCAGAAACGCCAGCTCGCGAAGCCGTTGTGCGAGCGTATCGAAGTTGAATTTCGAGGCGTCCATGATGGATGTATCGGGCTTGAAGGTGATCTTAGTTCCGGTTCTCTTGCCTGCTTTGCCGGTTTGAACCAGGGGCGCTTGCGGTATACCGCGCGCGTAGTCCTGTTCGAAGGTGCCGCCCTTCTGCCAGATCTCCAAATGTAGTGCTTCCGACAGCGCGTTCACGCAGCTTACGCCCACGCCGTGCAACCCGCCTGAAACTTTGTACGAATTCGAATCGAACTTACCACCCGCGTGCAGCTTCGTCATCACGACTTCCGCCGCCGTGACGCCCTCTTCGTGCATTCCGGTGGGGATACCGCGGCCGTTATCGACTACCGTGACGGAATCGTCTTCGTGGATGGTGACGTTGATTTCAGTGCAATGCCCGGCTAGCGCTTCGTCCACGGAGTTGTCGACAACTTCATAAACCAAGTGGTGCAGGCCGGCTTCACCGGTGGATCCGATGTACATTGCCGGACGGAGACGCACGGCCTCCAGGCCTTCGAGGACTTTGATGCTACTGGAATCGTAGACTGCGCTGATATCTTTTGTCGCCATGCTTCTTTCTTAAAACCATCCGCTGAAAAAACTTCAGATCCGCATCGGCATAATCACGTAGCGATAGTTGTCCGCTTTTTCACCCCCTGGGCGGAGCTCGCCGGCGCTATGTGCGTCCTTGAACAAGAACGTGACCTCCTCCGTCGCAACGGCGCGCAGAAAGTCCAGGAGATACTCCGCATTGAACCCGATCTCGACCGCCGGCCCGTCGTAGGCAGCGGCGATGCTGTCCTCGCTCTCACCGGTTTCTGACACCGAGGAGTGGACCTTCAACTCTCCCCCGCCGGCCGCCACGCGGATCCCCCGCGACCGCTCGTCGGAGAATTGTGCGACGCGCTCGATCGCGCCGCGAAACTCGTCGCGATTCACTGAAACCGAATGTGCATGCTCTTTGGGAAGCACCCGCTCGAAGTCCGGGAAATTTCCAGTCAGCTTGCGGCTGAGCAGCATCCTGCCACCCAGTTCGAAAAACAGATGATTCTCATCGCCCGCGAACCGCAGCACGGAATCGGCAGCTGCGTCCGCGGCAAGCTTCTGAAGCTCGGCCATCGCTTTGCGGGGGAGCAACGCCCGGTATGCTCCCGTAACCCCCGGGAGTTCACCAGAACTCTCCACCATGGCCAGACGATGCCCATCCGTGGCGACCATCGCCATACTGCCTTTTTTCAGCACCAGCAGCGCGCCGTTCAGAGTGAACCGGGATTCTTCACTCGAAATCGCAAAAATCGTCTTGGCGATCATCCCGGCCAGCACACCGATCGGGATTTCCGCCAGAACTGCCGGCATAGCGGGCAATTCCGGAAAACTCTCCCGGGACATGCCGGCGATGCGCGTCTTCGACCGGCCGCACACCAGGCTCGCCCACTGGTTTTCAAGAATCTTGACCTGGACTTCGCCTTCCGGAAGCAATCGAACATAGTCCAGTAAGCGCCGCGCAGGGATCGTGCCAGCGCCCTTTTTTTTCACTTTCGCGGCGCAGGACGATCGAACCCCCAACTCCAGATCCGTCGCCGTCAACAATAACCGATCCCCATCCGCTTCGAGTAAAATGTTGGACAAAATAGGAATGGTGGTCTTTTTCTCCACCACGCCCTGAGAGAGGTTCAGTTCTCGAACTAGATCAGCTCTACTGACGGTGAATTCCATAGCCCAAGTTGTTTTTCTGACTAGACCTCTGAGAGGTAAGAGTAATCGTAGTCGTAGTCCCTGTGGAAACCTTGATTTCTTCCTAAATTATAGCAAGACTGAGGAGTTAAAGCCATCAGAAGCTGTGCGGAAAGGAGTGCGTCCGGAAGGGTAAACCCGTGCTGACATGAGGTATTCACAGGATGTCACAGGAAATATCGACAGAGAGTTGTGGATGACATCGACAACACTAATGGACTGAGTCGATTAGGCTGTGGATCAACCTGTTGAGATCTGTGTCGGCATGACGCAGCCGTTCGATCTTCTGAACCGAGTGAAGAACGGTTGTGTGGTGCTTGCCGCCGAAAACTCTGCCGATCTCGGGGAGCGATGCCTGCGTCAGGTCCTTCATTAGGTACATCGCAATTTGGCGCGGGTAGGCAATCTGACGCGTGTTGGACTTCTGCTTCAGTTGGTGCGGCTGCATATTGAACTTCTCCGCCACTGCGCGCAGGATGGAATCCATGGTGATGCGCCGCTCGCCACCGGAGATCAGGTACTTCAGTACCTGCTGCGCCATCTGGAGCGTTACAGGCGAACTGGTAATCGAGGAATAGGCGATCAGCTTGATCAACGCGCCTTCCAGTTCCCGCACGTTGGATTTAGTCTTGGTGGCGATGTAGATCCGGACTTCCTCAGGCAGCGCCACGCCCTCCAGCTCCGCTTTCTTGTCGAGGATGGCCATCTTGGTTTCGAGGTCCGGCGGCTGGACGTCCACCATCAATCCCCACTCGAAACGCGAGCGCAGACGTTCCACCAGGCCCGGCGTGCTTTTCGGCGCCGAATCGCTCGAGATCACAATCTGTTTCTGATGATCGTAGAGTTCGTTGAAAGTGTGGAAGAACTCTTCCTGCATGCGCTCTTTGCCACCCAGGATTTGCACGTCGTCCACCAGCAGGACGTCGGCGGAACGGTAGTGCCTTTGAAAGGACGGCATACGATTGGTCCGCAGGCACAGGATCATCTCATTCATGAAGCGTTCGCTGGAGGTGTACACCACGCGGATAGAAGGATATTTATCCAGCAACTCGCGCCCGATCGCGTGCATCAGGTGAGTTTTCCCCATCCCCGTGCCGCCGTAAATGAATAGCGGATTGTAGCTGCGCGAAGGGCTGTCCGCGACAGCGCGCGCCGCGGCGTGAGCGAATTGATTGCAACTCCCGACGACGAAGTTGTCGAAGCGGAAGCGCGTGTTCAATTGTCCGGCCGCCGACGCAAACGCCGGCTCTAAAGAGTTAACCGGGGCTGTGTCGATCCCGGCCATCCGGGATTCCGTATGCGGCAGATACACCACCTGCTGCACGGGAAGATTCAATTCGCGGATGGTGGACCGGATCTGTTCGGTGTACTCCTGTTCGAAAAACTCTTTGGTGACTTGATCCGGTACCTGAACCCGTAGCGAGCCCTGTTCGAGGCTCTCAAGGGCGGTTCCCTTTACCCAGTTCTGGAATTCTTGGGGAGCGATTCTCTCAGCCAGCTTTGCCTTAATCAGGTCCCACGTATTCAAGTCCCGTGCTTCCGCAACCGCTCCAGCCGATTCCCAGTTTCCACCCACGTCTGCTCCTCCTGACCTAAATATCCCCGCTGGCCGCAAATTTCCCACACGATTACCACAGGCTGTGGAAAATCAAACAAAAAGCCTTCTCTGTTCCGGGGGATTTCTTGGCGCTCGTTGCGTGATACGGGTTGCTTAAACGACGATGGCCCGTGCTCACCGACGGATCTCAGCATAGCACAAATCGGTTGGCGGGCAAGAGAAAGTTTTAATAGTTTATCACATGTGTTTTCAGTGGCTTACCGCTATATCTGAAGCCCTGAAACATTTCGACGAAAGGCCGTTTCTCGTGTCGGCCTGGGGTCCTAAGAAAGTCGAGTGGATGCAACTCCACGGGTGGTACTACCCGAACTTACCTGGTGCGGCAGCCCGGTCAGCTATTCGTCTTCCAAATCGGGTTGTCCATCCGCCAGCGGATATACTTCACCAGGAATTCGCTGTCGGATTTGGTCAGGGCGAAATCCAGGACCGAAATCACGTCTTCGATTGCGGTTGCGTGCAGTTCGCCGACGATGTTGAGCTGGTCGACGAGGCGGGCGATGGCTAGTTCCTGATCGTTGGTCGGTCCCATAGATGGAAACGGCCTCCGATGCCTTCCCAAATTGTACACGGGAAATCTGAAGAAATGCTGAAGGCGAAAGGACCCGGTTCGCCATTGTGCTAACCTGCTGGGTCTGGCCAACCTCGGGATGAGGGCAGCCATTCGCAACTGCTATACTTGAGGTCGTCCGAGCAAAGTTTACCCCGCTGTATCAGCCACAGGCATTAAACGGACACTCTTTCCTTCGAGCAGAAACGAGTTTTCTATGCTAACCGGAAAACGATTCAGATTAGAGCGCGCCACGCTAGCTGTAGGCACCAGAGACGACGGCAAGCGCCGCGCCGTCACCATACCCGCGGGATCGGTCATCCAGGTGGCCTCAGGCCCGGATAACGGTAATGGCATGGTCAACGTACGCTGGGATGGGGAGATAATCGAGATGTTTCTGATCGATCTTGACGTGCGGGGGACCGAGATCCGGGACGACTCCGCTACAGCTTAAGCAGGGAACGTCGGGGTTGGCTGAGCGATCCGCCACGGGGCAGGTTACAGCGCTACGTCAGCTACGGCATGGGAATGACATGCTATCAGCGATTCGGTAAGTTCAGCTGGACGGCTTCCGCCGAGAGAATAAGCGCACAGTAATGGTACGGAGTGCGCTTCGATCACCCGATTCCATAGTTGCTCAAGGTGGTGGGTAGCGGTCGGGCTTGAGGTCCAGATCAGATCTACCATTTCGCCAAAAGCACGCACCCTGCGGCGCTTTCCACCACTCGCCTTTGCTTGCTGGATTAGGGTCCCGATCATAGTAGTGAACCGAAGATCGTCAATTATGCCATCGATCATGAAGCTCTCCAGGAGACTCTTCGCATCGACACAGACGAGCTGTCCGTTTGCTTCCAAAGGCTGGAGGTCGAACCCATCCCGTTCTAAGCGTTCTCGGACGGGCTTATGATGGGCTGCCGTCATCACAAGAAGAACAGCCTCGCCCTTTCGCAAGCCAGCTCCAGCAAAGAGGCAAACAGCCTCCGCTACCTGGGATTTGACCTGCCTCGATTGTCAGCCAGTCATAACTGAGGATTTTAAGGTCTCGGCGAACTCATGCGGCGTCCGGTAGCCCAAACTACTGTGGGGCCGTTCGCCATTGTACTCATCCCGCCAGGCTGTGATCTTCGCTCGAGCGTCCATCAGGTTGCGAAACCAGTTTGCG